>Ga0181538_10006141_pt1 | contig 10495 bp, 8 predicted proteins | sample PEATcosm2014_Bin_40_FD_119773 | JGI IMG/M metagenome (GOLD analysis project Ga0181538, IMG submission 119773) | Peatland microbial communities from MTU Mesocosm Facility, Houghton, MI, USA - PEATcosm2014_Bin23_30_metaG | ecosystem: Environmental > Terrestrial > Soil > Wetlands > Peat | place...
ATAGAATCGGTGCTGTCAAGTCAAAAACGAATGCGAATCTGCTCGATCAGCGGGGACAGGACAAAGCAATTGCAATTTCAAAGGGTTGAAGCAGGAAGGAAAGCACGAATGCGGAATCGCTGACCGCACTCTCGGCCCATGAACGATCGGAATCTACGGAAAAACAAGTTTCGCGCAAAGACGCTAAGTACTCCAAGGTCGCAAAGTGTGCCTTGGCGCCCTTGCGTGAGACGTTTTGATTGTCTCGCACCGTCAGAGGGCCTGGGGTTGAATCGATCCTAGCTCCCCGGCGGCGCAGCGGGAGCGGGTTGGAGCTTTTGCTTTCCTTCGTAGATCGTTACCAGCAGGGTGCTGGCAAGAACCAGTAATCCGCCCAATATCATGAATTTGGTCATCCGCTCGTGAAGCGCAAGAAATGCCACGAACAGCCCGAAAAATGAGATCAGGTAATTGGAGAGTCCTGCCTGCGTTGCGTCCAGACGTGTGAGCACGCTGAGATACATCAGCATAGCTAGAAAATATTGGAAAAATGCCAAGAGAAAGAACCCCAGCCACACCGCGGGAGTGAAGTTTGGTATGTTCCGGAAAGTCTGGGGCTCCGTAATAAGTGCGAAAGGCAGCATCACCACCACGACCACACAGTAACTTCGGAACAGAACTTCAAGCGGTGAATAGCGCCGCAGCAGTTTCTTGCTATAGGTATTGTAGAAGGCGCTGGCATTCATCGCCAAGAAGAACATCAGATTGCCGATAAGGTACTTCGAGCTACTCAGGTTTACTTCCCTCCATCGGATGCCCGAGCACTCGATCACTCCGGCGATCGCCAGCGCGAAGCTCCACCAGCGGACCGGCGTCATGCGCTCGCCTAGGAAGAGGTAGGCCATGATTGCAGTCAAGATAGGGAGACTTAGCGCCAAGAGTGCGGCGTTGGAGGCGAGCGTGAATCTAACCCCCCACGCCACGAACAGTTGTGTTACGACTTGGCCGAAAACGCCGATGAGAATGAACTGAAAAACATCTCCCCGCAACGAGAAGCTGCTAACCGCCAGAGCCGCCCTTTGCCGCTTCCTGCGTAGAATGGGGAAGAGCAAAAGCGTGGCGATGGTAATCGGGAAAAGCGCAGCGAACACAGGGCCGGACTGCCTTGCAATGATTTTATAAATGACGAACTGGCTACCCCAAATCATGTTGCAGAGGAGCAACATTCCCCAGTCGTAAAGGCGCTTGGTGTTTGTTACCGTCATCAGGAGGATTCCCGCCATTCCCTAATCCTAATCCCTAATCTCTACTCGCCGGGACCGACCTCGATAGCCTGCACCATGGCCTCTCCCTTGCCTTGCTGCGAGGCTGATCCAACAAAGCGCAGGGCGATGATTCCATGTTCGGGATGAATATTGTTGTAGACCAGATCGACTGCCCGATTTGCCGCACCTGCCTTGGCAAAAACATCCAGCCCTTCGGCGACCTTGTCGCCATTCACATAAATCGTCATACTCCGCTGGCCCGGCCCCTCGTATTGCGTCTCTGCGAATTTTAAGCGCACGTGATAGTCACCGGGTCCCACAGTCACGTTCACGGTGAAGTCCGGCCAGTGAACCCCATAGCGGTAGAGTTCCGGGTCCGGCGTATTCTCCACAAAAGTCGCCTGCCTCATGGTCCACCAAGTTTTTGCTACGGCATCCGTCAGGTTTCCCGATCGCACTACAAATTCCGTCCCGGGCCTCCATGTCTGTCCGTGAGAGTCGAGGTAATCGCTCCTTCCCGTATATCCGAAGATAAATCGTTGCGCTTCCTTTGGTCCGCCGCCCTCGCCAAAGCCGTTATCACCGGCGGCCCGCGAATACTCCAGCCCGTCCACGTATACTTCCTTGCCTTTGGATATCGGGTTTGCCTGCCCCTGCACGACTACCTTGAGAGTGTGGAAGTCGTTCGAGAGCCCATTCTTGTAGTAAAGGATCTGCCGATGAAGAGGAAGGGGGCTGAAGCAATCGATTCCAACTAGTTGCTTGATCCCATCCACGTATAACTCCGCGAGACCCCCACTCTCGCCGACTCGACCCACCAGTCGGACCTGGTTTCCTCGAAACCGATAACTCGCGCTCGCCCCAGGCTCCCGAGCGGTGCGCGACGCTCCCCTGAAATCCTCCTTATGTGGAGTCTTCTGCCAATCTCCTTCGAAGGTCATTTCTGTGTCATCGACCATGACTTGGGGGTCGTTTCCCTGGATAGCAATCTCCTTCGCGCCATCATGCCGGATATACACAATCGCATCGCCCCCCTTGAGAGGCCGCACCGAGTATCCATTTCCTGACTGAATCGAGCCCTGCTGGAGCGCTATGCCATTAGCTGTAATCGAGGTGGGTAAATAAGCAAGACGCATTACCTCGATGCTATTCGGAGGGGCATCGAAAGTGGAATAGTGGATCTCTCCCGCACTGTAAATCACCCGTTTGATAACGCCGGAACTGCGCACGATGTGATTCTCGCGGTTCGGCCCTGTTACCTCGGGAAGCCAGGCTATGGTTTTCAATACGTAATCCAGGGCCATGGGTTGAGCAATCTTGAACCAGTTTCCGTCCACAAGAGGTCCGCCATCGATGTTATCCATGGCCTGCCCGTTTTCCAGTCCGTCGTAGGTCGTTAGCAGTTCTGAACGTCGCGCAATTTCCCTTGCCCACTCGCTGTCTGCTTCCACTCCGTAGCGGGCAAAGGTCCTCGCTAACTCCTGCGGGCTATAAGACAGGGAGCGATCGCAGCAACCGGAGGACTCGGGATATGCCCAGGCGCCGCTAAAGGTATCGCCGTTGGATTTTGGACTGACGCTCGTATGATTCAGATTCAGGCTCAGGATATTGCGGACGTCGTTGCGCCAATTCGGAAAGTAGTCCTTGTGATCCATGAGATACATGGGCACGAAATCCGTAGGATAGAGAGTTTGAACGGGATCCTCCCAATCCCAGAAATGGCGCCCCCAGGAGTCGTTAATGGACCAGGCCGGCAGCAGGAAATCGCGCATATACTTACGCCCTGCGTCACGCGCCGCCACCAGACTGTTGTCAGTCCCTGTATAACCCGAGCGAATCATCTCATCCAGGAACCACAGGATGGTTGCCACTCCCCCCGTCTGCTCCCCATTCATTCCTGCGCCGCCGGCGCTGTTCGCATAGCGTCCCCACGGCGATGCGCTTGGCTCCGAGCGACGGTTCTTCGCCAGCAAGTCAGCCCAGTGTTTGGCTGTCTCGTACCAGCGAAGGTTGCCTGTCAGTTCGTATCCTCGCATCAGTTGCAGTCCCATCTCTGCCACGATATCCAGTTGGATCTTGCCGTTCCCGCGGGCTAGTTCTTCACTTGGTCCCAAACGGCAATCACCATAAGGAGTGCCCATGGTCGGTACGCTAATCAGAATATTCGGCCAGCCGTGGCTTGCGCTCGTCTGGCAATGGTCGAGCAAGTAGTCGATGGTTGGATTGAGAATGGCAAAGACGGCCGGGTCGCCGGAGTACCTGTAATACTCGAGCATGCTGCTGATGATGTAACCAGCGCGCTGAGCGAGGTCACCGTTCTGCCAATCTTTTTCATTGGGTATCGTGATCCTGCCTTCGGAATCGATATTCCAGTTTCCGTTGAAGGCGTATTCCGGCGCCGGCATGACCGCGCGGTCCCGGTTTGCCCACGGATATCGCTTGATGGTTTCAGCGGCGACGCGGACGCGGAAATCGAGCTGCCCGTTTTGACCCGTGTACCAGGGAGCAATCACCCCGTATCGGTCCTCGCGAGCGTCGTGGCCAAAGTAATGCTTCTGAGTTGTGGCAGCGTTCGCGAACTCTCGCAGGCCCAGCCAAACCATGGGGCACAGAAACATGATGCCGATAAGTGTGGCCGTGGCGTAAGTCGACTGCCGGCTTCGAACTTGCAATTTATGCCTGACCAAGGGTCCCCCCGTTATCTTTTTGGCTTCGGAGTGCGGCAGCTTGCTGCGGCTTTGTCCCGCCCGGCGGGACGAGCTTGCTGGGCCGTGCATAGGCGCGTGCGCGCTTGGGAATACCGCCTCAGCGAACTATGTTATAAGGTACCCGCCATCCACAAAGAGATTGGCTGAAGTCACGTAAGAGGCTTCATCGCTCGCCAGGAAGACGGCGGCGTTGGCTATCTCTTCCGGCCGACCGACGCGATGCAGCACACTTTTGGCATTTAACTTATCTTCGTGCCGGAAGTGCTCGATGGCACGTTGAAGGTTGGGAGTCATCACCGCGCCAGGGCTGATGGCATTGACTCGAATCTTCCAGGGCCCATATTCGATCGCCATGACCTTGGTCAGCGTGATGACGCCGCCCTTCGAGGCGCAATAAGCACCCCCCTCGGCCCAAGGCATGACTGCCCCGACGGAACCCAAATTGATAATGGCTCCGCCGCCCGCCTGTCTTATGGCCGGGGCACTCCACTTGGTCATAAGAAAAACGCTTCGCAACGAGGCATTCAAACATCCATCCCATTCCTCAACCGTCATTTCCTGAATCGTCCTGTTCAAGTCCACCATCGCCGCGTTGTTGACAAGGATGTGCAGGGTCGAGAACCTCTTGAGAGCTTCATCCACTACACGCCGGGTATCCTCGACAATTCGCAAATCGCACCGCAGAGCGAGTCCTTCTCCACCCGCCGCTTCAATTTGTCTCACCACTTCCTCGAGCGGCGGTAAATCAAGGCCCGCAGCTACAACCTTGGCGCCTTCTTGTGCAAACCGAAGGCTGATGGCTTTGCCTATTCCTGTGCCTCCGCCTGTCACAATTGCTACTTTGTCCTTAAGCCGCATTGTATGCTCCTGTTCCTCCGCGCAAAGCTGAGCCTGTGGCTCTGTAACTGGGTAGAGCGGACCACCGGTTTGCGTTCCGCGGCTTTTTCTAGGCCTGCGGACAAGCCGCGGACCTCACAACCGGCGTTCAGCGCTACCCGGCTTACGCTAGGCCAAGAACGACAATTCACCTTAGTCCCCGGCCAGCTCCCTTAACAATGCCAAGCTCTCCTTCACGATGACGTCGGAAGCCTCGACGGAAAATGGCGAAGCTTCCAGCTCATAGCCTCCTGCCAAATGGGCATTCCGCGAGGGGATGTACCCAAAACCCCCGTGGGAATACCCCGAAAACAGAGTGTGAGCAAAAGGAGAGCTTGAAACAATCGCCTGGTTAATTTCCGTAAAGGGTTCACCCGCGATGGCCAGCAACGCTACAGGCCCAATACGGATGCCCTGCAATGGCCAGTCGCTGTGAGTTTTACCGTAATAAAGCCGGGCATAATCTGCCCGCCAGCCGGCCTGGACCGCTCTTGCCGTCGCTATGCGGATTTCTTCTTCACTTCCGTCCGCACGCATCCGCTCAAGCTCTAACCGGTCTGCTTTGGCTTCTGCCTCCAATTCATCCGGTGGCCTTCGCTCTTTAAGCGGAAGTCTCAGCAGACGCCAGATGACTCGCAGGTCCACTTCATCGGGCTCGGTCGGACTATCCTCGTAAAGCGCAATTGGCGCCCCTGACTGAAGAACCCCCTGGAATAGTTCCTTTTTGGGTAATGTCTCAATTCCCATCGCCACCTTTGCAGATTCTAAACCCAATAACAAGCCAAGGCGCCGATAAACCTTCAGGTCTCCTGTGAAACCGCGCCGCGGCGTCACGTCCCCTGTCGCGCCTTGAAGGAACAGACAGAGACCTCCCACTTCTCTCTCGACGGTTTGCCTTGTGACGCCCGGGTAGTCCGGAGTGAAATATCGGCACTGCCACGCCATGGTGGTCGGGTGGCAGGCGTAATGGACGATAGTGGCAAGGGGGTTTTCCTCGAGATCGTCAAAACGCACGACGCGCACTGTGGGGTCAACGGGACCTTCCCAGTTCCTCCCGACCACTACGCCACCATCCGGTAATCGGAGGCGACGATTAACGTTGATCCGGCATTCGCCTGACCCCGCACCAAGCCGCGCCGGTCTAAGGTTCTGTTGTGCCTTCCATACCGCACTCGCAATCCGTAGGGGCAGCGCCTCGAGGTAGCTTAAGACCATGTCCAGCCCCTCAGTGATGGACTTCAGGCGGAAGGTGTTCGGCCCGGAGTGGGTGTGGGTCCAGGAGAGGCGAACGTGCTGGCGCGAAAGCCCTGTTAAGCCGACCACCGCATCCATGATCTTGCTGCCATAATCCGCTTCAAACCCGATGGAATCGATGTCCACAATGGCCACTGATTGGTCTGAGCTTTTCAGGACGAGCGCTGTAGCGAAAAAGGGCATGTCAGCGTCAAGCCCGCGCTGGTGTGTCGCCGCGCCCCAGCCACCTTGCGGAGTCCCGGGCGCCGGAGTAATGTCACAGCGCCCCACACCTGCCATCAACCTTCCCATTGGTCCTCCCCAGGAAGAGCCGCGGTCCTTAGAAACCCCCGTGCGGGCTACCATCGTCCTTACCCTTAATTCATTGGCTGATAATTGTGCAGTCTAAAGCTATTCACACATCATAGGCAAGAGAATTGAGATTACAATCGGATTATTAAGGAGGATACGTCAATGCCACGCGCGAGCCGCAACATCCTGATCGAACTGCTTTGCACCGTTGTTCTCGCTACCGTCGCAAGCGGAGCGGAGGAAAGCCTCTTCAAGATAAACATGAACGGCATGGATCTGTGGTTCGACCGTCAAACCGGGAGCCTCGAATATCTTTCTTCCCCAGCCACGGGTGTCCTGCTGGAGGGAACACATGAGCGTTCAGGCCTGCTCGATGTCGCCTATCCGACCAGTGCGTTTACGCCGCTCAGGCTGGCCTCGCGCTTTTCGAAGGCCCAGGTGGTTCAAGAGGGCAACACGTTGACCGTTGGATGGGAAACGCTGGCTCCAAGCAGGAGCAATTTCCCACTTCCCGAGGGTCATGTGAGCGCTCGCGTGACAGTCCGCCCCGCCCAAGATGGAAGGACAGTGATTCTGTCTTGTCAGATTGAGAATCATTCGAACGCGCCCATCCCCCAAGTCCTCTTCCCCGACCTCTGGGGTCTAACGCCTTCGAATGGGGTGGGGGGCACGGAATTGCGCCTGGCCCGGGGGGTTGTCTACCCTTTCACCATTCCATTCCGCCCGCCCGATTCAGCTCCGCCGTACTATGACAGGGTGGGATGGAAGGAGTACCCGGCGGAGCGAGGATATTACTCCCAGAATGCGCTGAGGTGGCTCGACTTTGGCGGGCTGGGGGGTGGACTGAGCGTCTTTCAGAGGAAGTGGCGAACGGAGGACCGGCCGGATGTTCTGACCTATCGTGCTGAACACGACCCCATGCACTTGCGCCTCGCTTGGCAACACAAGCGTCAGATTGATCCCGGCCAGACTTGGGAAAGCGGGGAGTTTTGGCTAACCGCACATCCTGGCGGGTGGGCCAAAGGCATCGAGGTGTTTCGCGATTATGTCCAGCAGGTAAATCCTCCGCGTGCCTTGCCAACCCACATCGGGAATGGACTGGGCTTCCAGACCATTTGGATGGTCCAGGCTCCGGAAAAGGACCCGGCGAAAGCGGCCTTTTCATACAAGGATCTACCGCGAGTGGCGGCGGACGCGTTGCAATACGGGCTGGACGAGCTTGTTCCCTGGTTCTGGACTAGTGGGTACTTCAACATGCCAGTTCATTTTTCAAAGGACCTCGGAACCGAGAAGGAACTCCTCGAGGGAATAAAGCAAGCTGAGACTCTGGGTGTAAACGTCGCCCCTTTCTTCAGCATTCACATCATCGGAGCGGCAGGGAAATACGGCGTTACACCCGGGCATGACGATTGGACCTACCACACGGAGTTAATTCCACAGTTCCGCCCCTATTATGCCCATGATTTGGAAGGGACCTTCATCGATGACGGCAATCCGCTCTGGCAGCAAGACACGCTCCGAGCCCTTACCGATTGGATTAACCGCGGCATGGCCTCGCTGTCCTTCGATCAGTTTACCTACAAGGAAGCGCTTGGGCAGAAACCGGGCTTGATCAAAACCATTGAACAGGTGCGGACTGTGGCCAAGTCGAAGGATGCGCAATCGACTTTCGGCAGCGAATCGTGTACCGACCTCGAGTGGGACACCTCGATTCTGGATTACACCTGGAACTGGGTCGACTACCTCGATGCCGGTCCGCTGGTGAGCGTCCTGCGCTCCCCGCGCTTGAATTGCAATATTGATGATTCCCCCCTGGCCGTCAAGAAATGCTTCGCGGAAGGGCTGTACCTCAATGTGATGCCGAGCAAGGAGGATGAGCCGAACGGCACGGCTTTGATCAGCGAACGTCCACAGTTGGGCAAGGCTTTGAGAGACGCGGCGGCGATGCGCAAGCAATTCCTGCCCTATTTCGTCGAGGGGAACGCCCTCGGTGAGTCCGTTCTGAGCGAGGCTACTACTGCGTTTGTTCGAGCCTACGGGCTGCGCGGCCGGCTCCTTGTGCTGATCCTCAACGATACGCCGGAGCCCAGGCACATTGCTTTTCGCAGTGACCTGAGCCTGTGGCTGCCGCAGGCCGGTGAATTCGAGGTCAAGTACTTTGATGCTCAGGGCAAACTGCTGCGGGAATCTAGCCTGGCCGGCACTCACTTTGTCGCCGAAACAGACCTCTTGCAACCTGGGGAGATCGGGGCGGTCGAGGTTCGCGCAAAGTAGGTTACATGCCCTTCCTGCTGCCTCGCGCCATGCGGACAGAGTTCAACACTGCTTGCTCAACGGAAGCACTTGACGCCCAGGAAAGTAGCCAATCAACGCCGGGGAAGCGTTTGACGAGGTGTTTTGAAGTGTTAAGGGCTTCGTCCTGATCAAGGTGTGCGTGCACTTCATACATACCTGGGATCAGGGTTCCGCCGGCGCCATCGACGGTCACTTCGCCGGGCGCGCGGGGGGCCACTTTGGAACATCGTCCGTAAAGTGAATTTGCGCTAAAATCGCTTCTTGGAGCAGAGCAAGTACCTTGCGTAGGTAGGGGCTTCCCATGGCTTTTCGATCGGTGTTCATGGCAGTTACGATTGCGTTCGCATTAATTCTGGCAGCGTTTCTGATCAACCGGGCTCGGCCGCGGGTGGAGACGGAACAGGCCAGCGGGGAACTGGTGCGCGCCACGGGGAAATGCGCCGAATGTCATGCGCGAACCCAGTACTCCGTGGTGCACGAATATGAGATGAGCCTGCACGCGGCGAAAGGAGTGAATTGCCTGGAGTGCCACCAGCCCGCCGCGAACCAGGAGCGGAAGGATCACCACGGATTTGTCATTGCGCCCAAGCTGACGGCGGGCAATTGCCGCAGTTGCCACGAAGCCATTTATCAGCAGTTCCTGCGGAGCCGCCACGCGGCCCCAGCCTGGGCTGCCATCTACGGGGAGAAAGGCCTCACACCCGAGCAGGTGAATTTCTCGGAGACGTATCAACCGGGCGGCACGCGGCGACCGCCGCATCCGTTTGTCGAAGCGGAGGGCGGCCCGGCCATGACCAGCGGCTGCGAGCAGTGCCACAGCGTGGGCAAGCCCAACACCGACGGCACCATCGGCAACTGCACGGCTTGCCACACACGCCACACCACTTCCGTGCGAGTGGCGCGCCTGCCCAGTACCTGTGCACAATGCCACATGGGTCCGGACCACTCACAGATCGAAATCTACGAAGAGTCCAAACACGGCGTGTTATTCCAGGCGCAGGAGCAGTTGCTGAATCTCAACGCGCCGCCCAAGACCCTGACCACGCGCGACATGTTCATTCCCACCTGCGCCACCTGCCACATGAGCGGCCTGAACGGCGTGGGGATCACGCACGACCCCTCGGAACGGCTGTCGTACTATCTCGCCAACGCCATCAGCGACAAACGCCCCAACTATGCGCTGGCACAAGCCAAAATGAAGCAGGTCTGTTTGCAGTGCCATACGCCCGCCGTGGTCGATCGGGTTTACCAGCAAGCCGAAGCGGTGGTGGCCGCCACCAACGACCGCGTGCGGACGGCGCAGGATATCGTCAATGGACTACGCAAGGACGGCTTGCTCGCCGGCCCGCCCTTCAGCCAGCCCATCGATTTTGTGTACTTCGATCTATGGCACTACGACGGGCGCACCAGCAAACACGGCGCCTTCATGGGCGGGGCGGATTTCGTGCAGTGGCACGGCAATTATCCAATGCTCGAGAAGACGGTCGAGCTGAAAGCGATGGCGGCGGAACTCCGGAGAGCGCGTGGTAAAGCTCAATGATGCCTGGTGGAAGCAGCCGGTACTCTGGGTGGAAGGGTTCGTCACGCTGAACATCGCCTTCCTAACCTTCGACATTTATCTGGCGCATTCGGTAAATCAGTTTCGCCGTCCTGCCGAGTACATCCCGCTGATATTCTCGGCGCTCGCGCCCTGTGTGCTCGTCGTAGCGCTCAGCCAGTGGAGGAGGCGCCGCATACTCTGGGTCACGCTGGGGCAGCTAGTCGGCTGGTCGGCCATCCTGGTAGGGCTTACCGGCGTGATGTTGCATTTGCAGAGCCACTTCTTCC
>Ga0181538_10006143_pt1 | contig 10487 bp, 10 predicted proteins | sample PEATcosm2014_Bin_40_FD_119773 | JGI IMG/M metagenome (GOLD analysis project Ga0181538, IMG submission 119773) | Peatland microbial communities from MTU Mesocosm Facility, Houghton, MI, USA - PEATcosm2014_Bin23_30_metaG | ecosystem: Environmental > Terrestrial > Soil > Wetlands > Peat | place...
TTGCTGTCGGCCCTCCGGGCCTCGGAGCAAAATCGCCGGAACAAAGCGAGAATGTCTATGAAAACAAAGGAACGGCCAAGAAATCGACCACCCCTGGCCCCTCCTTGTCCAAGGAGGGGAATTACCGGACTCCCCTCCTCGGATGAGGAGGGGTGGGGGGGTGGTGCGACGTTGCCACCCGGCCGCGCAATTGAGGTTGTCCGAATGTAAACTGGCGGAACAAAGCGAGAATGTCTATGAAAACAAAGAACCGAGGCAGGAATAAACTACTCGTGGCCGATCAGATTATTCAATTGTGCCTCGGTGCGCAATCTGCTATGGTTCGGCTTCAATTCCACGCAACTCTCCGGATGAGGAGCGCTAACCAATGACACAAGAACCGAAGCTTTCAAACGACCAACCGTGGCGGAGGACCCTTGGCCGTCGAGAGTTCATCACGGGCGCCGGGGCGGCCATTTCCTTCTCCATCATGAAACCCGAGTTGGTCAGTGGGTCGCAGGCCAACTCGAAAATCGCCCTTGGCTTGATTGGGTGCGGCAGCCGGGGGACCTGGATCGCCGATCTGTTTCGCCAGCACGGCGGCTATGAAATCGTAGCCGCGATGGATTACTTCCCGGACAAGGTAAATCCCTTTGGGGAGAAGTTCAACGTTGCGCCAGAGCGCCGCTACTCGGGTCTGCTGGGGTACCGGCGAATGCTGGAAGGCGAGCTTGACGCCGTCGCCATCGAGAGCCCGCCGTATTTCCATCCCGAACAGGCTGCCGCGGCCGTGGACGCGGGCGTGCACGTCTATCTTGCCAAGCCGGTGGCTGTGGACGTGCCAGGCTGCCGAAGCATCGAGGAAACGAGCGCCAAAGCTTCCGGCAAGAACCGCTGCTTCCTGGTGGACTTCCAGACCCGCACCGACCCGTTTTACCAGGAAGCGATCCGGCGCGTGCACGGGGGCGAGATCGGCCCGATCCTGTGCGGCGAGGCCGCTTACTGGGCGGGATCGCCGTGGACGCGCCCGGTGGAGCAGTTGCGGGTGAACCCTGCGGACCCGGAGCGCCGCCTGCGCGCCTGGGGTGTGGACCGGGCGCTCTCAGGAGATATTATTACAGAGCAAAATATCCACTCTATAGACGTTGCTACATGGATAATGGACGCTCATCCGCTTTGCGCCACAGGCACGGGCGGCCTGAAGTCGCGCCTCGAAGGGAGTTGCTGGGACCATTTCTCCGTCGTCTTCACTTTCCCCGAAGAAGTCATGGTGACTTTCGCCTCCAAACAGTTTGGCGAAGGCTACGACGACATTCTCTGCCGCATGTATGGCACGACAGGCGTCATCGATACCCATTACGCGGGCAGCGTCGCCATTTGGGGCAAGAGCCCCTACGAGGGAGGGAAGTCGCCCGGACTGTACAAGGACGGCGCGGTACGCAATATCGCGACGTTCTATGAGAACGTCACCGGCGGCCGCTTCTCGAACCCCACCACTGCGCCCAGCGTGAGGAGCAACCTGACCACGATCCTGGGCCGTACGGCTGCGTACGAGCGCGCCGAAGTGACCTGGGAGCAACTCATGAAGTCTGAGGAAAAGTTGGACCCGCAGCTTTACGGTTTGAAAGAGTAAAGTTGCGGCCTTGAACTGTCACGCAGACGATGTCATTCCGAGCCCTTCGCTGTCATCCTGAGCCCTTCGCTTGTCATTCTGAGCGGAGCGAAGAATCTCGCTCTGCCGCTCAGGGTAAACTCCGCGAGGAATCTTGCTCTGCCTTGCGCAGGACCGTAAAGGAGGAAACCAGGGCGAGATTCCTCGTCGCCTTCGGCTCCTCGGAATGACACGCGCGCTGAGTTCTCACATCGGCGGCTCAAGGAATGCCCCAGGACTGAAATGAAACGGAGTCGAACTGATGGTTTCCGAAAAGATAACAGTCGTCGAGGGTGACATCACAAAACAGCACGTGGATGCGATTGTGAATGCCGCAAACACCACGCTGCTGGGCGGCGGCGGAGTGGACGGCGCAATCCATCGCGCCGCCGGGCGTGGGCTGCTGGAAGAATGCCGAACGCTGGGAGGCTGCGCCACGGGCCAGGCTAAGATAACCAAGGGCCACAAGCTGCCGGCGAAGTGGGTGATTCACACCGTCGGACCGGTTTGGCAGGGCGGCGGGCGGCGCGAAGATGAGTTGTTGGCAAGTTGTTACAGGGAGTCCTTGGAGTTGGCTGTCAAGAACGGTGTTCGGACCATCGCCTTTCCCGCCATCAGTACGGGGGTGTACGGTTTCCCATTTGAGCGCGCCACGGCGATCGCCGTAAGGGAGGTGAAGCGGTTTCTCAAGGAAACTCCGTCTCTCGAGAAGGTGGTCTTTGTTTGTTTCGGCAACGATGCCTATAGATGCTATTTGGGTAATATCTGAGTTTGGGCGGGGCGCCGGCATTCGAGCCGGATAATGCCGGTCTCAACAGGTTGCGGAAAAACCCGCCTGGCCTGTCATTCCGAGGAACCGCAGGCGACGAGGAATATCGCAGTGCCTTGCAAAGACGCAGAGCGAGATTCCTTCACTTCGTTCAGGACAGGCTCTTCGCGGAGTATACCCTGAGCGGCAGAGCGAGATTCTTCGCTCCGCTCAGAATGACAAGCGAAGGGCTCAGGATGACAGCGAAGGCCTCGGAATGACCAGGGAACGGGTCTTACCGCAGCCGGTCGAGGCCAGCGCTACGAGTCAGATTAAGACGCTGCTCGCCACGACAACTATTTGACTTTTGCTTGACCCCTAAGGTAATTTCATGGACGGGGCAAATAGCTCCGTCCTCAGCCTATGACTTCTGAACCCAGCGTAGTGGAAGTGACTCTTGAGAGTGATCTCAAGAATCTCGAGGTGGCGGAAGAGATCGTGCGCAGAGTCGCCGGAACAGCGGGCTTCAGCGAGGAGTCCGAGCATCAAATCGAAATGGCTGTGCACGAATCGATGATCAACGCCATCTGGCACGGGAACAAAAATGACGCAAGCAAGCGCGTCTGGCTGAGGTTTGAGATTCATAAGGACCGGCTCGAGATTCGTATCCGGGACCAGGGGGGCGGCTTTAGTCTCGCCGACGTGCCGGATCCTTGCTCCGGCGATAACCTGCTGAAGGTATCCGGTCGAGGGATATTCTTAATCCGTACTTTTATGGATGAATTCCACGTGAAGCACCTTCCTGGCTCCGGGACCGAGGTCACCCTGGTGAAGCGAATTGATCCGGCACACCAACCCAAACAAGGAGGAACCGACCGTGAGCATGAAAGCCACAATTCGACAAGTTGATTCCGTGATCGTCATTGACATTAGCGGCAGGATCACTCTGGGAGAAGGCTGCGCGCAATTGCGCGAGTTGATTCGTGACCAGTTGGGCAAGGGAAACAAGCAGATCTTGCTGAACCTTGCGGATGTCACCTACATCGACAGTTCCGGCATCGGTGAACTAGTCAGCGCCTACACGGCGGTTTCAAACCAGGGCGGACAGTTGAAGCTTTTGAATCTTACCAAGAAGGTTCATGACCTTCTTCAGATTACCAAGCTCTACACCGTCTTCGATATCCACGACGACGAAGCCAAAGGTATCGCCAGCTTCCAAAAAGCCTAGCTGGAGCCTGAGGCTGTGCAACGCTTGCCGGGTCGCGCGGACCCTCTGCCTTGGGGTCCGCGCCGTGTCTGTGGCCCCACGGAAGAACCGCGGACCCCGAAACCGGGGGTCCGCGCTACCACACCCGTGCAGCGATGACTTCATTTTCATGCCTTCTGAGTACCCATCAGCGGACACGCATGAGCGATTACCCTGAAAATCGTCGCGCAGGCATTCCTTCGCTGCGTTCAGGACGGGCTCTGCCCGCGAGTCCTTGCGGGGGCGGCATGCCGGCGCTACATCCGTCCACCGTCTACGCATTGGGGCGTTTGATCGCGAACTTTTCCAGCCGGTATTGCAACGTACGGAAGGTCATTCCAAGTAGTTGAGCGGCCCGGGTGATGTTCCAGTTTGAACGCTGGAGGGCCTCGAGGATTTTGGCCTTTTCATGTTCTTCCCAGGTTCCCTCGGCAATGATGGGACGGACCGCTTCCTCGGAGGGTTGGGCGGGAGCGGCCGTCAGAGCCGGTGCACGTTGCAGGACTTCCGGGGGAAGATCCTGAAGTTCGACGCAGTCTGCCTCTCCCAGCACCACGGCGCGCTCCATGGCCCATTCGAGCTGCCGGATGTTCCCCGGCCAGTAATAATTCCGGATGGCTTGAAGGGCCTCCGGCGAGATCTTCTCCACTCTGCGGCCGTCGACGAAGGCGGCTTTGCGCATGAAGTGGTGGGCCAGCGTATCGATGTCATCCCCCCTCTCGCGCAGGGGAGGACAAACAATGGGGATGACGTTCAAGCGGTAGTAGAGGTCCTCGCGAAACCTGCCGTCTTTGACGTGCTGCTCGAGGTTCTTGTTGGTGGCGGCGATAATGCGCACGTCCGTCTTGATGGCCTCAGTGCCGCCCACGCGCATGAACTCGCGTTCCTGCAACACGCGCAGTATCTTGGCCTGCATGCCCAGGCTCGTATCGCCGATTTCATCCAGGAACAGCGTGGATTGGTGCGCCCTTTCGAACAGTCCTTTCTTCTGTTGGTGAGCGTCCGTGAAGGCGCCTTTCTCGTGGCCGAAGAGTTCGCTTTCGAGCAGGGACTCCGTAAGAGCTGCGCAGTTGATGGCCAGGAAGGGGCGCTCGGCACGAGGGCTGCTGCGGTGAATCTCGCGCGCTACCAGTTCCTTGCCGGTGCCGCTCTCCCCGAGGATGAGGACCGTGTGCGCGGTGGGAGCGACTTTCAGGACCATGCGCATCATCGCCTTCGTGGCAGGCGAGTCGCCCAGGATCGCGCGCTTAAGGGTCGCCAGGCGGTCAAACACTTCCGCCACAACTCTCAGCAGTTCGTCACGATCGACAGGTTTCTCCAGGTACTGGTAAACGCCTCGCCGCGTCGCTTCCACCGCCGACTGAATGGAAGGGTAACCTGTGATGAGGATAACCGCCACCGTCGGATCTTCACCCAGGATCTCGCTTAACAACTCAATGCCCGTCATTCCGGTCAAGTTCAAATCGGTAATGACCAGGTCGAAGCGCCGATTCGAAAGCAAATGCAGGGCGACTTCGCCGCTGGGAGCGGTCTCGGAGGCATAGCCCTCATCCTGCAGGATGTCGTTGTAGATTTCGCGTTGACGCTGCTCGTCGTCAACTACCAGGATACTTCCGGAGGCCATTGAGCATTATCCTTACGCTGCGGGGGAAGCAGCCAATTCGGCGCGCTCAGGCTGGGAGGGCTGAGGAAGTGGAAGCTCGACCGCCAAGTCTGTCCCAGGGTGAACTCCGGCATCGACGAAGACCCGCCCCCCGTGATCCTCAATGATTTTCTTGGCGATGGCCAATCCCAGGCCGAAACCGGTTGCTTTGGTCGAATAGAACGGGGCAAATACCTTCTCGCGTTCGGCGTAGGGGATGCCGGGGCCGGTGTCGGCAAAGTGCAACTGAAGGCAATCGCCATTTTTGGGCGACTTCGTGGTCACCGTGTATATGCGCAGTTGGCCCCCCGCCGGCATGGCCTGGATTGCATTGGTCAGAATGTTCAAGAAACAAGTCTTGATCTGCACCGAATCCAAGCGGAAAATCGGCAAGTCCAGAGCCAGGTTCTGTTTGATCTCGATGCCCTGGTTCGCCGCCTGCCGCCCCACCAACGCCAGCGCTTCGGTCAGCGTGGCCCTCAGGTCGCAGGACACGAGTGTAGGTGGGGCTTGACGTCCGGCAGTTAGCACGTCATTCACCAGGTGATTCAAGCGGCTGATTTCGTCCTTGATATTCGCCAGGTTTCGCTGCAGGTCGCGCGTCGCCCGGTCGTCGCCGTCCTGATGCTTGGCGCGAATCTGGTCAATGGAGAGGTTGATGAAGTTCAAGGAGTTGCGCACTTCGTGGGCTACCGTCGCCGCAAAACGCCCCAGCAAGGAGAGTTTCTCCGCCTCGTTCAACCGTTCCTGAAGCGCCCGATTCTCCCGCAGCCGTTCAACCATCTGGTTGAATGTCCGCGCCAGCAGGCCGATCTCGTCCTCACCGCTCGCCGGCAACGACACGTACAAGTTACCCGCGGCCACCTGCTGCGCGCCTTTCACCAGTTGATCCACCGGCTTGGTGAAACGAAATGCCAGGTAAAGCACCACGCACAAGGCCGCCAGCATCGTTCCCAGAATCCAGGCGAGTCGCTGCTTGTACCACAGCCGGGAAAGAGTTGTAACCCGATCGGGTTCGCCATGGATAAAGGCATACCCGATCACCTTGTCGCCCTGCACTAAGGGATATTGAATTGTGAAGCGGGGTTGATCAGTCGACGTCGAAGGCTCGATAACAGGAAACTCTGCGTCCAGACGCACGGTATCCTTGCGGGTTTCAAGCCGCCGCTTCTTGATGATGATCTTCTTTCCCACCTGGATGGTCGGGTTGTTGCTCGACACCACCTTGCCTTCTGTGGAAGTGATGGATACGCTGGAAAGACCCAGTTCCTCGTATCTCTTCTGGTAGAGCCTTAGAGCCTCGTCTACACTCGCTTTCGGGGGGATTTGAGTCTGGGCAAGCTGGCTGACGGTCACTAGCCGCGATGCCTCGCCCGACACGTAGTTCAGAATCTCGCGCCGGTGGTTGACATAGTTCCAGGTGAGAATAGCGCCCGTACACGTCATGGTGACAAACATCACCAGCGCCAGGCGCGTGCGGAATCGGAGATTGAGGTGTAAGGGCGGCACGATCATTCTCTCGCTACTTCGCTGCCTCTATATCCTATAGGAACGCTGGCGAAGCGTCAATTGACCTGGCGCCGACCTTTCGCTCATCTTCCGCAACCTCCACCCTCTTGGGGGCATCCAAAAGTTCGCAGGGTATTCACCGACTTTATAAAATGGAGTAGCGTTTCGAGGGACCGACGCCTTATGCGCGAAGCACTCACCCTATTCTGTGCCGGGCTGGCCGTGCTCGGATCCTCATCGCGCGCCTGGGCAGCAATTGCCCTTTCCTCCACGGTTCCCCTCGATTTAGGATTCAGGCAAATGTATAATCTCCAGTTCGAGGAAGCGCACAGAACGTTCAAGGGCTGGGAGCAATTGCATCCGGACGATCCGCTGGGACCCGCGTCGGATGCCGCGGCTTACCTGTTTTCCGAACTCGACCGTCTGGGAGTACTGCAGATGGAGCTATTCTTAGACGACGAGAAATTCAAGCGGAGTAAAAAGCTGGCCCCCGACCCCGTAACGAGAAGAGCCTTTGATGCGTCAGTGACATTGAGCGAGCAGATTGCGGATCGTGTGCTGGCGCGGTCGCCTGGGGATAGGAACGCCCTCTTGGCCGAGGTCATGGACCTGGGGTTGCGTTCGGATTATCTGGCCCTAATCGACAAAAGATATCTCGCCTCCGTGCGGGAGATGAAGAGCGCCGGGCTTTTGGCACAGAGCCTGTTGACCCGTGAGCCGACTGGTTACGATGCTTATCTGGCCATCGGAGTTGAGAACTACATTCTGGGCCTAAAACCCGCCCCGCTTCGCTGGGCCTTGAGGATGTACGGGGCCGAGACCGATAAGGACCAGGGGCTCCAAAAACTCCGGCTGACGGCTGAGAAAGGACACTACCTGCTCCCCTTCGCTCAGCTCTTGCTGGCGGTTGCTGCTCTGCGGGATAAGAACAGTGATCAAGCAAGGGAACTGCTTGCCGGGCTGGTGCGGCAGTTTCCCAATAACACGCTTTACCGAAGAGAACTCGAACGGCTTCATTAGGGTTACGTCTTGAAACGTTGGGAGCGCCGACCTTTAGAGCCCGCCCTGGGCACCGCGAAGGGTCGGCATTCACCGTGCTGCTGACCTAAAGGTCAGCGCTACGACACAGATAGGTGTGAGCGATGCGAATCGCAGCTGTGGCAAGCGCATTTCCCGAGCACCATTACCCCCAGAAAGTTCTGGTTGAAGCGTTGCAGAAGTATTTCGGTGAAAAGCTCGCCAATCCGCAGCGCCTGGAACGGATCTATTCCCATATGGCTGTGGAGGGGCGCTACCTGACGCTTCCCCTCAGCGCATATTACGAGATCGCGTCGTGGGGACAGGCGAATGACGTCTTCATCGAAACCGCTCAGGCGCTGGGCGAGCAGTCCCTCTGCCGAGCGCTGGCGCAAGCGGGGTTGGACGCCGGCGAAATTGCCACTCTCATCGTTGTGTCCGTGACGGGCATCGCGAGCCCCTCGGTTGATGCGCGGCTGGTCAATCGCATGGGGCTTTCCCCGAATATCAAGCGCGTGCCGATTTTCGGTCTGGGGTGCGTGGCGGGCGCTGCGGGCATCTCTCGCGCCGCCGACTACGTCCGCGCCTACCCCGGCCAGGTTGCGGCGCTGCTCGCGGTCGAGCTGTGCTCGCTCACCATACAGCGCGATGACCTCTCGATCGCCAACCTGATTTCCGCCGCCTTGTTTGGAGATGGGGCGGCGGCGGTGCTCGTGACCGGATCGGACAGGGAAGCGGCGGGGCCGGAAATCCTGGCCACTCGCTCGGTCTTCTATCCCCATACGGAGCACGTGATGGGATGGGACATTTCCGAAAAAGGTTTCACCATCGTCTTGTCGCCCGAAGTGCCGGCCATGGTGGAACTTCACTGGGCGCATGACGTGGACGAGTTTCTGGGCGACAATGGCTTGTCCCGAAAAGATATCGGGAGCTGGATTCTGCACACGGGAGGTCCCAAAGTGCTTTCTGCGATGGCGGCTACGCTGAAACTTCCCGACAGCGCCATCGAGGCCTCCTGGGATTGCCTGCGGAGGGTGGGCAATATCTCCTCTGTATCGGTTCTTCTGGTGCTCGAGGAGGTGATGCAGCACCGTCGCCCCGCCCCTGGAACGTTCGGTCTGCTGGGAGCAATGGGGCCCGGCTTCTGCTCGGAACTCGTTTTGCTCCGCTGGTCATAACCCCATGAAGCAGTGCGGTCGTTGTATGGCTTTTACAGTCTGCGCGAGAATCTCCGTCCCGCGGTTATTCCGAGCCCTTCGCTGTCATCCTGAGCGGAGCGAAGGATCTCGCTCTGAGCATTTTCAAGGCACTGCGAGATTCCTCGTCACCTTCGGCTCCTCGGAATGACATGCAACGGGAATTCTCACACAGACTCTCTAGGCATAATGGGTCAGATTTGAGACGACGACACACTCTTATCGGGCTTGCACTCGTTTTTGCATTTGCCCTGCCTCTCTACTTGTCTGCGCAGGAAGCGGTCTTCGAACTCGACCCGGCGCAGACGCAGATTCAATTCACCCTGCCTGGGATTATTCGCGCGGTTCACGGGACCTTCAAATTGAAAAGCGGGACAATCCGCTTCAACCTTGCTACGGGAAAAGCCGACGGCTCGGTAGTCGTCGACATGACAAGCGAGGAGAGTGACAACGTCGCGCTGGATCGCAAAATCCTGGCAGACGTTCTGGACACCCGCAAGTACCCTGAGGCGACTTTCATCCCCGCCCAAATCGACGGCCGCCTCGAGGCTGACGGAGAGTCGGCGCTGCAATTGAGCGGCATGTTCAAGCTGCACGCTATCGAGCACGACTTCAATCTTGCAACCACGGCGACCCGGAGCGGCAACCAGTTGACCGCCGCTACCCATTTCGTGATTCCCTACGTGGATTGGGGCATGAGGAATCCCGGCGGCATGCTCATGCGCGTGGGCAATCAGGTCGAGATCAATGTAAAGACCGTGGGCCGCATCACCCTGCCCGCCGCGCAACACTAAGATACCTTCCAACCCATGAACAACCGGTGCGCTGTAAGGGGACGGCTTGCCGTCCCCGCACTTCTGCCGGCCCTGACAAGGGTAGGGCAAGCCCTACCCCTACACCGCGGAATTGTCTTGACAAACCCTCTTGTGCCGGATAATCTTCTGCATTTAATTAATGACTGACCGTTCAGTCAGCAAAAGACGAGTCGACCCATGAGTCAGAAACGCCCAGCCCGGCGCAGTCCGAAGCAAACCACCCGGCGGGGGCGGAAGCCCAAAGAGGGACGCCCTCAAGAAATCCTGGCGGCTGCCTTCGAGGAGTTTGCCGCCAACGGCTATGCGGCCGCTCGCCTCGAGGACGTTGCGAAGCGCGGAGGAATTGCCAAAGGAACGATCTACCTCTATTTCAAGGATAAGGAAGGACTCTTCCGGGCCGTAGTTCGCAGCGTGATTCACCCTGTGTTCGAACAACTTGCCCCGTTCGTTGCGGCGTTTCCCGGCTCCGCGGAGGAGCTTCTCTGCGAGTTGCTGGCGCGCCAATATACCCACGTCGTGAATAACGAAAAGGCGCGCGCTATTCTCCGCCTGCTGATTGCAGAGAGTGGGAAGTTCCCCCAACTTGCAGACATCTTCCATCGCGAGATCATCGGTCCGGGCGTATCGGCGATGCGCAAGGTGCTCGCGAAGGGCGAGGCATCCGGCGAGTTCCGGAAAAGCAAA
>Ga0181538_10006149_pt1 | contig 10480 bp, 4 predicted proteins | sample PEATcosm2014_Bin_40_FD_119773 | JGI IMG/M metagenome (GOLD analysis project Ga0181538, IMG submission 119773) | Peatland microbial communities from MTU Mesocosm Facility, Houghton, MI, USA - PEATcosm2014_Bin23_30_metaG | ecosystem: Environmental > Terrestrial > Soil > Wetlands > Peat | place...
AAGGTTGCGGCTCTATCGCCGCAGCAACTCCTCACGCCGGTCAGCTTCGCGGGAGTCTTCAACTTCCCGGCCGTCTTCTATCTTGGATTCCTCAACAATCACAGCATTCACCATCGCGGCCAACTCGCCACCTATCTGCGCCCGATGGGAGCGAAAGTTCCGGCAATCTACGGCGGCAGCTTCGACTATCCGTTCCAGCCGCCCGCCGCTGCCAAGACTACCGCCTAGCCTGCTCCTCGAAAATCTTCTCAATAGGAAGCCGTCGCCGATTGATAGGTCAACGGCTTCCTGTTGGCACGCAAGGCTCAGCCGGGTTGTCCGGCGGAACAAACCTGCCTTCTCCGGTGTCCAAGAGGCAAAGCGAGGAACCTATGAGAATTCTGTATCTTGTGGCTTTGTTCCCGGCCTTGTTTTTCGGCGGAGGCGCAAACGGCCAGACCCAACCCCAGGATGCCGGTCCCGGTATCATTCAGGCGTTCGATAACCATTCGATCGTGATGTTCGGCGAGGTCCATGAAAACAAGCAGGAATACGAATTCCTGCGCTCGCTGGTCGCTTTGCCGCAGTTCGCCGACAAGGTGGACGACATCGTCATGGAGTTCGGGAACTCCCTTTATCAAAAAGCCGTGGACCGGTACGTCGCCGGCGAGGACGTGCCCCTGGAGGAAGTCCAGAAGGCTTGGCAGAACACGATGGCCCTGGGCCCTGTATCGCCGGTTTATTCTTCCTTGTATGAAGCCGTCCGGCAAGCCAATCGCCAGCGCGCGGGAAAGCGTCAGCTCAGAATTCTTCTCGGCGATCCTTACATCAATTGGGACAACGTGAAAAGCCGCGAGGACATCGGGCCTTACCTGGCGCACCGCGATGAATTCTACGCGAGCGTCGTCAAGGACGAAGTGCTGGCGAAACATCATCGCGCGCTCCTGATCGAGGGATGGGGTCACTTTCGCCGCTCCGCAGCAGGCCCCGGTTACGTCGAGAAGGAACTCCGCGCAGCGGGCGCCACCACATTCGTAGTCCTGCTCGGCACCAATGCCGTCGGCGGATACGACGACCTCGACAAGCGGTTTGATACCTGGAAGGTCCCGGCGCTGATGCTGTTGAAGGGAAACTGGGCAGGAGATCTGCCCGCTACGCCCGTGTTGACAGGTGGAACTGCGCCGGCCGGCGCCAATCCTCTGAAGCTGCAAGATGCAGGCGACGCTTTGCTTTATCTCGGGCCCCGGGACACCCTGACGGCGGTGCACATGTCGCGAGCCGACCTGGATGGCACGCCATACGGCCGCGAGATCACGCGGCGCCTCGATATAATTTTTGGCCAGGCTCCAAATATCTTCCCGGCAGCAAACGAAACTCCACAATTCCCGCGCGGCTCTGGTGGGCCCCCTCCACCGCTCCCGCCTCCACCCAAGAGCATCCACGATCCGTTGCCGCCGAGGCCGAACCAACCCTAAGCCAATCGCGGAGCTCCACATTTCAGGACGCGCGACAACTCGGACAACGGGGTGTCTCTGTGGCAGAATAAGTTCCCACGGATGATTCCCGACAAGCCCTCGATTCTTATCGTCGAAGACGAAGCCAAGATGCGGCGCCTGCTCGAGCTCCAGCTCGGCGACGAAGGCTTCGTGGCCCAATCCGCGCCCGACGCCGAGGAGGGTCTGCAAATGCTCGGCAAACAGCCCTACGACTTGATTGTCACCGATTTCAAATTACCCGGCATGAGCGGCCTCGAGTTCCTTCAAGCCGTTCGGCGCACCGACGCAAATGTACCGGTCATCATCATGACCGCATACGGCACGGTCGAATCCGCCGTCGAAGCAATGAAGGCGGGCGCCAACGACTACGTTCTGAAGCCGTTTTCGCTCGCGGAGCTCGTGCTCGTGATTCGCAAGGAACTCGGCGCCCAGCAACTCCGCGAGGAAAACCGGACTCTGCGCGAAGCCCTGGGCGTGAAGTACAAGTACGACAACATCGTCGCGGACAGCAAGAAAATGCAGGCCGTGCTGGCGCTGGTCGAGCGAGTGGCGCGCAGCAACGCCACCGTGCTGATCGGGGGCGAAAGCGGAGTGGGAAAGGATCTCGTCGCTCGCGCGATTCATCAGCACTCGCAGCGCGCCGCCGGCCCTTTCGTCAAAATCAACAGTACGGCCATTCCCGAGACGCTCCTGGAAAGCGAACTCTTCGGCTACGAAAAGGGCGCCTTCTCCGGAGCGGCCACCAGCAAGCCTGGAAAATTCGAACTGGCCGATAAAGGCACACTCTTTCTCGACGAAATCGGCGACGTGCCTCCCGCGATTCAAGTCAAGCTGCTGCGTGTTTTGCAGGAGCGGGAATTCGAGCGTCTGGGCGGCACCAAAACCCTCAAGGTCGACGTCCGGTTGATCGCCGCGACGAATCGCGATTTGCGCGCAGCCCTCGAAGAAGGCACTTTTCGCGAGGACCTTTACTACCGCCTGAACGTCGTCGCAATCGACATCCCGCCTCTCCGCGATCGCAAGGAAGACGTTCCGGGCCTGGTGAATTTTTTCCTCCAGAAGTTCGCGCGCGAGATGGAGAAGCCCGCGCACACCATCACGCCGCAGGCGATGAAGCTGCTCGTGGATTTTCACTGGCCGGGAAACGTGCGCGAGGTCGAGAATGTGATCCAGCGCGCCGTGACTTTGTCTTCTGGCCCCGCCCTTGACGTCAGCGACATCCAACTTGATGCGCCGGTCTCGCGCTCGAACTCGGGCGGTTCATCTCACGTGCTTCCCCCAGGAATGACCCTCGATCAATGGGAAGAGGAAGCAATCCGCGAAGCGCTGCGCCAGGCCAACGGCAACAAGAGCCAAGCTGCGCGCGCACTCGGCCTGTCGCGTAACGCCCTGCGCTATCGCCTCTCCAAAATGGGCGTCCCTGACCCCGAGCCCGAAACCTAGCGCAAAGCACCCCGGTAGCGGCGGTTTCAGTCCGCTTGCGAGCCGTCCGCCGATGGTGGCTGAAAACCACCACTCCCGCTTCAAAACAACCGGCGAGGAGCCCGTTAATGCCCTCGTGACAAGTCGCCTTCTGACTCGTAAACTACAGATAATAAATAACTTGGACAGGAACAAGGTCAACCCTCGACCTTTGGCACTGGCCCTGCACTATCGAGGGTGGATTCAAAGGTTCCTGGCGTCTAGGCCAGGAGGTGCGTGATGAAAAAGTACTTCACAATTTTGGCTCTTATTCTGATGTTGGGCACAACGGGCAGTGCTCTCGCGCAGGATCAACAGGCGGCCCCGCCGAGCGATCTGGCTCCTGCGCCGGGCGACCAGCCGCAGGCTCCTCCGTCGAACGACGCTGACCAGACGATGCAGAATCAACCTGGCGTTGCGCGCGTGAGCTTCATTCACGGCAGCGTCTCCACCCAGCGTGGCGACAATGGCGATTGGGTCGCCGTGACGCTCAACACTCCGATCATGGCGGGCGACCGCGTCTCCACCGGGCCCGATGGCTCCAAGGGTGAGCTTCAGCTCGATTGGGCGAACATCCTCCGCATGTCGAACAACGCCACCGTGAAGGTCGTGACCCTCGATCACAACAATTTGCAGGTTCAAGTGGGACAAGGCCTCGTGACGTATTCAGTTCTGAAAGGCGCCGAGGCCGCTGCCGAAATCGATACTCCGAATGCTTCGCTTCGCCCGAACGGCGAAGGCGAATACCGCATTCTCGTTAATTCAAACGACGAAAGCATCATCATCGTGCGCCGCGGTTCAGCGGAGGTCTCTACGCCGCAGGGCAGCACTCATGTCGATCAGGGCCAGATGATCACGATTCAGGGTAGCGACAATCCGCAGTATAAAATTGATCCCGCGCCCACCCCGGACGACTGGGATTCGTGGTGCAATGACCGCGATCGCGTTATCGCGCGAGCGGAAACATCCAAGCACACCAACCAATACTACGTCGGATCGCAGGATCTCGATTCCTATGGAACGTGGACCGAAGTCCCCGACTACGGTCAGGTGTGGGTACCGCGAGCGGATGCAGGATGGGCGCCGTATCGCGATGGCCGCTGGGTTTGGGAACCCTACTATGGCTGGACTTGGGTTTCCTATGAGCCTTGGGGATGGGCGCCTTACCACTATGGCCGCTGGTTCGTCTACGGCGGCAACTGGGCTTGGTGGCCCGGTCCCGTCGGAATCTATCCGGGCTATTATCCCGTCTGGTCGCCGGCGTACGTCTCGTTCTTCGGTTGGGGCGGAGGCTTCGGATTCGGGATCGGTTTCGGACTTGGGTTTGGTTGGGGTCACGTTGGCTGGCTGCCCGTGGGACCGGGTGACTGGTATCACCCATGGTGGGGCCGCTGGGGCGGCCGAGGCGGCGTAGTCGGCTTCGATCGAATCAATACGTTCCACGAAGGCTTCGGGCCTCTGGGACGATCCACTTGGCACCAGTATTCAAACGTCAACGAAGCGTTCCGCAACGATCGCATCCGAAGCGGCATCAGCTCTATGGATGGCCGCGACTTCGGTCGCGCCGCTGTCTCCGCTCATCAGGAGCGAATCAGCGAAGGCACGCTGCGAAACGCGAGCATGAGCACCGGCAGAATGCCGGTTCAGCCCAGCCGCGAGAGCTACAGCCCCACGGATCGCAGAGCCGATCCGGCGTCGTATCGCAACGCTCCTTCGGCCTCGCAGCACTTCTTCAGCGGCGCGCGTGCCAATGCCACCTCGAACGGCTTCGCAGGCCGCGGTCAAGTGAACTCCACTTCGCGCCCGGTCAATACGTCTCGGCCAGCGCAGAATTTCGGCGCAAATCGCGGCTCAACATCTATCACATCCTCGCGCCCGGGCTGGCACACGTTCACTCCGCCAAGCTCGGGAGGGGCAAACTCGCGCCCAATGGGCAACTCGGGGGGTAACGCAGGTCGCGGCTCGTTCGCGTCTCCCTCCGGCGGAAATCGGCCCGCGTATAACCCGCCTTCCTCGGGTTCGCGCGGCGCATACGGATCAGGTTACAGCCGGCCTTCGCTGAACATGCGTCAGCCCATCGTCACGCAACGCAACAATGGTTATGGGTACAGCGGCTACGGCAATAGTCCTTACGGGTCGCGTGGCTACGGTTACAACGCACCCAGGCCTTCGTACAATGCGCCTCGTCCGTCGTACAACGCGCCGCGCACCTTCACGCCGCCACGAACTCAGAGTGCCCCGCGCACCCAAAGTGCGCCGCACAGCTCGGGCGGCAATAGCGCGCCGAAGGCCAGCTCGCACAGCAGCGGCGGTTCGCACGGCGGAGGCGGACACTCCGGCGGCGGTGGCCACGGTCATCGTTAAGAATCGCTTGAATTCATAATCGCCAACGGCCCCGAAATTTTCGGGGCCGTGGCGTGTTCACCCGGCCAAATTCGCTAAGTCAACACCCATGCGAACATCACTCAGTACGCAATCAAGCTCCAGCGAAACTATTGCTTCCACAAAGGGTTTTACATCGTGGGAGCAACAAAGCCATGACGCTGCATATCATTCTGTGGTTCAGTTGGTTCTTCGCTGCGAGCTGGCTCGAAAATGCTGCTATTGTATGTAAAGATGTTTTCATGAAAGGAGTCCATGCCATGAAGAAACTCGGCTCGGCCTTCGTATCCTTGCTCCTCATTGCTGGTTTGTTCGCGGTCCTGCCCAAGCCGGCAGCCGCTCAGTCCGACGTCGATCCCCCGGGACGCGTCGCGCGCCTCAATTTCATCGACGGTTCGGTCTCATACCAGGTCTCCGGCGACACCGATTGGGTCCAGGCGGATCCGAATCGCCCGCTCACTACCGGCGACAATCTATGGGCGGACCAGAATTCTCGCGGCGAAGTTCACATTGGCAGCACAGCCATTCGGCTTTCCGCCGAAACCGGAATCTCGTTCCTCAACCTGGATGATCGCACCGCGCAAATCCAGCTCGCTCAGGGCACCATCGAAGTTCACCTGCGCAACCTCACCCCGGGCGACGCCTGGGAAATCGACACGCCGAATCTGGCGTTCACTCTCACGCGGACCGGCGAATATCGAATCTCCACCGATCCCAACTCCAACACGACCTCTATCACCGTCCGTGAAGGCGAAGGCTCGGTCACGGGTGGCGGAGAATCCTGGGAACTCGTCCCCGGACAGCAATACACGTTCACCGGCACCGACGAGCTTGCCTATGACGCCCAAGACGCACCCGGCTTCGACGATTTCGAGAGCTGGTCCCAAACGCGCGACCAGATGGAGAACAATTCCCCGTCGGCTCGCTACGTTTCACGCGATGTCGACGGCTACTATGACCTCGATCAAAACGGTAGCTGGCAATCCGATTCCGATTACGGAGAGGTTTGGGTCCCTAATGGCGTTGCGGTCGGATGGGCGCCGTACCACATGGGGCACTGGGTTTGGGTGGCTCCGTGGGGCTGGACCTGGGTCGACGCTGAACCCTGGGGCTGGGCGCCCTTTCACTATGGTCGATGGGCCTATGTGAGTGGCGGTTACTGGGGATGGGTGCCGGGTCCGTTGGTCGTCCGTCCGGTGTACGCTCCCGCTCTCGTTGGCTTCGTGGGAGGAGGCGGATTCAGCCTCTCGGTCGCGATCGGCGGAGGCTTTACAGGCGTCGCCTGGTTCCCGCTGGGTCCTCGCGACGTATTTGTTCCCGCGTATCACTGCAGCGAGCGTTACGTTCAAAACGTGAACGTAACGAACACCCGCATTGTGAACGTGACGCAGGTAACGAATGTCTACAACACAGTCATCGTCAACCGGAACGTGACGGTCAACAACGTCCACTACACCTACGAGAACAACACGCGCGCAATCACGGCCGTCTCGAAGGAGACGTTTGTCAACGCACGGCCAGTTCAGGCTTCATCTGTTCGCATCTCGGATGAACAGATCAAGAACGTGCGGGTTGTGGAGAGTGCTCCCATGGCGCCGACCCGGGCCAGCTACGTCTCCTCGACCGCCAGGGTAACCACCGCAAAGCCTTCCGTGCCTCTCGCTCAGAGACCGGTGGTCGCGCGGCTGACTCCCGCAACACCGGTCAACCGGCGCATTCCTCAATACACAAACGACAGCAAGCAATTCAGCCAACCGCCGGCTCGCATAAACCAAACGACTCCGGAGCCGAATCGCGTATACCAAACGACGCCGCAGCCGAATCGCACGAACGAGAACACCACTCAGAGCAACGAGTCGAACAACGGCTTCCGTCCGTTCACTCCGGCGAACCAGAACAATCGGCCACCCGGGGAGAACGAAGTGAAGCCGGCGGAAGTGAAGCCGCCGGTCAAGTACTCGGCGCCAATCAAGGCGAAGGATGAGAACTACGACGTCCATCCGCCGCTCAACCAGAAACCGTCGCAGCCGAAGCCAGAGCCGAAACCGGCTCCGCCGCCCAAGGCCGACAAACCTCATGAGGACAAGCCTCATTCTCGCGGCTAACAGAACGCGGTAGCGTCATCACCAAAAGCCCGCGGACGAGCAAGAATGCCCGCCGCGGGCTTTTCTATTAGCTCACCCGCTTGTCGCGACACGAGTTCCCCTCCCCGGAGTTCCCAATTCGCACCCCATACTGAAACTCATATCCGCCTACCGCCATTCGGACGTAGCCAATTCGAAACACCACGTGGAAATTGATGTACCGCATTTATTTTCTGGTGGTTACAATCTCCCGATTCATGGACTAATATTGGCCACGAAACTGCACAGCCGGTTGCAATGATATTGAAAAGTGGAACACCCGGGGTGTATGCCACGTACATTCAAACCACTGAGGTGCATATGGGAATCAGCTTGATTGGCTGCTCCGCTCGTTGGATCTCTTCGTTGGCACGGTTCGCAGCGCGCGCGCTCGGCATACTCTTGCTTCTCGCGACCCTGGCAGGCACGCGAGCCGCCGCGCAAGACGCCTCCAGCGTTACCGGCGTTGTCACCGATCCGTCCGGTGGGGTAGTTGCCGGCGTTGACGTGACCCTCTCCAACTCGTCAATCGGCTTCTCGGCAACAACGAAGACCAACGACGTCGGCGCGTACGAATTCCGGAACGTTCCGCCGGCCGCGAAGTATTCTCTCGCCTTTTCTAAGGACGGTTTCCAGACCCTGACATTGGACAAGGTTACGCTTAACGTTGGATCGAAGGAAACGCGAGACGCTCAACTCCAGGTGGGCGACGCGAAGATCACCGTCGAGGTAACCTCCCGCGCCGGCGAAACTCTGGATACCTCGGACGCGAGCATGGGCTCAATCATCGATGGTTCCAGCATTCAGGACTTGCCGAATATCTTCGTTAACGACGCGGCAAATTATCTGTCGCTGGCGCCCGGCGTCACGCCCGGTGGCGCTGTGACGGGCTCGCGGTCTGACCAAACCAACATCACCCTGGACGGATTGGACGTGAATGACCAGAGAAACGGCCAGGCGTTCGTCACGACGGTGAACACGCCCCTCGATTCGATCCAGGAGCTAAGGGTCACGGTAACCGGCGACGATTCTACGTATGGCCATAGCGGCGGGGGACAGCTCGAGCTTGTAACCAAAAGCGGCACGAACGACTTCCACGGCCAAGCGTTTGAATTGAATCGCGTCACCGCGTACGCCGCGAACAATTACTTCAACAATCTCCAGGGCATCCCCATTCCTCAGCTGATCCGCAATCAGTTCGGCGGCGATATGGGCGGGCCGATCTTGAAGAACAAGCTCTTTTTCTTCTTCTCCTACGATGGGCTCCGCGCAAAGCAAAGCCAGCAAATTACCGACACGGTGCCGGACTCAGCGTTTGTCAACGGGCAACTCAATTACATCAACAACAGCGACCCAAGTTGTGCAACCGCGAATCCTATTCCGAGCTGCTTCAGTACCACGCCGTTGACGGGTCCCAATTCGCTCGCCCAGTTGGATCCCTGCTATCCCGCCGGGACTTGCCCCGGAATAACGCCGGGCGCCGACCCAGCCCTCTTGAGTTTCATAAGTTCTCGCGGCTACCCACCACCGAACAACTCCTCGGTGGGCGATGGCCTCAACACTTCCGGTTATTATTTCGTAGCCCCGGTCAACAGCAAGGACAACACCTTCATCGGGAGGCTTGACTATCAGGCCACCACAAATCACCGTTTGTTCGTCCGCGCCAGTTGGGACCGAAGCAGCGACGACGATGATGTCAATCACGTCATCGAAATCTTCCCTGGTGACCCCACTCCCGGCGCATCTATCGTCGACCATTCACGCTCTTGGGTTGGCGGCGACACTTGGACCATCTCGCCAACCATGACCAACGTAGCGTCGTTTGGCGAAACCGATCAGGTCATCGGCTTCGTCGTAAACGACACGCCAACCCTCCCGAACTACCTCAGCTTCAACGACCCGTTCTATGGAAGCGTGATCTCGGACCCATACCTGAGCCTGAACAGCCAGCTCCCCGTCGTTCCCGTCTATCAGGGTCGCGACACGTTCACCTGGACCAAGGGAAATCACATCCTCCAATTCGGTGGTGTCATCTCCCCAACGATCTTCAAATCGGGAAACCTGACGGACACCAGCAACTACGGCGTCGGGATCGGAGGTGACCTCACCAGCCTGAGCGCCGCGCAGCGTCCAAGCGACTTTGGTGGCGACCCCGGCGAATGGGACCGCCTCTTCGCGCTGGCTCTCGGCCGTGTCGGAAGCATCAACGCGAGCTACAACTACGACAAAGCCGGGAACGCTTTGCCACAGGGCGGCATTCCGATCCGCGATTACCACTCCACGCAGTACGAGTTCTTCGGCCAGGACACCTGGCAGCTTCGCTCGAATCTGACGGTCACGTATGGCCTGCGTTGGTCCTTCCACAAACCACTGTCGGAAGTGAACGGCTTCGAGGCTGTCGAAAATCTCACCCCACAGGATATCTTCGTGCCCCGCGTGGCAGATGCCCTTGACGGCATTTCCGGCCCAAATGCCATTCCTTTCATCACCTATCAGCTTGGCGGTAGTGCCAACCACGGCCCGGAGTATTACAAGCCCTCGTACAACAACTTTGCGCCGAGGATTGGCCTCGCATACTCACCTGCTTCCTCGGAAGGCATTCTGGCCAAGCTGTTTGGCAATCGGAAGAGCAGTATCCGGGCAGGATTCGGCGTCTATTATGACAACAACCTGATCGGCCAGGGGTTTGAGCTGGATGAAACCAGCTTCCTCTTCAGCAATACCATCCCCGAGAATTTTGGCAACCTGGCAACTGATCCGCGCGTCGGCGAGGGTCCCGGCCTTGTGAACGCCCCTGGTTTGCCCATGTTGCCGGCAGCCCCTATGGGCGGCACCACACCGCGTCCCACATTCACGCCCAACGTACTCAATGGAGTTCCGTACGGCTTTTTCGACGGCGGATTCGGTCAGGGTTCGTTTTTCAATTTCGATCCGAACTTCCGCACTCCTTACTCGATGCGTGTCAACTTCGGAATCCAACGGGAGTTGCCGGGCGATTGGCTCGTCGAGGCCTCGTACACCGGGACGTTTGGCCGTAAG
>Ga0181538_10006155_pt1 | contig 10472 bp, 9 predicted proteins | sample PEATcosm2014_Bin_40_FD_119773 | JGI IMG/M metagenome (GOLD analysis project Ga0181538, IMG submission 119773) | Peatland microbial communities from MTU Mesocosm Facility, Houghton, MI, USA - PEATcosm2014_Bin23_30_metaG | ecosystem: Environmental > Terrestrial > Soil > Wetlands > Peat | place...
CAATGAGAAAAAAACTTTCCCCGGACGTTGACACGGGAAAGGGCGAGAGTACACCCTAACGTCGACAATCGGTTTGATCACCGGGACTCCTGGCAATGTGCGGCATCGTCGGGCTTTTTCTAAAGGACCGGGCGCTCGAACCGGAGCTTGGGGCGCTCCTGGCCCGTATGCTCGGTACGCTGTGCGACCGCGGACCGGATTCTGCCGGGTTCGCCGTTTACGGCGCCGCCGTTCCGGGCTCGATAAAACTGACCATCCGCGGGCCTCTTACACACGATTACGCGGGCGTTGTGCACCGCCTCCAGGCAGGGGGCCCAGCTCTGCCTTACGCCGTCCGCGACACGCATCTCATCCTCACCGTGCCGGCGGAACGGGAAACCGCGGTGCGGCGCGACATTGCCGCCATGCCGGAACTTACCGTTGTCGGCAGCGGCCGCCGCATGGAGATTTTCAAGGAAGTCGGCAGGCCCGATCGCGTGGCTGAACGCTTCGGCCTCGACACCATGGCCGGAACGCACGCGGTCGGTCACACCCGCATGGCGACCGAATCCGCAGTCACGACTGACGGTGCACACCCCTTTTCTACCGGGGCCGACCAGTGCCTCGTGCACAACGGCTCGCTTTCCAATCACAATGCATTGCGCCGCGAGCTAATAAGGAAGGGTCTCTCGTTTCAGACCGAGAACGACACCGAAGTAGCCGCCGGCTACATGAGCTGGAGAATGCAGCAAGGCGACTCGCTCGAGCAGACCCTGAATTCGTCGCTCGGTGCGCTCGATGGCTTTTACACATTCGTCGTCGGCACCGAGTCAGGCTTCGGGGTGCTGCGCGACCCGATCGCGTGCAAACCCGCCGTCATGGCGGAGACCGACCGCTGGGTCGCGTTCGGAACGGAGTATCGGGCTTTGGTGGATTTGCCCGGCATCGACGCGGCTCACGTCTGGGAGCCGGTGCCGGCGAAGGCATATCTGTGGGAGCGGCACTGATGCGCACCGTCGATCTCTCGCAGACATCATTGCGCGAGCTCAATGCCGCCCTGCATCGCCTCAAACCTACCACCAATGAAACGCACTGGCGCGTGCTCAATCCGCGCGGGCGGCACGCTATAGCCGTCGGCGTCGACGCGCCGATCACCGTCGAGATCGATGGACACGTCGGCTATTATTGCGCCGGCATGAACAAGGAGGCGACGATCGTCGTCAACGGCAATGCCGGCCAGGGTGTCGCCGAGAACATGATGTCCGGGCGAGTTCACGTGAAGGGAGACGCCTCGCAGGCTGCGGGAGCGACCGGCTGCGGCGGCCTGCTGGTCGTCGAAGGTAATGCGTCGGCGCGATGCGGGATCTCCATGAAGGGGATCGACATCGTGGTGAAAGGATCTGTTGGACATCTCTCCGCCTTCATGGCGCAGGCGGGCAACCTGGTGGTGCTCGGCGATGCTGGCGAGGCGTTGGGCGATTCCATTTACGAAGCGCGGTTGTTCGTTCGCGGTAGCGTCGGCAGCCTCGGCGCCGATTGCATCGAGAAGCCGATCGAGGACCACCACAAGGCAGAGCTCGCGAGATTGCTCGAAGCAGCGGGGATAAACGGTGCGGTCGATCCTCGGTCGTTCAGGCGCTACGGCTCCGCGCGTAAGCTCTATCATTTCCACTTCGACAACGTCGGATCGTACTGATGGAAACGCCGGACCGTTGGATCCATACGCCGCCGCGGCCGTCCGCGACGTTCGACGATTTTTCCATCGCCGAGATCCGTCGCGCCGCCGCAACCGGCATCTATGACATCCGCGGCTTCGGCGCCAAGCGCAAGCTTCCGCATTTTGACGATCTGCTCTTTCTCGGCGCCTCTGTCAGCCGCTATCCGCTTGAGGGCTACCGCGAGAAATGCGCAACCGACGTGACAATAGGCTCCCGGTTCGCGAGCAAGCCGATCAAGCTAAAAATCCCGATTACGATTGCGGGCATGAGTTTCGGCTCGCTCTCGGCACCCGCCAAGGAAGCACTCGGCCGAGGCGCGACCGCGATCGGAACCTCGACCACTACTGGCGACGGTGGCATGACCCGCGAGGAACGCGAGCATTCAAGCATCCTGGTGTACCAAGTGCTGCCCTCGCGCTACGGCATGAATCCGGACGACCTGCTCAAGGCGGATGCGATCGAGGTGGTGATCGGCCAGGGCGCCAAGCCGGGCGGTGGCGGAATGCTGCTGGGGCAGAAGATTTCCCGGCGCGTCGCCGAGATGCGGACGCTACCGGAAGGCATCGATCAGCGCTCGGCCTGCCGACATCCGGACTGGACGGGCCCGGACGACCTGGAGATCAAGCTCCAAGAGCTGCGAGAGATCACCGACTGGGAAAAGCCGATCTCCGTCAAGGTCGGTGCCTCGCGCCCCTATTACGACATCGCGCTTGCGGTCAAAGCCGGTGCCGACGCGATCGTGCTCGACGGCATGCAGGGCGGCACCGCGGCGACCCAGGAAGTCTTCATCGAGCACGTCGGCATTCCGACGCTCGCGGCGATACCGCCGGCCGTCCAGGCGCTGCAGGATCTTGGCATGCACCGCAAGGTGCAGCTCATTGTATCGGGCGGCGTGCGCTGCGGCGCGGACGTCGCCAAGTGCCTAGCGCTCGGTGCCGATGCGGTGTCGATCGGCACCGCGGCGCTTATTGCGATCGGCGACAACGATCCGCATTACGAAGACGAGTACCGCAAGCTCGGCACCAGGGCCGGCGCCTACGACGATTGGCACGAGGGCCGCGATCCAGCCGGCATCACCGCCCAGGACGAGGCGCTGTCGCGCCGGCTCGATCCGGTGACGGCCGGCCGCAAGCTCGCCAACTACCTCGGGGTGCTAACGCTGGAAACCCAGACCCTTGCCCGCGCCTGCGGCAAATCGCACGTCCACAATCTCGAGCCGGAAGACCTTGTCGCTCTTACGATCGAAGCTGCGGCAATGGCAAAGGTCCCGCTCGCGGGCACCGACTGGATTCCAGGTGTGAAGGGCGGGTTTTGAAGACGCGAACGAACTGATCAACGCGCAGCTCCGGGCCGGGACGACAAGGGAAGGGCACGATTCATGGCGTCACTCAGTGCGTACGCGAAGGAAAAAGGGATTAAATATTTTCTGGTCTCGTTCGTCGATCTGTTCGGCACGATACGCGCGAAGATCGTGCCGGTCACGGCGATCGATATGATCTCGAAATCGGGAGCAGGCTTTGCCGGCTTCGCCGCCTGGTTCGACATGACGCCGGCACAGCCGGACATCCTTGTGATGGCGGAGCCGGACAGCGCTGTTCAACTGCCGTGGAAGCCCGAGGTCGCCTGGGTGACCGGCGATCTGATCATGGACGGTAAGCCGGTCGAGCAGAACCCGCGCCAGGTGCTCAAGCGGGTGATCGCAAGGGCTGCGGAGCAAGGTTACGAATTGAAATCCGGCGTCGAATGCGAATATTTTTTGATCCAACCGGACGGCAAAACCATCTCAGATGCGGCCGATACCCAGGCCAAGCCGTGCTACGACCAGCAAGCCTTGATGCGGCGCTACGACGTCATCGCTGAAATCTGCGACAGCATGATCGCGCTCGGTTGGCAGCCGTACCAGAACGATCACGAGGATGCCAACGGCCAGTTCGAGATGAACTGGAAATACGACTCCGCCCTGAAGACGGCGGACCGACACGCGTTCTTCAAATACATGGTGAAATCGATCGCGGAGAAGCATGGGCTGCGCGCGACCTTCATGCCCAAGCCGTTCTCGCACCTGACCGGCAACGGCTGCCACGCGCACATGTCACTGTGGTCGACCAAGACCGGCAAGAACCTGTTTGCGGATACTCAGGGCGAACTGGGCCTTTCGGCCCTCGCCTACAAATTTCTCGGCGGCATCATGCACACCGCCGATGCGCTGGCCGCCATCACCAATCCGACGGTGAATTCCTACAAGCGCCTCAACGCTCCGGTGACATTGTCGGGCGCCACATGGTCGCCTAACACGATCACTTACGCCGGGAACAATCGGACCCACATGATCCGCATTCCCGACGCCGGTCGCTTTGAGCTGCGCCTCGCCGACGGCGCCGTCAACCCTTACCTGCTGCAGGCCGCGCTGCTCGTCGCCGGGCTCGACGGTATCAAGAACAAGCGCGATCCCGGCAAACGTCTCGACATCGACATGTATACCGAGGGCCACACGGTGACGAACACGCGACGCTTGCCGCTCAATCTCCTCGATGCGTTGCGGGCCCTCGACCAATCCACGGTGCTGAGGGAAGGGCTCGGTGACGATTTCTCCAGTGCGTATCTCAAGCTCAAGTACGACGACTGGAACAAATACTCCCGCCACCTGACCGAATGGGAACGTGAGACGACTTTAGATTGCTGAGGGCCGCAGAAGCTGCGCTCTCCCACGCGATCGAGCCCGGAATCGCCGATGAAGTACTCCGCATTCTCGCTAGTCTACGAGACGCTGCGCGGCCACGCGGACTGGAAGCCAGTGTGGCGCGAGCCGAAGCCCAAAGCCGAGTATGACGTCATCATCGTCGGCGGCGGTGGACATGGGCTGGCGGCGGCCTATTATCTCGCCAAAGAACATGGCCTGCGCAACGTCGCCGTTCTGGAAAAGGGCTGGATCGGTTCCGGCAATGCCGGCCGTAACACGACCATCATCCGCTCCAATTACCTGCTGCCGGCGAACATCCAGTTCTACGAATTGTCGATGAAGCTCTGGGAAAGATTGGAGCGCGACCTCAACTACAATGTGATGGTCAGCCAGCGCGGCATCATCAATCTCTATCACTCCGACGCGCAACGCGACGCCTTCGCACGCCGTGGCAATGCGATGCGCCTCAACGGCGTGGATGCGGAGTTGCTCGATCGCAAGCAGGTCCGCGCCATGCTGCCGTTTCTTGACTATGACAATGCGCGCTTTCCGATCCACGGCGGTCTGCTGCAACGCCGCGGTGGTACGGCACGGCACGATGCGGTAGTATGGGGCTACGCGCGAGCGGCCGACCGGCGTGGCGTGGACATCATCCAGAATTGCGAAGTCACGGGCTTCGTGATCCGTAACGGTCGCATCGCCGGCGTCGAGACCGCGGGCGGGACTATTCGCGCGGGAAAAGTCGGGCTGGCGGTCGCCGGCAATACCTCTCGCCTTGCGGCGATGGCGGGGCTGCGCTTACCGATCGAGAGCCACGTCATCCAGGCCTTCGTCACCGAAAGCATCAAACCGGCCATCGATTGCGTGCTGACCTTCGGTGCCGGCCACTTCTACGTCAGCCAATCCGATAAGGGCGGCTTGGTCTTTGGCGGCGACTTGGATGGCTACAATACCTATGCCCAGCGCGGAAACCTTCCGACCGTCGAAGATATCATCGAAGGCGGCGTTGCGCTTTGGCCTGGCCTCGGGCGACTGCGCCTCTTGAGGCACTGGGGCGGGCTTATCGACATGAGCATGGACGGCAGTCCGATCATCGATCGGACGCCCATTGACGGCCTCTATCTCAACGGCGGCTGGTGCTACGGCGGCTTCAAGGCCACGCCGGCATCAGGCTGGTGTTTTGCGCACATGATTGCCCGCGACGTACCGCACGCGTTGAATGCGCCTTTCCGGCTCGATCGCTTCGCCGCCGGCACGGTGATCGACGAAAAGGGCCAGGGCGCTCAACCTAACCTGCATTGAGGATGACGTGCGGATTGTCTGCCCCTACTGCGGCGAGCGAGGCAACGAGGAGTTCAGCTATCTGGGCGACGCGTCGCTCGTGCGCCCCGATCCCGCCGGCGCGAATGTCACACAGGCCTTCGCTAACTATGTCTACATGCGCGACAATCCGCGCGGCGTGCATCGCGAACTCTGGTATCACGTGGCGGGCTGTCACAGCTGGCTCGTCGTGACACGCGATACGATGAGCCACGAGATTACACGCGTGGAATTCGCCCGCGATGCCGCAAGTGTGCGCTCACTGACTGGCGGGGGCGGGTGATGACGCAGCAGGCAACTTCGTCTCCTTCAAACACAATGCACTCAATTCCGCCGCACCGTCTTCCTCACGGCGGGCTGATCGATCGCTCGACTCCGTTACGGTTCAGCTTCGACGGACACAGCTATGCCGGCCTTGCTGGAGATACGCTCGCTTCGGCGCTCGTCGCCAATGGCGTTCGCCTCGTCGGCCGCTCATTCAAATATCACCGCCCGCGCGGCATTTTCACCGCCGGCCCCGACGAGCCCAACGCACTGGTCGAACTGCGCGACGGAAGCCGGCGCGAACCCAACACGCGCGCCACGACGGTCGAGCTGTTCGATGGCCTTGTCGCCGCGAGCCAAAATCGCTGGCCGTCGCTCGCCTTCGATGTGATGGCGGTCAACGGCTGGCTCTCGCCCCTTTTTCCGGCCGGCTTCTACTACAAGACCTTCATGTGGCCGCCGAGCTTTTGGGAGAAGGTGTACGAGCCGGTGATCCGCCGCGCCGCGGGCCTTGGACGGGCGGCGCCGGGCGGCGATCCCGATGAATACGAAAAGGCGTTCGCTCATTGCGACGTCCTTGTCATCGGCTCAGGTCCGGCCGGGCTGATGGCGGCATTGACGGCCGCGCGGGCCGGGGCGCGGGTGATTCTCGCCGAGGAAGATTTCTGGCTTGGAGGGCGGCTGCTGGCGGAGCGTTTCGCCCTCGGCGATCGTGATGGCGCAAGTTGGGCGGCGTCCATCGAAGCCGAACTTGGGTCGATGCCCGATGTCCGGATCATGCGCCGCACAAGCGTGTTCGGTGTGTACGATCACGGGCAGTACGGTGCGGTGGAACGCGTCAGCGATCATCTTCCCCAGCCGTCTCCGCACCAGCCGCGCCAACGCTTGTGGAAGATCGTTGCCAAGCGGGCGGTGCTCGCCGCCGGCGCGAGCGAACGGCCGATCGCCTTCGCCGGCAATGATCACCCCGGCGTGATGCTCGCCGGTGCGGCGCGGACTTATCTCAACCGGTTTGCGGCTGTACCTGTCTCCCGTCTAGTCGTGTTCACGAACAATGACAGCGGCTGGCGCACCGCGGCCGATGCGGTTCGTGCCGGCGTGTTGGTTGAGGCCATTGTCGATTCGCGCGCCGATACGCCGGAACGTCTCGTCACCTCGCTGTCGGGGACGGCGCGCGTTCTCCTTGGAGCGCAGGTCGTTCAAGCGAGGGGCGCGCGGTCGCTTCGCGCAGTGGAGGTCATCGACGCGAAAGGCCGCGCGAGCAGAATCGCGTGCGATGGTCTCGCGATCTCTGGCGGCTGGAATCCTTCGCTGCACCTTACCTGCCACCTCGGCGACAAGCCGCAATGGCGCGACGACATAGCCGCCTTCGTGCCGAAGGGGACGCCTCCCGGGATGATCGTTGCTGGCGCCGCGCACGGCGCTATGAGCTTGACGGATTGTCTCAAAACGGGCGCGGACGCGGGAGCCCGCGCCGCATCGGCGTGCGGTTTTGCAGCCACGCCAGCCGAGCTTCCTGGTGCGGAGGATGAATCCATAGCCATCACACCGATGTGGTGGGTGAAGGGAAGCGGCAAGACTTTCGTGGATTTCCAGAACGACGTCACCGTGACGGATGTCATGCTCGCCGAGCAGGAAGGATTCCGTTCGGTCGAGCTTCTCAAACGCTACACCACCCTGGGCATGGCGACCGACCAGGGCAAGATCGGCGGCGTCATCAGCGCGGCGATAATGTCGGAACTGGTGGAGCGGCCAGTCCCCGAGATCGGAACGACGACATATCGCCCGCCCTACACACCCGTTGCGCTGGGTGCCCTCGCCGGACATCACCGCGGTAAGGATTTCCGGCCGACGCGGCTGCCGCCGTCGCATCAGTGGGCCCTGGAGCAGGGCGCCGTGATGATGGAAACCGGGGCGTGGCTGCGCGCCCAATATTATCCCCGGCCGGGCGAATCCGATTGGCTCGAGACGGTCAACCGCGAGGTGCGGACGGTGCGTTCGGCGGTCGGCATCTGCGACGTCTCGACACTCGGCAGGATCGACATTCAGGGTGCCGACGCCGGCATCTTCCTCGATCGCATCTATACCAACGCGTTTTCCTCGCTGCCGGTCGGCAAGGCGCGCTATGGCCTGATGCTACGGGAAGACGGCTTCGTCATGGATGACGGCACGACGTCGCGGCTCGCGACCGACCATTATTTCATGACGACCACTACGGCCAACGCCGCGAAGATCATGCAGCATCTCGAATTCTGCCATCAGGTGCTCTGGCCCGATCTCGATGTGCAAATGGTCTCGGTGTCGGAACAATGGGCGCAGTATTCGATCGCCGGGCCGCGCTCACGCGACACCCTGCGCAAGCTGGTGGACGCGCAGCATAATCTGACAAACGAAGCCTTTCCCCATCTCGCCGCACAGCCGGTCACAATCATGGGCGGGTTGAGCGCGCTGCTCTTTCGCCTCTCCTTTTCGGGGGAGCTTGCCTTTGAGCTGGCTGTGCGCGCTCGCTACGGCGACGCGGTGGTTCGCGCCGTGATGGCGGCGGGCGAGGCGTTCGGCATTGCGCCCTATGGCATCGAAGCGCTGGGCGCGATGCGCATCGAGAAGGGCCACATCTCGACCAATGAAGTCAATGGACAGACCACCGCGCACGACTTGGGTGCTGCTCGCATGCTATCAGCCCGCAAGGATTTCGTCGGCCGGGTGATGGCGCAACGGCCCGCTCTGCAATCCCCGGACCGTCCCACCTTCGTCGGATTCAAGCCCGTCGACCGCGCACAGCGGCTGCGTGCTGGCGCGCATCTTCTGCCGCCTGGCGCCGCGGCCGTTGCGGACAGTGACCAAGGTTACATGACGTCAGTCGCCTTCTCGCCGACGCTCGGTCATTGGGTCGGCCTCGGTCTGTTGCAGCGCGGACCGCAACGCATCGGCGAGCGCGTCCGCGCTTATGATCCCGTTCGCGACGGCGACGTCGAGGTTGAGGTCTGCGATGCGATTTTTGTCGATCCCGAGCGAGTCCGCCTCCATGGCTGATCGTATTCTGCAAGCCCGCGCACCGCTCACTGGCCTCGCTCGGCCCGGCCGGTTCGGCGCGGCCACGCCAAATTCAGGGCTCGTGATTGAGGAGCGGACCGACTTGGCTCTGGCGACCGTCATCGCTCGGCGCGGAAAGGAACAGGAGCTCAAACGCGCGATTGCAACGGTTTACCGCCTCGATCTGCCCGATGGGCCACGCGTGGCGTCGAGCGACGGCGTCTCGTTTGCCGGTATCGGCGTCCAGCAGTGGCTTGCCGCCGCCGAGACTTCAGCCGAAACGGATTTTGTCCTCCGGTTGCGGGAGCAACTGGCAGGTCTTGCGTCGATCGCGGACCAGTCCGACGGGCGCGTCGTGCTTCGCTTGAGCGGCGATCGGGTTCGCGAAGTGCTCGCCAAGGGCGTTCCCGTCGACTTGCATCCACGCAATTTCAGAACAGGCAACGTCGCTTCGACCCTGGTCGCCCATATCGGAGTGCAGATTCAACAACTCGATGACCGGCCGACGTTTCAGCTGATGGCATTCCGCAGTCTCGCGGGCAGTCTGTGGTCCTGGCTGACCAAATCGGCGGCGGAGTTTGGCTACGAAATTGTGCAACGGCACGCCCAGCGAACGGCTCAACCATAGCGATCGCTATGCCCTTTTCCGCAGCGGAATCGACGCTCGTTCTGATCGACTTGCAGGAGCGGCTGATGCCCGCCATCGAAGACGGCGCGGCGGTGCTCGATCGCTGTGTGCTGTTGGCGCGCGCGGCGCGCGCGCTGGGCATCCCCGTGCTCGGCACGGAGCAAAATCCAGCCGGCCTGGGCGCCACGGCCGCGCCGCTGGCACCGTTGGTCGACCGGGTCATTGCGAAGCTGAGCTTCGATGCCTGCCGCGAGTCCGCCTTACCGCAGGCGATACAGCGGACACGCCGGAGACTTGTAGTGGCCGGCTGCGAGGCGCATGTTTGCGTGCTGCAGACCGTCCTCGGCTTGCGCGGGCAAGGCTTCGAAATTTCACTGGCAGCCGATGCTGTAGGCTCGCGGCGGTCGATCGATCGGACAACCGCCTTGGCTCGTCTTGCGCGAAACAGTGTCGAAATCGTCACCGCTGAGATGGTGCTGTTCGAGTGGCTGGAGCGCAGCGATCACCCGAAATTCAAGGAGCTTCTGGCGCTGATTCGGTGAAATGATGGTGGCCGCCGAAAGGCGCTGCAGATAGAGCGTGATCAGCGTTACGGGCGACCGACGAACTTCTTGAGCCAGCTCCGAAGCGCCGCGATCAAGATCGACAGGATGTCTAGTCGATCCGAGCCGTTGAACGGGACGCGATAGCGGTGCGTCTTTGTTCAAAGAACGGTGTGTCCGGATGCCATTATAATAGAGCGCATAAGAGCGCAGGACTCGACGCAAGTGCTGCTCGCCGAATACTATGAGGTGCTCAACGCACTCGCGGCGGATCGAGCCAATGAGCCTCTCGGCAAAACAGTTCTGCC
>Ga0181538_10006156_pt1 | contig 10471 bp, 10 predicted proteins | sample PEATcosm2014_Bin_40_FD_119773 | JGI IMG/M metagenome (GOLD analysis project Ga0181538, IMG submission 119773) | Peatland microbial communities from MTU Mesocosm Facility, Houghton, MI, USA - PEATcosm2014_Bin23_30_metaG | ecosystem: Environmental > Terrestrial > Soil > Wetlands > Peat | place...
CGGCGCCTTCATCGCCGTGGGCGTCATGATCTCGAGCTTTGCGGCGCTGAATGGTTCCATCCTGTCGGGGTCGCGCGTTCCCTACGCTCAGGCGCGCGACGGACTTTTCCCGCAATTCCTGGCTGGTGTGCATCCGCGCTTTCGCACCCCGGCGGCGGCCATTGCAGCCCAAAGCGTCATCGCCGGTCTTTTCGCCCTGACCGGCCAGTACGAAGGCCTCTTCACCAAGGTGATCTTTGCCGAGTACCTCTTTTACGCGCTGGTAACCGCGGGGATCTTCATCTTGCGCCGCCGCGAACCCGGTCTCGAACGCCCCTACCGCACCTGGGGATACCCCATCGTACCTGCAATCTTTGTTGGCCTCTCGGTTGTGGTGCTGGCGAACACCTTGCATCATCAGTGGCCCGACGCGGTGTGGAGCGTGGCGCTGGTCGGCAGCGGCGTCCCTGCCTACTTCGTTTGGAGCGTCTGGAAACGGCGGTGGGGGAGATCAACCACCGAGGCACTGAGGCACTGAGAAGGGCGCCTGTTTTGAACTCTCGGTGCCTCCGTGTCTCAGTGGTGGACACGGCGGTCCGGGACTGTGTTAGAATTCGTTTTGCCACGTACGACCTGGAACGATTCACGGCTGGGGCGCCGTGCCCAATTGATAAGGAATTCTCAGATATGCGATTGATTGTGAGCCGCTTTACTGTAGTCATAATATTAATAGTTGTGATATTGTCCAACTTGGCAGCAAGCCAGCCGTCGCGCTCCGCTGCAAAGCCTGCCGTGAAGCCTTCCGTCAAGCTCGACCCGGAGCTGGTCAAGGCCCGAGGGCAGGTGTTGAGCGCCCACCCTTTGGCGATGTATTACTTTGCGCCCGGCACAGTGGGTCTCGAGTCCCTCGCGGAGCATCTTGCCCAGATGACCGTGGTTGCTCCCCAGTCGTTTGCCGTGGATGAGGCGGGCGCGGTGGAGGGAGAAGTCCCCCCCGTGGTGCTTGAAGCGGCGAGGCGCGCCGGGGTTGCGGTGATGCCCTTGGTCGTCAACCCGGGCTTTGACCGGGGCGCGGCCAGCGCGCTGCTGCGCAGCCTCAAGGCGCAGCAGCGAGCCGTGACTAACCTGGCCCGTCTTGCCGAGCGCTATGATTTCGTCGGCTGGCAGCTTGACCTGGAGTATATCGCTCCCGCGGACAAGTCTTACTACACCCGGTTTGTGCAGCGCGTGGCGGCGCGGTTGCACAGTGAAGGCCGCCTGCTCAGCATTGCCGTGGTCCCTCGTTTCTCCGATGTCTATCCCGATCTTAATCCAAGGCATGAGTTCCGTGGCGGCGAGTGGGGCGCCCCGTACGACTTTCGCGCCCTCGGCCGGGTAGTTGATTTCATGTCCTTGATGACCTACGACCACCACAGCAATGCCACGCCTCCAGGGCCGGTGGCAGGCTACGATTGGGTGAAGGCCGCGCTTGAGTACGCCACGCGGCGAGTTCCCCGCCAGAAGCTCCTTCTCGGTATCCCCTTTTACGGCAGGGAATGGATATCGAACGGCGACGCAACCTCAGCCCACACCCTCAGTTTCTCGGACGCCCGGAATCGTATGGACCATTTCAGCCTCGACGGACTTTGGGATGAACGCTGGCGCGCGCCCTGGTTTCAGTACAGCGATGCCGACGGCGTGCATACCGGCTGGTACGAGAATAGCCGGAGCCTGGAAGCTAAATTGGGCCTGATGGAGGAGTTTCACCTGCGAGGCTTTGCCGCATGGAAGCTGGGAGTCGAGGACCCCGCATTCTGGACCTTGGGCTCCCTAAAGGAACGGCCTCAGCCCCAACATCGACGGCACCCGACGCATTCGGCAGGCACTCGCGCATCTCTGAAGAAAGATTGACGATGGTCGATTGCCTGGACTTCGCCAAGTGGTGTGTTTTCAATGCCCCAGCGCCTTTCGCCCCGCAGTGTTCAAGGTCGCAGGAATTGCGGTAGTCCGGACCCGGGTGCAACCTTATCGGTCGACAATACGTCATCTTCCCTAGTACGACCATTTTGAGAGGAGGAGTGACAATGTACAAACGGTTACTAACCCTTGCAGCGAGCGGATTGCTAGTTTTAGGGGTAGCTTTGGGCGTCAAGGCTCAAGAAGCCGGCCCGCCACCGGGCGGGCAAATGGGCCAGCGCCATCGCATGAGTCCGGACGAGGAACTTCAGAGACTGGACAAGTCGCTGAAGCTGACTGACGATCAGAAAACCTCGATCAAGCCTATCCTGGAGGATCGTCAGAAGAAAATGGAAAGTCTCCATTCCGACACGTCTCTCTCCAGAGAAGACCGGATGGGCAAGATGAAGAGCATCATGGACGAAAGCAACGGCAAGATTCGCGAAGTATTGAACGACGACCAGAAGAAACAGTTTGACGAAATGCAACAACACAGGCGCGGCCGCATGGAGGGTCACGCGCCGGGCGGGCAGCCACCGGCGCCGCCGCAACAGTAGCAACAGTAGGTTTGAGCGGCGGCGCTCGCATGGGATTCTATGTAGGCGCCGCCCGCTATTCTTGGGGGTAGTGCAGACCCAGGGAAGCAGGTCTGGGTTACCCGCTTGCCTCTAGCTGCCGCTCTCGACCGCCGGCACGCCGTTCCCACTATATCGCCTGGCCATTTCTTCAAGCGGGATGGGAGCATAATCGCCGACGTGGCCTGCCTGGCCGAATTGCGTCATCCGCAATGCCACGACCTTCTTCATCGCCTCACGCGCGGGCTTCAGGTAGCTGCGCGGATCGAACTCTTCCGGCTTCTCCCAAAAGACTTTGCGGATAGCCCCGGTAATGGCAAGCCGGTTATCCGTATCCACATTGATTTTGCGCACGCCATTCTTGATGCCGAGCTGGATTTCCTCGACGGGCACGCCCCAGGTCGGCTTGAGCTTGCCACCGTACTGGTTGATGATATCCTGCAAGTTTTTGGGGACGCTCGACGAACCATGCATCACGAGGTGGGTACTGGGCAGCCTCTTGTGGATTTCGATGAGGCGGTCCATCTTGAGTGTTTCCCCCGTGGGTTTGCTGGTGAATTTGTAGGCGCCGTGGCTGGTGCCGATGGCAATGGCCAGCGCGTCCAGTCCGGTCAGACCAACGAACTCGACCGCCTGAGCGGGGTCGGTAAGGTGGCTGAGCCCATCCAGCCCAGCGCCATGGCCGTCCTCGATGCCGCCCAGGCAGCCGATTTCGCCTTCCACTGTGACGCCCTTGGCATGCGCCGCTTCCACGACTTCACGAGTGGCAGAAACGTTGTACTCGAAGGTTGAAGGCGTCTTGCCGTCCGGCATCAGCGAGCCGTCCATCATGACGCTCGTGAACCCCATGGCAATCGCCGATTTGCACGTGTCCACGCTATTACCGTGGTCGAGGTGCAATACGGTGGGAATCTCGGGGTAAAGCTCGGTGGCCGCCAGCATCAAGTGATAGAGGAATCGGTCCTGGGAATAACTGCGCGCTCCACGGCTGGCCTGTATGATCACCGGCGACTTGGTTTCGCGAGCTGCCTCCATAATCGCCTGGATCTGCTCCATATTGTTGACGTTAAAAGCGCCAACTCCATACCCGCCGCGCGCGGCTTCGTCCAGTAGTTGACGCATAGATACTAGTGGCATAGCAAGTATTCTCCTTCGATTTCTGCGGATTCTCTAATCTGAAATCTCAAATCCAGAATTTCGAGATGCAACCGGGATGCCATAACTCGTTCCCGGGAACAAAACACCATACACCAACTCATGGCCCCTTGGGAAGTTCAGCGGCCGTACGGCAGTGTCTCAATCTCCGCTGGCACGGGCGCCCTGCCCGTGCACGGTCACGGCCAAGCCGGCCGTGCCGCATCAAAGTGAGTCACTACTGCCGGTAGGCAATGGACTCTGCGCAGCCGCATCGCCTGTGGTCTTGTTTGTATCGAATGTCGACCCGTCGGCTACTCGGAGGGTGCGAAATACCCAGCCCTGGCGCGCACCTGCAGTCCTTTTTGCACGGGTTCGATCGTGATATTGCGGAATGTGCCATCGTGAGACCGGTTGGTGGAGACGTACGCCAAGCTGTACTGGCTGCGAAGTTCACGCCCGATCTCCCGGAAGTCCGCGGCAGTTTCATCGGCTTTGAAGGGGAAGAAGGCCCGGCCTCCTGTCTGCTCGGCCAAGCGCTTCAAAACCTTGTCTCCGTGCGTCTGCGCTCCGGGTTCGCTGGTACTGACCGCGTAGAGAGTCACCTCGGCATGTTGCGCCATCGCCAGCGCTTCCTCGCGAGTGTGCTCGCTCTGGTTATCCTCGCCGTCGCTGATCACGATCATCACCCGGCGAAGATAGGGCTCAGGAGGCGGAAAGACAAGCATCTTTTCTCGGCAGGAGGAATAAATAGCGTCGAAAAGGCTGGTCACGCCACCGGCCATGAGACCCCGAATTGCCGTGGAGAGCTTCTCGATGTCGTCGGTGTATTCCTGCGCCGTCTGCGGTTGCACGTCGAAGGCCTCCACAAAGGCCAAGTCTTTGCCGGGGCGTAGCGTGGTCTCAAGGAAATCGATGGCGGCCTCTTGCTCGAACCGCAGCCGATCGCGAATGCTGGCGCTGGTGTCAACCAGCACGCCGATGCGCAAGGGAAGATCGGTTTCGCGGCTGAAATACAGGATCGATTGTGGCTTGTTGTCCTCGAAAACGCGGAAGTCCTCCTTCGCCAGACCGTTCTCCAGGTGGTTCCTCTTATTAGTCACCGTCAACAGGACGTTGACCAAGTCAACCCGCACCTTGATATTCTCGGCAGGATTTGGAGCCGCCGCCGGTTCGGGATTCGTCGCCGGCTGCTGGGCCGCGAGCAGGCCAGCCAGCGCCAGAGACACGAACCCTGCGAGGAATGCTTTCTTCATTACCCTATCTTCTCCGGATATTCCGTTTCTCGCGCAACTCGCGCTCCGTGCGCGCCTCCTTCAGCTCCCGGAGCAATCCGGCCAAGGAATCATCGGGAGCCTCACGCCGCAGATCGTCTGCACGTTTGCGAACGTACGGGACGGCACTGACCAGCATTGCAGTGACGAGTGCGCCCAAAACCGTGCTCAAGATGCCCAGGAGGACGTGCGAGCCGAAAACGCCCACCCACCCCGCAATCAGCAACAACAAAAGCAAGACGATGAGCGCGGCAACGATGCCGGCGGCATAATCCGCCACCCAAGAAACCCATGCTTTTCTCATTGCACCCGCAACCTTAACTCACTCGCAGGGGATTGGCAAGACCCTTAGAAGGAGTGCCTAGTGGTTAGTGTCTAGTGCCTGGCATCCATTTTTCTCCTCGGCTCGTCTTCTCCGTGTTCTCTGCGCCCCGGCCAAGCTTAAACACAGAGAGCACTGAGCTCCTCTGTGTTCTCTGTGTTGAACCCTTAAATGCACGGAGTACACGGAGGCGTGCAGTAAGGCGGCGATTGATTTGGGCGTGCAATTGGCTAGATGTGAAATTAGCTCTCAATTCAACGGCCGGGTCATGAGGCGCTCTCGGTTTTCAGTGAGCGACGTCCGGGCCTTTATGCGGCTGGACTTTCTTCATCAGAAACATGAAGGGGATTACGGCGAGTATGACCACCGCCATCAACCAGAAATCATCGAGAAAAGCCAGCATGGTGGAGTGGCGCATCAGTACGCCGTAGGCGAGGCCTTGGGCCTGGTAAGCGGCTAGAACGGGGTCCGATCCCCGCGCCGCTAGCATCTGGCTGGCTCCGCCCAGCATCGCCCGGTAGGCGGTATCGAGCGGGGTCATATGGCTCACCAGCACCGCCTGGTGGTACTGGGTGCGCCGCGCCAGCATGGTCACCACGCCGGCAATGCCCACGCTTCCGCCGATATTCCGCGCCAGGTTGATGATCCCGGTAGCGTTGTTGATCTTCTCTTTGGGAATGAAGTAGAAGGCCATGACGTTGATCGGCACGAAGAGGAAGGCCATACCCGCCGACTGGTAAATCCGCGCCGTCATCGCGGTGCGAAAATCCACCTCGAGGTTGAAGGTGGCCATGTGGAACAGCGAGAGCGAAAGGATTGCCAGCCCGAACACCACCAGCCAGCGCGACTCGATGTGCGTCAAAAGCTTTCCCACCACCGGCAGCAGAATGACCACCAGGATTCCTCCCGGCGAAAGCACCAGGCCGCTCAAGAGGGCCGTATACCCCAGCAAGGTTTGGAGAAAAATGGGCAGTAGCGCGGTGCTGCCGTAAAGCACTAGTCCCAGCATAAACATCGTCATGGTTGCGATCAGAAAATTGCGTTCCTTGAGAAGGTGGAAATCCACCGCCGGATCTTTCTGGCTGAGTTCCCAGAGGAAGGCGCCCAGCAATCCTACCGCCGCCACCACCGCGCACCAGATGATAAAGTTCGAGCCGAACCAGTCTTCGCGCTCGCCTTTATCCAGGACCACTTGGAGGAAGCCCAATCCGACGCTGAGCAGGCCAATGCCGATGTAATCAATCCGGGCCCCCTCGCGAAAGCTCTTCCGCACCAGGTAGGGCGGATCGAAGATGAGAAAAAGCGTCAGCACGAGCGAGATGACACCCACCGGAATGTTGATGAGGAAAATCCAGCGCCAACTGTAGCTGTCCGTGATCCAGCCGCCCAGTGTGGGGCCGATGATGGGCGCCAAGACCACGCCCATCCCGAAAATCGCCATGGCCATGCCGCGCTTTTCCTTCGGAAAGCTTTCCAGCAGAATAGCCTGTGAGATGGGTTGCAGTGCGCCCCCGCCCGCGCCTTGCATAATCCGGAAGAGGACGAGCAGGGGAAGACTCGGGGCGAGGCCGCAGAGCAGGGAACTCAACGTGAATATGACTACGCAAACCATGTAGAAGCGTTTGCGCCCGAAGATCGAGGAGAACCAACCGGTGAGCGGCAAGACAATGGCGTTCGACACCAGGTAGGAGGTCAGAACCCAGGTGCTTTCATCCACGCCGGCCGAGAGATTGCCGGCAATGTGGGGCAAGGCCACGTTGGCCACGCTGGTGTCCAGGACTTCCATGAAAATCGCCAGCATGACGGTGAAGGCAATTAACCAGGGATGCGTTTCACCGTTTTGTCGGGCTCGAGCCAGAAGAGTTCGCATACGAAGGCCACGGGTGGTGCAGGCCTGCTCTCCAAGGTCTGCAGTTGTTCAGATCGGCACCACACCCAGCTAAGGCTAACCCAAAGGCCCGGCGGGTGGTAGAGACGAATTGTCGCTGCGAGAGGAGTAGCACACGCACTCTTGCCTGTGCGGCAGATCTCAGTTCGTGGCCAGGGCGGTCACTCACAGGGTGGGCTGTCCGATTCAAATGGAATCCGTCGTATAATTCTGCTTCATGCTCGAGGAGGTTGACCGTGATACAAAGAGGCATGGCCCTGCTTTTTGCAACAACCTTGTTCACCTCTGGCTCGGCAGCGCAATCCGCTCCGGTTTCGCCCATCCCGCCCGATGCTGTGATTCGCAAGATCCTTGCCCAGCGTATTGACGAATTCCACCAGGGAGTGGGAATTGTGGTGGGTGTTATCGAGCCCCAGGGACGCCGTATTGTGGCTTACGGCGCCGTGAATCAAGGTGATGCGCGGCCACTCAACGGTAACACGGTCTTCGAAATCGGCTCGGTAACTAAGGTGTTCACTTCGCTTTTGCTCGCGGACATGGTCCATCGCGGCGAAGTCAAGCTTTCGGACCCTGTGGCGAAGTATCTCCCCGAGGGCGTCAAGCTACCGGAGCGCGGCGGGCGAAAGATCACCCTGGTTGACCTTTCCACGCATACTTCCGGCCTGCCGCGGATGCCCTCCAACTTCCAGCCCAAGGATCCGTCCAATCCGTATGCGGACTACACGGTCGAGCAACTCTATCAATTCCTTGCGACCTATCAACTGCCGCGCGACATCGGCTCCGAGTTCGAGTATTCCAATTTGGGAGGCGGGCTGTTGGGTCACGCGTTGGCGCGCCGTGCTGGCATGAATTATGAAGCGCTGGTGCATTCGCGCATCACCGGTCCGCTCGAAATGAACAGCACAGGAATCACGCTGACGCCGGAAATGAAAGCGCGCCTGGCGGCAGGGCACAATGACAAGTTGGAAGTAACCGCCAACTGGGACTTGCCCACCTTTGCCGGCGCCGGCGCCCTACGGTCGAGTGCGAACGACATGCTTACCTTCCTTGCGGCCAACCTCGGCTACGTCAAAACGCCCCTCGCTCCGGCGATGGCTTCGATGCTGACGTCGCGCCGGCCGACGGGCGCTCCTGGCAAGGGGGAGATCGGTCTAGGATGGTTGATCGTCAAGCCTTCGAGCTACGAGATTGTCTGGCACAATGGCGGGACGGGAGGCTACCGGTCGTTCGTCGGATTCGTGCCCAGCACGCGGGTTGGAGTCGTCGTGCTCTCAAACACCTTTACGCCGACGGGCGTCGACGACATCGGAATGCACCTATTGGACTCGCATGCGCCTCTCATGCCGCCCCCAAAACAGCACAAGGAAATTGCCGTCGATCCGAAGCTGTTCGACGCCTACGTGGGCCAATATCAACTTGCGCCGAGTTTCAATCTCACCGTCACACGCGAGGAGGATAAGCTCTTCGTCCAGGCCACCGGCCAGCCCAAGTTTCAGATCTTTCCGGAAAGCGCGCTGGAGTTTTTCTTAAAAGTCGTCGATGCTCAGATCACTTTCGAAACCGACAGTACCGGCCGCGCCGTCAGCCTTGTCCTCCACCAGAACGGCAGGAATGTGCCGGGGAAGCGGATTCAGTGATCGTCAGTATTGCCAATCTCCAGCCAAGCAAGTAATCTTGAGGTGTGAACTGCGAGCGACTGAAACGGATCTGCCAGCTTGAATGATCGCGAGATTCAGTTTGACTGGGATGAGAGCAAGGCTGCCGCGAACGTACGCAAGCACGGCGTGCCCTTCGAGCTTGCGTCAACGGTATTCAAGGACCCGCGACTGCTCACGGTTGCGGATGTGGAGCACAGTGAAATCGAGGATCGATGGTTTTCAATCGGCTGGGCAGCGAATGGTGCCATGCTCTCGATCGTTTACCTCTGGTCGGAACCTGATCCTGCAACGACTAAGATCCGCCTGATCTCGGCGCGTGATGCCACTCCGGCGGAGATCCGCCAGTACGAGGAGAGTTTATGAGTGACGGGTTGCCTGACGATAACCAAATGCCGGCAGAGATCGACTTCAGCAAAGGGGTCCGAGGCCTCCATCACATCCCACCGGGAGCGAGGGTTTTTTTACCTGCCTCCATCGAGCGTAGCGTCTGGGAGTATTTCTCCGCCAAAGCTGAACAAAAGGGCATTGAGCTGTCGGAGCTTCTCACCGACGTGCTCAAGCGCGATATCGAGATCAATGAGGCACTGAAGTAACAAAAGGACGGCGGCGAGTCGCACGGCGCTCCTTCTGCCACCGCTCGAAGTCGGCCATGACCTCTTTCTGGCTACGGATTAGATCGGGGATTCCAGAAATCGGGAGCGAGTGACGTGATCGCGTCCGGCACGTTGCTGAGTTCCGGCACAACGCGGTAGAGAATGTATTCCACGCCCGCCACCGTGTCGGCGTTTACCTTTTGAAATTTCTCCAGGCCCTCGTCTCCCAGCATCGCCCGCATCGAAGGCGCGTGATCGAGTTCGTCCAGAGAGGTCATGAGGCGAGTGATGTGATAGGTCCCCGGGCTGCCGCCCGCTACCACCTGCGACGTCCAACGCATCCCGGCCATATTGCTCTTTTGCGCGGCGGCGTTGATTTCCTTCAGCTCCGCTTCAAACTCCGTTTCGTGGCCCGGGCGCACGCGGACGACGACGGATCGAAGCCAGCGAGTTTTGGCAATAACCTGCGCGTAGGCAGCCATGTCGGCAGGCGGGTTATAGGAGAGATCCCAGCGCCGCTGGCGGAGCTCGCCGTGGGAACTTTCCAGCGTGCTGCTAAATTGCTGAAACAGCGCCGCCGCTCCAGCCGCACCGTATGCTTTGCCGACCGCATCCATGAACACCGCAGAACTCTTTTCGACGTCGCCGAAGGTTTCTCGCGAGCTGCTGAAGATCACCGTGTTCTGGTCGCCATAGGCGACCTCGAGCGCAATCCACTTGTCGCCGTTGTTGCGGCGATTCGCCTCCACGGTCTTTTTGCTAATCGCGTCGAATTCCGCTCGTTTGTCTGGCTTGACTCTGGCAACGAACAAATCCAAATATCCAGCCTGCTGGCCCAATCCCGCCGCAGCCGTAAGCACAAGGAACACCAATGCCCCACACACTCTTCGCAACATGCTCCCCTCCCTAGTGAAAAGTTGTACTCGGATCCCTGGAACGACCTGTCTCTTTTAACTCTACCGGGGAAAGAACCAACTGTCAATGCACGGACTCGCACCGTCAAGGCGCGAAGGCGAACAAAAACCCTGAATCATAGTCAAAAAAATAGTCAAAAACGCGTAGAATTGAGGTATTGTGTCCATTTTGGGGATGTTATGGCGCAGGTGCGTCAAG
>Ga0181538_10006165_pt1 | contig 10466 bp, 11 predicted proteins | sample PEATcosm2014_Bin_40_FD_119773 | JGI IMG/M metagenome (GOLD analysis project Ga0181538, IMG submission 119773) | Peatland microbial communities from MTU Mesocosm Facility, Houghton, MI, USA - PEATcosm2014_Bin23_30_metaG | ecosystem: Environmental > Terrestrial > Soil > Wetlands > Peat | place...
CCCATCCGTACACGCGGACCCTGTGGTCTTGCTTGCCGAGCGGGCGCACCTACGGCACGACGTTGCCTGTGCTCATTCGGGACGCCGACGGGGAGCTAGAGGCAACGCCATGAGCGCGATATGCATCGACAAGCTCAGCGTTCGCCATGGCCAGGGGCCGGGCACGAATGTCATAGAGGCATTCGACCTGCAGGTGGAGGAGGCCGAGACGTTCGGGCTGATCGGACCATCCGGCTGCGGCAAGTCGACGCTGCTGCGAGTCCTTGCCGGTATCCATCGATACTGGCGCGGTGAGGTGCGACTGCTGGACCAGGTATTGGTCCCCGGCCGACGCTTTGCCGCGTCGCTACGCGTCAATGTTCAGATGGTATTTCAGGACCCCTATGGATCGTTGCATCCGCGGCACAACATTCAGCGAACTCTGAGCGAGCCGCTGCAGGTCAAAGGTATCGAGGATGCGACCCCGCGAGTGCTGCAGGCGCTCGAGGAAGTCAGCTTGCCGGCCGCCGTTTTGCCCCGTTTCCCGCACGAGCTCTCCGGTGGCCAGCGCCAGCGCGTTGCCATCGCGCGCGCCCTGCTGCTGCGACCGAAATTGCTGTTACTCGATGAACCGACCTCTGCGCTGGACTTGTCAGTGCAGGCGGAGATCCTCAATTTACTCAATCAACTAAAGGCGGCGTACCGGATGACTTACCTTCTGGTCAGTCACGACAGCAACGTGATCGCCCATATGTGCGACCGGGCCGCGACGATGCACGCCGGGAAAATCGACCGGCTCGTCGGACGCGCCGAACTCTCCCAGATCAATTCCGACCAAAGCACAGGACCTCCCCATGAGTGACCCGAGAGCCATCAAGACACCGTCGCGCATCCGTGTACGAGTCGATGCCCGCAGCATCAGCGCCGTCAATGACCGCGGCAACGAAATCCGATACGCCATATCGCCATCCGCACCGGGCTTCAATCCATTGGAGCTGCTGTCTGCCTCGCTCGGCATCTGCACGGCAATCAACTTGCGCAAGGAGCTCGGTGCTGTCACTGGCAATGGCACCGCCTTGCCATTCGAAATCGTCGTCGAATGCATCAAAGCCCCGGATCCACCGTCACGTGTTGAGCAGTTGGACATCGCCGTGCGATTACCGGGCGGCCTCGCGGAGATCGCCGCAGACGATATCGTGCGCCGGGCCGAGGCAGCATGCACGATCGCCAATACGCTGCACGCCTCGGCCCGCGTCATCACGAGGCTTCAGGAGGATTCGACGAACTGAGTCTGTCTTGGAGATGATCTGCGGTGGCGCTCCGTTCGCAAGTGGGGGGCAAATTCACTGGCGTGGAACCAGCTCGGCTTAGGCGTCGTTACGATTTTCGCGGGCCCGCCGGAGGATTCGTGGATCTACCAATGGGCGGCAATTTTCGTCATAAGGCCATAGTCTTTGGTTCTTTTACCGCTGCATGTCTCCCCCGTAGCCTTGGCAAGCGAGGAGTGCATCCTCGAACCATCAAGGGGTGAGATTCGATGTTCAAAAAGCTGCTCGGGGTGGCAGGGCTATTCGTTATTGCCCAGCAAGCGAGCGCCACCAATGGCTACTTCCTGGAGGGTTACGGCACCAACACCAAAGCGCAAGGGGGCGTCGGGATTGCGCTGCCGTTGGATTCGCTGACCATCGCGACGAACCCCGCGGGTCTTACCGAGGTCGCGGATGCATTCACGGCTGGGGTCGAGATATTTGTTCCGCGCCGCAGTGCGACCTTGGTGCAAGACGGGCAGAGTCAAGAGTTCGACGGCAACGGTACGCAGAGGTTCTACCTGCCAGAGGTCGGATTCAGCAGTCACATCAACGATCGCCTGGCCTGGGGTGTCGCGCTGTATGGCAACGGCGGACTCGATACCGACTACAGTTCCAACCCCTACGCGAGATTCGGCGCGACGGGCGCAGCCGGCGTCGATTTGGAGCAGGCGTTTTTGTCGCCGGCGCTCGCATTCAAGATCAACGACGCGAATTCCCTCGGGCTCGCGCTCAACATCGCCTACCAGCGTTTCGCAGCCAAGGGACTCGGCATTTTTGCGAATTTTTCGGCGAACCCGAGCGATGTATCGAATCGTGGAAACGATGATGCGACGGGGCTTGGCGTGCGCTTGGGATGGTTGGGTCGCCTGGGTGACTATGTCACCGTCGGCGCGACCTGGCAATCAAAGACGCATATGGGTCGCTTCGAGAATTACAGTGGTCTTTTCTCGGATGGCGGTTCTTTCGACATCCCGGAGTCTTACGGTTTGGGTGTCGCGGTTCGGCCGACCAACCGGTTGACGATCGGCTTGGATTGGCAGCGCATTTTGTATTCCGACGTGCCCGCAGTGGGGAACACCATCGACTCCTTGTTTGCCGGCGTGCCGCTCGGAGCTTCGAACGGCCCCGGCTTTGGCTGGCAGAACATTTCGGTCGTCAAATTGGGGGGCAGTTATGCGATCAGCGACTCCATTACCTTGCGCGCCGGCGTCAGTAAATCGCAACAGCCGGTGCCCGAGTCGCAAACCTTCTTCAATATATTGGCACCTGGTGTGATCGAAACTCATCTGACCGCGGGCGCAAGTTGGAAGCTCGGCGACCGCAACGAGATCAGCGTGGCTTGGTTACATGCCTTCAATGACACCGTGAACGGCTCCGGGTCGATACCAACCGCATTCGGCGGCGGTGAGGCAAATATTTCCCTGGTGGAGGATTCGCTCGCGATATCATTTTCGCATCGCCTCAAGTAATCGGCTCTGTTCGACGTGACGACCGGCTATTGGAATGCGCTCTTCGGCGGCATGCTCATTGGGGCGGGCGCGGCCGCGCTGTTGCTGCTGAATGGCCAGATTGCGGGAATCAGCAGCATCTTTGGCAATACGATTCGCGGCACGTTCGGCGCGAAGGGCTGGCGAGTTGCGTTTCTGATCGGGCTGGTGCTGCCCGCCGCGATTGTGGGATTGGGGCATATTGAATTTGCGCAAGGGCTGCCTGTTTTGGCGTTGTCCGGTTTACTCGTGGGTTTCGGCACGCGCCTGGGTTCCGGATGCACGAGCGGACATGGGGTATGCGGTCTTTCCAATCTTTCGCTGCGATCGCTGCTGGCGACGCTGACGTTCATGATCATTGCAGCGCTCACCGTATTTCTCCTGCGACACGGCGGACTCCTTTGGCATTCCTGACCGCACTGCTCGCGGGCATTTTGTTCGGATCCGGCTTGCTGCTCTCACGCATGTGCGATCCGCAACGGGTGCTGGCATTCCTCGACGTCGCGGGACAGTGGAATCCCGCGTTGGCCTTCACGATGGGGGGTGCGATTCTCATCGCGGCGCCGGCATTTTGGTTTGTACGCAAGCGTCACCGCAATTTACTGAGGTGGGCCACCGAGCTTCCGGACCGATTCAAGATCAGTTCCTCTCTGATGATCGGCAGCGCCATTTTCGGTATCGGTTGGGGTCTCTCCGGAATTTGCCCGGGTCCGAGTTTATTGTTGCTGACCGGTGGTTCCGCGCAGTCCTTCGTCTTCATCGGCGGGCTAATTGCCGGATTTTTCGCGTTACGCCTGCTGCCGCGCCGGACCGACCTCAAGTAAAGGCAGTCCTTGATCCCGTGGTGGGCATCCGCAGGCCACGAACGAAAGGATAATCGGACAAGGGGGGACAATTAACCCGAAGCGTTCGTGGCCCGCGGTGCCCCATATCCAGCCTATCGAACCCGGCGCGGGTTACCAACAATACTTCGTTCTATCGGTATAGCGGTTCGACATGGTCGGCAGCGGCCTGTGTCGTCAACTCATTTATCGACATCGAACGCGCAATCGGCGAAGTCTAGCGATAGGCCTTTGCCGGCGAGGCCGTCAGCTGCCGCAAGGCCGCGACCAATAGATCGACCTCTTGGCAGGTGTTGTACAACGCGAGCGATGCACGCACGGTGGTTTCGTGTCCGAAGCGCCGCAGGATCGGTTGCGCGCAGTGATGCCCAGCGCGCACCGCGATGCCTTCTTGATTCAATGCGGAGCCAATCGCGGTTGGCTCGAGCCCGTCGATCACGAACGACAGAACGCTCGCCTTGTGCGCGGCTGTGCCAAGGATCTTGAGGCCTGGCACCGTCGTGAGGCGCTCGGTCGCATAGGCAAGCAGCCGCGCCTCGTAGCGTTCGACGTTCGGCATACCGATCGTACTCAGGTACTCGAGTGCAGCGCCGAGTCCGACTGCGTCCGCAATATTGCCGGTCCCCGCCTCGAAGCGCGTCGGGGGGCGCTGGTACACCGTCTTCTCGAAGGTGACATCCTCGATCATGTTGCCGCCGCCTTGCCACGGCGGCATCTCCTCGAATACGGCTTGTCGGCCGTAGAGCACGCCGATTCCCGTGGGGCCGAAGACCTTGTGACCCGACAACACGAAGAAATCCGCATCCAGGGCTTTCACGTCGATCGGCATATGCGAGACCGACTGTGCCCCATCAATCAGCGCGAGCGCACCCGCGCGATGCGCCATCTCGATGACTTCCTTGACCGGCGTCACGGTGCCCAGCGCATTCGAGACATGGGCAATCGATACGATCTTGGTATGGTCGGTCAGCAGGCGCTGAAGCTCCTCGAGGCGCAACTGGCCCGTGGAGTCGACCGGGATCACCTTGAGTTGGGCGCCGCGCTCGTTCGCGAGCATTTGCCAAGGCACGATGTTCGCATGATGTTCGAGATGCGAGACGATGATCTCGTCTCCCGCTCCGACATTTTTGCGGCCCCAGCTCTGTGCCACGAGGTTGATCGCCTCGGTCGCTCCGCGCACGAACACGATTTCATCGGGTGAGGCGGCGCCGAGGAATCGCTGCACCTGCGCACGCGCCGCCTCATAGGCATCGGTTGCGCGCGCGGCGAGCTCATGCGCGGCGCGATGAATGTTGGAGTTCTCGTTGCGGTAGAAATGGGACAGACGGTCGATGACCACGGTCGGTTTCTGGGTCGTCGCCGCGTTGTCGAACCACACCAAGGGCCTTCCATGCACGCGCGTTGCCAGAATTGGAAAATCGCGTCGAATCGTATTCACATCGAACGCCGGGTGAGCGTACGCCGCCGGCGGCACCTGGACGCCGCGCGCTTCCAGAAAATAAAACGAGGGCGAGGCGGCTGCCCGAGAAGCGTAGATTGCGGGTGAGTACGCGCTCGACGGCGCATTCGCGGGGACCGCGGGCAGCGCCGGATGCGTCAAATCCTTCGCACTCAGGCGCGGAATCCCCGCGTCGAGCAAAGTGCCCAATGACTGATAGCCGGGCGCCAAAGGCAGAACGCCTGCGGTGGGCGCCGGAGACGTCGGCGCCGGAGGGATCGGGGATCCGGCCGCCGGCGCGGACGGTGCGCCTGCCGGGGCGCTTCCGGGGACCGCGGCAAACAGTTCATTCGCCCAACGCGCTAGCGTCGCCGCATCCGGCAACGCACCGACCGCCGGCTGCGTCAACGTCACGCCGGCCGGCACCTCACCGGTAGGTGTCGGCGTAGTCATGATACTTACCGACCTCGACCTCATCGAGTAGGCCGACGGCATCATCGGTCAGGACCGCAAGCGAGCAATAGAGCGAGATCAGATAGGACGCGATCGCGCTTCGATTGATTCCCATGAAGCGCACCGACAGTCCGGGGCTTTGTTCCCCCGGTAGACCGGGCTGGAACAGGCCGACGACGCCTTGCCGTTTGTCGCCGACACGCACCAGCAGCACCTTGGTCTTGCCATCGCTGACCGGTACCTTGTCGGAGGGAATCAGCGGCACGCCGCGCCAGGTCACGAATTGCGAACCGAATAGGCTGACCGTCGGTGGCGGCACGCCGCGGCGCGTGCACTCGCGCCCGAAGGCGGCGATCGCGAGCGGATGCGTCAGGAAGAATGCAGGCTCCTTCCAAACCTTTGCGATCAGCTCGTCGAGGTCGTCGGGGGTCGGGGCACCCGTCAGCGGGGTGATGCGCTGCGGCTCGGTCACGTTGGCAATCAGGCCGTAATCGGCGTTGTTGATGAGCTCGCTCTCTTGGTGTTCCTTGATGGCCTCGATTGTGAGGCGCAGCTGCTCCTTGATTTGGTCGTGCGGGCTGCTATAGAGATCCGATACGCGCGTGTGAATGTCGAGGATCGTAGTCACCGCATTCAGATAATACTCGCGCGGCTTGTCCTCATAATCCACGAATGTCTGAGGGAGCTCGGCTTCATCGCGTTTCGCGCAGGCGATTTTCACGTCCTCGGGATTCCGGACTTTGTTGACTCGATAGATGCCGGCCTCCACGGGAACCCACTGCAGCAGGTGCACGAGCCAGCGCGGCGTAATCGTCGAGAGCTGCGGGACCGTTTTGGTGGTATTGGCAAGCTGGCGAGCAGCGCTATCGCCGAGCGCAAGCGGCGCCTGCGGGGTATCAGCCATGACAAAAACTCCCTAGTTGGTCGCGGGGGAAATTGGATTTTACTCGCAAGCGCACTGGCGAAGCGATGGCTCGCGCGTTGTAATACTTGTCGGTCTTGAGGTAATGCTTATCAGTCTTGAATCCACGGCAACCCGCGGAATCGCCAGCCGCCGTTGCCGCCTCGACGGTGTTGTGCGTCAAGTTCACCCTCGAAGCCCTCGAGGACGTTATAGGCGTGCTGGAATTGCGCGCGCGTCGCCGCCTCCGCCGCGAGAATCGAACGTGCGCCGCTGCGGCAGAAGAACAGCAATACCTCGTCCTTGCGCGCCTTGCCCTCGAGTTCGCGGATGAACCGGGGGTTGCGCGTGAATGCGGTACCCGTCGCCCAGGGCACTGCGACGCTATCCGGCACATAGCCGACGAACTTGCGTTCCTCAAGCGTGCGTACGTCGATCAGGCGTGCGACCCCGGCGGCAACGAGCTCGAACGCCTCACCCGGCGTCACGCTGCCGGAGTATCCGAGACCCTGTCCCACGCTGAAAGCGCGGGCGCGCTCGAGGATGACCGAAGTCTCGGCAGGCAGAACGTCTCCGGAATAGAAACCATTCCGCGTGGGATCATTACCTGCGACGGGAATATTGAGTTGCGGTGCAGCAGCCATCGGTTTCTCCTGGAGTTCGTGCCGGTTGGCAGCCAATCTAAACCGCAACGCCGATGCGCGGAAATGACGGCTAAGCATCGCGACATAACAATCGGTAATGAGATTGCAGCGCGGGCCCGCCCGCTGGATTCGGGTGGAGGCAAGGCAGTCCCTTGCCAATCCCCCCACTCAGAAAGGGACCTCAAGGGCGGTAATTGATCTCGGTGCCGAAGGTGCGCGGCGGGTTCGGTGGTAGCCGCGTCACAGATTCGACTCGGGACGCGCGGGGGCGCGTCGCACTCGAAAAGCGCAAGCGATGATTCTGCCGCTCGGCCCTGGGGGGTCGATTCTTGCGGAGATCCTTCAATGAAATCCGGCAGTTGCACCTAGCTGTTGTGATCCCGATCGCTTTATTATCAAACAAACTAGACTTATCCTATCTACGTAGTCGACAATCAACTCATGAAGCTTACCGCCCGTAGTGAATACGCGTTGCTGGCCTTGGTGTACTTGGCACGGCAGAATTCCGAGGAACTCGTAACGGCGAGCTCGATTGCGCGTGCCAAGGCCATTCCTCCTAAGTTTCTGGAACAGATTCTCTTAACCCTCAAGCGTGCAAAATATTTGCGCAGCACCAAGGGGCAGCGCGGGGGATATCAACTGGCGAAGCCCGCAGAGGCCGTGACGCTCGCCGAGATCGTCCGCCTTTTTGATGGCGCGTTGGCGCCCACGGAGTCGACGAGCCGGTATTTTTATAGGCCGTCGCCGATTGAGAAGGAGCGGAGACTGTTGCGTTTGTTCCGCGAGGTTCGCGATTTGGTATCCAACCGCCTCGAAGCGACGACAATCGCGGACATGCTTTGATGACCAATGTTGGCGCGAAAGGCGACTAAAGCGATGGGAATACTTTAATAAACAGATTGTGGCGATAAACGCATGTCGCCAATCATTCACTCGTTCGAATGTTGCAGGAGTTCGTCGTGACGCTACAGGCCAGTAAGTCCAAATTGAATCACAATCTGCGCGCGATTCTCGGCGAACTTCAGGCGCTGGGCACAAGTATCACGGGCGCTCAACTGAGCAAGATTCTCGCGCGCACCGATTTGAGCATCGATGATGTGGCGGCCTTCGCGACCCCGAATCCCGACAGCTACTCGCGTCGGCGCATTGCTCGAACGGAGTGTTTCGAAGTGCTGGTGATGACGTGGCTTCCCGGGCAGGGCAGCGGTCCCCACGATCATGCAGGCTCGGTGTCCGCATTCAAGATTCTCCGCGGGACTGCACACGAAACCCGGCATTTGCAAGCCGCGGACGGACTGGTGGATCCCATCGGCGCTCGGCAGTTGCATGAAAGCGAGGCGGGAGTAGATCAAGGCGGCGTGATTCACTCGGTGCGCAATGAGTCGGAAACCGAACCGCTGGTGAGCATTCACATTTATGCGCCACCCATTCGCGAGTTGCGCGCGTTCACGCGACGAACCGAAGCCCACGCTCCGGCCGAAGCATTAGTGCGGCGTCGTTCGCCCTGCGCGCCCGTGGTCGCGATCGTCGGGGGCGGCTATTCGGGCGCGATGGTCGCAGTCCAACTCGTGCACAAGACCGCGAGGTCCGGCACCCCGATGCACATCGTCATCCTCGACGGGCAGGCGTCGATTGCGGAAGGGGTCGCCTATCGAACACCGGATCCACGCCATCTGCTGAACGTTCCCGCATCGAACATGAGTGCTTGGCACGATCGGTCGGATGACTTCCTGAAGTGGGCGAGGCAACGAGACTCGACCGTTTCGCCGTACTCGTTCGTGTCGCGCCGCGCTTACGGCGAGTATCTGCGCGCGACGTTCCTAAACGAAATCGCGCAGGCCGGGCCGCAGACGAGTGTCGAGATCCGCCGCCAAGTAGCGGATAGTATCGAGCGTGGAGGCGCCCGCGGATGGCGCATTGACTGCCAAACGAGGGAGTCGATTGAGGCTGACGTCGTCGTGCTGGCAACCGGCCACCGATCGCCAATCGATCCGCTCAGCGACCGATGGTACGGCTCGCGAGCCCGTTACCTCGAGGACCCATGGTCATCGCCGATGCTCGCAGCGATCGAGCCCGATGAGTCCGTGTGCCTTTTGGGGACGGGACTGACTGCAATCGACGTCTTACAGTCTCTCGGCGGCCCCGCGCGGCGCGCTCCAGTGACCGCATTTTCGCGACGTGGATTACTGCCGGCAACTCACGCCGGGACTCCACTGACGCCGCTCGATCCGCGGGACTGGCTCGAGCCGTTATTGCGTGCGGGTACCGGAGTGACGACACGGGCGCTGACCCGCGGGATCCGCCGCGCGGTCCGACTGGCAGAGGCCCGGCAGGATTGGCGGCAGGTCATCGACGGACTGCGTCCCCATATTTCAGCAATCTGGGGAGCACTGAATGCGCGCGATAGAAGCCGATTCCTGCGTCATGCGAGAGCTTTCTGGGAGGTCCGGCGTCACCGAATGGCGCCCACAGTGGGCGAGGAGGTCAGAGAGGCCGCACGAACAGGTATATTCAGCGTTGCGGCAGCGCGCCCGCTCTCGGCGCGCGGCGATTTGGACGGTGCAACGCTTACGGTGCGTCGGCGAGGCGAGTCCGTTCCCGAGCTGCTTAGATTCGACTGGATCGTCAACTGTACGGGTCCCGGTTCCGGACGCGAATTCGGGTTGCCTTCGAGTGTCGCGAGGCTCATTGACGCCGGGGACTTGGAGGAAGACCCCCTGGGTCTTGGCGTGCGTAGCACGCCAAACGGCCAAGCTGCTGTCGATGGTCGAGTCATTGAAGACCTCGTCATAATCGGCTCTCTGCGCAAGGCCGATCTTTGGGAGTCAACGGCAGTTCCCGAGTTGCGCCTGCAAGCGGCGGCAGCTGCCGATGCGATTATCGAACTCGTCAATCGCCCCAGTATGCAATCCGGCGGCGGTCATCGAGGGAGGGCAGTTGCTTACGAGAGGAGTTTTGGTGATGGTCGGCGCTGAAGCTGGAATAAGCCGGGACATCGGTGGGTTACGTCGCCGTCGGTCATCTCTCCGTCGATTGTCGGTAGGCGCGATCTACACTTTCATCAATCGGATGTGTCTGCCGGTGTTGGCAATGCCGGCGCTGCGGGGTGAACGGCTAGCGCAAGCGCGAGGTGTGCACCGATGACGACACGGCGTGTCATGCTTCAGACTTTGGGCGGGCTCGTGCTGGCCGGCGAAGGCCTGATCTCCCGGATTGCGCGCGCGGAGCTCCCGCAGGGCGCCATCGACGCAGGCGTGCTCGATGCGCTGCCCGGTAAGCAACCACTGATCAAGCGTACCTACCGGCCGCCAAACTACGAAACGCCGGTCGCCTACTTCAAAGATGTGATCACACCGAACGATCGCTTTTTCGTGCGCTGGCATCTGGCGAATATTCCCACGATCGAGGTGTC
>Ga0181538_10006166_pt1 | contig 10465 bp, 10 predicted proteins | sample PEATcosm2014_Bin_40_FD_119773 | JGI IMG/M metagenome (GOLD analysis project Ga0181538, IMG submission 119773) | Peatland microbial communities from MTU Mesocosm Facility, Houghton, MI, USA - PEATcosm2014_Bin23_30_metaG | ecosystem: Environmental > Terrestrial > Soil > Wetlands > Peat | place...
ATCAACGTTACGGTTGCGGTCACGAATCTCGGCAGCGAGCCGGTAAACGGCGTGCAACTCCGCGCCGCCTACCGCGCAAACGCTTCGTCCGCCCTCGTCTATCAGGACGAAAGGAGTTTTCCACAGATCATCGTGCCGCCCGGCCAGACCGTCACCGTTCCCGTTTTCACCGTGCCCAACCAGTTGAGCCAAGCCAATCTTGTGATCGATTCGCCCCAAAGCACGGTCGAGCAGGAGCCGCGCTGGCAACTGTATTACTGCAAGCTTTGCCCCTGCGGCACGCTGACGGCGGCGCTGCCGGCAATTCTCGGCGCCAACTCTTCGCCAAGCTTCGCACGCCTTTCTCACGACGCCCTGCGCCTGAGCATCCTGGCGGGGTTCCTGATTATGATGGTGATCTCCGGCCGCCCGTTCTGCCGGCTATTCTGTCCCCTGGGCGCGATTTACGCCCTGACCGCCCCGCTGAGCCTGACCGGCATGGCCATTCACTCCGACGCCTGCATCGACTGCGGCAAATGCGACAAGGTCTGCCCCGTCGGCCTGGACGTTCGCCGCGAGGTCGGCTCCGCCGAGTGCATCGCCTGCGGCGACTGCAAAAAAATCTGCCCCCAACACGGCATCGTCCGCACCTTCGGCTTCGCCCGCCAACGCCAGAGCGTGGCGCTGCCGGTTCTGCAAAATTGAACCGCCCGGCGCCCGGCACCACGCGGATTACCCCGGCGATGGCCCCTGGCGTTACCGATCATGTTTGGGAGTTGGATGAACCGCTGGCGGCGATCAAAACCGCCGGGCCCATCAATCCCGCGGCCTCTGGGCGGCTCTTTCGTGCGCGGGTGGTAGAATGATCCTCGTACCTATTGAATCGCCCAAAACATCTATGGCAAAAGAGCAGGCAAAAGAAGAAACGAAAGGAATATCTATGTGGTTATTGCGACTTACGCTCCTGCCCGTCTTGTGTGTGACGCAATTGGGTTGCACAGACACTCCCGCCGGTAAGGCGGTGTCGGCCGATCACGCGAAACTACATTTAAGTCGGGGCGGTCCTCGGAATGGACACCCTTGGGTGGTCTACCCCGATGTACTGGCGAAATGGGTCCGCGAGATACCTGAAATCGCCAAAGGAACCCCTGGCGGCGAAGTCATAAAACGACTGGGAGAACCGGATCAGGATTATATTAATGCCCCAGAGACCTTTGGCCCTTTTTCTTTTTTTCCAGATGCAGGTTATGACCGCTACGTGCTGTACTTCGTGGCGATGGACAGGTGGAGTGAATACGAGCCGATCAGTCCTACAAATCTTATAAATATTGAGAGCATCGATCTCAGTTTCGGTCCAGATAATCGCTATAAAACCTATTGGGTAGAGAACCCGCTACATCCCTGGATACGGAATGAGGAACCCGCAACTCCCGACCAGGACTTAGCAAGTTTGACACGGGCGGGGCCCGCTGCTTCCACGCGTCCAGGAAATTAGGGACAGTCACCTATTTCGACGTCTTGAAATAGGTGACTGTCCCTAATTATCTGCGGATTGGAAGCTATCCCGATCCCAAGGCCGTTCCCGGTAGCGGGCTGGGACTTGTCGTGGATTTTGTTCTAAAGGGATGTCATCAGCCGCGCCGAATAGCCTTGGCATTTAACGAACTGGCCATGTGGATTGCCACCGAGAGTCTACTACCAGTCAGATGATTTTGGCAGAAGCCCGTGTTGTCTTATCAGGTTTTCCCATGACGGTTTAACTTCGGAAAATGTGGCTCTTGCAGCAAGCCGCAAATCGTTAAGATCATGAAAAGCCCTGTCTTTCGGAGCTTTCTCAAAATAATACCGCCAGTCAACGAATGCGTTGTTCATCTTCACGAGGAGTGCATTTAGGCTCAGCATGTTGGCGCGGTGTTGGGATGCCCACGGTTCAACCGGAGGAAAGTCCGCAAGTTGTTTGGCCATTAATTGATCGTAGAAATCTTGAATAGAGGTTTGAAATCTCTTGTCCAGAAGATCGAATAGGTCTTTGAGAAAGTGAAAAGCCGGAAACGCGTTGGAGGCATGTTGAAGCATGCATTTGAAATACAACTCTACTGCAAGAGCGGAATTAACCAGCGAAGGTATGATGGTCGGCGTATAAAAGGGTTTACCACCTTGCGCCAGCGATTTTTCCATTGCGGCCGCCATCTGGCGGCTCAGACAAACGGCCGAAAGATCGAACTCAATCGCCGAACCGGCGAGCTCGTCGATGTCATTAGCACGAATGATCCTCGGACCTTTTGCCATGCCGGGAATTAGACAGGATCAACGCCTGAGTTGTCCAATATATTGTTGCCTAATACATAGGATCGTGTCCCCTTCGGGCCCTGACCCACCTAATCCTTCATCCTTCCCGCGAGGAAGGCCGCGCCCAGGGCGCCGGTCATCAGCGGATCGGGCGCCGGTGTGAGCGGCTTGCCGAGTGCGGCTTCGAGGGCGGCTTTCATTCCGGTCACGAGCGCCACTCCGCCGGTGAAGACGATCGGCTCTTCGGGGTTGCCAGCGGCCATGGCGGCGATGCGCTGGGCCATCGAACGCTGAACGCCGGCCACGATGTCTTCGCGGCAGACGCCGCCGGCCAGCAGGCCGATGATCTCGCTTTCCGCGAAAACGACGCACGTGCTGCTGATGTTGGCCGGGGACCGGCTGCCTTCGGCCAGCGGGCCCAGGTCCTGCAAACGCACTTCCAATCGGGCGGCCACAACCTCCAGGAACCGGCCGGTGCCGGCGGCGCAGCGGTCGTTCATGGAAAAATCGCGGACCAAACCGTCGCCGTCCAGCCGAATCAGCTTGCTGTCCTGCCCTCCCATTTCCAGGATGGTCATGGCCCCGGGCACCTGCCGCCGCACGCCCACGGCATGGCAAGTGATTTCGGTGATGGCCCGCTGGGCGATTCCGATGCGGTGGCGCGCGTATCCCGTTGCCACGATGCGCGCCACGTCGCCTTGGGGTCGGCCGATGCCGGCCAGAAGCCGGTCCAGCAGTTCGACGGCCAACGCTTCCTGCCGGACCCCCTGGTCGCAAACGCCGCTGGCCAGCACCGTGTTGCCGGCCGTGTCCAGCAACACGACCTTGATGGTGCGCGACCCGCCGTCAATCCCGGCCACAATCATGTTCGGCTCCGTTCGGCGCCGCGGCGTGCGGTCTCGATCAGCGCCTCGATCCGCGTTCGTAGCGACGGGGCCAGGGCATCGCTGACGGACGGCACCTCGATCTCCAGCACCGGCAGGGCGAGGTCGGCGCCAACCCGCCGGGAAATCACGCCGCCCTCGAATGCGCAATGGCTGGCGCCGGCGATGCGCGAAACGATGACCGCCTGGGCATGCAGGGCGCGGGCCTCGCGGCAGATTCGGGCGGCGCGGTCGTCCGCCGGCCCGACCATGGGGTCGGCCAAGGCGCAACGCGCCAGCGCTTCCAACGGCGGCACGTCCTCGGGGATTTCGTCGGTGGCGTGAGCGAACATCAGATCGTTCCCGCACAAACGCCCGCCGCAGTCCTCCAATAAATTCATGGCCCGCAAATCGGCGACGGGATTCACCCAGTATATCCTGACGGCATCCGGCGGCAGCACCCCCTGCCCTGCCGCAATGCGCCGGCGGATTTCCACCAACAATTCGGTGAGCACCTCCAGCGTTTGGGCGCGATCCGAGCAAAAGTGGATCGCCAGCATTTGGGCGATCAGCATCTCCAGGGCCGGCAATGGGCATATTTTCGAGCCAAAAGCCAACCGGCAGATTTCCGCCAGCCGGCGGCGGATTTCGTTGGCCGCCTGAATTCCGCGAGCCAGAACCGCGTCATCGAGCGTTTGTCCGGCCGCAGACTCCAGTTGGGCGCGAACGCGTTCCAATTCACCGGCGACGAATTGCACCTGGCTGCGCGGAGCCGTGCCGCCGCCGGGCAACGCGACCGCCTCCTCGCCCTCGGAGGGCTTGCCCTGGGCCGCTTCGGGGTGTCGGCGGGCACAGATTTCCCACCAGAAGATCGGATAGCCCAGCGTTTCCAGCCGCGCCGCGATGGCCGAGAAATCGTCGCAGGTTGCCCCGGCGCTGCACACCAGCAGGTCCGGCCGGGGAAACTGCCGGCCGCTCAGGAACGCGCCGGCCATCGCCCGAACCGGGCAGAACGATTCGTCCAGCCCCGCCGCGGCAGCGAGGGCCAGGTCGCAGGTGGAAGCGTGCATCATGCACGGCGTCCACCACGCGCCATCGGGATAAAACGCGACCGCGTGATCCATCGCATAAACCATCACCGGAACCGTCCCCAGGTCTTTCATGGTTCCGACGATCAAATCGCCGGACGCACGCGCTTGGCGCAGGCGATCTCCCTCAGTGAGCAGGAAATTCCACAGCCGCAGCGCTGCCGGCGAGTTGTCATAACACAACTGGGCGAGGCGATCGTCGCCGGCTTGAAGATGCCGGCGCAGCGGCCCGCCGTAGGGCGGTTCATGCAGGCCTTGGGCAAGCAGGTCGGCGTAGCGTCGATCCCATTGTTCGAAGGGGATGCGGGCCGGAGGCGAGGTCATTGGATCGCCTCCAGCAACGCCTCGATGCGGGTGCGGATGCGTGCGGCGTCGCAACCCGCTCCGCTGGCGGACCCGCCCAGGTCCACTTCCGCGACCGGCCGGCCACATTGCCGAAGCCATGACAGTTGTGAATGCCACAGATCGCACCAGATTCCGCGAATGAGCACGATGGCCTGGATTCCCCGCTGGTTCAGGGCGCAGGAAAGATATTGATGCAGCATGGACAGCGGACGGCGGAAGGCGTCGGGAATGGTATCGAAGTAGGCGCGCACCAACTCGCCGACCGGATCGACGTCCAACCGCGCACGGTCAAACGGCGTCGGCAGGGTGCGCTGGCCGGTTTCGGTGGCGTCAAGGGCAAGGCAAGCGCCTCGGCTTTCAAGCATTTGGACAATCCACTCGTCGCCCAACCGCAACGGCCCGCCAACCAGCGCAACCCGCGCCGCGCCGGGCGCAACCGGGAGGAAGGCGCGTTGGGATGCGCGGCGATCCTCGTGCTCGATCATGGTCCGGATCAGCGAGTTGGGGTCCGGCGAGCGTCCGCCGCGCCCGATCAGGAAGCGCCCCAGGCGGAGCAGTTCCCGGCGATAGAGTTGTCTCGAAGCGGGGTTGTCCCAAAGGGCCGGGACGTTCATGAGGAAAACTCGGCCCGCTCCGTCGATCGTTTCGCTGGCGCGGCGCATCTGATCGCAGGTGGTGGTAACGACGATGGTATCGTCACCGCCCCCCGCCGCCTGCGCAAATCCAGCGGCAATAGGACAGACGCCGGCGCCAGCGACCGTAGGCAAACTCAAAACCCGCACGGGCGATTGGCCGTGCGCCTCGATCCACTCGGGCGGCACGAAGGGCGAGGAGTAGAGGACTCTGCCGCTCAATGGACTACCCGCCTCAGCGTTTGCGCGCCACAAGCATCCCCTGCACCAACTTGCGCTGCCGAACCAAGCCTTGCATGAACTGCATCTCGCCGGCCATCGCTTTCATCACGTCAGCGTCGAAGCCGATGATCTTCAATGCGTCATAGGTCAGTTGTTGATCGAGCATGGCCAGGTAAAGATCGATGGCGGCCGGAAACCGCTGGGTATCCTCCGCGGTCACGATCCGGCAATGGTTGGATTGGAAGAAATCGACGTAGTCGCTCATGGACGCAATGGTGGGGAACTTCATGAATCGAAGCAGGCGGCCCGCCTCGGAGTCGCTCATGGGGGTTGTGCCTTCCATCCAATCGGTGAAGGCGATCGTCCCCCCGCCGCGCACGAGGCGGACGGCCTGGGCCGCCAAGGCCCGCTTGTCGAGCACGTAACACCAGGCATCCTCGCCCCAGACAAAATCCGCCAAGCCGTCCGGCAACTTGGTCGCCGAAGCGTCGCCCAAGACGAATTCGATCTTGTCGGCGACGCCCTCCGCCTGATTGCGCTGGCGGCCGCGCTCGATCATGCGTGGGGTGGCATCGACGCCGGTCATGTGTGCCGCGCCGCAAAAGCGCACCAGGAAGCGCATGCCGGCCCCGGTGCAGCAGCACAGGTCCACGCCGCGCCATCCCGGCTGGATTCCCGCCGCCGCCGCCAAGGCGCGCGACGATTGCAAGCCGCCCACGTGAATCTGCTGGCCCATGACCAGTTCCCACAGGTCGGCCTCCGGGCCGGCATAGACCGATTGCACTTGTGGCAGACCGACGCCTTCGATGTGTTTCATGTCGTCCCCTGGCTGTGCCGGATGGTTTCGAACAACGCCTCCAGGCGCACCTGAATGCGGGCCGAGTCCGAACTGGAATAATCGGTGTCAATCTTCAGATACGGCAGGCCCAGGTCCTGTTCGGCCAGCCTGCGCGTGCGATGCGATTCAACGTCATAGGTCAAACACGCGTGCCAAATCAGCTCGATGATGCACTGCGGCCGATATTCCGATGCCAGGCGCCGCAGAACGTCGGCCCGGCGGTTGTTGGGAGTCATTACGGAACACGGCAGGTGATAATATTTTTCGGCCAGCGCCAGCAGCGGATCGGCGGCGGTTTCGTCCACGTCCTCAAGGATCGGCTTCAAGCCGGTGCAGTTCTCCATGCAAACCACCAATCCTCCCGTGGATTCGATGAGATCGACGACGCGCTCGGCGCCGTGCACCGTTGGCACGCCGGTCATCAGCACGCGCACGCGGCGCTGCAAGGAGGCATCGCCCTGGCTGGATTCGTACCGCTTCCACGCCGCTTCGTACATGGCCAGGTCGGCATCGATGCCGGAAATGCTGCTCTTGAAATCCATCAATTGCCGGCCGCTCAGAGGCGGACTTGGGCGTTTCATGAGCGACGCCAGTTGCCGGCGCAGGCCGCGCTCGCGATTCATCAACCGAATCGCGCGGCGCAGCGCCTCGTCGGTGATGTTCACGGCGAAGCGGCGCTCCAATTCGGCCCGGAAGGCGACGAGCTGCCCGTGCCAATATGCAAGCGATTCGGCGCGATCGCTCTTGTTGGGCAACTCGATCACGTACATCGGACGAGTCGCGCCCATCAATTCGTACATCTTCTTCTTCCCGTCGCACGTGGTCTCGGCGACGATCAAATCGGCCATCTCCATAAAGGGATTGCTCTGCATCACGTGATAGCCGTAGGTCGATTTGATGAGCGGACAGAGGTTGGCCGGAAGGTGCTGCTCGGCCGCCGGGATGGTTTTGGCCGAGCCGCCGCACAGGCAGACTGGCACGGCATCCGCCGCCAGGATCAATTCTCGCGGAGTGAATTCGCAAGCAATACCGACGATCCTGCGGCTGGCGGCCTTGGCGGCCTGGGCGTAGGCCAGGCAATTGGGAATCATCCGGGCGAAATGCCCCACCGGATCGCTCTGTCCGTAAGTTCCTTGGATGGCTATGCCCATTTCACCTCGTCGGCCGGCAGCAGTTTAACCTCGCCGCATCCGTTTCGCACATCGGAGCGCACGGTTCTTCCGTGAAAGAGTGATTGAACCGCGGAGACCGCGGAGAGCGCAGAGAATTCCTTTGTCCGAACCGTGCGCTAACGGGTTGCGGAGGCTCGTTTATGGTTGCCCCAATCTATGTGGAATTTTCTCTGCGATCTCTGCGAGCTCCGCGGTTCAATTACACTTTGGAAATGAAGGACCCGCGGCGTAGATGAAATATCTTGGGCGTACCAGGAGAGGCGATTCCTTTGGACGCAACGGCGGCGAGATCGCGTTACCGCGCCATTGCCACGGCGTTGTCGGCCGCGCCGGCTTTGCTTCTGGCGGAATCGACGGCCAGCTTGGCATCGGCGTATTTGGGATCGGCCCGGATCGCGTCTTCGAGCCCTTGCTTGAGCGAATCCATCGCCTGCCGGGCCGAGGCCAGGCGGTTCTTGGCGGCTTGCAATGAGGGCGAAGCGTCGAAGGCCTCGGCCTCCAGCTTCCGCTGAGCGGAGGCCTGGATCAGCATCGGAGCGGCCAGCGCCGCCAGCATGCCCGGATCGTCCGTCGCGCCGGAATCGCGCGCCCGCTGCACCGCGTCCTCGGCGGCTTGCTTGGATTTGATAACGGCTTGATAGTCCGATCGTCGCGCCAGGTCCGCCAGCACACCGCTCAGTTCGGCTTGGTAAGCGTTCTGGGCACCAGCTAGCGCGACGTTGGCGGCGACGTAATCCGGCGAATCCTCATGCGCCTGCCGCAGGGCGATCACCACGCCCGCCAACGCCTTCTGGGCGTTGGACAATTCGTCGTCGGCTTGGGCGGCAGCCGCTTGGTATGCCTGCACCTGGGATGGTTTTGGAACAGCCGTGGGTTTCGGACTGGAACTGGATTGAGATGAAGACCGGCCCAGCGGTGAGACGAAATGGGGCGTACACGCGCCCCCTGAGGGGCGGGCTCACGCATAGGCCGAGTGTTGGCAGAACAGCGGGGAGAGGATTACTCCGCCAAAGACAACCGCGGCGATCGCGAAACCCTTGCCAAGTGGCCAAGTCATTGAGCACTCCGGTCAAGCGAGCATTCAATAATATCGGCAGTTTATTGCCTCTCGCAAAGACATGCAAGATAAAACAGGGAAACCAAGCGACGAGAAAAGCCGCGCCAGTCCGCGCCGATTTGCGGCGCGTGCGTAAATCGCCTAGTCTTTTCTTCGGCTGAAGGCGGACGCGCCGGCCGGTGCGCATCGGCTGGTTCCTGCCCATTGTAAACGCTTACGGTAGCGGCAAGTAATGACGCTGGATCGCGCCTTTGAAACCATCCATTACGCCTTGATGCAGCGGGATAACCGGCTCACCGGGCAAACCGCACAAAGCGCGGAGTCATCATGAAAAAGCCTCTCCTGGAAGCAATCAAGGATCGCCCCTTGCTGGGCGACGGAGCGATGGGCACGCAACTCATGCTCGCCGGCCTGATTCACGGCCACTGCGGCGAGGAGTGGAACCTTATCCATCCCGAAAAAGTCCTGGCCATCCAGCGCCGATATGCCCAGGCCGGCTCCGATTGCATCCTGACCAACACGTTCGGCGGCTCGCGCATCATGCTCAACCGCCACGGCGCCGCGGATCGGGTGGCGGCGATCAACCAGGCCGCCGTCTGGATCGCGCGCGAGGCCTTCGGCGGCCGCGAAGGCTACGTCATCGGCGACATCGGCCCCCTCGGCGGTTTGATGAAGCCTTACGGCGATTTTCCCGAGGCCCAGGTGCGCGACGCGTTCAAGGAACAGGCCAAGGCCCTGATCGACGGCGGCGCTGAGGCGATCATCATCGAAACTCAAACCGGCCTGGAGGAACTGGGTCTGGCGATCGACGCCGCCAAGGAGGCCGGCGCGCCATGCACCATCGGCTCCATGGCGTACGACGTGACGCTGGACGGTTCCACCTTCCGAACCATGATGGGCATCGACCCCGAACGCGCCGCCGAGTTCATGCGGGAACGCGGGGCCGACGTCATTGCCCTGAACTGCGGAACCGGAATGGACATGACGCGGGCGCGCACGGCCGTCCAACGATACAAACAGGTCAGCGACCTTCCCGTCATGGTCCAGCCGAACGCAGGCCAGCCCAGGCTGGTCAATATGAAAGTGGTTTATGACGAAACGCCCGAACAGATGGTCAAGGGCGTCGTGCCGCTGCTCGAGGCCGGGGCGAACATCATCGGCGCCTGCTGCGGCTCCACGCCCGATCACATTCGCCTGTTCCGAATGGCCATCGACCAATATCTGGAAGTGAAAAAATGAAAACCAAGCTCTGCGACGTTAATTCGGCGGCGAAAGAAAAACTTCCACCCCAGGGAGAGACAAATCCGGAATCGGCGTACATTACGTTGACGCCTATCTCAAGCCGATGAACGCCAAGCTCGAGGACGTCACGCCCGTCAAATGCAACCGGCGCGGGCGCTACGCTGACCGTGCAGAACGGGCCCATGTTTATCAGCGTCTGACGTTCGCCCCTTCAATGTTATCTGCGTCGCCGGCGGCGGAGAATGCCCAATCCAGCCATCACCGTCATCGCCGCGCTGGCCGGCTCCGGCACGCTGGACGTCGGCAAGGACAATCCGTTGGCGGCGGCGAAGGCGTCCAATGCCGCAACGTCGCCGGCCGACACGTCGGCCCCGCTGACGCCCTGGTTGAAGTTCGCCGCCAGCGCGTTGAAGTCGGACGCGTTCACCAGGCCGTCGTAATTGAAGTCGCCCTGGTCCCAGCCGGTAATGCTCTGGTTGAAGTTCGCAGCCAGGATGTTGAAGTCCGAGCCGTTGACCAGGCCGTCCAGATTGGCGTCGCCCAGCAGCGTGTACATCACCTCGACTTGTCCGGAGGTCAGGGTGGTGACCACGCCGTCGCTCCCGTCGGCGTAGCCCACGCCATAGAGAAGGCCACTGGCATTCGTTAGCGCCACCGAGGAAATGATGCCCGGTCCGTTCCAGTTGCCGCCGTTGTAGCCGGATTTAATGTACGCGGCGATCGTCGTGATCGGATCGG
>Ga0181538_10006170_pt1 | contig 10461 bp, 5 predicted proteins | sample PEATcosm2014_Bin_40_FD_119773 | JGI IMG/M metagenome (GOLD analysis project Ga0181538, IMG submission 119773) | Peatland microbial communities from MTU Mesocosm Facility, Houghton, MI, USA - PEATcosm2014_Bin23_30_metaG | ecosystem: Environmental > Terrestrial > Soil > Wetlands > Peat | place...
CATAACGCTCAAACGCAACGCGGTAGGTCGACGCTTCCAATGAACCTCGTAGCGGCTTTCGGCAGAAAGCCGCCATGGTCGTTTCCACCGCTGGCCAGCGCCAGTGGAACCCGAATAGTGCGGCGCTCTGCCGAGCGCCGCTACGCGCAAAAATAGAGACGGCGGAAAGATATTCTTTGAACAGGAGGGAACAGAGGCAACCGAGAAAACCCTAAACGCCAATCGTGCTCATCGCCCCCACTCCCGATGGAGTGGTGGAGTGATGGAGTGTTGGGAAAACCCATTACTCCATCGCTCCATCACTCCATCACCCCACCGCTCCACCACTCCATTCCGCTCTTGCTTTCAGTTAATTTCAGTTAATTTCAGTGAATGTCGGCAACCAAACGGCGCCGGCGCGTCAGGACACCGGTATGAGCGAGCCAATTCTATCATCGAACTCCTGCCCAAAGTGCGGGGCGGCGCTGCCTTCGGCGGCCACAGCCGGCCTCTGCCCGCGCTGTCTCATGGCCGAAGCCATGGCGCCTACCCAGCCCGAAACCGGGCCGGCCGCGGCGCGCAAACCGCTCGCGCCGGAGGAACTCGCCCCGCACTTTCCGCAATTGGAAATCCTCGAATGCCTCGGTCGCGGCGGCATGGGCGTGGTCTATAAGGCGCGGCAGAAAACCCTGAACCGTTTCGTGGCGCTGAAACTCCTCGCGCCGGAGCGCGTGCGCGAACCGAAGTTCGCCGAGCGGTTCGCCCGCGAAGCGCAGGCGCTCGCCGCCTTGAACCATCCGAACATCGTCACCATTTACGATTTCGGCCAGGCGGGCGGATTTTACTATCTGCTCATGGAATTTGTGGACGGGGTGAATTTGCGCCAGCTTTTGCGCGCTCGAAAATTCACGCCCGAAGAGGCGCTGGCCATCGTCCCGCCGCTGTGCGACGCGCTGCAATTCGCCCACGACCGGGGCATTGTCCACCGTGACATCAAGCCGGAGAACCTGCTGCTGGACAAAACCGGCCGCGTGAAGGTCGCCGATTTCGGCATCGCCAAAATGATCGAACCCGACGCTGGCAGGGCCGGCCTGCCGGTCAGCCCTGATATTGCGGCCGCGCAGGAGCACGGCGCGACCGGCATCGTTGGCACGCCAAATTACACCGCCCCCGAACAGAAGACCGATCCGGGGCGCGTGGACAGCCGCGCGGACATTTATTCCCTCGGCGTGGTTTTCTACGAAATGCTCACCGGCGAACTGCCCGGCAAACGCCTCGAACCGCCGTCCCGCAAAGTTCATATTGACGTGCGCCTGGATGAAGTCGTCCTGCGCGCCCTGGAACAAAACCCCGCCCTCCGCTATCAGCAAGTCAGCGAAGTCAAGACGATGGTGGAGACGATTGTTCAATCGCCTGAAACCCCGTTTTCACCACCCCGGATGCCTCCCAAAGGCTGGGGTTATCGAAGCAAGCAGACGGCGTTTGGAATACCACTGTTTGATATGGCTTCCGGCGTCAATCCTGCGACTGGGTGTCCAGCAATGGCAAAAGGCATCGTCGCCATCGGCCCAAGCGCGATGGGATTGATTGCGATTGGCTTCGAGGCTGCCGGCGTTTTTGCAATAGGTCTGCTGTCTCTCGGTATCTTCCCGATTGGACTCCTCGCACTGGGCGTTTTGTGTTCGGCGGGTATCGCTGCATTTGGAAAGATGGCCATTGGCGTATTGGCCGTCGCAAGCGAGGGAGTTGGTGTGTTCGCCATTGGAAAGGATGTGGCCGGGCTGCACTCATTCCCCTCCAATGCAGCCACCGCGGTTATTTACTTGGCCGCTTTTTTTGCTGCCTGGCTTATCCACCAAACGATTAAGCAAGGTGTGCTCGCGCGCGCCGCCGCCCAGCCAAAGAATCCGGCTGAGAGTGGGAAATTGGAAACGGCCCCGCGCTTCTCGCGCACGGCGATTGCGGGAGCCTGCTTTGGAATGGTTGGACTGCTGGCGCTGGTATTGATCCTGTTTGGGCGCAACTTCTTTGTGCTGGGCAACCTGGCCTTCCCATTCTACACGGTGGCGGCCTCGATGGCTTTGTGCATGCTGCTCTTCACCACTCTTGGCTGGGTGGCTGTGTCACAAATCAAACGCAGCGCGGGGAGACTTCGCGGATTGTGGCTTGCGCAAATCGAAAGGCTGCTGTTTCCGATGCTGTTTCTGCTGCTGGTGCTGGATTTTTTAATCATCTATTCGCAAGCCTATATCACTATTGAGACCTTGCACATGGACGCTTTCATGAACCATGCGGCCCCTCCGCCTTTCCACGTTACCCAAGCAACATCCATTGTTCCGTATGAATCGCTGGTTCGGATTGCCAGCGCGTTTATTTGCGCCGTTTCAAACACGCTGATCGCTTGGGGCGTGTGGCGCGCGGTCAACATCGGAAGCCCGCCGCCCCCGCCAGCGGCCTCCAAAAACAGCGGGTTCGGCAAATTGGCGTTGGGACTGTTTCTCGTGGGAACGATCGGCTCATTCTTGCTGGCGATCATTGGGGACGGGCGGGGGAAATTGGCGGCGGAATGCGCCAGCGTGGCGCTGACGTTGGCACTGATTTTGGGTCTGTTGAATTGGCGGGAACGCCTGGGCAAATTTGCCGCCCTCGCGACCACTGGACTGTTTGTTGCGTTGTTACTGTTAGCGGCCCACGTCAGGTTCGTGATTGTCCCCGCATGGTGGGACAGGTTGCAGGCCTCCTTTGGCCCGGTCACCGAATGCACTTTGCCGATGGATGAAGACGGATGGACGCCGCTCTTCGACCTTGACTACAACCTTCCGATCGAAGATCTGAATCCAGGCGACTCAAACAACATTATCAGCGCCGCTCAAGCCACGACAGATACGCTGAAATATGTAAGGGACGTTTCAGCCAGGGCAAATTTGAAGAGGCCCGGCATGGCCTTCCAACATGACGCCCGGAAGAAAATCATCAACTGCACGGCCATGTCTGGCATGACGGTTGGGTCCGCCACCGACGACCAATGGGGGAGAATTACCGCGCTGGCACAGGTCTCGGGGACTCTGTTGGAAGTTGGCACCGAGCTGGGCGGAACCCAACCCTACAACGCCCCGGATGATCCGCCGCAAACCATCTTCCTCAGAACCGGCCAGCACAGGCTGGGCATTTTGCAAGTCACCGATTTCAACGACAGCGAGCACTGGCTGAAGATTCGCTACAAGCTGGCGCCGCAAGCTCCCCCTCAGAGCATCGGTGTGCGGCTGATTTCCTTCGGCCCGATCATCGAGCGCGTGGTCGCCGACAGCAAGGCGGACTTCAAGACCGAAGCGGAGCGCACCAATGCGCCCATGATGATTGATTTTGATTCCGGGTCGCTTCTTGCCGGGCCGGCCGCAATTTGGGCGGAGGACACAAAAGACCAAAGGGCCTGGATGGAAACCAACGGCGTGGATGCCCTCGGCGTGATTCCCCAAGTCAACGGCCTGGTTGCTTTGGACATGAAGGTTGCCGCCGTGCCGCCTTCGGCGTGGGATATGGTCCCGGAGCCGGACTTTACCAATCAACTCGCGGGAGTCACCGCGCGGGAAACCACAGGCTTAAGCGGCCAGGTCGGTTCTGTTTCCACATGGTACTTCCAAACCCGCAAAGGCCGCATGGGCGTTCTGCAAATCACCGGCCTGGCCGAAAACCCGCCCGGCGTGAAAATCCGCTACAAGCTGGCCCAAGAGTGGGGAACCATCACACCGGCGGGCGGGAACACCGCCAGCAACCAGGAGCCTCAGAATTTTCAGTGGCAGCCATATCCGTCTGCCGCCGCCGCGCCCGCCGCGCCACCCCTGTCCAACGCGATACCGGTGCTGGCAACAGCCGCTTATAACGGCGACATCGCGGTTCGGCTGGACAGTCTCGGCAACGTTGAGTCATCGAATACAGTCACTTTTCCCATCGCTGAAAATTATGCCCAGCAGTTGGTCAAAAGGTTTGATGCCGGCCAGGTCTTGACCGTGGAGGCGGAGGGTGGCGACGGAAAGCCCTTCGGCCGCGGCTCCTTGCGGGGCGTGGACAATCAAATTGACACCGCCACCGGCACGATCAAATGCACCGCCACACTCGCGCCGGATGGAGACAATTTGATGCTGCGCGGCTTGTTCCTAAATATCCACCTGACGTTGGAGGTCAAACACGGAGTCACACTCGTGCCGTTTGAAGCGATTCAGCACGACGCGGAGGGAGCGTTCGTTTGGGTGATTAAACCGGATCAAACGGTGAGCCGGCGGCGGGTGGAAATGGGAGCCCGAGACGGCGCAAAGGCGGAGATTCAGAGCGGTTTGTCGCCGGGAGAACTGGTCGTCATCGGCCCGCTCAATAATTTGCGCGACGGGCAGAAGATCAGCTACAAGCTCGCGCAAAACAGCGGCGCAACCAAGACCAATTCCGCCGCCGCGCCCCGCTGAACCCGCTCCCAACGGGGGGCCAGTGAAAAAGCGGCGGCAAGCCGCCGCACTCCAAAGCGGGCTCCCGGCCGCGCGCCCCCAGCGCGAAGCGCCCTGGAGTGCGGCGCGACAGCGCCGCTTTGCCCGTGAAACAGCCGCATTCCCCCAATTTGGAGAATTCCGTCTCACACCCGCGGGGGTTTGGGCTTCGCAAAAAGCCCTTGACAAAAATTAGACTCTATGATTAAATAGTCAGCGTGAGGCACGAAGGCACAGTCAACGGCGAACGGCGCATCCGGGACGAGGAGGGAGATATTGCGGATTGCGGATTGCGGATTGCGGATTTGATAACAGGAGATAACGGAGATAATCCCGATTCGGAATCGGGAATTCCGAGTCGGGATTCTCTGTCTTCTCTGTTTGCTCCTGTTCATGTTCTTTGGTTGCGGCTTGCCGCGCTGTGCCTTTGCGCGTTTGCGTTTTATCACCCCCTGTCCAGGGGTGCTATTGTCCATACTCTACCCAATCACTGTACATTCCGGTGCCCCTGCAATACTGTTTTCTTGCGCCTTTTTCTCAGTTTTGCGAAAAATCAGCGCAAGTTACTTGCTATCAACAACTTACAACTAGAATCGTATTTTTCCAATTAAGGTCAATTAAGCCTAATTAAGGTTAATTAAGGTTAATTAAGCCTAATTAAACTTGTTTTTGAGGAGTCGCATACGGCAATGAATCACGCAATCCTAACTATATTGGTAAGGATTCCCAGGCCCGTGCCGCAGATTTCCAAATCTGCCGTGCCGCAGGCTTCCAAGACTGCCGCACGTTATCAAACCCGTCGTTTCCGACACCACCCAGGCCCTGGCGATTTGGAAATCGGCGGCACGGCAGATTTGGAAATCCGCGGCACGAGCCACGGCCTCGTCAAAGCTCAGATTCGCTTTTGCCCCGCCGTGTTCGCTTTTTGCACTTACCTTTGATGGGATGATGTGGTTTATTCGCCGCCAGTAATTATGAATTCACAAACCAATGGCACGCCGCCAACGCCAAAACGCAAGCCCGCCGGCGGACGGGTCTCCGCGCAATTGGTGGAGTCGGGCCGGATGGAGGCGGCGGACGCCTTGCGCAAGCTGGAAAGCGGCCCGGACGGGTTGACGGAGGCCGTGGCGGAGGAGCGCCTCGCCCAGGCCGGTCCCAATGAAGTCTCCAGCGAGAAGCGCCATAACTGGGCCACGCGCCTCTACCACGCCGTGCGCAATCCGCTGGTCATCCTGTTGACCGTCCTGGCCACCATCAGCTTTTCCACCGCCCAGGAGACGAGCGATTTTGTCGGCGCCTGGCTGATGGTCCTCATGGTCATCCTCGGCGTGGCGTTGCGCTTCATCCAGGAATCCAAGGCCGACTCCGCCGCGGCGAAGTTGAAAGCGATGATCAAGGTCACGGCCACCGTGGTGCGCGAGGGCAAGGCCGCCGAAGTCCCCCTGCAACGCCTGGCGCCGGGCGACGTCGTCAAGCTCTCCGCCGGCGACATGATCCCGGCGGACGTGCGGATTCTGACCGCCAAGGACTTGTTCATCATCCAGGCGACGTTGACGGGCGAATCGCTGCCCGTGGAAAAATTCGATCCGCGCGAAACGCGGGACAACATCTCGCCGCTGGAATTTGGCAACCTCTGCTTTTTGGGGACGAGCGTGGAAAGCGGCACGGCGCAGGCGCTGGTGGTGGAGACCGGCCCGCGGACTTATCTGGGCAGCATCGCCACGAGCATGGCGGCGCAAACCATCGAGACCAACTTCGACAAGGGGATCAAGAAATTCACTTATCTGATGCTGACGTTCATGGTCGTCATGGTCCCGATGGTGTTTTTCATCAACGCTCTGAGCAAGTCGCCTTCCGAGGTGGACGACAGGGACATTGTCAAACTGCCCGCCCTGGCGGACAAATTGGCGGCGAAGGCCGACCCCTTGTCCGCATTCCTGAGCGGGGAATTGGACTCGGAGGCCAAAGCGGCCCTGGCGGCCTGGCAACTCTCGCCCACGAACAGCGAGGGCCTGGCCGGCATTCTGGCGGCCAATCTGAACACAATTGTTTCCGGGCCGTCCATCTACGAGGCGGGCCGTTTCCGGGGCATCACGTTGAGCGCGGAAACGGAGGCGCGGCTCAAGCGCCCGCGCGCCCATGATTTCCGCCTCAATCGTCTGCTGCTCGAGGATGCCTATCCGGCCGAATTGAAGAAAAGCCCCACACACGATTGGCCCGGGGCGTTTCTGTTCGCGCTGGCGGTCGCGGTCGGTTTGACGCCCGAAATGCTGCCGATGATCGTCTCGGTCTGCCTGTCCAAGGGGGCGCTGGCCATGGCCCGCAAGAAAGTCATCGTCAAACGCCTCAATTCCATTCAGAACTTCGGCGCGATGGACGTGCTCTGCACCGACAAAACGGGCACGCTCACCCGCGACCATGTCATCCTGGAGATTTATTGCGACGCCTTCAAAAACGAAAGCAATGCCGTGTTGCTGGATGCCTACCTGATCAGCCGGTTCCAGACCGGGCTGAAGAACGTGCTGGACCGGGCGGTGTTGAGCCATCCGGAGGCGCAGGAGAAAATTTGTATTGACAATTTCAGGAAGGTGGACGAAATCCCGTTCGATTTCTCGCGCAAGATGATGTCGGTCATCGTCGAAACGCCGGAGCATGAATACCGCATTCTGACCAAGGGCGCGCCGGAAGCGGTTTTTGCCCATTGCACCCAGTTCGAAAGCGAGGGCGAAATCCTGCCGATGGAACCCATCCTCGTCGGCGATCTCATCCAGGAATACAATGATCTGAGCGCCGACGGTTTTCGCGTTCTGGCTGTCGCCTACCGGAATCTGGACAAGCGCGCCGCTTACTCCAAAGCGGATGAATCGGAACTGATTCTCAAGGGGTACATCGCCTTTCTCGACCCGCCCAAGGAGACCGCCGGCCAGGCCATCGCCGCCTTGCAGCACAACGGGGTCAGCGTCAAAGTGCTCACCGGCGACAACGATCTGGTGACGCGGAAAGTCTGCAAGGACGTGGGACTGGACACGGGCGAAGTGCTGCTCGGCAACGCGGTGGAAAACATGAGCGACGAGCAACTGGGCAAGGCGGTGGAAACAACCCATGTCTTCGCGCGCCTTTCCCCAACCCACAAGCAGCGCATCGTCGAGGCCCTCCGCCGCAACGGCCACGTCGTCGGCTTCATGGGCGACGGCATCAATGACGCTCCCGCCTTGCGCGCCGCCGATGTCGGCCTGTCGGTGGACAACGCGGTGGACATCGCCAAGGATTCGGCGGACATGATCCTGCTGGAAAAGAACCTGATGGTGCTGGACGAAGGGGTGCTGGAAGGGCGGAAGGTCTTTGTCAACATTCTCAAATACATCCGCATGGGAGCCAGCTCCAACTTCGGCAACATGTTCAGCGTCCTGGGCGCCAGCGCCTTTTTGCCCTATCCGCCCATGCTGCCGATCCAACTGCTGACCAACAATCTGCTCTACGATTTTTCGCAGGTGGCCATCCCGACCGACAACGTGAACGTCAACCTCATTGCCAAGCCGCAGCCGTGGGACATGGGAGAAATTACGCGCTTCATTCTCTTCATTGGCCCCGTCAGTTCGATTTTCGATTACACGACGTTTTTTGTGATGCTGGACCTTTTCAATTGCTGGGTGCCGGCGGGCGCGGCCCTGTTCCACACCGCCTGGTTTGTGGAATCGCTCATGACCCAGACGCTCATCATCCACGTCATCCGCACGCGGCAGATTCCCTTCCTCCAGGCGCGGGCCAGCGCCGCGCTGACGCTTTCAACTGTAATCATAATGGCCGTCGCGGCCTGGCTGCCTTTCTCGCCCCTGGCAAAATGGCTCGGCTTCGTGCCGCTGCCGGGCCTGTTCTGGCCCATCCTGCTGGCCACGCTGGTCTGTTATGTCGTCCTCACCCAACTGGTGAAGATGTGGCTCATCCGCAAGAAATGGCTGTAGCATGACACTGAAAAACACCAAACGCAAAATGCTCCGGGCTGTTTTCAGTGGAATGGCAAAAAAGCGCACAGCGCCGGCACGACAACGCCGGCACGACAACGGACCGCAAAGCTCCGCTCTTCAATCCCAAAGGGATTGCATCATTCAGCCCAGTGTTGGCCCGATTCCGAGAGGGCCTGCCCTGGGTTGCCGTATTATATTTGACAACCCTGAAAGGGTTGCATTGCAGCGCCTTATGGACGACATAAAACCCTTCCAGAGCTTGGATTTCTTCTGCGCCACGGGCCGGTGTTGTCCGCCCTCATTATTGACACTTTTTATCCTGGTTGGAAGACTTTTGACGTATGGAAGAAAGAACGCTTAAAGCTGTGCCAATACTGAGGACTGAGGCCGGCACACAAGATATGATGCAAACCAATGGTGGCCCGATTCCATTGACGGTGACTGATAGCAATATCGTTAGTTTCTTTTGGGTCTTAGATGGAACCTACGCAGTGACCTGCACTAACAAATTCCCGGGGATGACAAACACCATGACAACGACTTTCCATGTCTTCCGCCCTACAAACATAAGTGTTGCAACCAAACCCGGAAGTGTTACCATTGATACAAACGACGGCGGTAGTTTATATATGTTCTTTGGATGGACCAATTTCGAGACGGGTGGAATGTCGTTTTCAAACAGTTTTGCCATGCCAACAGGGTTTTCTAACTACAGTACAGAATGGCTTCAGTTAGTTATGTCCAAGACAGCCATCATAACGAATACACACAGTAATGTCGTTGTGCCACATGTATTGCAGTACATTGGCCCGGTGTTAGATACGCACTGTCCTTACGATGTCACCGTCCCGCAGACGAACCGTGTTTGGGATACACCGAGCATTCCTTTATATTTTTATACCGAAACTGGTGTCACCAATTCGGCAAATTACCAAATGTGGCTTATGTTTCAGCCAACGACTCCTCCGAGTCCCACGAATTGGGTGCCGCTTTTTACGGTAAATTGGCAGTGCTCAGGCACAGCAATCGGGTCAGGGTTGGACCCAACAAACTGGCATTTGAGCGGGACAAACATCTCTGTACTCTCGCGTGGTGATTCCGGCACTAACTACCCTGCATGGACAAATAATAGCAAGAATTTCGGTTTTGTACCTCCATAATAATTGCAAATAGGAACTTCATTATGATCAAAACAACCTGGATCTGTTTTTTTACGATTGTCGCAGTTGGAATTTGTTCAGCCCAACGGAATTGGGCTTTGGGAATCACGAACTGGGGCAAGACTGTGCATGGAGTTCGATTATACATCGAGATGGAAACCAACATCATAAAGCCCGGATCTCGCATGGATTTCGGGACTGTTGTTACGAATGCCTCCACGAACACTATTACGCTGGCGTGGGGGACTCCGGAGACGGACTTTGCTTTCACATTAACCAATACCGAAGGTAAGGTTTATCAAATTCCCGCCCCTTTGCATGAAGGCAGCATATTTCCAGACGCCAGATTAGAACCGGGAGCGCAATTCGAAGAAGCGACCCTGATGAGATTGCCGGCAGATTTTGAAAGCGGCGATTACATGCTTACAGCAACGAGAAAAGCCAGGTCAAAGGAGGGTGATTTCAAGCTTGAATCCAACCAGTTAAAACTGCATGTCAAATAATGAGATGTTGCTTAAAAGAGGTGGTTTTGGAGACTACTGATTTCGGGGCCGCCAGTTGGACGCATTACACGTCGTCCAACATTACGGCTTACCTCGGCACGAACCAGGGCTGGCATACGGTGTGGGTTGGGTTGCGCGGCCTGCCCGCCAACGCCCAGCAAACTTGGAACGCCGTCAGCCTCAATCTGAATCTGACCCCGCCCACGCTGGTCGTGACCAACCCGACGGACGTCACGATACCAGTGCTCCAACTTGCAGGCTACGCCAATGAGGAATTGAGCAGCCTCACTTTCGACTTGGCCAACGCCAACGGAACCATGAGCAACCAGACCGGTTTCATGACCGGGGCCACCTTCGACACCAATAGTTGGTCCTGCAC
>Ga0181538_10006174_pt1 | contig 10457 bp, 9 predicted proteins | sample PEATcosm2014_Bin_40_FD_119773 | JGI IMG/M metagenome (GOLD analysis project Ga0181538, IMG submission 119773) | Peatland microbial communities from MTU Mesocosm Facility, Houghton, MI, USA - PEATcosm2014_Bin23_30_metaG | ecosystem: Environmental > Terrestrial > Soil > Wetlands > Peat | place...
CAGATCTTCGCCGATGAAGTCTGGTCCCAAGCCACCTATGTCCTGAACAGGAATGGCGAGAAGTTTCAGACTGCCCTGGTCCTGGTTCCGCAGAAGGCCGCCGCCTCGTCCGTTCGATACTATCTTAGCCTCGTGGGTTTGATCTACCTGGTGGTCGGCACCTATATTCTCTTCCGGCGCTGGACGGCGCCCAAGTCGCTGCATTTCTATGTCTTTTGCCTTGCCTCATTCATACTCTACTTCTTCGCCTACACGGGGAAGTTCAACCTGTTCGATTGGACAGTCTATTGGCTGCAAGTTGTCGGCTTGCTCCTTCAACCGGCGCTCTTCCTGCACTTCTGCCTTGGCTTTCCAGAGCAAAACACCTTGTTGCGCGGACGCCGCTACCTGATCCCTTGCCTCTACCTGCCGGGGGCAACTCTGGCGGTCGTTCACGTGCTGGTGGCCACGGAGTTAATGGTTTTCCCGCTGCCGTTGCTGCATGTTCGATGGCTTCTCGACCGCGTCGAATTTGTCTATCTGGCCGTTTACTTTCTGTTGGGAGCGGTGGTGCTCCATCGCGCCTACTTGCGGGCCCAGGCGCCTCTTCTGAAGCAACAGTTGAAATGGGTGACGCGCGGGACTTGGCTGGCAATGGCGCCCTTCGCGGCCTGTTATGCGATTCCCTATTTCCTGGGGTTCATTCCCAACGCCTGGATGAACCTCTCGGCCCTTTCGCTGGTTCTGCTTCCCGTCACCTTTGGCTACGCCATCGTACGCTACCGCTTGATGGACGTGGACGTCATCTTCCGCCGCGGCGCCGCTTACACTTTGGCCACGGCCACCATTTTGGCCACTTATTTCGGCGCGATCGGGTTGTTTGCGGATTATTTCCGCTCCTCGATCCCCATCACCAGCCGGGGCGGGTGGGTCCTGGCTGTCGTCGTCACCGCCCTGGTCTTCCAGCCTATGGTGAACTGGATTCAGGTGCGGCTGGATCGGTTCTTTAACCGCGAGCGCTATGACTATCGGCGCACACTGCTGGAGTTTGCTCGCGAACTCAGTTCAGAGTTGCACGTGGATCGGCTCCTGGAAAAGGTAACTGTGCAACTGGCCGAAACCCTTGGCGTTGACCGTCTGGCCGTCTTCTGGGCGACGGAGTCTGACCAGTTCCGCCTGGTCCAGTCGCGCGGCGTGAGCTATTCGAAGGGGCTCGACACGAGTTTTCTTGACCCCGCGCGCCGCCAGCAGGGCAAAGAGTACCTCTTCTTTGACAGTGTCAAACGCCCCTTCGGCTTCGCTCTCCCGCAGCAGAAGACGATCGAGCAGCTCGACCTGCACTATTATTTGCCGTTCAAAGTGAAAGAGCGCACCTTGGGCTACCTGGGTTTGGGAAAGACTCGCGATGGGAATTTCCTCTCGAGTGAAGACATCGATCTTCTCCAGACTCTCACGGGCTATGTTTCCGTGGCGCTCGAGAATGCTCAGCTTTACGAATCGCTGGAGAGGCGGGCGCTCGAATACCAAGCGCTTACGGATTTCAGCCAGAACATCATTGAATCAATCAATTCCGGCGTTCTCGCCTGCGACCTGGAAGGGACAGTAGGATCGTGCAATTCCGCCATGGAGAAACTCTACGGCCTGGCGCGCAACGATGCGGTGGGGAAGTCACTTCAGGCCATTTTCCCGCCTGAACTGTTGGCCGAATTGCCCCAGGCCTCGGACGCGCAGAGCGTCCTGAGCTTGTATAAGTTTCGTTTGAATACGCCGGGCGGGCAGACCTTGATTGTGAACCTTTCGGCGGTCCCACTGGTTGGAAAGGACGGCCACGTGCTCGGCCGCCTGCTGATTTTCAACGACCTGACCGAGCGGGTCAATCTTGAGGACCAGTTAGTTCAGGCCGAAAAACTCTCCTCCATCGGCTTGCTGGCGGCCGGTGTGGCTCACGAGGTGAACACGCCTCTGGCGGTCATCACCTCTCAGGCCCAACTGGCCATGCGCCAGATACCGCCGGAGGATTCCCTCTCCCGTACTCTCGACAAGATCGTTAAGCAGGCGTTTCGCGCCTCCGAGATTGTCAACCATCTGTTGAAGTTCTCGCGGGTCAGCGGCAGCGAGTATTCCGAACTGGATTTGAACAAACTGGTTCGCGAGACCTTATCGCTGCTTGAGCCGATGTTACACGCCTCGAAAGTCGCGGTGAACACGCAATTGTCCCGGGCCTTGCCTTTGATTTACGCCAACTCCGGAAAACTTCAGCAGGTTTTCATGAATCTGATTATGAATGCCTGCGACGCCATGCCGCGAGGCGGCGAACTGACTATCGTCACCACCGATTGCGAAGACTCTTTCGTGCGCGTGGAGGTTTCGGATAACGGCGTGGGAATCGCTCCCGAGCATTTGAGCAGGATCTTCGATCCCTTTTTTACCACCAAGTCGACCAGTCGCGGTACCGGCTTAGGCCTTGCGGTTACCTACGGAATCATTCGTGAACACCTGGGAAAGATTGAGGTGCAGAGTACGGTGGGACGCGGTAGTTCCTTCCGCGTCGAGTTGCCGGTCGCGAGGAAAGCTGTACATGTCGCCTAAGGGCTCCGTTCTGATCATTGATGATGAGCAGGAAATCCGCGAAAGCATCCTGGAGTTGCTGCGCATGGAGGGTTATTCGGCGGATTTAGCTTCAACCGCGGAAGAAGGCCTCAAGAAGATCGAAGGCGGAATCTTCGACTTGGTCCTGCTGGATATTAATCTGCCGGACCGAAATGGCCTGGATCTGCTGAAAGTCATAAAACATGAAGCGCCGGAAGTCGGCGTGATCATGATCACAGCCTACGATTCCAGCCAGATGGCCTTCCAGGCCTCGAGAGAAGGGGCCGAGAGCTACATCACCAAACCTTGGGACAACGACAAGTTGCTTCTCGAGGTCCGCAACCTCTTGGATAAGTCACGCCTCCAGGCTGAAAACCTCCAACTTCGGCGGGCGCTTAAACGTTTCTCTCTGCCCAATCTGGTCGGCAAAAGCGACAAAATGCAGAAGGTGATGGACCTCATCACCCAGGTCGCCGTTAGCCGCGCCACGGTTCTGATCAACGGCGAGAGCGGCACAGGCAAAGAGCTGATCGCGAAGACTATCCACGCCATGAGCCCGCGCGCCGACCACGCCTTTGTCCCTGTCAACACCGGCTCCATGCCCGTCGACCTCCTCGAGAGCACTCTGTTTGGCCATGTGAAAGGCGCCTTTACCTCCGCCATTGCGACCAAACGCGGATTGTTCGAAGTGGCGGACCAGGGAACCATCTTCTTTGATGAAATCGGCACCGTGGGGGTCGAAACTCAGTCCAAACTGCTTCGGGTGATCCAGGAACGCGAATTCATGCGATTGGGCGGGACGGAAACCATCAAGGTCGATGTGCGCATTCTCGCGGCCACCAACGCCGACCTGCGTAAGCTGGTTGTGGCCGGGCACTTCCGGGAAGACCTCTTTTATCGTTTGAACGTCATTAACATCTGCCTTCCCCCTTTGCGTGATCGCAAGGAGGATATTCCTCACCTCGCCGAGCACTTCTTGAGGAAATTCGGCGAGGAGAATGGGCGGACGGGCCTCCAATTTGTCCCGGCAGCGATGAAGGTCGTAATGGACTACGACTGGCCAGGCAATGTGCGTGAACTCGAAAACGCTGTCGAGCGAGCCGTGGTGCTTGCCTCCGGACCTGCCCTGGGGCCCGATCTCTTGCCTGAACAGCTTTTCCAGAACGGCTCGCAAGGCGCAGCCGGCAGCGCCTCCGATGACATCGCCGGCCGCTCGCTCTTCGAGATCATGGAAGCCAAGGAGCGCACGGTGATTCTCGATATGCTGGCTCGCACTAACTGGAGCCAGACCGACGCCGCCGAACGCTTCAAGATCCCCCTGTCCACTCTCAATCAAAAAATCAAGCGCCTCCAGATCGACGTCAAACGCCGCGGCGAAGCGTAAATCAGGAGTCAGGAGTAATAAGACTTCCCAGCCCAACGATTTTCCACCCCCGTGTGACCGCCCCCACAATAGCGCTGGCGTCGCATCCGCTGTCATGTAAGCGTCCCATCCCTTGCAGCACCAGCGCTCGCCCCCTTGCAGGAGAGGGTGGACCGCAGTCGGCCTGGGGGAAGGGGCTTTACCCAGGTAGGGTTCAACTCACGGATCACAAGTGCCCGGACGTGATTAAGCTTTCGCCTGCGACACGGGCGTATAATGAAGAACTGGGACGGAGCCGGCCACGTCATGCCGTCGACAGGAGCTCAATGATGTCTCGCGAGGAACTGCTCAAGGAGAAGCAGGGAGAGATTTTAGGCCTGGCAGCCAAGTATGGGGCGCGCAACGTCCGTATCTTCGGGTCCGTGGCGCGCGGCAAGGCGGACGAGCAGAGCGACGTTGACTTCCTGGTTGAGATGGAACCCGGAAGATCGCTTCTGGATCTCGGAGGCCTCCAGGCGGAACTCGAGGCTTTGTTGGGCTGCTCTGTGGACGTCGTGACTGAGAAGGGCCTTAAGCCTCGTATTCGTGGTCGAGTGCTTGCTGAGGCCATCCAAATATGAGGGATCCCGCAGAGCGCTTGGCGGATATCCTGGAGGCCATCTCAGCAATCAACCGCTACGCAATGCGCGACAAGAAATCCTTCGAAGCGGATGAGCTGCTCCAAGGCTGGTTCCTCCGGCATTTGCAGATCATCGGCGAAGCGGCCAGAGCCATTCCGCCGGACGTTCGGGCTCTCGCGCCCGATGTTCCCTGGCAGAAGATCATCGGCATGCGGAACGTTCTGGTACACGGATATTTCGATATCGACACGGATATTGTGTGGGACGCGGCGACACGCGACCTCACCGCCTTGAAGCCCAGCATTGAGCGTTTGCTAACGACGCTGAAGCAGAAGAACTAGTGACCGAGGAGAGAGTTCAAGTTCCGGAAGTGCTGCGTGGACAAGAAAAGCGCGATCATCATGCTGCCGTTATATCCCACGTGAAGAAAAACGCTGGGAGCCAGCGAACCGCTCCTGCCGCGCGCCAGCGAAAACACCAGCCCCACGAAGAAAATCAGCAGCATGTGATTCCAGGCGCCCCAGTACTCCGGCACGTGCAATCCCCCGAACAGGATCGCGGTGGTTACGATGGCGAAGCGGAGACCGACTTGGGATTCGAAGATGCCGAAGAGTACGCCCCGGAACACCAGTTCTTCCATGAAAGGAGCGACGAGAATAGCAAACACGCCTATGGCATAGGCCGCCGCCCTGGAATTGAACATGTTCTCCAAGGGGAATTGATTTGTATCCGGCAGGATGGGAGGAAGCAAAGCGATGGCGAGGGTCAGAAACGCTCCGCCTGCGAGGCAAGCAAGGATTCGCCCGGCGGTGATGCGCCGCCAGCGGAGCATCGCCCAGAAAGGCTGCGAGTGGCCTACGGCGATGAGAACGTAGACATAGGCCAACATCAGGCCATAAAAAAAAGTCTGCAGCGACAACAGGAAGAAAGGGTCTGTGGCGAGTTTCTCTCTATTCAGTTGCCAGTGGAACGCCGGTAGAATCAGCGCATAGCCTAAGCCGGCAAGGATATTCGCAACCAGAAAACCAATCGGCACAAAGGCCAGGAAGAGAAACAGGTCCCGCACCCTCCAGGGCGCGGGCGCGGATTCCGGCACCTCAACGGCCACCGCCTCCGGAGGCGCCGGCACATCTTGAGGCGGTGTCTGTGGCTGAATCTCGTCCATTACATTCAAAGCTCTCAGCTCTCAGCTGTCAGCTATCAGCAAGCGAGTAATACGCGCTCTTGGCTGTTGGCTGGCATCTTCCCGAGGATCGCTCTTCCACTCCTCCCGGCTGGCTATCTAATCGATCATACGATAGGCTATAGCTATTATGAAGAGCAAGGGAAAGAAAATCTCCGCTGTTGAATTCAAGGCGAAGTGACTGCCGATACTGGACGAACTTGGGCCTCAACGGATTGTGATTCTCAAGCGTGGTCGAGCCGTCGCCCGGCTCAAGACCATCTCCGGTCGAAGAAAGGAAGGGCTCGTGGGCCTTATGAAGGGGAAGATCGCAGTCAAAGGGGACACCTTTTCGACCGGTGCGAAATGGAATGCTCAATCCTGAATGCGATCAGCGCCCAGTCCCTGAAGCCTGACACCCGGAACCTCACACCCGCGACTGTCTCGCTGAGAGCTGATAGCTGACTGCCGATAGCCTCTTGCTCGTCACTCCTCACTTTTCACTCATCGCCGCTCTTCAGCGCTGCCGCCAGCAACGGCACCATCACTTCGTGATGCCCGGTGAGCGTATAGCCGTGGCTGCGGTCCGGTCCTTTGCCGGTCCCTGCCGTCGGCCGCAGGACCACGTTTTGCAGCGGCCGATAGTGCTGGATGAAATCCATATTCACAGTGGTGATGCCCCGTGGCGCACGGCCGAGGTTAGCGGCCAGGCTCAGACACTTCAAAAACACTTCGGGCAGCAAAACGGCGGAGCCGACGTTGAGGTAAACTCCGCCACGATGTAGGTTCTTCACCAGGGCAGCGAGCAGCAGGAAATCGCGGTGCGAGGCTGCCCCCATCGCCCGCGGATCGACGGCGGGATGATTGTGGGTAATGTCCGTTCCCACGGCGACGTGCACGGTTGCGGGAACACGCAGGGCGTAAGCTTGCGCCAGCAGGCTGAAACGGCGGAATCGCGCCTCCCGGCGCCGGGCCAGGAACCGGCCGACGGCTTCTCCGATGCCCAGTTCCTCCCGGTCGCCCGCCGCGATGGTCTCATTGATCCAGCGGCCGGTTTCCTGCGCCATGCCGAATTCCCCGCGGCCCAACACCGCCGGAACGTCTTCGGAAGTGCCGCCCACCAGGCCGATTTCGAAGTCATGAATCATCGCCGCGCCATTCATCGCCAGGGCGGTGAGATAGCCCCGCCGCATAAGGTCAATCAGAATGGGCGCGAGGCCGCACTTCACCACGTGCCCGCCAATTCCCCAGATGATCGGCTTGCCCTTGGCCCGCGCCCGCTCGATGGCCGCCACCACCGCGCGCAAACTTTCGGCTGCCAGAATGTGGGGCAGGGAATCGAGCCACGCGCGCACGCCGGTTCCCTGCCGCGGGACCCGCGCGAAGTCTTGAACCGTAACTTTGCTTGCCCTCGACGCGAGTGGGTAGGTGCTGACTTTATCGAGCTTGAGCGGGCGTTGTGAGTAAATGGTCATCTTCAGTCGAAAGTCGAATAGTGCGGGACCTCTCAGGAGCAGAACGCAGCCATTGAAACCACGGTGGGCTTGAACTTGGCGATCAGCTCGCGGTCGGATGTGACCAGAGGCACGCCCAGATCCTGCGCCAGGGCCACAAACTCACAATCGTAAGCCGAACACCCGGAGGCATCCGCGAGCCGGAGAACTCCCGACGAGTCCACCTCGAATTCCTGGCCGCCCATCAACTGCTCAGCACGCTCCATGGCCTCGACCGCCTCTGGCATTTCGAGCAGTTTGCGGCGCAGGTAGAGCACTAGCACGTTACGAAACTCGGAGCGCCAGAGGCGTGGCGCACCCCACTGTGGGTCCTTGCGAAAAACAGCCTCCGCCTCGGCGGTGATTTGCCCCCGAATCAGCAAATAGGCAATGAGGTTGGTATCCGCGATGATCACGGGCGGCCCTGGTTCTTAGCGGCACGCAGGTCCCGCTCGGTAACGAAAACCCGGGGCATGCGCGCGCGCAAGGAGCGCACCTGTGCCAGAAAATCCTCGGGGTCCAAGCGATTGCCGATAAGGGCTTTTTCGAGGCAGGAAATAGCCTCTCCGTTAATACTGCGGCGGTGCTGTGCGGCGCTCTCCCTGAGCCGCTCGCGCAGCTTCTCGGGCATGTTTTTGATGGTTAGAGTTGCCATTTTCGACTCTTGAGGTTCCAAAGTGGAACCATAACGGAATCATACTTCGGCTGGACGGCAGGTGTCAACCCGACTGGGGGGTAGTGTCCCAGTTTGACGTAGAGGCGATTTTTGGCCGCCACGTTTCTTTTGGCATTCTTATTCGAGGGTCAAGGCTATGGCTTGGGTGGCGCGGAAACAAGCTGGCTCTGCGAGAGGTGGACGCGCCCTTCCGATTCTAACTCCCGCATCACGGCCTTTATTCGGGCGGCGTAGGGGCCCTGGGGGTAGGCCTGCAGATAGGCGCGCATCTCCGCATAGCCCTTATCGTAAGCATTGTCACGCAAGTAGACTTCGGCAAGTTTTTCGTGGACAGAGGCTGAGACGCGGGGGCCGAACGACAAGGCCCGCAGAAGTTCCTCTTCGGCCAGCGCGTAGTTCTTGAGTCCTTCGTCGGCCTGCCCGAGGTGATAGTACAACACCCAGGAACCAGGCGAGCGGCGCACTCCTTCCGCCAAGACGCTACGGCCCTCGATGTAGCGCTGCTCGGCGTTGAAGAGCCGTCCGAGGTGAAGATAGGGCTCCACGAAGTCCGGGTCGCACTCGATCGCTTTCTTGAGCGGCGCCTCGGCTTGCGCCGAGTCCCCACCCCGCATCAGAGTCAAGGCCAGTCCCACTTGCGCCCGCGCATAACAAGGGTAGATCCTTATAGCCTTCCCGAAATGGGCCTGCGCTTCCCTCAGTTTGCGCTGCTCCGAAGCGCGCACGCCCTTTTCCAACTCCTTGCGGGCCTTCGCGGGCGCCGTGGCGTCGGTGCGGGCGGCGCTGCTAATTGAGTTTGCCTCCTCATTCCGTGTAGGCCTCAACACGATATCGAGTGCGGGCATGGCTCCGCCGCTCGTCAAGTCCAGCCGCTGAATGTTGGTTTCGTACCCGTCGGCGGCCACGAAGAGGGTGTATTGAAGCTCGGGAAGGCCTGTGAAGCTGAATTGCCCGTTGGCGCTGACGTCTTCTTCTCCCACGATCCGGCCTTGGGGGTCTTCCAGCCGCACCACCGCCTTGACGTTATCCTTATTCCCCCCGTCCAAGCGGACCGTACCCTGGACTTGTCCTTCGTCGCGCACTACGTTGACTCGCTGCCGGCGCTGCTGCGCACGGGCAAGTGAGACCAAGCCAAGGCTCAGAAAGGCGAGCAGTAAGGGCTTGTACGCTCCTGGTGAGTGTCCGCGCTCCATGGACCCCTCCTCCGGGCCAAGCCGATGCCTCTCTTCCAGCGGCGCCCGGAACAGGATTTCTAATCTGGGGCGTCATTTCTGCCTTGACTCTATCTCCGAGGCCTTCTCCGATCAAGCACAAATTACGGTTACAGACGACCACCTCAGACAAGGTCGGGAAGAACGCCTGGTGCACAATGGGATTCCGCGGCCCGCAACTCTCTTTGCTTTCAGAAGTGTTCTAGGGTTTGCCCCGCATTCCGTGCAGCAGCCCTTCGACTGCCACCCTCAATTCTTCTACGTCTCGACAAACAATCTCCCAAATCCTCTCCATGTCGATGCCCAGGTAATCGTGCACTAGAAAATTCCGAAATGCCGCGATGCGCTTCCATTCGATTTCAGGGTGTTGCCCCTTGAGGGCGGGAGAGGGGTGCTGCGCTGATTCGCTCAGCGTCTGCAGATTTCGGAGGACAGCCTCCTGGTGAAGATGCGAGGATAGGAAAAAGTCATGTCCATCACGGCTGTCTTCTTCTATCCGTTTGATGCACAAGAGGATGTGTTTCAGATATACAGAATCGTCTTTCACAATGGCAGAGCCCCTTGTAGTACTCGATCCTTGATAAGGGGCTAAGGCCCCTCTCCGTCACAATCTCCACTTTGCATTCCAGGATTGCTTCCAGCTCAAGCACGAGGCCGGCAGGAAACCAAGAGCTGGTCACCTGGCCGGTGTCTACGAGAAAATCGACATCGCTATCTTCGCCGGCTTCCCCTCGTGCGGCTGAACCGAACAGGCGGACATTCGTCGCTCCGTGCTTAGCCGCAATGCGCTGAACCTCGTCGCGCTTCTCATGGACTAGCTGCTCAATAGTCATGGTACGGCCCGTTTCTCAACTTTTGCACTGCCATCCTGAGCGCAGAGAACGATCTCTGCATTCGGCCAGCGCTACTGCCGGCCATTATTCAGCATGGCTGCGAGGGCTTGGCCGGTGAAGGACTTCTTCACGCGCGCCACGTCTTCCGGCGTGCCTTGGGCGACGATCCTGCCTCCCTCGTCGCCGCCCTCCGGGCCCAGATCGACGACCCAGTCAGCCTGTTTCACCACGTCCAGGTTATGCTCGATGATGATGACGGTGTTGCCGAGGTCTGTCAAGCGATTGAGGACCTCGAGGAGTTGTTTGACGTCGTCAAAGTGCAGGCCGGTCGTAGGCTCATCGAGGATGTACAGGGTTCGACCCGTCTGGCGGCGGCTCAGCTCTCGTCCCAGCTTGATGCGTTGGGCCTCGCCGCCGGAAAGCGTCGTGGCCGGCTGTCCCAGGTGCACGTAACCCAGCCCAACGTCCAGCAAGGTTTGCAGCCGCAGCTTGATTTGCGGAATGTTCTCGAGAATGGGCAAAGCATCCCGA
>Ga0181538_10006182_pt1 | contig 10443 bp, 15 predicted proteins | sample PEATcosm2014_Bin_40_FD_119773 | JGI IMG/M metagenome (GOLD analysis project Ga0181538, IMG submission 119773) | Peatland microbial communities from MTU Mesocosm Facility, Houghton, MI, USA - PEATcosm2014_Bin23_30_metaG | ecosystem: Environmental > Terrestrial > Soil > Wetlands > Peat | place...
CGCGGCTGCCACACTGGCACAGGGTCTGCAGGGAGTTGAATGGCGCGCAACTGGGCTTGTGGCGTGTCGAGACAGCGGTCGCAGACCAGGATCCACAGGTTCTGGATCGAGGTTCCGCGCCAGTCGTGCTGGAAGGTGAGGTTCACGCGGTTATACCAGAGAGAACATCTATCACAAACCGCAAATGCCTGGGGGTTTCTTGCGGAAACCCTAGCGCGACCGCTTCTGCTTGCATAAGCCATTTACGCAGCATCCTTATATTTGAATCTGCGTCCTGCGGCACGACAACGGTATTTTTTTTTGAGGCAGACTTCGGTTATCGAATTTCCGTGTTTCAAGCCATAGTGCCTAGCAGCAGCACTCGCGCTTTCGAATTCCATTCCATCGTCTAAGCATATGACCTTTTTTGAAACCGCCTTTGGCCCAAGCGACGAATGCCTCTTGAATATCTCAAGTGATGCTATTCCAAGTTCGCGCAGTCGCGCCTTTGTTTCCGGACTTGCTTTGAATCCAAGGCGCGCGCGTCTGCCTTTACTTGCTGCTGAGATCTTCGCGAGAGCTTCAGGGGAATGTCTCAGAACCCCTCCCCCACCTCGATTCATGTTAGTGAGGTTCTCTATTCCGTACAATGCGATGCGATCTTTCTCCAGCGCCATTGCCGTCTCGCAAGAAAGGTCTTTCACCACTATGCGAACGTCCACTGATAGCCCTGAGGACAACAAGAGAGAGACAACGGACATATGGTGAACATTCCTGTCGTTCTTCATATCCCACGCACGGCGATCTCTTCCCTTCCCGACATAGAAACATCTTCCGGTATCAGGGCGCCAGTGTTCGTAGACGTAAAAAATGTTGTTTCCGTTCACCTGTAGTACCCGCTGATCATCGGCGTGATGTACACGTTCCCGCTTTCGCGGTTCTGCTTCGTGGCCACATCCCATGCCTCGTCAGCCATCACCTTCAGGCTTGGCGCTCTATCAGGAGCCCATACGCCTGCAAGCCGCGTCGCAAGCCCGAATACGTATGGCTCGAGGAAGTACACCGGCACCTCGACGTTCTGGCCGCCCTGCAGGTTGGAATCCTGCGTCTGGCGCAGTCGGTAGTACTTGAACTGCGCCTGCTGGCCGTTCGGTGTGGGCCACAGGGTGACTGTGGGCGACAGCAGCCGATCAAACCAGAAGACCGTCGGCGCGCCCTGCTGGCTCTTGTTCGAATAGTTCGCGTACTCGGTGCGGCTGATCGGAGTCATGATCCGATCAATTTCCTGATTTCCGCTATTGATCGTGTAGTAGCCGTCGAGCATCACGATGGTGTTGTATGGAACAGCGTAAGTCGCCGTTCCCTGCACGAGCGAGATGCATTGCAGATCGACCTGCCAGAGATTGACGCCGTCCGCGCTCCAGCGCGCCATCAGCATGTTCGTTGCGATCCGCGCGTCTTCGAAGTGCGACTGCGTCAGGGCGGTTCGGCGGATACCGCAGAGTCCATAGGCGTACAGGACTGCCTCGCCCATCGACGGCGCGAAGGAGTATGTCCCAGAGGTATTCAGCGGACTCTGGAATGACGAGCTCATCCGATCCTCCAGATGACTCCGTCGAAATACACCGGCACCGCATTCGTGCCGCCGCCCACCGGAGCTGCCCCAAATGTCGTGGTCGTAGCGTCAGTCACGAAAGCTCGATACCCCTGCGGAGACACCGGCAATGCGGCCACGGTGGTCGGCGTCGTGTAGGCAGCTGAACCGGCTGGCCCAGGAATGCCCTGCGGTCCAGGAGTCGCGATCTCGACAACGGTGGCCGTAACTTCGCCAACGGCTACCTGCCCGCTTGAGGTTTCGAACGCGACGACTGAGCCGGGGCAGCTCATTGCTGGTTAGTACGGCGCTACGCCGGTCTGCATGAAGGTTGCTGTGACGCTCCCGGCACCGCTGTTTAGCACAACACGGGCGAATATCGGAACGAGAGTGTATGCCACGCTATAGATAGCCGTGCTGGCCCCAACCAGGGTTGCGTCGGGGCAATTAAGCCACGTCATGTTCGCCGGCAGCACTGGATTCGTCGGGCTGTTCGGGTCGTCCATCGACTGCTGGACGGTATAGTTCACAGTTCCAGAAATGTCGGTGCCGACCGTCGCTGAGCCAGACGCGTACTCATCGAACCGCACCCAGGGTGAAGACGCGATACCGTTCGTGCCTACCGTGACTGCTGCCGTCGCGCCGCCGTTGATAACGACCGAGGTCACGGTCTTGAAGTCCTGCACCGTGTAGGCCGACCCGGTGATAGGCCCGACGACTTCGGTGATCACCGACCCGGTCGGCGTGGTGCCGGTGACGGTGAAGGTGTGCGTCGTGTCGGCCGTCGTGATGAGCACCCGACGGGCATTGTCGAGCGTGGCGATGCCATTGACCGCCAGGGCGCCGTTAAGCGTCAAGGGGCCGGCAGCGCCTGGGGTCTGCGACAGCGCTATGTTGTTGGCAGACGCGGCTGCCAGAGGGCCTACGGTGACGACAATGGGGCGCATGTTCTTACTCCAGAAATGAAAACGGGGCGCTGAGGCCCCGTAATCATATAGCCATGGGCCACGGCCGCCCTACGCTTCGGTTCAGTCCTCTCCGGCCGAGACGTCCTGCTCGTCCTTCATCAGCTTGCGGCCGGGGGCATCGGTGCCCTTGCGCGCGCTCGTGAATGGCGCGGAATCCGATCCGGTGCGGCCGCCGCTCTTGCGCGGCTTGCGGCCGGCGTGCTCGCCGCCCTTCTTGCCCGGTACGGTGGCCTGGTGCTCCGGTCCGAACCCGGTGCGACCGCCGCTCTTGCGCTTCGCCCGACCGCCCTTCTTCAGAGCCTCGGCTTCGTCACGAATCGGCTGCTTCTTGTCCCCGGTATCCGTACGATTTTCCGGCTTCGTCTTCACGTCCTCTTCGGCCTCGTTGGCGCCGCCGGTTTCACGATGTTTGCGACCCTTCATTGCATGGCTCCTTACGAGGCGTTGTTGATGCCCTGAACGTAAAACACGGTCAGTGTACCAACAAATGCGCCCGTGCCGCTGAACGTCAGCAGAATTTGCACGTCGGTATTCCCGACGTTGTCCCAGTTGCCGATCTGGCCGGCAGTCGTTGGCAGAAGCGTCGAGTTCAGCTGCCCAAGCGCCGCTAGTGAGCCCGCGCCAGCATTGGTGAAGTACGTCGCGCTGCCGCCGACGATGCCGACGCCGACCGTGTGCGTCGCATCGACCGTCGTCACCATCAGATAGATGTCGGTGATCTGGCTCTGCGCAGGGATGACGATGTTCGTCGCGAACGTGGTCGCGGTGTTGTTCACACCGGCCTGCGTCTGGATCATCTGGCAGTAGCCGACGTTCGCCGTCCCGCTGGCCTGCTCTCCTAGACCTGCGAGCGTGCCAGATCCATCAGAATGGAAAATGTTCCCGGCCAGAAGCGGACCCGTGAACAGCGTGCCCGGAAAAATCGGGCTGCCGTTCGGGTTCGGGTATTGGCCGCCGTTGATGTCGGACATTGCTCAGTCCTCGATTACGACGTTGGGAACGCGCCCCAGATGGCACGCCAGTTGTAGTAGTTGAAGCTGTACCGCTGGTACCCCTTGACGAGCAGGTTGTCCGTCACGAAGTCGACCTGCATGTCGGTTTCGAACGGAATGCGGTCCATGAACGCCAGTCCCGAAATGTTGGTCAGCAGGAACCACGCGAAGGACGAGGTCAGGAAGTCCATGACCATGTAGCCCTCTGGGATACCTCCGGCCGTCGACAGGATCGCGTTCACGTCGTTGTCCGCCGTTCCAGGACGCAGCTCCGTCTTCGTCAGGCGGATGGCCACTGGCTCTTGCTGCGGCGGCACGACCAGCTTGCGTCCGCGGGCGAACATCTTCAGGTTCGCCTGGTCGCGGAAGTTCGTGCGGATCGCGACCATCGCGTTCAGCAGCGTTGCCTCGTTCAGATCGACCTGCGTCGTCGGCGTGTTGGCAATCGTGCCGCCGTCGATCGGGTGCGTCGTGGCGCAGAGCGCCACGCCGTCGCCGCCGACCGCCGCGTTATAGGTCGTCGCCGAGTTCAGCACGTTCGCCGCGTAGATCTCCATCGTCTGGTGGAACGACTCCATCAGGCCGAGGTTCGACGGGTGGAACTGGGTCTTGTACAGGTTGTCGTCGATCGCCTTGCGGGTGATCGCATATCCCAGGGCAATCTCGACGTGCTCCTGGTTGTAGACGTAGCGCTCACCGGAGTTGTTGTCGAACTGCGTCTGACCGCCTTCGGTCTTCAGCTGCGCCAGCCCGAGGTAGCGCATTTCGGCCGTGCGCTCGAGGGCGAGCTTCGAGTTGAACTTGGTGAAGACCTTGTCGTACTGCGACGGGATCTGCTCGTACTTGCCCGTGATCCCGCGAAGGCCGGGCAGGAGCAGGTCTTTGATGACGGCAAGATTGATGGCCATTTACGTTTGCTCCTGACCTTACGTGTTGATCGCCGTAGCGTTCTTGGTCTCGACGTTGTTGAACGCCACGACCGCGTAGTTGTACGCCCCGGATGCGGTACCAGGAGCACCTGGCGGATTCGTCACGAGTCCGATGAGGCGGAACGGGTACGCCGCTCCCGTCGCGCCACCGTGGATCAGGAAGGCGCCGGACAGCCCGTTGGACGCGGTGCCCGCGCCGATATTGAAGTCGTTGTTGGCTCCGACATCGGCCAGCGCCACGCCAGTCGAATCGGACTGCACGAGGAACTGCGCCGCCGGATCGTTGACCACATAGGCTTCGATGGTGGACTGGTTGCCGACGGTGACGTCGGAGCCGGGCCAGTAGTTGTTCCAGACCGTGCGCTTCTGCGAGGTCGAGAGGTACTTGCAGCCGTAGAAGACGCCGGCCATCGTGACCGTGCTGCCGCCAGCGGAGCCTGCGGCCTGCTTGATCGTGCCATCGCCAGTGCCGACGCGAACGACCGGGTCACCGTAATAGATCACGGCGGCGTTGTAGTCGATGCCGAAGGTTGTCTGCTCGTAGGTAGGAGCGGAACCCGTACCCTGGCGCTGCGTGAAGCCGAATGGGGCGTTCGTGTTGGCCATGCAAAGACACTCCTGCTGGAGGTCATCGCATGGCTACCGGAGCTATCGAAGACCGAAAATCTTGTAATCAAGGACAGCGCCTAGCCGTCCATGGCGCGAAGTTATCTCACAGGATTTTCTGAATGTCAAACTTCGGTCGAAAAAAACCCGGCACGAGGCCGGGTTCAGGGCCGCACGTGTATGGTGTCACGTGCCGGCGGGGGTTGGTTTACTTGGTCGGCGTCGGAGTTGCGTGCTTGACCGGCTCCGTCGTGCCGGAGGCCACCGACTTCTGGTACGGCATCCATTCGGCGTAGTTGCCGCCCTCGGGCGCGTCTTCGCCTGCCTGAACCAGCTTCACTCCGGTCCTTGTATGGCTCGCGCCGTTGCCGTCGAAGACCGCCAGGTTGAGAGTGCCGTCCTCATTGACCTTCGCGATGATCGCTGCGCACACGGCGTTCGGTTCGAAGTGCGGATGCGCGGAAGTGCTCGATGGATGGAAATGCACCATCCGAGCGACGCTTGGAACAATTGCGGCCATGCTCGTTACTCCGGAATTGGGATTGACTCGAACGACTTCTTGACGCTCGCCATCGGCTGATCCTTGTTGGCGCGCTGGAAATGGCCGTCCGGAGCAGCTCCCAACTGCGTCTCCTTCTGACGCACCTGATCGCGCGCGCGCCTCTTGTCGGCAGCCACGACCTCGTCGGTGATCTCCTTCGGGCGCTCCATGAGGATCTGGCCGTCACGGGTGATCGTCTCGCCCTGGTCGCTGTCCGGCATCATCTCGGGGTGCCGAGTGCGTGGCACCGGCTCCCAGCCGCGGTGAGCGAGTTGCACTTCGTACGATGGATTGCGCTTGCCGAGCACCTCGTACGCCTTCCACTCGTACGACCAGCCATCCGGAATGATGTGCGGCGGAATGTAGTACTTGTCGGTGCTCTGCTCCATCCCACCGAGATGGTCGCGCAGTTCAGCGGCGCGGCGCGCGGCGCGGGCGCGCGGATCGTCCTCGATCGCCCTCGCCGACACCGCCGTTGCAGACGCAATTCCCTCTTTCGAAGGAAGAGTCACAGGGTCGCCTGCAGCGGACGGCGCCGGCAGAGGAGCGTGCGGCCCGCTGCGGCGATTCGGAACTTCTGTTTCGGTTGTCACGACAGCTTGCCCTCTTTCTTGAGCGCGACCTTGTTCTTCGCGTATTCCTCGACCGACATTCCCATGTTCTGGGCCATTTCGACCTCGGCCGCGCTGAGCTTGATGGTGTTCGCGCGGCTCCCGGTCCCATTGCCGCTGCGGCTCACCGGAGCTGCTGACGGAGACGCCCCGCGACCGCCGGTCGGCGTCGATGCGGCGGCGTCCGCCATCGGATCCGGATCGTCCGCATGCGGCGGTACGACCGTGGGCGCCGCTGTCAGATCGAGCGTTTTCTCGATCGATTTGAAATAGTCGTCGGTGTCTGGCTTGTAACCGCGCGCCATCGCCAGCTGATGGGCCGCGAGCATCTGCTGCTCTTTGTGCGGATCCAGCACGAATTCCGGGTGATCGCGCACCCACTGAATGCTGCGCGGATACTCCTTCCCCATGGTGCTGACATACTTCTCGATCGGGTCGGTCGGCGCCCTTGGCGTCGCCTTCGGGGCGCGCTCGAGTGCCGTCTTACCGGCCTCAAGCTGCGCGAGCCGCGCGGAGTTGTCTCCCATCTGGCGCTGCACCTTCGCGGCGCCCCTGAAATCACCGGACGCCATCAGATCAGCGTACTGATCCTCCAGCGCATCGTTCGCCTGGCTGACCTGGGCAATTGCGCCCTTGATCTGGTCGAGCTGGCTCGTCTGCACGGCTGAGCGCGCAGCCGCTTCGCCTTCGGCCGCTTCGCGGGCGTTCCGCTCGGCGACCAGACGCGCTTCGCGCTCGGCCTTGAGTTGCTTCTGCAGCTTCTCGATGCCGGCGTCTGGTGTGACGACCTCTTTGCCGGCCGTCGCCGCAGCGACTTCTGGATCGACAACGACGGCGGCGCCAGTATCAGCGCCATTCGCGACCTTTCCGGCAGCGGCTGCGTCAAGCGCGTCGACGTCGAGGGTGACTTCTTCGGGTTCATTCGCCATAGATCACCAGATCACGAGAGGGTTGGAGATGCGGAGCCGAATGTGCTTGTCCCGAACGAGCCTGCATGGCACGAAGTCCTCGATCAGCAGGCCATCGGCGTTGCCATTGACATCGATCGGCCAGGTGTCGGACGGCCTCACGACAACCCAGTCATGGAGTTTGACGTCGAGACTGAACTTCATGCCGTCGTACGGATTTTCCTGCATGAAATTGCACGCCGAGCCGATCTTCACGACCAGACCAACCTTCCCCTGATAGATGTCCTCCTTCAGGGTGGTCTGCGTGAGGTGAATCCCGCCAGCAGTCTTGCTGGGGCGCCGGTAGATCGCCAAAAGAATCTCGTTCTGAGCGATCTCGATTCCAGAGAGATCGCCAAGATTTTCCAGAATTTCTTCCTTGGAACCTGGCGCTGGTGCTGATCGTTGTTTGATTGCCGCTGCCGGCATGATTCAGTCCTCGTTGAGTTTTGTTTCGACTTCGGCGCAGAACTCTTCTGCTACCTGCATGAGTGCCTTGATGCGCCCCACGTAGTTCTGGTACTGATCGTAGCTCTTTACGGCCATTCCGGCCGCCAGATCTCCGGTCAAACGCTCGACTTCCTGTGCAATGCGCTTGCGCAGTTCGTGTTCGAACCGCGTCATGCGCGCGCGGCGCGTGCAGCCTTATCCAGTCGAGCGAGACCGCCGCCGCCGCCGGATTCGATCGGGTACGTGCCCGGCTTCGCAGTGTGGCCGTCGTTCTTCTCCAGCCGCCGACCGCCGGCAGGATTCAGGGTCCGGCCGCCAGTCGCGCGTGGCATCAGCGGAGCTGCCGGGGGAATGCCTGGGGCACCCGGAGGCGGCATGACGGTGCCCTGCGGAGGCATGCCCTGCGACATGCCGACTGGGCCGCCCGGAGGCGCGCCAGGCGGCCGCATGCCCATCGGAGGCGCCGTGCGCGGAGGCGCCTGCACGATGTTGATGTTGACGGTCGTTCCCTTCTTCGTCCGACCGCCGGACTTGCGCGCCATGCGTCCAGCCACCGGGCGCGTGCCCTCGTTGATCGCCGGGCCGCCGCGGGCGCGTTTGACGCGCCCACCACCGCACTTCGCGCACTCGCATCCGGAGACGTGGCCGCCATCCGCCCGCATCGGGCGCCCGGCTGGGATCGTCGCGCGCTGTCCCAGCGCCATGCGCTGCTGCGGGCTGAGCGCGCCACCGGCCATCTTTGCCGCGCGGCCACCCTTCTTCATGCCGCCGTCGAGCTTGATGCCGGCGCGCTCTTTGTTGGCTTCCTTCACATTGGTGTTGACCAACGAATCCGCCGTCAGAGCACGCCCGCCGGATGCCCGCGGCGTCCGATCCGCTCGAGGCGCGCCCGCGTTTCCGACCACGCCGCCGCTCGCATACTGCCGGCGCGAGATCACGCGCGGGCCAGTCTGGACGTCCGCGTTCATCGCGCCATCAGGCACGTATCCACTGGCATCGACGCGCGCCTGAGGGTCCGCGCGCACGAGTCGCTCGGCCTTGGACTTGGCCTTGGAACGGGCCTCTTCGGACATGGTGCTCATGGCTGCCTCACACGGTCGGTTGCGCCGAGTGTACGTCGGCGGATGCGGGGGCGCAATTTTCTGGGCGCAGCGGGATTTGAGCGCCGTCTTCGAAAACCGCGCATGCGATCACGGATTCGTTCCTTCCACTCAGCGTCGCGGCATATTCGCACGCCAGTGGGTATTGATCCGTCTGGAAATGCTTGACCTCCTGCCACGGGTCATCAAGCGACAGAGATTTCGGCTTCCACTTCTGCACTGCAAAGTAGTCCCGATGCGGGGCCTCAGCGACTATGCGAGCGACGCGTACCCTCATTCCTGTCTCCCGATCCACTTGCTGATCTGGCCCATGATGCCGATCGCGCGCCTGCCGGCGCTTGAGGCGTCTTTCGGCTCCTGAATGACTTCTTTCGCCAGTCCGATCGCTGCGTCTTCCTGCCGGGCTTCGCGGTCCTGGTCGCGATTCTGGTCGTTCACGACGAGTTCGCGTGCTTTCAGCCCGACCTCCTGCCGCTTGGTCTGCGCATCCATGAGTCTCGCGTGGGCGGTGACCGCATCCAGCGTCGACTCCTGTTCCGGCGCAGCCTTCTCGCCTTCCTTCTTCGGTTCGAAGTGCCCGGTCGCGATCTTTGCCGTGGCCTCGTCGCGCTTGGCTTCTGCCTCGGTCGCGCGTGCCTGGGCCTCGACCACCTTCGCATTCGCTACCTTCGTCTTGTCGGCCATCTCCTGCTGCATCTGCTGGAGCTGCGGAGGCGGCGCGGCGCGAGCGGCCGGCGGCACGAAGAATTCCTCTGGATTTGCCCAGCCCATGGCAGCGAGCGCGGCCGTGTGGATCTTGATCGGGTCGTATAGGGTCGGCGCCGCTGTCTGAAGCTGCATCAGGCCCATGATTTTCAGCATGCGCTGGCCGGCGGAAGACGTGTTCGGATCGGCCTGCGGCACCAGGTCGCAGTTGTTCAGCGCCATCAGGAATTTCTGCTTGTCCCATGCGGTCTTTGACTTGCAGCCGCGCTGGAAAAACGATTCCGGGTCTTCCTTGAACAGTTGCTTCAGCAGCTGGAACTCTTCCGCCTGCGCCGAGTGCATGCGCTTGTGGACGGCGTTCATGACCTTGATGGCCTGGTCGATCATCGCCATGACGGTGCCTACCGGCACGTCGGCTCGTCCCTCACCGACCTGAACTTCCGCCGTGCCGCCGATGCGGCGCCCGGTCTCGGCCATGTTCTCGACCAGTTGCATCAGGGCCGCCATGCCCTGCGTCGAGTACGGCAACGGCATCACCGCGTCTTTGATCGGCTGCCCGTTGGTCTTGATCTGTGCGCCGCCACCTGGAGGCACGCGGAAAATGTTGGTGTTCTGCCGGCCGCCGTTGTCTGCCTGCAGGAACCCTGGGAAGTTCGCGAACATGCCGCAGTCGAGCATCTCGCGCCACGCCGCAGTGACCGCATTCGTGGTGTTGCCGAGGATGTGGACGAGGCCCACGCTGTAGAACCCGAGTCCTGGAACGAACGGGTATTTCACGAACCGCTTGCGCGCAATCGGCAGTGGCGAGTCGTCCTCGCCGTAATTGCGCACCACGGACAAGATCTCGCGCGAGGAGGTGTCGATTGTCACCACATACGGCACGGCAAGACCACTGTCCTTGCCATTGTGCTTGTATTCGAACCCCTTGATGTCGAGTTCGCAGTAGATCTCGTAGATTTCGCGCTCGCGATCCTCCGGACGCCCCATCGTATTGACGGCGATGCCCTGCTGCGCGCGCTCC
>Ga0181538_10006185_pt1 | contig 10442 bp, 12 predicted proteins | sample PEATcosm2014_Bin_40_FD_119773 | JGI IMG/M metagenome (GOLD analysis project Ga0181538, IMG submission 119773) | Peatland microbial communities from MTU Mesocosm Facility, Houghton, MI, USA - PEATcosm2014_Bin23_30_metaG | ecosystem: Environmental > Terrestrial > Soil > Wetlands > Peat | place...
ATAGTATTGTAAATTAACAATACATTTATATAAACCTTTCGGTCATATTCCTATACTTTCCCGACGTAGAATAAGTTGTATTGTAAACTATTCTGAACTCGAGTTCAGAAAGCTAGGCAATAAATAAAGCGATTAAATTTTATTGGCAGAACCAACGGCCTCTGAAATGTTATTGTAGCCGTCCATGTCCAGGAGCTTCACAAGGCCGTAATTTATCTCCCCGATCAGGCCAGGCCCCCTGTATATCATGCCGGTTATCAGCTCTACAAGGCTTGCGCCAAGCCTTATCTTCTTGTAGGCGTCTTCAGCGGAGAATACCCCACCAACGCCTATTATAACATACCTGCTTCCCATTTTGCTGTGGACGTACCTTATCAGCTCGTTTGCCATCTTCTCAACAGGCTTGCCCGATAGGCCGCCCCTCCCAAAACCATGCCTCTTGGTGAGATTTGTGCAGACGAAGCCGTTTATCCTGTGTTTTTTTGATATTGCAAGAAGCATGTCTATATGCCGCCTGCCAAGGTCGGGCGAGAGCTTTACAAAAACCGGCTTTTTCAACCTTAATTTATCGACCTCCTTCATGAGCATCTCGTACAATTCAGGATTTGAGAATGGCTGGCCACCATAGGCATTGGGGCAGCTTATGTTGATGGTATGGTAGCTCCCGACATTGCGCGTTTCCTTTAGCCCTGCAAGGTAATCCCTAGTGCCGACTTTGGGGTCCACAGTCTCTCTGCAGTTTGTCTTTGCCACGCTTACGCCATATGGTATATCAAACCTCTTTCCGGCCAGCCTGGCTGCTATCTCCTTGGTTCCGTTGTTATTCAACCCGAAGTTTACCCACAGGCTGTTCCTGTCTATGATCCTTGCTACTCTTCTTCCCTCGTTGCCATTGCACTGCAGGGCAGTTACGCTGCCAACCTCAACAAAACCGAACCCCACATCCCCCATTATGCTTATCAGTTCCGCATTCTTGTCAAAACCTGCAGAGAGCCCTATCGGATTTCTGAAGCTTATCCCAAGTATATTTTGCTGCAGTCTGCTGTTCTGGTAGTTGAACAGCAGTGATGTGAGATCCTTTGTAAGTGTATTGCTGCCCAGAAGTTTGCCTATGTTGATGAAAAGGTTGTGGGTAGATTCAGGGTCATTCATGAAGCATATCGGCTTGATGATATTGTCATATACTGCTGAATTCAGACTGTTCCTTATCGGTATGAGATCCTCCATGAAATCAAGAAATTAGGGTTTGCTTTATGGATTTATGGCAGTGCAATTTATTAAATGGTTCCCTTTTTGGGCAAAAATTGGCAGATCCATAACCCTGTTATCATCGGTGCGGAAAGAAAGTTATTAATAGGTTATAACATAAAATTTATTTATGTGCCAGGCACCTGTGGGTAGGGTAATAAGCGTAAACAATAGTAGGATAACAGTAGAATACAAAGGCAAAAAAATAGATCTAAATTCAAAGCTTGTAGATTTAAAAGAAGGGGATTATGTCTTATTCTCTAACAATATCGCCATAGACAGAGTCGATAAAGAGGAGGCGGAAATGATTATAGGTGAACTCTGAGCATGGAGATGAGGGATGATGAGGCAAGGCTGGTATACCTTAGATTTGCGCTCCAATGCTGCGACAGCCCCATAAACAGGGTACATATATCTGTAGAGGAAGAGGAAACTGCAATTGGGTTGGTATCCCAGGGAAAGCTCCCGGAAAGGGGTTTTGAGAAAAAATTCCGGCAGGCTTATGCCGTATGCACAATTATTGCAAAGGAGATGGGGAAAGAAGAGATAGATAGCGAGGTTGTTTTGAGGTATTTCTTGCAGCTGCACAATCCGAACCTTGACAGAGACCTTGAAATGGGCTACACCTTCCGCGATTCGGTAGACTGCAAGACATATCCTGGAAAAATAAAAAAGATAGATGATGATTCTGCAGTTGTTGATACACCTGTGGGGGAAATTGTGTGCAGGAGGGTTTTCGCCTTGGATTTGAAGGAGGGCGCATTGGTTGCAGTGCATAGAAACACGATAGCGATTCCGATATCAGAAGCAATGGCAAGAACTATCGAAGGAACGCTCAAGAATGACACAAGGGAAAAATTGAGGGGCGTTTTTTGATTGGTCAGGCTAAAGATACTTGTTTTTGGGAACCAGCTTGTAGGTATTGATAGCCTTCCACTTAGACTGATGCCCCAGCTAAAAGAGATATTTCCTGACATAGAATTCATGGAATTCGACCCGAATGAGAATCTGGAGAATGAGGGAAGGGATCTGAATATAATAGACACGGTCGAAGGCATCAGGAATGTAAGGCTGATAACCGAGAAGGATATAGACCTGATAAATGGGCAGAGGGTGTTCACGATGCACGACTATGACCTTGGCTACAACCTGAAGCTCCTGAAAAAACTGAACTACATAGACAGGGTAAGGATATTCGGGCTTCCGATGAAGATAAGCGAAAAGGCTGCGCTGGCGCAGCTTAGCGCGCTTATTCGTTCCACCTTATCTTGAGGAAGTGGCTGGCGCAGCTCATGCATGGGTCATATGCCCTGATCAGCTTCTCTATCTCGTATTCTATCGCTTTCCTATCCTTTTCCATGTTCTCCTCAACAAGCTGCCCTACGGCCTTCTCCATCCCAACAAGGTTCTGTTGGGTTGGCACTATGATCGAGCCATCCTCAACCTTTCCCGCCTTGTCTATGGATAGCATGTAGTAAAGGGTGCCCCTTGGCGCCTCCAGTATGCCGATGCCCTGGCCTGGCCTTATCGCCACTGGCGGAGTCACCTCCTGCTTGAATTCACATGAATCAATCAGCTCAAGAGAATGGTCTATGCAATGCAGTATCTCTATTGCCTGTGCAAGGTTGTTGTGGAATATGTTCCTTGACGGAAAGACATTCATGAACTTTGATACGTCTTTTCTTGTATCCGCATGCATGCTCTCCCTGTTGAGGTTCATGCGCGCCAGTGCGCCTACTGTGTATTCCTTTCCCTTGAATTCATATCCTACTGCCTCCGAATAGGGCATTACCTTCCTCTTAAGGTAATTCATGTACTCCCCCTTTGGAATCGAGGCACCGTTTGAATCGCCTATGCTGCCGTCCAGGAATGAATAATCCTTTGTAACCAGGCTTACAAAATCAGTATCGCGCTCCAGCTTGAAGCTGCAGTTGTAGAATACATCCAGGAACTCAATGACATGATCCCTCACCGATCTGAGCTCCAGTGTGATCTTCTTCAGGTCCTCCTTTTCAGGTATGTGCGAAAACCTGCCGACCTCAGCAAATGTGGCGTGCACAGCCCTTCCGGCTATTGCCTTTGAGAGGTTGTTTCCCGCACTCTTTATGGCGAATGCCTTCCTTAGCATCTCGTCCCCAGAGCTGTCAAAATCAAGGACCGAATCCTTCCCGAGTATGTCCGGCAGGCAGAAGAGGTAAAGGTGCAGCGCGTGGTCCCTTATCATCATCCCGTAAAGGGACAATTTCCTGAGCAGCAGCGTCTGCTCAGTTATCTCATAGCCCATCGCATTCTCAACCGCCTGGGCGCAGCAGGAGAGGTGCGCTATGCTGCATGTGCCGCATATCCTTGAGGTCATCAACGGCAATGATATTGCAAACTTGCCGCGTATTGCTTGGGTGTAGAACCTCTTGCTTTCCGTTATCTCCAGCTTGACATACTTCACCTTTTTGTCCTTGATCATTATGTCGAGGCTGCCGTGCCCCTCCAGCTTTGTTATATTATCAAGGCGTATGTGCGATAGGCTGCCATCACCAGGCTGCCCCTCAATAGGATCAAACTCCTCCCCTTTATGCATTTATAACACCAAATTCCTTTAGGTACTTGTCTAGAACTGAGAGGAATGCGCCCTCCTGCATAGGGCAGCCAGGAACCTCATCATCAACAGGAACAACCTCCTTTACCATAAGAACCTTCTCCGCCTGCTTGAATCTTATGAGCAGAAACTCGATCTCCTTCTTAAGCTGCTCGTCAAACATGTTTCTCTGGGCTGCGGGCATGCCGTTTACTGCGCAGGAGCCTATGGTGACAAGTTTCTTTGAGTTCTTCCTTATGAGGCGCAATTTCCTGGCATCGCTTTCGTTTGTTATTGCGCCCTCGACGAATGCAACATCGATGTCCCTCAGTTCATTCTCCTTCTTCAGCACCCTTGAATACCTTATGTCCAGCAGCTCCTTCCATTTGAAGAAGTTCTCGTTCATCAGCTCTATCCAGACAATCGTGCTGTCCTCACAGCAGGTGAAGGAGAACCACCCTATCCTCAATTTTTTACCCAAGCTGACACACCAGGACTTATGCGACAATTACAGTATATATTTTTGTTGGGGTTTTTATTGCTTTACATTTCATTCCAAAGAATTTAGATCGGCATGGAGTGAGCCTGCTGGTTCCTCTCATCGTACAGAGCAGGAGCTAACATAATCTCTAATAACCTCGCTCATGCATTCAAATTCCTTGTCTGTATATGTCTCTTCAGCCCCAAATGATTGGTCCAGGGTATTGGAATTTACGAACTTCTGGAGGAAATAGCGCTTTGAGCCTGAGATCGACCTGGCGATTTCAGCGATATCCCCCTTTGAGAGCTGCGATTTTACAACTGTTGTCCTGAACTCGTAATCTATCCCGCTATGCATTATGATATCGACGCTGCGCCTTATGTTTTTCATGTCTGGGTTTGCCCCTACAACAAGGGCATATTTTTCGAATGGTGCCTTTATGTCCATTGCCATGTAATCCACAAGCTTCTCTTTTATTGCGCGCTCCAGTACATCCGGGAAGATGCCGGACGAATCCAGCTTTACCAGGTAGCCCATATCCTTTATCCTTTTCATGAACTGGAGGAGGTCTTTCTGTAAGGTTGGCTCGCCGCCGGTTATTACAACAGCATCAAGGAATTTTCTTCTTGATTGCAGAAAATCGATGACCTCCTCTTCAGGTATCGGGTCCTGGAAAAGGTTTGGCAGCACCAATTGTGAGTTATGGCAATATGGGCATCTGAAAGTGCAGCCCCTTGTGAAGATTATCGCTGATATCTTTCCCGGATAGTCTATAAGGGACACTTTCTGGATGCCGCCTATAATCACAGTTTCACCGAATATGTCTTCCTCTCCGCGAATTCGCATTGCTTTCCTTTGTTCCATTGGCTTACCGGCCTTAGGTAGCCCACTATTCTTGAATACACCTCGCAGTCAGACTTGCAGGTAGGGCACTGCTCGTGTCTTCCAGCAAGATACCCATGGTTTCTGCATACGCTGAAGGTTGGTGTTATTGTGAAGTAGGGCAGCTTGTAGTTTTCGCATATCCTTTTCACAAGGCTCTTTAGGCCGCCCATATCATTTATCTGCTCGCCGACAAACATGTGGAGAACCGTGCCTCCCGTGTATTTTGTCTGGAATTCGTCCTGCAGGTCCAGGGCCATAAAGTGGTCCTCTGTATATCCCACAGGAAGATGGGTGGAGTTAGTGTAGAAGGGCTCTGCGCCTTTCTTGAATGCCGCCTCATTTGCGCAGATTATCTTGCTGTAATAAGCCTTGTCCTTCTTTGCAAGCCTGTAGGCTGTGCTTTCTGCTGGCGTGGCCTCAAGATTGTAGTTATTCCCTGTTTCTTCCTGGAATTCTGTAAGCTTGTCTCTTATGTAGTCCAACACCCTGATTGTGAACTTTCTGCCCTTTTCCGAGAATGTCCCTTCCTCTTCGCCCAGCAGGTTGATGCATGCCTCATTCATTCCGACTATGCCTATTGTTGAGAAATGGTTCTTCCAGTACTCATTGAACCTCTCCTTTATGCTCCTAAGATAAAACTTCGTATAGGGATAAAGATCCGCGTCGGTGAATCTTTCGAGAACCTTCCTCTTTATCTCCAGGCTTTCCTTTGCCAGATTCATTGTTTTGCCGAGATTTTCAAGGTATTCCTCCTCGTTCTTTGATGTGTGGCCCAGCCTTGCAAGGTTTATTGTTACAACGCCTATGGATCCAGTAAGCGGGTTTGCGCCGAAAAGGCCGCCGCCCCTGCTCTCCAGCTTTGTTGTGTCTAGCCTTAGCCTGCAGCACATCGATCTTGTATCCTCTGGGTTCATGTTGGAGTTTACGAAATTGGAGAAATACGGGATTCCGTACTTAGCCGTGACCATGAATAGAAGGTCGAGCTTCGGGTCGTCCCAGTTGAAGTCCTTTGTTATGTTATAGGTCGGGATTGGAAAGGTGAAGACGCGGCCCTTTGCGTCACCCTCAAGCATTATCTCAAGGAATGCCTTGTTGAGCATGTCCATCTCGTTCTGGAACTGGCTATAGGTCTGCTCCTGCAGCTTGCCGGCAATCATCACATGCTTGTCAGCAAAGTGCTTCGGGACATTGAGGTCCATTGTTATATTTGTAAATGGCGTCTGGAAGCCCACTCTTGTGGGCACATTCATGTTAAAGAGGAACTGCTGCATTTCCTGCTTCACTTGGGCGTAGCTGAGGCCGTCATATTTTATGTATGGCGCCAGAAGGGTATCGAAATTGGAGAATGCCTCCGCACCTGCAGCCTCTCCCTGCAGTGTATAAAGGAAATTAACGACGTGCGCCAGGGCTGCGCTGAAATGCTTTGCTGGCTTGCTCTCCACCTTTCCTAACGCACCCCTAAAGCCGCTGGTCAGCAGATCAACAAGATCCCAGCCGACACAGTATACTGAAAGCGTACTTAGGTCGTGTATGTGGAAGTCGCCCCTGATATAAGCATCCTTTATCTCCTTCGGGTATATCTTATTCAGCCAGTAGACCTTGCACACCTCGGACGATACGTAATTGTTTAGCCCTTGCAGCGAATACCCCATATTGCTGTTCTCATTGACCTGCCAGTCAACCTTGTCGAGATAGTTTCCCATGATATCCACATTGGAGCTCTCGGCTATATTTCGTATATTCTCATGCTGCTTCCTGTATATTATGTACGCCTTTGCAGTCCTGTGGTACGGGCTTAATATGAGCGTCTCCTCAACGGCGTCCTGTATATCCTCCACTGATGGCGTATCACCGCTCTTCTCGGAAGCGAAGAGTGCAGCTATAGCTCTGGTTGCAAGGTTCTCGGCAACCTTCCTGTCGAACTCGCCTGTCGCCTTCCCTGCCTTGTCTATTGCGATTACAATCTTTTCAGGATCGAACTCCGCAACCCTCCCATCCCTCTTTATAACAGCCTTGAAGCCGTAGTCGTGACGAAAACTTGTCCTCTTGTCCATACTCCCACCAAATAAAAATGAACAATAATAAACTTGTGAAAAACCAATTAAAAATGATTCAAAATCAGATTGATATCTTCATAGCTTTAAAAGGAGAGGTATCCGTTTGGGTAGTATTTCCTGCTTGCGACTAGAAATCAGGATTTTTTTACAATGCAGTTTATGCATTGCTTGCTTATGCAGGATGAGTCAATGTCGTACAGGCAGACGCCCAGTTTTTTGGCGCTTGTTATGAAACTCCTGAATGCGATGCCCTTTTCCGTCAGTGCGTACTCCGTATGCAAGATTCCCTTCTCCCTGGTCTCTATCTTCCTGACTATCTTTGCATTGGAGAGCTCCTTGAGGCTTCTGCTCAGGTTCTTGGCCGTTATTTTCTTAAGAAGAAGCTGCATCGAGCTGAACTGCATCCTCCTGCTAGGGGAATGGAGAGTTTCAACAATCGGGATAGTCCACCTCTTGCCCATCAGGTGCACAAGAGAAAGCGTTGGGCATACATACTGCGTCTTTGGCATGGTTATAAATCTGGTGTAAAGGTATAAAACATCTCCTGCCTTTCCCTTTTTTATTAGGATAGGCTAGGGTTTATTAACCAGTCATGCCATTCTAGATCATGCACATAAGGAAGCCATTGGTGCTTGTTGCATTCATAGCATTGTGCGAGTTTGCAGGCCTATTCAGTTCGCTATTCACCTTGAGCTCTATACCGACATGGTATGCCGGCCTTAACAAACCATCATTTACTCCGCCAGGCTGGCTCTTCGGCCCCGTATGGACTACCCTCTATTTCCTAATGGGGATATCCTTATACATCACCTATGAAAACCGAACCAGAAAAAGGAATTTCAAAAAGGCATTGTTCATATTCGGGGCGCAGCTTGCCCTTAATGTGTTATGGACGGTCGCGTTCTTCGGATTCAGGTCAATATCGCTTGGATTTGTTCTGATAATACTTCTCTGGATTGCGATAGCTGCAACAATATTTGAATTTGCAAGGATAAAAAGAGGGGCGGCGCTGTTGCTTTTGCCCTACATACTCTGGGTAACTATTGCAGCATTACTCAACTACTATGTGCTTATATTAAACCACTAGTGGAAGCCGGATTATTTCTTGTAAATAGAATAGAAGTACTTCCTGAAAGAGTCTGCCAGGTGCGATTAAAGGCATGAGAAAGATGGGATTGCTAGGCGCATTATAGTCCATAAATGGCTTGGTGCTAATTACATTTCATTTACAAAGCACCTTATTCCTCCGCCGCAGATGAGGTTTGCACGAATTGGAACTCTGCTTGATATCACGTCCACACCGCTTCCCCTAAGCAATGCTATTGTTTTGACTGCTCTACTATCAACAATTACCCTGCCATTATCCAGATTCTTAAAATTTGCAGGATGAAAATCAGATTCCTCCTTTGGCACAAATAAGGTCTTTAACCCATTTTCCGTTGACGCGCACTTCAAAACCGCTTCATTATTGGCAAAGTAGGCCCTATCGACCAACATTATCCGCATGTCCCTGTTTACTCCCACAAAGAGGTCTATGTGGTCATGGACCAAATATATATCAAAAGGTGATATGATACAAGACTTGGACCTCACCACTCCATCATTCAAGAAATAAAATTTGTGGCCAGTCCCTGCCAGTGCCCTTACCAAAGGCTCGTCCCTAAGTGCCCAATTCATCAATGTCGCACCGTCGTTTATTGGCACTGAAAGGCCACCCTCACCGCACGGATTTATAATTTGATCCATAAAGCGCTTTACCCTCACACCAGCTATTTTCTGCCATAAGTCCCTTGCCCAGCATGCGCTCGGATGGTACTCAACAGTTTTACCCGATCTATTCCTAATGGGAGCTTTTGCCCTGAATATTCTGGCATAGGGTCTGATCTTGTCCATTGTTCTTTGATTAGCTATCCCATAATCTGGAACTGCGACCCTGTAGCCGAGTTCTTTTAACTGTTTTATTATTGCTATCCTCTCTGCATTGACCCTAGCCAGTAGCAATGGATGCCTGGCGAGAGAAATGAGTAGCAGCACCTTGCCGCTTGTGGAATTTTCTGTTTTCCTCAAATCAACAAATAACTTTTTCCCATACTTTTTGACATCATCACATCCCCGTAGTAGCGTGACAAAATCTGAAGATCTTTGACTATCTTTCTTCAACTCTCCATAAACCTTGGCTTCCATGCCGTTATCCGATTTGCTAAGTGCTACAACGAAGCATTTACCTTTCTGTCCATCAGACATCTTATCCCTAATAAGTTTTGGTTGATTATCTATAAATAGCTATGTTGCTAGGACGAATATATTTAAATTAGCGTCGGGCTGGCAGCTTAACCTTCAGTTATCTGCCCCATAACTCCCTAAAGACCGAGATGGTGTGGTAAGTCACCGGCTTGCTATCACATTGGTGTAGGTATGGCTCAGGTCCGAATATTTACTTACAGTATTACCTGTTTCGACTTCTATGAATTCCGAATACCCCAATGCCTTGAGGCTGTCAAAGATCTGGTTGTGGTTTTTATACCTTTTAACCACTATCGGATAATAGAACTCAAAGATGATGGCTGGTTTTGATTTTTGTATAAGGTTCTTCGCCCCAAGTATTACCTCATTCTCGTATCCCTCCACATCTAATTTAATGACGCTCAGGTTATCGATTCCATCAGGGAATATGGTGTCTAATCTTGCGATTTTCACTTTTATGACGTTGCTGCCTGGATGGCTGTTTAGCTCCGACTTCACAAAGGAGTTGTTGACAGGATTGATGTTTGAGATAAAATACTCCAATTCGCCATCATCTGAGCCGAGCCCCATTTGGTACGGCTTTACGTTTTGCAATTCATTCAAGGATATGTTACCGCACAGTCTTTTAAAAGTCGCCGGTGTGGGCTCAAAGGCATACACACTGCCTTTTTGTCCGACTAATTTGGACGCCATTAGGGAATAATAGCCTATGTTTGCACCGCCATCTATGAAAGAGTCTCCCTCTTTTAGGAATTTCTTTACGTAATTAGTGGTTTTTGTCTCGAATAACTTAGAGATTCTCCATTCCCTAAGATAATCATAGTCTGTCAGATCATCGCCGTTGAATTCAAGCTTCATCCTGAATCCTTCAGGATAATCCAGCATGGACGGTTTATCTTGGCCTTCCAACAATTCTTTCTGGTTCTTCGGGTGCACTAACTTCAGATGAAGTTTA
>Ga0181538_10006187_pt1 | contig 10438 bp, 9 predicted proteins | sample PEATcosm2014_Bin_40_FD_119773 | JGI IMG/M metagenome (GOLD analysis project Ga0181538, IMG submission 119773) | Peatland microbial communities from MTU Mesocosm Facility, Houghton, MI, USA - PEATcosm2014_Bin23_30_metaG | ecosystem: Environmental > Terrestrial > Soil > Wetlands > Peat | place...
ACCACTTTCACCTTGAAACTGCACTATTCTGGCAGACTGACTTTCACATCAGCTATGTAATTAAAACGTAGGTGGAACCGCACCATTCTCGGTAATGGTGCAATTTCAAACCGTAAGTGGTATGAAAATCCTGAAATCCGTGTTCATTGGTGTCCATCCGCGGGTGAAATTTCTTTCCGTTTTTGCGCGGCTCGCCTAGCATCCGTTGTTTTGATGAAAGCAATTCTGGCACTGGAAGACGGTTCCGTGTTCCACGGACAAGGCTTTGGCGCGCGCGCCTCCGCGTGCGGCGAAGTCTGCTTCAATACTTCCATGACCGGCTACCAGGAAATCCTCACCGACCCGTCCTACAAGGCCCAGATCGTCACGATGACGTATCCGCTCATCGGCAATTACGGCGTCAATGAGGTGGACGTGGAGTCGTGGCGGCCGCACGTGGCCGGCTTTGTCATCCGCGAACTCTCCCCCGTCGTCAGCAACTGGCGGGCGGATTCTTCGCTCGCGGAATACCTGGAAAAGAACGGCATTCCTGGCATCCAGGGCATTGACACGCGGGCGCTGACGAAAAAACTCCGGGTGCGCGGCGCGATGAACGGTTTCATTTCCACCGGGGACATTTCGGAGGCGGAAGCCATCAAACGCGCGAAGGAATTTGTTTTCGTGGGCGTGGATTACGTCAAGGAAGTCACGCACAAGAAGGCATTTCGCTGGGACGAAAAGGACGAGCAAAGCGCGAGCTTCAAGCTGGCCATCGGCAACGAGCCGGCCAACGCGCGCCAGTTGCGCGACCCGCTGCCGCCGGCGGACATTCCCATCGTCGCCTTTGACTACGGGATGAAGTATAATATTTTGCGCCGGCTTCGGCAGTACGGTTTCGCCGTGCAGGTTTTGCCGGCCACGGCGACCGCCGCCGAGGCGCTCAAGCACAAACCGGCGGGCATTTTCCTGTCCAACGGCCCCGGCGACCCGGCGGCGCTCAATTACATTGTTCGCGAGGTAAAAACGCTCGTGGACAGCGGCGTGCCGATTTTTGGGATATGTCTCGGGCACCAGATGCTCGGGCAGGCGTTCGGCGGGAAAACCTTCAAATTGAAATTCGGCCATCGCGGCGCGAACCAGCCGGTGAAGGATTTGGAGTCCGGCAAGGTCGAAATCACGGCGCAAAACCACGGTTTCGCGGTGGACGCGAAATCGTTGCCTTCCGGCGTCGCGGTGAACCGCATCAATTTGAACGACCGGACCGTCGAGGGCCTGCGCCACAAGACCAAACCGGTATTTTGCGTGCAATATCATCCCGAAGCCTCGCCCGGGCCGCATGATTCGACGCCATTGTTCGCCGAATTCCGCGCGTTGATTGAAGCACGGGGTTAAAAAAATCATTTTTGCAGATTTCGGTTTGACTTGAAACGCGCCGTGACCATAATCGCCTTATTGTAAGTCCATGGCCAAACTTGTTATTCTGACTCAGGGCCTGACGGGCCGCGCACACGAGCTGAACGTGGATCGTACCACGATTGGCCGTGTCGAGGATAACATGTTTCAAATCGCCGAGCCGTCCGTTTCCAGCCATCATTGCGAAGTGTTGTTGCGCGGCAGTGATGTCGTCATCAAAGACCTCAATTCGACGAACGGCACGTTCATCAATGGCGAACAAATCAACGAAAGCGTTTTAAAGCCCGGCCAGACGCTGCGGCTCGGCCAGATTGAATTGAAATTGGAAACCGGAACACCGGCTTCCACGCCGGCCTCCGCGCCGGCCAAGGCCCCCGCTCCCAGCCCGGCCAAAAAGACGGCGGAAGCCACCATGGTCATCCCACGCGGCGTCAGTTTGAGCGAACTGGAAGGCGGCGGACGGCCGCCGGGTTTCGACACCAGCAAGGATTTTTCCAAAAAGCGCAACCGGGGTGGCATCTATTTCTGGATTGGGGTCGCCATTGTGGGGATAATAATTGTGGTTCTGCTGTTCATGGCGCTAATAACGGTCAATAACGGAACGGTCAATCACGGCAAATAAAGCCGGTCGCGGCCATGAAACCGCGCTTCTCAAATAAAAGAACCGAAGCCTTCACGCTCGCGGAATTGTTTGTTGTTATCACCATCCTCGCCATCCTTGTCATCCTCGCGGCCTTGTTGCTGCCGACGCTCGCTGTCGCCAAGCGCAAGGCCCAACGCATAAATTGCGTCAACAACCTTAAACAATTCGGCATTGCCTCCCGACTTTGGGAAGGAGACAACAATGGCAAGTATCCGATGTCGGTTTCTGTGACAAATGGTGGCGCGATGGAGGTAATTGGCGCCGGCAACGCCTATCGCTTGTGGCAAACCATGTCCAATGGACTCCGCTCGCCCAAAATCCTGCATTGCCCGGCAGATACCGGCCGTATCGCTGCAACCAATTTCTCAATCGGCTTCAGCGACGCCAACATCAGCTATTTCATCAGTTTGGACGCCGCTGAAATGTATCCGCAAATGATTCTCGACGGTGATGACAATCTGCTGGTGGATGGCCAGCCCGTTCAGCCGGGAATTTTGAACCTCAGGACCGGCTCCACCATCGCCTGGACCAAAGACCGGCATCATGGCGTGGGCAACATTGGCATGGCCGACGGTTCGGCCCAGCAAGTCACCGGCGATGGTTTGAATGCCGCAGTTGGTTCAAGCACTTCCGGAGCCCCCACGAACAACGCCACGAGCCGGTGGTTGATTCCATGATGGGCGGCGCAGCAGAGTTTGTCTCAAAACAATTTCTCGCCGGTGGGGCGAGTTGCGCGCCCCCATTTTCAGAGGCACTCCATGAGTCAGGGATTCGTATCACTCCCCTCCGATGCTTTTTGAGACCGTCCCGGCAGCGCCGCCTGCCAGCTTCAAAACGAGGCTTTTAGCCGACCAAAGAAAATGTTAGCGTGATGCGCATGAAAAATTCGTTTGTCCAAAACGCCGCGATTTTTGGGGCGCTGCTGGTTTGTCTGTCCGGTTGCGGAAAGAAAACGGAGACCGCGCCCGCGAAACCCGCCGCTAGTTATCCCCTGCCGGATCCGCCGCTGGTGGCGGATTGCCAGCCGGGCATTCCCGGCGGACGGCTGGTCGCGTCCTTGTATGGCGAACCAAAAACCTTCAATCCCATCACCGCCAACGAACAATCCTCCGAGGAGATTTACCGGCACCTGTTCGCCGCCCTGCTCGGCTTTGATTACCCGACCGAGCAGGTGTCGCCAGGGCTGGCGGAATCGTGGACGAATTCGCCGGACGGCAAGACCTGGACCTTCAAGCTGCGGAAGAATTTGCGCTGGAGCGACGGCGAGCCGTTGACGGCGGACGACGTGGTGTTCACCTGGAACGATGTCATTTACAACCCGGACATTGACAACGTCATGCGTGACGGACTGACCGTTGACGGGAAAAAATTCACCGTGACGAAGGTTGATGACCTTACCATTCAAATCGTGACGCCGGAGATTTACGCGCCGTTTCTGGATACCGTCGCCGCCCTCGTGCCCATCATGCCGAAGCACGTGCTGGCCAAAGCCGTCGCGGACAAAACCTTCACCTCCGCCTACGGTGTGAATTGGGACCCGAAAAACATTGTCGGCTCCGGACCGTTCCGCATCAAGGAATACAAACCGGCACAATACATCCTGCTTGAGCGCAACCCGTATTATTGCGAAGTGGACAAGAAAGGCCAGCGGCTGCCGTATTTTGACAACGTCATGTACACCGTCGTGCCGGATTTAAACGCGATGTCGCTGCGTTTTTTGAGCGGCGAGAGCGACGTGGATGACTTCATTTATCCATACGAATACGACCATTTCAAGGCCGAGTCGGCCAAGGGTAAGTTCACCCTGCTCGAACCTGGCATCGGCCTGGAGACGGGATTTTTCTGGTTCAATCAAAACACCAACGTGAACCCCAAGACCGGCAAGGCTTACGTAGATCCAAAAAAGTTGAAATGGTTTCGCAACGTGAAATTCCGCCAGGCCTGCTCGTATGCGATTGACCGCGACGCCATCATCAAATCGGTTTATTCCGGCCGCGCGATCCCGAATTACGGCTTTGTGACGCCCGGCAATAAAAAATGGTTCAACCCAAACATCCGCCAGTATCCTCATGATCTGGCCAAAGCCCGCGCGTTGTTGAAGGAAATCGGCATCGAAGACCGGAAAGGCGACGGAACTTTGCAGGACGCCGATGGCAACGAGATCGAATTCGCCCTGAACACAAATGTCGGGAACAGTGCGCGGGAGAAGATCGCCGTGTTGATAAAATCCGATTTGGAAAAACTGGGCATCAAGGTCGTTTTCCAGCCCGTTGAGTTCAACACGCTCGTCCAGAAAATTGATGTTACCCACGATTACGAATGCCTCTTGTTGAGTATTGGCGGCGGCGGCACCGACCCGTCATTCGGCATGAATGTCATCCGCTCTGATGGCTTCACCCACCAGTGGTTTCCGCGCCAGAAATTACCCTCAACCGACTGGGAAGCCCGGCTCGACTACCTGATGAACGCCCAGAACAAAACTCTCGATTTCAACGAGCGCAAAAAGGATTACGATGAGGTGCAGGAAATTTTATGCGAACAGGTGCCGATGATTTTTACCGTCACGCCGTATTTTTACGCCGCTGTTCGTTCCGACATTGGCAATGTGCGCGCCACGCCATTGAGCGGCTACCGCGCCACGTGGAACATCGAGGAGCTTTATTTCAAGAAGTGAGCGGCTTCAAGCAAGGCCGAAAATCGTTCCCAGCAATATGAGCGTTCCGCGGACGGCAAGGTTCAGCACCAGGCGCACCTGCGGAACTTGCAGCACGACAATCACCGCGATAAAACCAAACTGAGCAAATTTCGCGTAAGCTTCCCAGCTCATGCCGGTCAGGTTTCGCAGCACGTGAGAGCCGTCCAGCGGCGGAATCGGGATGAGATTGAAAAAGCACAGCAGCAAACTCAACGCCGCCATCTGCACGCATAAACCGATCATTTGCTCCGCGTGGACCAGCAGCCCCACGCGTGCCAGGGCCATGAGTGCAACGGCCAGAATCAGGTTCATTGCCGGGCCGGCCATGGAAACCAGGATGTCATCCACCCGCGGATTCCGCAGGTTGTGCGGATTCACCGGCACCGGTTTCGCCCAGCCAATCATGAACCGGCTGATGCCCGGCGAGAGAAAAATCATCATCAGCGGCAACAGGACCGTGCCAATCGGGTCAATGTGGACAACCGGATTGAGCGAGCAGCGGCCTTGCAGCCGCGCCGTGTCGTCCCCGCACTTTTCCGCCGTCCACGCATGGCCGAATTCGTGAAACGTCAGCAGCACAATCAGCCCCAAATAACTGATCAAACCCTCGATAATCCAATTTGCATCCATGTGCGGCCAGTTTAGCTTTCGCGCCGGCATGAGTCGAGGCTGGACGCGGGGGTCAATTTATCTTATTCCTTGGTTAAGCAGATTTTTGCCAATTTACCAATTTGACATTTAACGGTTCATTTATGCCATTACTCGACGGGAAATTAGGAATTGTCTTCGGTGTCGCCAACCAACGCTCCATTGCCTGGGCCATTGCGCAGGCGTGGGCGCGCGAGGGCGCGAAGCTCGCATTCACGTATCAGGGCGACCGGGTCAAGGAAAACGTCGCGGAACTCGCCGGCGCGTTTGGCGCGGACACGCTCATCCTGCCGTGCGATGTGACGAAGGACGAGGAAATCGCCGAAGTCTTCAAAACCGTCGGCGAAAAATTCGGCCGGCTGGACCTGCTCCTGCACTCGGTGGCGTTCGCGCCCAAGACCGCGCTCGAAGGGAAGTTCGTGAACACCAGCCGCGAAGCGTTTCGCATTGCCCACGACGTGAGCGCCTACTCGCTCGTTGCGCTGTCACGCGCCGCCCTGCCGCTCATGTCCGATGGCGGCAGCATCATCGCCATGAGCTATTATGGCGCGGAAAAAGTCGTGCCGCATTACAACGTCATGGGCGTGGCCAAGGCCGCGCTCGAAGCCAGCACGCGCTACCTGGCCTACGATCTCGGCCCCAAAAAAATCCGCGTCAATTGCATCAGCGCCGGCCCGGTCAACACGCTGGCCGCGCGCGGCATCAGCGGGTTCAATGAAATGATCAAACATTACGAGGTTCACGCGCCGCTCAAGCGCAACGTGCTGCCCGACGAACTCGGCGCCACCGGAGTGTTCCTCGCCAGCGACGGCGCGGCGGCCATCACCGGCCAGGTGCTGTACGTGGATTGCGGCTACCAGATCATGGGGATGTAGGACAGGCGTCGCGCCTGTCTCTAAAAACGGCAGAAGTTTGAAACAGGCGCGACGCCTGTCCTGCGCCAGCCGGATCATCTCAAAACGGTTGCGAGAGGGGCATCTTTTTGAAAAAGTTTGGAAAACTTGACGGAATCATGAATGCCACACCATTGAACCTGAAACCTGATTCAGCGACGGCACCGACAATAAGTTTGACGCTTCAGCTTATAAAGGAAGCCATCAAACTCAAAGCCGAAGCAATACGGTTGGAATTAGACATGGAGTTGCATTTGAAAGTGCATGAAGAGATGAAAGCCATCAATCAAGACAAGTCGCAAACCGTTGACGAATTGTTTTTCAAAATTAGCCGATTACCAAAGGCTTTTGGCGTGACTTTCACAATCAACGGAGTTCAAAACCAAATGCCGTCAGCCAGTGGCGAATTGTTCGGGAATGTCACCAGGATTTTGCTTCTTGCAGTCGGAATTCCTGTTTGGACAAAAGGCGAAATCTCTGCGCAGTTAGAGACAATCAATCCCGCCTCAAAATGGATTCTGGAATCAAAAGATTTGACCCGACGCATCGAGCTTCGACGAATCAGGAAAACAGGTTAACAGCTCGTTAATAACGTAGGAGACGACGTGAGGAGTCTCTGACTTACCTTTAAAAACTGAGGAAATTTGAGACTCGTCACCTCGTCTCCTACTTGAAAACGAATTTTTTGACGGGCTGTTAAGCATTCACAAGCCGCGCCACGTAAGCGCCGTCCACATTGTCCGCGAACGGCAGCAATTCGCGTTCGCTCTCCAGCTTGAAATCGGCGTGGCCGCCTAAAAATTGCTTCACGACTTCCTGGTTTTCCTCCGGCTCCAGGCTGCACGTGCTGTAAACCAGGACGCCGCCGGGCTTGACCTGTGTTGCGGCTTGCTGGAGCAAATCCAGTTGCGCGGCGCGGAGGCGTTCGATTTCTTCCAGCTGGATCCGCCAGCGCAAATCCACGCGGCGGCGCATCACGCCGGTGTTCGAGCACGGCGCGTCCACCAAAACGCGGTCGAACTGTTGGAGTTCACGCTTCAGCGTGTCCGGGGCACAAGCTGAAGCTTGAACTCCAACAAGCCGGGTCGGAGACCGGCGCTCCAATACTTCAACGCAGGTCACGCCCAGCCGCGCGCAGTTTTCCTGGACCCATTTCAGCCGTTCCTCCGAAACATCCTGCGCGACAATGCGGCCCTGGTCGTTCATCAACTGCGCGATGAACGTCGTTTTGCCGCCGGGCGCGGCGCAGAAATCCAAGATCGTTTCGCCGGGCTGTGGTCCGAGTTTGCCCACGGCAAGTAACGTGCCGGGGTCCTGGATGTAAAACCAGCCGTCGCGAAAACTCGCCAGCGAATTCAGGGGCGGATGCGACTTCAATTCAAAGACCAGGTTTTCCTCAAGCCAGTCGCGCCGGACGAAATCGTATTCCACATTTTCCTCACGCCAGCGGGTGAGCAAATCGCCGGCGTCATTGAATTCGGAGGGGCGAGTTATACGAGCCCCCAAATTTATTCCGGAAGTTTGGGCCTCCTGTAACTCGTCCCTCCGGAATTTCAGCGCGTTGACGCGCGCGAAGGTTTTCGGCGGCGTGTTGTTCCATTCCAAAAGCGACGCGGTTTTGTCAGTGCCCCAGCGTTTTTGCCAGCGGGCGACCAGCCATTCAGGATGCGACCAGCCCAGTGCGAACTGCGAAATTTTTAATCCGGCCAGAAGTTTTTGGGTTTCGTCCTGCTCGCGCAAATAGCCGCGTAGAACGGCGTTTACAAAACCAGCCTGGGAGCCAAACCCATTTTGCTTGGCCAGTTCGACGGTTTCGTTGACAGCGGCGTGGTCGGGAATCCGGTCGAGCCGGAAAATCTGGTAGAGGCCGAGCCGCAGCAAATTTTGCAGGGCCGGTTTTTGTTCCCGCCCGTGGGTTTTCCGGGCGATGAGCCAGTCGAGCGTGGCCTGCCAGCGGACGACGCCGTACGTGATTTCCTGGCAAAGGCCGCGGTCGGCGGGCGAAAGTTGCGCATCATATAGCGCGGTTTCGAGCAAATCTTCAATGAATTTGCCTCCGGCGCGCCGTTGTTGCAAAACGCGCGCCGCGATTTGTCTTGGTTTTTGTCCGCTCACCAATTTTAATAATGCCATACGACTTTGGGGACGCGAGTTAAAAGGCTTTTATGAGAGAAGAATTCGAGAAATTGGCGGCGGCGGGAAAAATCGAAGGGCGGCACGTGGAACGGCTGACGTTGCTGGCGGAAAGTGGCTGCTGCATGCATCGCAGTTGGGGCTTCGGGCGCATCAAAACGGTGGACACGGTTTTTGCGCGGTTCACCATTGATTTCGCCGGCAAGCCGGGACACACGATGGATTTGGGTTTCGCCGTCGAAAGCCTCAAACCGATTCCCAAGGACCACATTCTTGCGCGCAAGGCCAACGACCTGGAAAACGTGCGCCAGCTGGCCGCGCACCATCTCGACTTGATCAGGCTCGTGCTGAACAGCTACGGCGGCAAGGCGACGGCGGACCAGATTCAGCAGGTGCTCGTGCCGGATGTCATTCGCGACGATTGGAAGAAATGGTGGGAAACCGCCCGGCGCGAAATGAAAAAGGACGGACACTTCATCGTGCCGCTGAAAAAAACCGAGCCGGTCGTTTATCAAGCCCGGGAGACTTCCTTGCAGGACCGGTTGATGGCGAATTTTCGCGCGGCGAAAGGTTTGAAGGCGCGCGTGGCGGTCGTCGGTGAATTGTCGAAGAGCGCCCCGGACCTGGCCGACAAGCAGGCCGCCGCCGGTGAAATCATCGCGGGGCTGAACACGGACATTGCGTCGTATCAGCGCACGCAGCCGTCGGTCGCGCTGGAGGCCGTTTTTGCGCGCGACGAATTGCGCGAAATCGCCGGGTTGCCACCGGCGGCCGACGAAATCACCGCCGCGCAACTCTGGGCGCAGGACTTCAAATTCGGTCCGGTGCTGGAACAAATTCCCGCCGCAAAACATCACCATGCCCTGCAGTCGTTCCGGGCGGCGAATCCCGAGCGCTGGCATGACGTGCTGCGCAGTTCATTGAATTTCGTATCCGCGAAATTGTGCCGCGAGTTTGCCAATTTGCTGATTCAGGAGGGCAAAATAGATTTGCTCAAGGAAACGCTCTCGCGGCTGATCAACCAGCACACGGCGGGCAGCGAACTGTTGCTCTGGCTCGGACGCGAACGAAGCGATGCCTTTGCCGATATTCTCGGGCCGGAAGTTTTTCGCGCCATGCTCACCGCGATGGAGCGGGATCAATTCAACGAAAAACGCTCGAACCGGCTGCGCGAATTCATTTTGGATGACCACGAATTGCTGGCCGAGCTGACCGCGTCCGCCGACATCGACGTGGTCAAGGACCTCACCCGTGCATTGCAACTGTCGCCGGTGTTCGACGACATGGACAAACGTTCGCTTCTCGCGCGGCTCGTCAAAAGCCATCCCGCCGTCCAATCGCTCATCACCGGCGAACAGTCCAAACAGGACAGCTCGATGCTGGTTTCGTGGGAGAGCCTCGAACGCCGCAAGGCCGAGTATCAGGAATTGGTGCAGAAGAAAATTCCCGCCAACTCCAGGGAAATCGCCACCGCCCGCAGCTATGGCGACCTCAGTGAAAATCACGAATTCAAGGCGGCGAAGGAAATGCAGAAAATGCTCATGCGCCGCAAGGACGAACTCGAAACGCAGCTCACCCGCGCCCGCGGCACGGATTTTGCCAACGCGCGCACCGACATTGTCAGCATCGGCACGGTGGTGCAGGCCATGGACCTCGGCGCGAACCAGCCGGAAACGTTCACCATTCTCGGCGCCTGGGATTCCGACCCGGAGCGGGGCGTCATCAGCTATCTCTCGCCCGTCGCGCAGTCATTGCTCAACAACAAAGTCGGCGACGAGGTGGAATTTGAGCTGCACGGCGCCAAACGCCGGCATCGCATCGAACGCATCGAGGCGTTCAAAACGCCGGCCGCCGGCGGCTCAACCGCGCCACCGGTTCAAGCCCAGGCGCAGGTTTGACACCAATCTCCAACGGTAGGGCGGTGTTGCCGAGACTGTCTCAAAACTCTGTAACCCCCATGAGCTGGCTGGCGTCGAACAAGCGATGGCACAACCAATCGCTCCCGACTACGGCCAACAATTTCTTTTTCCACCG
>Ga0181538_10006197_pt1 | contig 10429 bp, 9 predicted proteins | sample PEATcosm2014_Bin_40_FD_119773 | JGI IMG/M metagenome (GOLD analysis project Ga0181538, IMG submission 119773) | Peatland microbial communities from MTU Mesocosm Facility, Houghton, MI, USA - PEATcosm2014_Bin23_30_metaG | ecosystem: Environmental > Terrestrial > Soil > Wetlands > Peat | place...
AGAGGTTGTCAAAGCTGGGCGCGCGAGTCTCGGAAGGCCATGCCGCGAGGAACCTCCTGGATGCTGGAGTGGTCGTGGTTTCTTCGGCGGTCCCCTCTGACAACCCGGAGGTCGAGGAGGCCCACCGTCTGCAAATCCCGGTTATTCCCCGGGCCGAGATGCTCGCGGAATTGATGCGCCTGAAATTCTGCGTCGCGGTGGCCGGGGCTCATGGGAAAACGACAGTTACCTCAATGATCGCCGTGATCCTGACCCAAGCTGGGCTCGACCCGACGGCCGTAATTGGCGGACGCTTGGATGTCTTCGCCTCGAGCGCCCGCGTGGGCAAGGGCGAGCTGATGGTTGTCGAAGCCGACGAAAGCGATCGCTCGTTCCTCTATCTTCTCCCTTCAATTGCGGTGATCACCAATATTGACCGCGAGCATTTGGATCATTACCGCGACCTGGACGAAATAACTTCCGCTTTCCTCGCCTTCGCGAACAAGGTTCCGTTCTATGGCGCGGTGGTGGCTTGTTCGGATGCCCCCTGGGGCGAGCGCTTTAAAGACCTGCTGCCTCACATCCGGCGGCGCGTTGTGACCTACGGTCTCGAATCGTGCGCTGACGTGAGGGGAAGTTCGCTCCAACTGCAGCCGCACGGCTCGAGTTTTGAAGTCGACGCCGGTGAGAAGCATCTGGGTAGCTTTAACCTCAATGTTCCGGGCCGGCACAACGCGCAGAATGCTCTGGCGGCCATCGCGGTTGGATTAGAGCTCGAATTGAGCCCTGAGCAGATTCGTGAGGGACTGACGTGCTTCCGCGGCGCTGACCGTCGATTCCAGGTCAAAATGGAATTCGAAGGCGTAACGATCGTAGATGATTATGGACATCATCCGGCGGAAATTAGCGCCACGCTGGAGGCGGCCCGTCTTTGGGGCGCCAAACGGGTCATCGCCATTTTCCAACCCCACCGTTATACGCGCACCCAGTTCCTGATGGATGATTTTGCGCAGTGTTTCAAGGCCGCCGATCGCGTTTATGTCCTGGACATCTATCCGGCAAGCGAGAAGCCCATCCCGGGCGTCACAGCCGAGCGCCTGGTGGAGCGGATGGCCGAGTTGGGTAATCACCACGCCGAATATGCTCCTTCCGAGCGGGCTGTTATCGACGGCGTTCTGGGTGACTTGCGGCGCGGCGACTTGATCTTGACGGTCGGCGCGGGAAGCGTGTGGAAGATTGGCGATGCCTTGGCGGCCGAGATCAGAAACCGTCCGGATGGCTTGGGAGTGGGCTGAAGCGGAGACAGGCAACGAGGAGTCCAAGGAGTTCACTGAGGGTTACAGAACATCGTGACGGACCAACCCCCTCACCTCTCCGTCGGCTGACGGACACCCTCTCCCCCTTGGGGGAGAGGGGTTGGGGGGTGAGGGGTGATGTCACTTAATTCCCCAATCCCGGTAGGTATCGAATGGCCAGGAAGTTGATAGAGGATGAAGCGACGCTCTCGGCACAAGGGTTGGACGGCGAAGAGGAATCACCCTATCTCCGTCGACAGAAGGCGGTGACCGTGCGCCGCCGCGGGCTCTCGTGGAGCGGGCAGTGGACGATTTTTGTCGTCACCGCTCTGGCGCCGCTCGGAATCGCGAGCTATTTCCTTACAACCTTCGTCTTGACGTCCCCCAGATTCGAATTACGTTCTGGGGACGATATTCAGTTAATGGCCAATCACTTTGTTACCCGCGAGGACGTTGCCGCCGCTCTGGGATTGCCTGTGCGCGGGAACAACGGGTTTGGCCTGAAAGTTTTGCGCCTCTCACTGGAGGATGTGCGCAAACAAGTGGAGTCGATACCCTGGGTGCATAGCGCGACCTTAACGCGCGTTTTGCCCAGCCGTTTGGTGATTCGAGTTGTTGAAAGGAAACCTGTGGCTTACGTCAACGTGGGCGGTCACGTGAGTTTGGTCGACAGTGAGGGGGTCTTTCTCGATAAGCCCGAGAGCGCCTATTTCGACTTCCCTGTACTCACGGGTCTCGACCCAAATTCCGGCCCCCAGGAGTGCAAGACTCGTATCGCATTGTACCAGGATTTTATACGCGAACTCGGTGCTGAGATCGTCCACTCCGGATGGACAGTTTCCGAGGCCGATCTTTCGGACGGTGACGACCTCAAAGCTCTGCTCGTCCAGGGCCGCGAGACTTTGCAGGTCCACTTTGGGCATGAGAACTTTCTCCCGCACTTTCACACCTTTCTGGCGTTGCTCCCTGAGCTGCGCAAGTCCACTACGCCGCTTGACTCGGTAGATTTGCGGTATCGTAATCAGGTTGTGGTGAATCCGCAGGAGAAAACTCCGGCCTCTTCTGCGGCCGGCGTCGAGCATCCGCAAACACTAAAGGAATAGGGACCTTGGCACGCAACGATCAGTTCTTTGTAGGCTTGGATCTCGGCAGCACGAAAACCTGCGCGCTCGTTTGTCAGCCGAAGGAGGGCGGGAAACTCCAGGTGGCGGGCTTTGGAGTGGCGGAGTCTAAAGGTTGGCGGAAGAGCGTCATCGTCAACCTCGATCTTACCGTGGTGGCTCTCAAGAAGGCCGTGGAAGCTGCTGAAGCCGCTGCCGGGGTTTCCATTGCTTCGGCTTACGTGGGGGTTGCCGGCTCGCACATTAAAGGCGTGACCTCGCGCGGCGCGGTGAGTCTGGCGAGAGGCTCGGACGGCACGGGAGCTGTCACCCAGGACGATATTGTTAAAGTCCTCCAGACTGCTCGCGGCATCACCCTGCCTCAGGACCGCGAAATCGTATACCTGGAGCCGCAGGATTATGTTCTGGATTCTCATGAGGGGATTCGTAATCCGGTGGGAATGAGTGGCTCGCGGCTGGAAGCCAACGTCCACCTGATTACGGGCTCTTCCACCGCCTTGAGAAACGTGATTACCGCGGCGAATCTGGTTGGGATCAAGGTGTTGGACACGGTTTATGAGCCCTTTGCCGCTGCGGCCGCTTGCCTGACGGCCGACGAACGAGAATTGGGCGCAGCGCTGGTGGACATCGGAGGCGGTTCCACGGACGTGATCGTATACGCCGAGGGTAGCGTCCGGCACACGGCTTCCATCCCGGTGGGTGGCGAACATTTCACCAACGACATCGCCGTGGGGCTGCGCACCACGATTCCCGAAGCGGAGAGAGTCAAACGATCGTGGGCGGAGCGCGAACTCGCCAACATGCCGGGCGGAGTCCTGGAAGTCCCAGGAGTGGGCGAACGCCCCGCCCGGGTGGTCAGCTACGACGTGCTTGACGAGATCATTCAGCCGCGCACCCTTGAATTGCTGGAATTGATCCATGATGAACTCGAGCGCTGCGGCTATTTTCGGCAACTGGGCGCAGGCGTGATTCTGGTTGGGGGGGGAGCAAAGCAGGGTGGCTTGCTGCATTTGGCCGAGCAAAACCTCGGCCTCCCCGTGCGCCTGGGCCGTTCGACGGGAATCGAGAACCTGGGCGAGGAGCTTCCCGAGCCGGAGTACGCAACCCTGGTCGGCCTCGTGGTCTACGCTCACCGTCGCCGCTTGCTTCGCGACGCCAAGGAAACAGGCTTTCTGGCGAAATTGCGGCGGGCTTTGTTTGGAAAGAGCGGGGCATGACACATAACTCCGTTGTGGAAGCCATTCGCCGGACAGCGGAGGTATTTGAGTGGGAGGTAAAATGGAGATCGAAGAGACCGACAATAACCTTCGCGTGGACTTTTCCGATGAGCTTCGCGTGGGCGCCAAGATCAAGGTCATTGGCGTGGGCGGGGGCGGCGGAAACGCCGTGAACCACATGATCGAAGCCGGGGTGACGGGCGTGGACTTCATGGTGGCCAACACCGATGCGCAGGCGCTCCGCATCTCAAGAGCGCCGGTGAAAATCCAACTGGGAGCCAAGCTGACGAAGGGCCTCGGCGCGGGCGCCAACCCTGAAATCGGCCGGCGCGCCGCGCTCGAGGACACCGACAAAGTGATCGACGCGCTCGAGGGCGCAGACATGGTGTTCGTCACCGCCGGGTTGGGCGGGGGCACCGGCAGCGGTGGCGCGCCCATTGTCGCCAGCCTGGCGCGCGAACTCCATGCGCTCACCGTGGCGGTGGTGACCAAGCCATTCGCCTTTGAAGGCAAGCGCCGAATGGTGCAAGCCGAAACGGGATTAGCGGAATTGAGCCAGAGCGTGGACACGGTAATTTGTATACCCAACGAACGCCTGATGCAGTTCGTGGACAAGGATACGAGCTTCTTCGAGGCGTTTAAGAAAGCCGACGATGTGCTTCGCCAGGGTGTCCAGGGTATTTCTGATATCATTACCATTACTGGTATGATTAACCGCGATTTTGCTGATATTAAGACAATTATGGAGGGCATGGGATACGCGCTCATGGGAACCGCCGAGGCCTCGGGAGAGAACCGCGCCGTGGAAGCCACCAATCGCGCCATCGCCAGCCCGCTGCTCGAGGACGGCAATATCAACGGCGCCCAGGGAATTTTGTTGAATATTACCGGATCCAGCAAACTCACCCTGTTCGAAGTCCACGAAGCTTCCAGCATTGTGCAGAAGGCCGCGGCGGAAAATGCCAACATCATCTTTGGCGCCGTTCTCAATGAGTCCATGGGCGACGCGGTAAAGGTCACGGTCATCGCCACGGGCATAAAATCCGACCGATTTGGCATCAAGCCCCTCAGCGGCTCCTCGATGGCGATGCGCAGCGCGCAACAAAGCGTCCGGTCGGCCCTTGCGAAAAAGGATAAGCTCCCCGTGGAGCAGGAACCGCCGGAGATGACCACGGAGATACCCAAAGATGACTTCGACGTTCCTGCCTTTCTGCGGCGGCGCAAGCCGGAAACGAAAGAGCCAAGTTGATAGGTACATTGAGCCATCTGGCCATTGAGTCATTGACTCATTTCCTCATTGATCCATTGAGATCCCAATTGGTGATTCGGTGAACCAGTGGGCGTGGATAATGACCCAATGACCCAATGGCTCAATGATTCAATGGCCAGATGGCCCAATGGCTCAATGACTCAATCCCCAAGAGTTCGCGCCGCCTACGCCGAGTGCCGCCGCCTGGCGCGCCGTCATTACGAGAACTTCCCGGTCGCCTCGCTGCTCGTCCCCCGCGACAAGCGTGACGCTCTGGCTGCGGTCTACGCGTTTGCCCGCTACGCCGACGACGTTGCTGATGAGCCAGGAGTCGAAGGAAGGCTCGAAAAACTCGCCGCCTGGCGTGAACTCCTGCGCGAATGCTTTTCCGGCCGGGCACAGCATTCGGTTTTCGTGGCGCTCGAAGATTCGGCCGAGCGATTCCACCTTTCTTTCCAGAATTTTGAAAATTTGCTTCAAGCCTTTGAATCCGACGTAAGAGTAAATCGTCATCGGGATTTTTCTTCCCTGCTCGCCTATTGCAAGTGCTCCGCCAATCCCGTCGGGCGGCTGGTGCTCGAGTTATTTGGACACGGCGAGCCGGAGCTCTTTGCTCTTTCGGATTGCATCTGCACGGCGCTCCAACTCACCAACTTCTGGCAGGACGTTGCTGTGGACCTCGAGCGCGACCGCATCTACTTGCCCCTGGAAGACCTCGAACGTTTTGAGTACACTCTGGACGACCTGCGCGCCGATCGTGCGGACGGGCGTTGGCGCGAACTGCTGAAGTTCGAAATCGCTCGCACACGGGCGTTGTTCGAGCAAGGCAAAGCTCTGCCGGAGAGGGTCGTGCCGGAATTGCGCCGCCAGCTTCGCTCGACGTGGCTGGGAGGCACAACGCTGCTTCGCAAAATCGAGGCAACGGATTACGATGTTTTTCGGCGCCGGCCATCCCTCTCGACGCTCGACTTTGTGCGCCTGTATTTCCGCGCCCGGCATCCTCTTCCGGCGCGAGAGGGTGAACACGCCTCCATCGTCACGACTCCCCCTGGAGCGCTCGAATGAAAGGGCCCCGCGTTGCCTCGTTTCGCCGCACCAATTTCTATTACTCATTCGTGTTTCTTCCTCGTGAAAAACGGCGGGCCATTGAGGCCGTTTACACATTCGCCCGGCGTGGCGACGATGTTGTGGATAGCGGCCTTACGCATGCCGAAGCCACTCGCCAGATTGCCCTCTACCGGCAGGCGCTCGACGCCTGCTTCGCCGAGCGAGGCGCGGCTTTTGACGATCCTGACCTGGCCGCACTCGCCGAGAGCATTCGCATATTCAAAATTCCTCGCCAGCCCTTCGAGGACCTCATCCTCGGGCTCGAGATGGATCTGGCGGGGACGCGTTATGAGACCTTTGATGACCTCTCGATTTACTGCTACCGGGTGGCCTCTACTATTGGTTTGATTGCGATTGAGATCTTCGGTTATACCGACCCGCGCGTACGCGACTACGCCGTGAATCTCGGCAAAGCACTTCAGCTCGTCAACATCCTGCGGGATATTCAAAGCGACGCGCGCCGTGGCCGCATTTACTTGCCCAGTGCCGACCTCGACGAGTTCGGCGTGCGTCCCGATGAACTGCTCTCGGGTGTTTATCAGGATGCTTTCATTCGGCTCATGGGGTTCGAGGCAGACCGCGCGCGCCGCTTCTTCGCGGCAGCACGCCAGTTCCTTCCGCCGCAGGATCGCCGCGCCTTGGTTTCCGCTGAGATAATGGCGGCAATCTACTGGCGTCTTCTGGGGCGTATCGAGAAGCGCCGCTACAACGTCTTTGGCGGACGCGTGCGTCTGCCTGCCCTCGAGAAACTGTGGATCGCGCTGTCCGTTTACCTCGGCGCGGAGTGGTTCGATTAGCGTTGGATTCAGGAAGATCGCGGGATTGGATTCGACTTTTCTATACTGATTCTGTTGACATCGCCCCCGGCGGCTCCTGTGTTAAGATGGATTCTATCCAGGAGGAGGTGCAGCGAGCATGCTCGACCAATACGGGCCCATTCTGATTTTCTTTGCGATCGCAGCCATCATGCCGCCTGCTTTGCTCTGGGTTGCCAAGTTCTTCCGGCCCACCTTCAACCCCACGCCGGAGAAGGTCCTGCCTTACGAGTGCGGCATAACGCCGGAATCGGATGCCCGCGGGCGCTACACCGTGCGATTCTACGTGGTCGCGATTCTCTTCGTCGTCTTCGACGTTGAAACGGTCTTCCTCTACCCTTGGGCGGTGCAGTTTCAGGTTCTGGGGCTGTATGGGTTGATCGAGATGCTGGTGTTCCTCGGCATCTTGATCATCGGGTACATTTGGCTTTGGAACCGCGGGGCGTTTGACTGGATTTAGCCACGCTCATCAGCGCAAAATCATCTCAAAATAGATCAGCGGGTCGTGTTTGTAAGTCACACGAGCAACTTCGCGGAAGCCGCACTTTGCATAGAAGGCTCCGGCTCCTGCGTCGGCGTTGAAGGCGTCAAGCCGGATGGCGTCTGCGGGCCAGGCGCGCGCGACGACCTCGGCCTCCTTCAAGAGAAGGCGGCCTATCCCTTGGCGCTGGAAGTCGGGATGGACCGCCATGCCGGTCAGATACAGGGGTCTCATTACTTTAGTGAAATACGCAGTGTCAATTGCCCAAGGCTTCTTTGTGGCCAAACGCAGATTGGCGACGATGCGATGACTGTCGGTGCGCGCGATCAAGATTCGAGAGAACTTGGGCTTCCGCAAATGGCTCAGGACGGCCCTCTCCGATGGCGCTGACGACCAGAAACCCTCGCCAAACCTGCGGGTGAGATTCTCCGCTACGGCGCTGTGAAGCGCGGCGAGCTCGGCGGCATCAGAGTTGGTTGCGGTTTCAAAAGCCAGTTTCATCGCTGCGCCGATCCGAGACGCTTTCTCGTTGCCGAGGGCGAACCGGGGGGCGACCGCCTCCTGGCAAACGCATGGGTGGGTGTTCGCTGCAAGTGACGTGGTTCGTCTTGGCCCTGCGTAAGTGACCCCTCACCTGTCCCGCTCCGGCTGATGAAAACGCCGGCAGCGGGACACCCTCTCCCCATGGGAGAGGGTTACCCTTGCGAATTGGGCTGGTCGTCTTGTACGCGATACAGCATTTCCCCGGCGCGCGGCACGACGAGGACGCCTTCGTCTTCGAGTTCCTCCCACTCCCGGGGATTCACTGTTACCGGGTCAAGGTAGCCGAGATTGATGCGGCGGCAGCGTTCCGGGGGGATGCCCGTGGCCAGCGTCACTTGGACGCGCGGCGACTCCTCACCGCTCGCTTTGTCATACCGGCCCAGGCCCTTGACGTGCGTCGAGTGCGCCAGCACACCGCCCGGGTAGCTTTTGAATTTGTCCCACTGCGCCAGAAAATAATCGCGGCAGTGATAACCGACCTCGTCAATCAGCTTGCCGTGCGTGTAGCTGACCTCGTCGATGTGCGGTGCGAAAATCACCACTTCGCCGCCGTCGGCGACGGCCGGCTCCATTTTGTACATGCCTTTGCCGCCGGTCCAAAGATCGTCGTAGAGGCGCGGCATAACGGAGAGCACGCGCCGAAAAGGCTTCCTTACGTACACGATGTGCTTCCGTGCAGAGAGTGCGGAAGCTTCTTTCCACGCCTCTTGCGGTGACCCGAAGAAAAGCCCAGCCAAGCCTTCGTGCGTTACGACCAGGGCAAAGCAGGCGGCGGGCCGATCGATCAGCGCGGCGGCTCGATCGATGATGGCGCGCACGGGCGTATACCTGGCGCCGATGATTTTGTAGTTAGTCATCAGCGCCCCGAACCAGTGGGTGATGTTGATGATCTCGGGACCGGCGATGCCGGGGAAAAAATACTTGTTGCCGCCGGAAAAGCCGACAACTTCGTGCGGGAAGACGGGGCCGCAGATAATGATCTGATCGTAATCCAGAATCAGCTTGTTGAGGCGGACGGGGACCTCCTGGGCCAACAGTCCGCCGGTTATTTCACCGATCTCTTGTGCAGGGATGACACCCAGGGTCAGGAAATTCGCGGGGTCCTCCCAGTGGTGATTGAAGACGTGGCTCCTGCCCGCTTGACCGTTCGTCACCGGCCGCCCTACCAGCTTGCTCAATTGCTCGTCGCTCATGGGTGGGTGCGTTCCCAGCGCCACGAGATAGTCCAAGGCCTTGACACGCGGACCCAATTGCGCCTCGAGCAGATCGAACATCAGCGGCATCGGCATGGTGCGTGTGCCGTCCGGGATGATCGTCAGTACGCGCTTGCCATCCACAGCCATAGAACTCTGGGCGTGCTGCGTGATGTCACTTATTTCGTCGCGGGTCAGATAACGGTCTGCGAATCCTGTTCCAATCACCATAGCCATCACCTCTCATAAGGCCGCTCTTTCCCGCAGCCTCTCGAATTGCGGCGACCCCTCTGAGCCCCAAAGGGGCGGGCTAACAAAGCCCAGGCCAACGGCCTGGGTTCGGAACCGATCGGAGTTGCAAGCCCTGAAAGGGCGGAAAATCCCAACGCGCGGGTTTATTTCGCCCTTTCAGGGCTGACGAACTCTTGCCGGGCGAACTCTCCACCCAGGCCGTTGGCCTGGGCTGTGTTAGTTCGCCCCGTTGGGGCTCTCAGACGCCGCTGAAGGCCGAGAAGCCGCCGTCTATGGGTACGATGACTCCCGTGACAAACGACGATGCGGGCGACAGAAGCCATAGGATCGCCCCAAACAAATCCTCTGCCAGGCCGAAGCGGGCCATAGGCGTGTGGTCAATGATCGACTTGCCGCGCGGAGTAAGTTCGCCGGTCTTCTCATCGGTCAGCAGAAACCGATTCTGATTGGTCAGGAAAAAGCCCGGGGCAATAGCATTGACGCGAATGCGCGGCGAGTAGACCTGAGCCATGTGTACGGCGAGCCACTGTGTGAAATTGCTGACGCCGGCTTTCGCGGCCGAGTAGGCGGGGATTCGAGTCAAGGGCCGGAAGGCGTTCATGGAGGAAACATTGAGGATGACGCCGTCGCCCTTCTCAGCCATGGCTTTGCCGAACACCTGGCAGGGAAGCATAGTTCCCAGAATGTTCAGATCGAACACCCAGCGCAAGGCCTCCGGGGGAAGATCGAAGAAGGAGAGATCCTTTGTAGTCGTCGCCCGAGGATTGTTGCCTCCAGCGGCGTTCACCAGGCAGTCGACGGCGCCGAACTTGTCTAAGATGACCTTCGAAGCTTCCTGCAAGCTTTCGACGTTCAGCACGTCCGCGCGCACTGCCACGGCCTGATTCGCTCTGGGTTCCATGAGTTCCAGAATGTGCTGGGCGGGATCCAGATTACGGTCCAGGATGGCCACGTTGGCGCCGCATCCCACCATCGCGCAGGCAATCTCACCGCCCAGCGTTCCGGTTCCCCCGGTGATCACGATCGTCTGGCCACTGAAATCATAAAGTCGAGCTAGTTCCGATGAGTCCATTCAACAATGACCTCGCATAAGGTTCGTCACATTCGCCGCGATAATCCTAACATGTTTCGGGCGCCAGTGAATGTGTTACGCTGGTGGTTGGCATCCCAAAACGTG
>Ga0181538_10006199_pt1 | contig 10427 bp, 5 predicted proteins | sample PEATcosm2014_Bin_40_FD_119773 | JGI IMG/M metagenome (GOLD analysis project Ga0181538, IMG submission 119773) | Peatland microbial communities from MTU Mesocosm Facility, Houghton, MI, USA - PEATcosm2014_Bin23_30_metaG | ecosystem: Environmental > Terrestrial > Soil > Wetlands > Peat | place...
CCCCCCGAACTGGTACCTGCTGCCAGGGCTGTCGCGGCTGCAGCTGGACAGCGTGCCCGACGCCGAGCAGATGCGCGTCGAGCTCAGCTCGCTGCTCAAGCCGACGTTCATGCGCCGCGACCACGCCAGCGTCGGCTACCTGTTCGAGCCGCTGCAGGCGACGCTGGCCATCAACCTCGAGGAGCTGGCCCAAGAGTACGTCTACGGCGCGCTGAGCACGGGCCGCGGCGCACAGATGCGCGTCGACGACCCGCTCTTTTGGTCGCGCACGCCTGGCGGCGCCCTTGTGCTCTGCTGCTGCCGAGGGGGGCTGCCAGGGGGGCCAGTATTCCCTCCGGTCAAGGTGCACACCAGCGTGGCCGAGGTGCTGGCCCTGTGCCGCCAGCGCCACAACGCGCTGCACAACGAGGTGTCGACCGTCGGCGTGCCGGCGCCGCCCGTGTTCGGCGTGCGCGAGCTGCTGGCCGTCTACGTCATTGTGCTGCACCCGCCTCGTCATTATCGGACCATCCTGCCCCAAGCGCGCGGCAAGGCTGCTGGCGACGCAGGTGAGGGGGGCACGAGCCTCCCTTGGCCGGCCGGCGATGGCGCCGCCAGGCTTGCGGCCGACACGGTGGTCATGCTGCAGGCTGAAGTACAGCAGCTAGGATGGCGACAACAGCCGCTGTTGGCGGCCGCGCTGTGCAACGACGTGGAGCGAGCGCAGCGCGGCCTGCATGACCTGTGGCTGGCGTCGGGCCGCGACGAGCAGTTTTGGCAGCACCCGACGCGCTACACCGACGACGTGCAGCTGCACACCTGGTGCCTGCACCACGGCGTCGGCTGGCGCAGCGAGGCGCGCGACGAGATGCTGCGCTTTGCTCGCACGGCGGCCGGCCAACGGCGCCTGGTCGAGCTGACGGCGCTGCGCGACCCAAACCTGGACCAGCGCTACCTGTACGTCGACATGCCGTTGACGGCGCCGGCGCTGCCATCGCCGGCCGGCGAGGACGCCGTCGAGGCCGTGCTGCAACGCGTCGCACGCTGGGCTGGCCAGCAGCGCCCAGGGCCGGCGGCGCCGACCGCCCGGCCGCCGTGGCTCACACAGTGGACGCAGCAGCGCATCGGCTTTGTGCGCGAGCGCGACTTTGCGGTACCGCCGGCCGCCTGGTTCGGCGCCGATGCGGCGCGGGCCCGGCGCGTGGCTGCCGCGGCCGAGCAGGTGCTGGCCTGGAGCGTGGGCTCGCCGGCGACCGACCCCCTCATCAAGCTGCTGGCCGGCCAGCCGCCTGAGCTCGACCTGGCCGAGCTCGCCTTCAACTACTACCAGTTGGTTTTGTCCTGTGTGCCACGCACGCTTGACAATGGCAGCAGCATGATCGATGCTGCTGCCGTGGACCTCTGGTTGGGTCGGTTGGAGGCGACGGTCGGCCGCTTAGCGGCGCAGGCCCGTGGGCTTGCCTACGAGGCCCGGCAGCAGGCCGAGGCCAAGGTCGAACAGGCTGCGGTCGCAGACGTGCGCGCACACTGGGATCTTGGCTGGAAGCTGCTGCAGCAGCACATAGCTGCGATGCGGCTGCATCTAAGCAAGATGGCAGCGTTGCTGACGAGCAACCGCGGCCTGCGGCGGCTAGCTACCGCCGGCGCGATGCAGCAGCGCTACGATGCGCTCGGCCGCGAGCTTGACAAGCTCGTTGGCATGTACGAGCCGGACCCGCCGGCCGCGGCGTTGGTGGACGTAGCCGCGGCCGACAAGGCGCTAGCCGAGGCACAGGCAGCGCTGGCCAAGCTGTGGCAGGACATCCTGGCCGTACCGCAGCAACAAGCTGCTGGCGCTGCGGCGCCGCCGGCCGAGCCGGACACTACTGCAGCGTTCGAAGAGTACGATGACGCACCAGCGATCGTGAGCAAGCTGCGCGACGGCGCGCTGGCGCCCGAGACCCGCACGCTGCTCGACCAGCTCGGTGCGATGTGGACGTTTTTGGTCGGCGTGGCCCGCGTGCCGCGACGCTCGTGGCAGGACTATCTCGTCCAATATCAAGCGTTGAAGGTGCTGACGCTGCCCGGCGTCAAGGCATACTATGCCACGATGGTGGCGATGCTGGGGCGCGACCTTGAGCAGCTGTTGCGCTACCTGCTGCCTGACGAGGCGCAGCAAGCCGACGATGCCGAGGCGGCCGGCGACCAGCTCGAGCTGATGGCTTACTACTATGCGCTGCACGCGCCGTCGGCATGGGCCGGCAAGCCCGACGTGGAGGACACGTGGGCGCACACCGTCGGACAGCTGGCCGACGGTTTCCTGAGCGATCTTGACACGCGAGGCAGCCTGGCGCGCGTGGCAGGCAACTACGATGATGCCACGGCACAGTTGACGGATCCCCCATCGTCCCAATGGATAGAGCAGTTGGCCGACATCCAAGGCCAGCTGGCGGACCAGACGCCTGGTGCGGCTGCAGCTACGGCCAGCCGCAGGACGGCGTCAAAGTCGGACATCGCGGCCGCGCGCCGCGATCGACTGCGGCCGCTCGCCCGGGACCTGTTGCTGCAGCAGGGTAGCCGATGGAAAGGCAGCGCTGCAGCGCTTTTTGGGCGGCTGCGCACGCTGCTGGCTAGCGCAAGGCGGCGGGAAACTGCCTGCCTCCCGGCCGGCGGCGCTGCGAAATTCCTGGACGGCGCGATGGCATCGGCCGTCACGGGCAACCCGGCGGAGGAGTTCTTGGGGTCGGCAGGGGTTGTGCCAGACCAGGCGCGCACCACCAAGGGCATGACCGAAAGCGCTGCAGTAGCCCATGCGCGGCTAGCTGCACGTGACGGCACGGCGCCGAGTAGCGCTCGGCTCGTGCTTAGGTCAGAGTCCGGCGGCGCCATCGGCTGCGACCCCCCCTACGGCCAGGCATTGAGCGAAGGCGCGTGGCTACGACCCGACCCTGAAGACAGCTGGGCCGTGGCGCGTTCAAGGCCTGCGACCGGAGCTCTGCTGGAGCCATGGGGGCTGTTGCAGCCATACTTTGACTACAGGGGACGCAGCAACGCCCTGCCAGCAGCACGTCACAGCCGCATGTGGCCCGCAAGGGACGGCACCGGTCTGTGGGAGCCGACAGCTGGTGCCAGGCGGGCTGCGAAGACGCCCGGCGCCGAGGACCCGTTTTACCTCCGACCAGCGGCGGAGCTGTTAGGCGTGAGCCAGGCCCGCACTACAGACGCTGGTGCTGGGCAACACGGAGGAGGGCCCGAGGCCGACGACGTCGTCTTGGTGTACGATCAGTTGGTGGGTCGGCCTGCAGAGTGGCTTGTAGCGCGGGGCCCTGTCCTGCCGCTTATCCCACGGTCAGGAAACACCGCCGTGGGCCAGCAGGCCCACGCGGCAGGCGTACTGATCCTTGAGCTTGCTCCGCTAGGCAGAGTGACCAGCAACAACAAGCCGTCGGCTGCCACGGTTTTCCCCCTGCCTGGCGGGCAGGGAGAGTACCGGGGCGGTGGCGTCCGTGCGGTGGCGCTGGACGACTACTTGGGCCGCGGCGAGGCCGACCCGGTCTATCCGGACTTTTACTGGGTCGGCAGCGACACGCCAGCATCGCTGCAGGGCCACCTGGGCCACCTGGCACCGATGCTGGACGAGATGCGTGCATTTTCGAGGCGCGACAATATGAGCTGGCACCAGCTCATGCGCCTGCTCAACCCGCTGGTGTTTGACTGGCGCACCGCAGTCATCCGTCCGCGCCTGGACGGGGGAGGGGGCATGCTGCCCCCCGGCCCCCTGCGGCCCCGCGAGGCTGCAGGGGGGCCGCCTACACCGGTGGTCGGCTCGATGTGGTTGGCCGACCCGTCGCTGGTGCGTCGGCACTATGCGCGGGCGCTGGCGCAGCACACCGGGCCGCCGTCGTGGCTTGCCAACCGAGGCACGATGGTGAGCGTGTTTGTCGACCTGTGCGGCTTGGCCGCGGCCAGGGTGCTCCTGGCCGAGCTGATGGGCGAGCGTCAGCTGCTGCTCGTCATGTACAAGCATCGGACGTGGCGGCTGCTGGCAACAGCTGCGGCGTTCAGCGATGCTGGCCTCCAGGAGCTGTACGATGACGAGCAGCGCATGTTTGTTGCCTACGGCATCGAACGTGGACCGCTCACCCGCTGGTGGGACACGGTGATGTACGGCGTGCATGCGCAGTTCTGGCGGCTTGTCACCCTGTGGACAGACGCGCACGCCCGCTACGCCGCGCCCCCGCCGGCTGCCGCCGACGACAACGACAACTTTGTTAGCTATGCCAAGCGCATCCTCAAGGACCGGCCCTTCATGGACTTTGTCGGGCCGGCGCCGGTGTTCGAGCTCAGCAATGATGAGGTCAAGCGCCTGAAGCTGTCCGACCTGCGGACCGCCGTGATGGCGCACAAAGCACAAACTGAGCAGAGCCTCGACACCGTGCTTGACGAGGACGACTATCCGGCCGCCAACGTGCCGCTCGACGACGTCGCCGTCGCCACGGCCGTCCTCAACGCCACCGAGCGCGCGCTGACCAAGCTGGACGAGCGCCTGGCCAAGGTCGTCAAGCTGACGGACACGGCGCGGACCAGCGGCACGCGCCTGACGCGGCTGGCGACGGCCGAGGACTTTTAAACCACGGCATGCATAATGCTCATATTTTTGTTTTTGCACGCATGGCCGCTGCTGGTCCACGGTTGCCTAGCTATCTGACGCCCATGCCCGACCCTCCGCGGCCACCTGGCGGCGCTCCACGCTATCAGTACAGCAGCTGCAGGGTCATCTGGAGCTGCTCACGGTGGTCCTGCGAGGCACTATGGATCGTCAACCACCATCTATGCCCCGACATTTGCGCACGCGGCGACCGGCCGACGGTCGATCAGAAGGAGGCGCAGCGTGCGCTCATGTTCCCCCACCGCAACAACTGTGCGTCGGGCGTCAACTGTCCGTCGGCATGCACACAAAAGACCATGCCGGCCGGCGTCGCCATCGTCGACGAATACGGCCGGGAATTCGTGTCTACAGGCAACGTCGTGCTGTGCTGCCACAGCGGCGAGCTGTTTGTGCGCGACCTGGTCGCCGAAGACAACTAAACTGTTCTCTATTATCGCTGCCGTCCGTGTTGCTGGCAGCAATGTTTACGGCCTACTGGCGCCAGCGGCTGGCCGTGCCCGAGCGGCCGCTGCTCGAGGACAAGCCGACCGACTGGGTCGACGCCGACGTGCGCGACGTGCGCGAGCCGCCGCTGCTGGGCAAGCAGCGCGACCAGCTGCGCGCCTACGTGACGGCGTTCGAGCAGGCCGCCGCCGCCTACCGCCGCATCAAGCAGCGCGTCGTCGACGCCTCGCAGGACACCGAGCGCGCCGTCGAGCGCGCCACGACGCTGCGCACGCTCATCGTGCTCGAAAACCGCACGTTCACGACCGAGACCGGCGCGCCGACGGCCAGCCTGCAGGAGGTCGCGCTGCAGGACCTCGCAGCCGAGCTGGCCATGCGCATCAACGACAGCAGGCAGGTGCGGCTGCTGCTCTTCGACCGCCTGATGCAGCTGGAGCTGGAGGCGCTGCGCGAGCAGCAGCGGCTGCGGCGGCTGGCCTGGCAGCTGAACGAGCTGGTGGCCGAGTTTCTGCGCGACATGCCGCTGCTGCTTGCACAAGAGTGGCGCCGGCGGCAGCTGGACGCGCTGGGCATGACGCTGGGCAAGCCCAAGACGCTGCGCGACAACTACACGGCGCGCTTCCGCCGCCTCGAGCAGGACACCGAGCCGCTGGTCGGCGACGACAAAAAGGCGCTGCTGACCGCCTGGCCGTACGACGAGCTGGCCGAGCCCGGCAAGGTGGCCGGCACCGATGCCGACGCCGCCCGGCGCTTCCTGGTGCAGCTCGAGCGGTCGCTGCGGCCGTTCTGGGGCAGCGGCACGCCAACCTACCGCTGGCTGCTGGCTCTATTAACCGAGCAACTAAAGACCTTGTAGAAAGCAACTTTTCCTCTTCCTAGGGCATGGACAGCGACCCGCTCGTGCTGCTGCAAACGCAGCCGCGCGTGTTTTGGGCGCTAGACCAGGCGGTGCTCGAGGCCGCGTTTGCGACGCACCACAAGGAGCTGGCGCGCTACTGCATCGGCTCGCTGGAGCACATGACGATGCTGCACCAGCGGCGCATCTTCGCCATCGACATTGTCAGCTGCCGGCTGCTCTACTGCTACGGCATCGACACGGATCCTGCCTACACGGGCAGGCCGCAGACCGCAAGCGAACGCATGATGGAGCGCCTGACGCGCTGGCGCACGGGCGACATCACGCACTGTGAGCTCGGCTTTTGCATTGTCGCGCGCGACACCGGCGCGCAGCTCTACCACCGCTTCTGCGTGTCCGTGCCGCGCGGCGTCACCTGCACGGTCTACCGCAGCTTCGACGAGTTTGGCAGGCACCGCGACCGCTTCCGGTGCCGCCTGCTCGACGCCTGCGGCCCCACGCTGCTGCGCATGTACCTGTTCTGCATGCTGCAGGACGGCAAAAAGTTTGACAAGCTCGGCTTTTGGCTAGGCCACGCGCCGCTGCTGCACCGCCTGCTGCCGCAGACCACCCTCGACAACCCATGCTGGACGTGCTCCGAGTTTGTCTGCACGGCGCTGCAGCTGTCCAAGGAAGACTACCGGCGCGAGCTCGACGCCAAGCGCTGCGCGCCCAACGACATTGTGCGCTGCGTGCTGCGCTACGACAACCAGCTGATACCGAGCAGCTTTGTCGACCCGCCGGCAGCAGGCGGGGGCGGCGACCAGATGCCCCTCCTCGGCGACCTCGAGTTATAGTGCAACACGCCCATGGCTGCGCCTGGCACCTCAATTTGCGCGCAAACTAGAGTAAAACTGCACTATTCCCATTTATCCATATACCGACCCCGGCGAGCGTAGCGAGCCGGTGCAGGGGATCCTAGGGTGGCCTGCGGCCCCCCTAGAGCTGGATGGAGCCGTAGAGTGAGCTCGACTCTTGCACGTAGCGGGCGAGGGGCGAGGGGCGCGGCGGCTGCACGTGCGGCTCGGGCTTGATCTCGGGCAGCGGGATGGGCACGTTGTTGGGCCCGCGCGGCAGATCCTGCATCGTGAAGACGGGCATCGTGGTCGGCGTCGACATGTAGTTGACGAGCTCGTTGGCGACGGCGAGCATGGCGGCGGCGTCCTGCTGCTGCAGCGTTGGTGCGCACAGCGGCGCGACGATCTTGTTCTGTGCGAGGCTCTGGAACGACTTGCTGGCCATCGCGTGGTTGCTCTGCGCCACGGTGACGAGCTGCCGGCTGGGCGCCTCCAGGGACAGCTGGCCGTCGACAAAGCCGCGCTCGGGCTCGAGCTTCTGCAGCATCGTGCCGAGGATGTTGGCGGCGACGTTCTGCTGCTGCTGCGCGGTGCGCTGTGGTGCGGGCGCAGGCTCGGCGGCAGCGGGCGGCGCAGCGGCGGGGGCAGCGGCGGCCGGCGTCGGCCGCGGACCAAACGTGATGGACCTGGTCGCGGCGTCGACGGCAGGCTGCTCGGCCGCGGCGCGCTTGGCGGGCGCCTCGCCGTCGGCGGTGCGCTTGGTGCCCGTGGCGGTGGCCGGCGCCGTGCTGACGGGCGTGCCGAGCGAGGCCGGCAGCGAGGCGGGCAGCGTCGACAGCGGCGTGCCGCTCTGGATCTGCGCGAGCAGGTAGTCGAGCTGGTGCTTGGTGTTGGCAAGCTCGCTGCTGACCTTGACAAACTCGGTGGCGAGCGGCTTGAACGTGGACACCAGCTGCGGGTTGGCCGACAGCTGCTCGCCGAGCGCCGCAATGTGCTCGTCGTTGGCTGCCTCGAACGTGCTGGTGGCGGCCAGCGCCGGCGCAAACTCGGCCACCATGGCGCGGCGGGCGGCGTCGCGCTCGGCGGCGGCGCGCTTCTCCTCGGCCTCCTCGAACTTGCGCACCAGCTCCATCTTGGCGGTGAGCTCCTGCTCCTTGGCGGCGAGCTTCTCCTGCTCGGCCTTCAGCTGCAGCTCGAGCTCGGCGGCGCGCTTGGCCTGCGCGACCGTCAGGTTCATGTGCTCCTTGAGGTCAAACTGGGGCACAGGCGCAGCGGCGGGCGGCGCGGCGGCAGCCGGCACGGCGGCAGGAACTTCGGTCGACATGGGCGGCGCGGTTGCGGCTTTGTTGGACTGGAAGTGGTCGACGAGCGCCCAGGGGTGGTACGGAGACTCTGTGAAGCTGAAGCTTACCAGCTCTATATAGGAAATGTCGCCGTTCGCGTCCGGCGGGTCGTGGCGGTACGTGATGGACCCTCCCAGCCTGCCCTGCTGCTGCAGCTCGACGACGCGTTCATAGCCCGGATTTCCCTTGTGCAGCATGCCGTTGACGCGCAGCAGACCGTCGTTGCCGTCGTTGTAGCTCAGCCGCGCGACGTGGCCGACGCTGCAGCGTGGCCCCAGCTCGGGGTGCGTGTCGCCGTGCTCCAGGTAGGCCGCCATCGCCAGCCGCTGGTTGGCGCCCAGCCAGCGGTCGACCGTCCAGCCCGGCTTGTTGTCCTGCCGCGGCGGCTCGACGGGGCACGAAAACGAGCCCAGCAGCGGGTTCAGGCTGAAGCCGCGCCCATCAAAGTTGTTGACGACCTGCACGGTCTTTTGCAGCGACATTGCATGCTCATGCTGCAGGCGCGGTTTTTTATAAGCTGCGCTCAGACCGTGGGGCGCGCTGCCTGGGCCGTGCTGAGCGCCGCGTTGAGGCGCACCTTGGTGGTGCCGAGCACCTCGAGCGCCGTCGTGCCGGCCGCGACGATCAGCGTGCCGTAGTGCTGCTTGGCGCACAGCAGCGCCCGCGCCAGCAGCGCCAGCGTGTCCATCAGCTCCTTGAGGCCCTCGTTCATCGAGCCGTACGTCTTGAGCAGCGGGTGGTCGGCGCCCAGATGTGCGCGCGGGTTGGTCACCAGCTTGTTGCCCGTGGCCACCGCGGCCGGATCGTCGCCCTGCTGCTTGAGCCACAGCGCCGCACTCTGCACGATCGCCGGCACTGTCGGCACGTCCTCGTCCATCGGCGTCGGCCCGCCGCCGGCCACGGCCGCCGCAAAGTCGGCCGACATGTCGAGCTCGCCGTGCAGCGTCACATGCTCGATCTGGTGCTCCATCTGCAGCAGATGCTTGTGCTGCGACGGCGTCAGCACCAGCGGCAGCCGCGGCGCAGGGCCCTCGCGCAGCATGTGCAGCAGCATGCACACGGGCGCCGCGCAGGCCGAGCCGAACAGCGGCAGCGCCCGGATCGCCTCGTAGTTGTCGCATGCCGTCGCCCAGTCCTCGCGCAGCGGCCACGCCGCCAGCTTGCTGCGCGTCCGCTCGTCGCCGTCCAGCCAGTAGCCCATCACGTCGGCAACGATGCGCATGCCGCCGATGCGGCCGTCGTCGGGCGCCGGCGTCGTCAGCCCCTCGGTCGGCTGGCCGGCGTCGGGCTGCGTGCGCTTGTTGGCCGCCGCCGACGCCGACCGCGACCGCTTTGCGCCGCCGCCGGCCTTCTTGGGCGGCGCCGCCAGCCGCGTCATCGGCTGCTCGCTCATCGTCTGCTGCTCGGTCCGCTCCGCCGCAGCGCTGCGCCGCTCCGCCAGCCACTTGGCGTACTGCGGCGGCATCTGCTGCTCGTCGACCAGCCGCTGGTCGTCGCCGACCTCGCTCAGCTTCTTGAAGAACGGCATCGCATGAAATTGCTCGCCCGTCGGCGCCCAGCGCCAGTCGTTGGACAGCAAAAAGTCGGGGCCGAAGCGGTGCAGGTTCATCGGCACTTCGACGCCCAGCTCCGTCGTCCACAGGTCGACGCTGCTCGTCCTCACGTGCTCGAACAGCGCCGGCGTCATCTGCTGCATCAGCGCCGGATCGCCCGCCATCAGCTGCTGCGCGCCGATCCTCGCGATCTCCTGCTGGTCCACCATCTTGATCAGCCGGTTGTCGCCGCGGCCCACGCGCACAAAGTGCGACGGCAGCGGCTCGCGGCACGGCTGCTCGGCCAGCCGGCTCATGTCGACCGGCGGGTTGCTGTGCGCGCTGTGGTGCGTCCGGGCCGTTAGCGCCGTCATTTTCTCGGCCGATATCGCAGAGTGCGCATAAAGCATCGCTGGCGCCTCGTTTAAACTTTATGGCCGCCGCCCGGGCCCTTGTCGCCATCGTTTCTACCCCTTTTTGCCTCTGTCAGCTCCTGGCCAACGACACCTCGCACATCACTTGAGGGGAGTCTGCAAGAGGTAACCCTGCTACAGAGGAAATCAACCCTGCTACAGAGGACGAAAATCCTCTGTAGCAGGGTTGCAAATCCTCTGTAGCAGGGTTGCGTTTCTCTGTAGCAGGGTTGCGTAACCCTGCTACACAGGGCGGTAACCCTGCTACAGAGGATTTGCAACCCTGCTACAGAGGATTTTTCCTCTCTGTAGCAGGGTTGTTTTCTCTGTAGCAGGGTTGCAAATTCCTCTGTAGCAGGGTTGTGCAACCCTGCTA
>Ga0181538_10006201_pt1 | contig 10426 bp, 8 predicted proteins | sample PEATcosm2014_Bin_40_FD_119773 | JGI IMG/M metagenome (GOLD analysis project Ga0181538, IMG submission 119773) | Peatland microbial communities from MTU Mesocosm Facility, Houghton, MI, USA - PEATcosm2014_Bin23_30_metaG | ecosystem: Environmental > Terrestrial > Soil > Wetlands > Peat | place...
GGCCGGCAAGGTCTCGAACTGGTCCGCATTTTGGAGGCGTCTTCCCAATCGCTGAAGCGGGGCGGAGCCACAGTGAATCTTTCGGGCCTGGAAAATGGCAACGGTTGGATGCCGTCGATCCCCAAACCTGCTGTTTTGCAGGCGCTGAATTGTTGAGTACAGTCCCATCCCGGCCATTGACTTACTCATACCCGACACGTGCGGTGGCACTCCCACCGCGCACGACCACTCCACCAACGACGTTTAGCGCCGCCGTCAGCAGGCAGACGCCCATCACGCCTATCAGCGGTATCAACAGCGTGCTGGCCAGCAGCGCGCCGAGCGATGCGCCCACGAAATCCGCCGTGTAAAGCCGCGACGCGCCCGTTGCCGTGCCATCAAATTGCAGTTGGTTTGCCAGCGGGAACTGCGCGCCGACCAGCACGGCGAGAATCAAGGTCAGTGATGTAAAGATCGCTTTGATCGCCAGGAGCGACGCAGTCGTGCCGCCCATTCGATTCAGCAGCGGCAGCAAAAGCGGAAGCAGAATGGCATAACCGGTGATGGCAAAAGCAAGGTAGGACAGGTGTTTTGCCTGTCTTTGGCAGGGCACGCTCTCCGAGCGCGCCGCATCCGTCTCGGAGGGCTGAGTTACACGAGGCCCTAAATTTATTGGGCTCGCAGAGCTCGCCCCTCCGAATGATCTGACAGAAGACTGATTCGCCCACATCGCCCCGGCCGCCAGCCCGACCATGAAGACCGTCACGATCACACCAACCTGATGATAGACGGAACCGCACAAAACCTGGAAGGCCAGCAGCAACACGATTTCCAGCGCCGATCCCGCGAAGCCCGACGCAAAGAGCACGAGCGCCGGTCCGCGCAATCGAATGAGATACACGAGCAGCAAGAGCAACAGCACCGCCTGTAGCGCGCCGAAGCTCAAGGTGAACTGGCTCATCCAATGGCGCAGGTGGTAAAAGTAAAGCATCGGACTGAAATCCCGGTTCAGTGCGGCGGGTTGCGACACCGCCCGCTGGATGTCCGCCATCCGGTCGGCGGTGAGCATGGCGTCGAGATAATGCCGGTTCACCAGCTTCGTCGGAATGCCCTTCGCTTCGACCCGCGCAGCGATGTCGCCGTGCAGCGGGCCATCGGACGCGAGAAAAAAGACCCGGCCTCCGGGCAACACCAGAATGTTGGTGAACGATTGCTGCAACGACCGGTCTGCCGAGGCCAGGAGTTGCGCCAGTTCCGGGCTGACGTAGTTTTCGTAACGGCCCAGCGCGAACGAGAGCACGCCGCCATCAGCCAGCACCCGTTTGACTCCGCTGAAAAACTCGACCGTGAAGAAGCGATTGAGCTGCGCCGTGGACGGGTCGGGAAGCGCGAGGATGACGATGTCGTAGCGGTTGGTTGTCTGCCGCACGAATTGCCGCGCGTCGGTGGCGAACACCCGAATGCGCGGATCGGCGAAGTGCTCCGGCAGGAATCGGCGGCCGGTTTCGATGACGAGCGGGTCGAGTTCCACGCAGTCCACTACGGCGACGTTGTATTTGAGGATTTCCTTCGCCACGCCGGCGACGCCGCCTGAAATCAGCAGCACCCGCCGCGCGTCGGGCCGCTGGGCCATGGCGTAGTGCGCAGCTTCCTCCACCTGCTCGACGTTCGGCGTGGACACAACGGCGATGCCGTTCTCGATGAAATTGGTCTCGCCCCCCGATTCCGTGACCACCAACCGGCCATAAGGCGAGTTGGCGCGGAACAAGACGTTCTGGCCGGGGAATTGAAGTGCGGTCGAGAGCGCATCGGCATTGACGAACCAGACGAAAGCACAAAGGCCCGCGACCAGTGTCAAAATGAAAATATCCCGGAGCGCCGGCCTCCGGCACGGCAGATGTTGAGTTTTGTCAGAAACGCGCCGTACCGGAGGTCGGCGCTCCAATGTTGCCATCGGGGCCGGTGGAAAATGTTGCGCCCCTGCCCTACCAAGCCACGCCGCGGCTGCGAGGTTCAACAAGGCCGGCACGGCGAGCAGCGCGATGTGGTCGAGAAACCGCACCAGCACGAAGCTGAACAGCGCGCCACCGGCAACACTGCCCAAGCTGTCGGCAACATAGACGCGGCCTGCGCCCGACGGGTCGCCGTGGCGATTGAGAATCGAGCACGCCAGCGTCAGGGTGTATCCGGCAACGAGGCAAAACGGCAGCAACAGAACCGCGGCGCTCAGGACGGTTCCCGTCACGCCCACCTCCGCGCCCCGCAAGAAGACCACGTTGCGCAAGGCGCGGACGGCAAACACCTGCGCCAATGGAATTACGGCGACGAAGATTTGCGCGGTGAACAGGACGGCCAGGGGATTGCGGAGTTTGTCCGCCGTCCGGCCCAGCGAAGTTCCCAGGCCCGTGAGCAGCAGCCAGAGGCCGAGGGCGATGCCCAGCACCATTTCATTGCCCGCAAAGGCACAGAGCAACTCGCGCATCAGCGCCAACTGCGTCATTACCGAGGAAACACCCAGCACGCCGATTGCAAACAGAACGGACCGCCGCAGGTATTTATGATCGGAGTGCATTGGAAGGACGAATTCAGACGCTGCTCCAACCGGCTCACTCCGATTCCTTGAACGCTTCGACATGGTAGATGGAGACGCTGACGTCCTTGCCGCGCCAATCTCCGATCGCACAGCCCGCCTTTTCGGAAAGATGATTCAGGAACTCGACTTTATCCGGCAGTTGCTCCCAGACCTGGGGCAGATATGTCGCGCCACGGCCGTCAATCTTGAGCACTACGCCATCCTTGCCGGGCTGCAATTTGGCCAGCAAATCTTCCGGCGAAGTGAACGGCAACGGTTTCGGCTCGGTCAACACGCTGATTTCGATTTTGATTTTACCCGTTTCACCGGGCTGCACCGGCGGGAAGCGCGGGTCGCGGATGGCCGCGTTCCGCGCGTTGTCAACCACGGCCTGGTAAAGCGATTCCTGCGGCGAAATGTGGCCGATGCAACCCCGCAACTCGCCATTTTCCGTCAACGTCACGAAACAAGCCTTGGTTTCCGATAATTGGGGCGGCACACTCTTGGCGTTGACTTCAAATCCCGACAAGCCCGGATTGGTCACCACACAGGTCAGGGTCCGTCGGGCCAGGTCCAGCAGGAACTTTCTTTCCGGTGCCGCGTAATTTTCCTGCGCGGGCGCGAAGAAAGCAATGGCGCTGTAACCAACCACACCGTGGCTCTTGTCGCCCGAGGTGTCGCCGCTGTTGCGATAATCCAGCAACCGCGCCTGCCATCCGTTTTGGTGTGCCAGATGCAGCAGCGCCAGAATGGGCAGTTTGCCGCAGGCCTCTTGGGACTCCATGGCCCCGATGTCCAGACTGCACATCGCCTTGACGCAACGGCCATCCAACACTTCGGCGTCGTCATAGGGATGGTAGTGGCTCAAATCTGAACTCACCACGATCAGGGTTTTGTCGTCGAGTTGTGTCGCCACCGCCTGTGCCACCTGCGCGGGATCCACGTTGCCGAACACCACCGGCAAAATAGAAAAATTCGTCAAAACCTTTTGCAAAAATGGCACCTCGACTTCGATAGAATGTTCCCAGGTATCCGGCGTGTCTTTGCCCGGATCGGGTGCCGGCTTGGATGACTGCTGCCACCACGGCGGACGTTCCACCCGACAGCAAGGCTCGCTGAGGCAGGGACTGATTTTGGCCAGCGCCCGGGCTTTGGAAGAGATGGGCACCAGCCCGAGCGGCGTGCGATAGGCATCCGCTGCCGGGACCGACGCCCCGTCAAAAAGCGCGTAATGGCTCGGCCCCAGAATGATGACCGTGTCGAAATGGCGTCCGATCAGATTCTTGAAGGAGTAGGCCGCGACCGGGCCGGAAAACTCGTAGCCGGCATGGGGACAAACGACGGCTTTAAGGTCCCCCACCGGCTCGACGGGCGCGGCGGCGAGCAGGCGGTCAATCATTAGTGACAATTGGACCGGGTCTTTCGGATAAAACAGCCCCGCCACCGCCGGTTCCCGCACCAGTTGTTGTTTGGCGACGGCCTTGGGCGTTTCGACCTGTGCCGGGTGTTCATCAGCGCCAAATGTTTTTTGTTCCACTGGCGCCAGCAACACGACCGCCGCGATTATGCCCTCCAGGATGAACCATCTGGATCGCTTGCTGCGGGTCAAGTGCCCCGCCGGTTCACCACTCACCGCACCAATGAGAAACAGATTTGTCATGAAGTTCATAATCATCCTTTCATTTGAATCAAGGCATTCTCTGGAAGATACCAATTCCAGTTAACTCTGGCACCGTTTGATATGCCTCCGGGAAAAGCGGCGGAGGGCCGCCGCACTCCAAGACGCTGTGCGCAACATGATGATGTTTGAAATACGCGAAGCGTTTTGGACTGCGCCAGCCCTTCCGCCTTCGCGGCGCGCCATAGCGCCGCTTCGGCGCGACGGCGGCTGGCGCTTTGCAAGCAGACGAAACGGCCGCGAGATTTCTGTAGAAACTTTTGTGTGTCAACAACAAGCCACCTCTGCCAATCGAAACGCCGGTTTCCCGCCGGCTTTCGGACCGGCTCGCGCCAACCCGCCAGCACCAACCCACTCATGCCCCCTGTTTATCAAATCGCGGCGACCCGTTCAACCACTCAAGGAAAGCCTTGCCCTCTGCAAAGATACTCGACGCACGTTTGCGCTTGCGCCATTCTCCTGAAATGGCTGAGGTAAAGATCGCGATGATCAGCAGCACGGTTAGGGACCTTTCCTGACAAACCTATGAATTGTGTTTGGATGTCAAAGTGAACCTGAACCTGCTGACGGGTAACAAATAGTTTTCCGGTTCATCCTTTCATCGTGCGAAACTGGCGCAAGGCGACAATGCGCCGGCAACGGCGCCCAAAATGACAAGCCCCAGCCGGGTAGGTAGATCCGCCGGCCGGGACTGGAATAATGAAACTGCGGTAGGTTACTGGCAGGTTAACTGGAAATTCATTTTACCGGCGGTGATGCCGCCATATGTGTTTCTCGCATTCATATCGCCAATGCACACCCGGCTTCCTTGACATCCGAGATTAAAACCTTGTCATCGCCACTTTTGCCCGGCCCCGCCGACTTGATGATGGCGTTCACCGCCCGTTCCGCGTTCTGGTCTCCCACGACCAAGTCAATTCGGAGCTTCGGCAGAAAATCCACCGTGTATTCGCTGCCGCGGTAGGCTTCCGTATGCCGGTTCTGCCGGCCAAATCCTTTCACTTCACAAACGGTCATCCCGTCAATGCCGATCTCCCCCAGGGCGTCCTGAACTTCATCCAATTTGGATCGTTGGATAATCGCTTCAATTTTTTTCATATTTTTTCCAGAGTGTCATTCAATCGTTCATCTGCACCTGTGTTTGGCTGTGCCACACCCTTTTAGCAATGGCAATGCCAGCCGGGGCAACCACCAGGGAAATATCCGCAAAGCGCCCATTTTACAAAGGTTTTTGGAGGTGTTAATAATTTGGCGCCGGTCAAACATCCCCGTCATCGCTGTTTCCTTTTGACCAGCCGACAAGAATTTCGCCAGCACCGCCGGCGGTCTTGTCCTGCTAGATTGTTGGTAGGAAGCGCAAGCGGTTGTAAGCCGAATGCTTGCAACCGAAATTTTAAGCGGCGGTTTCTGGCACATGAAAAATGCCAGACACCAATCTTAAAAACAAATTCTTTCCCAATCTTCGGGACACTCTCTTATTACGAGTTGGAGAAAGTCTCTCGCTGTGCTCGCTAAAAGAAAAAACGGCGTATCGCTGGCGACATTTCTCGGTGAGGTTTTCTCATTTAATTTTTCGATGCCGCCAACCAGCTTGTCGGCATATTTTAGGAATATTTGTGCTTCTATTAGACCCCGTTGGATACGAACTCGCACCGCGCATTCGGACGGGCAAAGCATTAAATCTTCGGCAAAGCCTAGCAAGGCGTGAGGCTGTGTGAAAAGTGCTGACATGAAATTCGGTAACGATCAAATTTTCGACATGACGAATTTTGATGAAACGAGCCGATGGATGGGATGGTCGAAAAATGAGTTTTCACACAGCCTCGCGTTGTGTGTTATGGACTTTAGATTCCCAGTACGGGCAGGTTTGGCGGCAGCCACTTCCTGCACTAAAATTGTTAATTTCCGAAGCTGAATGCGAAAAAGTTCGGCTGTCTCTAAAAGATTATCTTTCATCTAATAAACGTGATTAACCATCAAAATCCAGAACGGGCCGTGGCGATTTTAATTTTGTTGGCGTCAGGGGCGGGGTGTTTTCTCTTTTCTGAGTATGCCGAGAATCTTTTTCATCGTTTTTTCAGAAAGCGGCTTGCTGCTCTTTGGATTCGCGCCACCGTTTTCCGCCTCAAGCTCTATTGCTATTTTATTCAAGCTCTCGCAGCGGGCTTGAATCTCATCGCGCTGTGTTTCGAGTGCTTTGATTTCTGCTCGAATCGCTTTCGCAACCTGTTTGGCATTCATGCCTCAATTAACCCGCAAAACCACGGACAGGTCAACAAGTGAACTTAAAAACAATCGGACATAATGTCCGCTTATGTTTGTCATTTGACAAAGTCAAAAAACTACGCGATAATTTTGCCATTGCCGCCCGATGTGGCGGTAATGCGCCGTAGAAAGCGCGTATTTTGGTGAACAGTTTTAGGCCGCTCTGATTGCTGACCCAGCCAAAGGGAATTTCTACCAGCAAGAAGGGTGGCCTTCTTTTTGTGGTGGACAATTCACCACTTGTGAACATGAGGATAATACTGACAGCGCCCGCGTGACGCCGCAACGCGGAGCGCCGAAAGAAAAACGGCTGGAGTGGTGGTCTTATTCAGGGAACGCCACATCCAGCCGAGAGGCAAACTGAATTGCCAACTGTGATTGGAGCTTACCACCTTTGGCCGCTGATAGCAACTGTTTTGGGGAGAGAAAATAGTTTCATTTTCTTCTTGCAATACCCAAGCAGCTTGGTTATATTGTCTTTGTTATGAAAATAAACCAGCAAATTCGCGGATACTTCGCGGCGATTGGCCGCAAGGGTGGCAAAGCCACTTCGGAAGCCAAAGCGCAAGCGGCCCGTGAAAATGCAAAAAAAGGCGGATGGCCTAAAGGCAAGCCGCGCAAAACGAACAAACCATAAACAAAAAGCCGTGTCAGTGCTTCAAACACTGGCACGGCACAACCAAAAGGCCGAAGCCTTTCAGTGGAATCTCGACGATTCAAAAACACTGTAAGTCTTGGCCGAGAAAGGCGCAAGTGCAGTGTTATTGCTGTCATGGAAAAGCCCAAAAATACGGACGTTTTGAAAATCACAACCGCATCGTGCAACGCTACCGTTGCGGACGGTGCAACCGGACATTCAGCGAAGATCAACCGCTGGACAACATGCGGATTGACCAAGACAAGGCCGCACAAATCATCTCGCTTTTGTGTGAAGGCATGGGAATCAGGGCAACCGCCCGCCTGGTGGATTGCCACCGGGACACGGTTTTGAACGTGCTGGAATCCATTGGCCGCCAGTGTGCCGCATTGCTGGATGCCAAGGTGCGCTACGTCAAGGCCGCATTTGTCCAAACGGATGAAATCCACACCTTTGTCGGATGCAAGCAGAGACGCACAATGTCCGACAATGCCGAGCGCGGCGAGTTCTACACGTTTCTTTCCGTTGACCGTGACAGCAAGCTCATTATCAATTGGAAAACGGACAAGCGAACTTTTGAGGCAACGGAAGAATTTCTCCGTGACTTGAAGGCCAGAATGCTAGGCCGCTTTCAACTGACAACCGATGCTTTCAATGGCTACTGCCGCACTAAAACCGGCGGAGTCGGCGAAGTGTTTGGAAATGACATTGATTACGCCACCGAAACCAAATGCTTTGGCTATCAGCAAATCGCCCCGTTTCGTTTCGCCACCACTGTAAAACGCATAAAGCGTAAGGCGCGAATCGGCAATCCCGACATGGCACAGGCCACAACCTGCCACTGCGAACGCATGAATCTTTCTGTCCGGCATTTCACCCGCCGCTTTACACGTTGCACGATTGGTTATTCAAAGACGCTGGCCAATCTCCGCTACGCTGTCGCCCTGTTCATCGCTCATTTCAACTTTTTCCGAGTTCACAGCACCATCAAACAGACACCCGCGCAGGCCGCCAACTTGACAAAAGACCAATGGTCAGCGACTAGGTTAATCGAAGAATGCTCCAAATTTTGAACATGAACACGCCACATGAAAGCCAACAATCCAACAGGACAACACCCCGCCGGCAAACTTTTTACCGGGTTGTTTTATTGTTGTGATCGTCACGGCGTCAATAAAAGCATTAACGTTTCGCCGCGTTGAAATCGCCCGCCTTCTTCGCAAAACTTGCGGCTCGACCGCTGCGCTCAGGAAGTGGAAGGTTTGGACTTGGCCGCGATTTGCCAGCGCAACACTTTCATCCGCTTTTGAGCGTCCGTGAATTGTTTGGGAGTCAACCCCTTCCGCAGAAGATTGCGGGTCTCGGCGGCATCTGAATCCGCCCTGGCCGCCATGCTAAACCACGCATACGCCTCCACGATATCCTTCCCCACGCCCTGGCCATTGGCGTAGCAGCAGCCCAGATTGAATTGCGCCTCGGCGTGACCCCGCTCGGCGGCCTCGCGATACCACTTCATCGCCTCAACATAATCCTTCGCCACACCCTGGCCATTGTCGTAGCACCAGCCCAGATTGGATTGAGCCGGGGTGTAATTCTGTTCGGCGGCCTGGCGATACCACTTCACCGCCTCCTCTTTATCCTTCCTCACGCCCTGGCCATTGGCGTAACAGTAGCCCAGATTGAATTGAGCCGGGGCGTAATTCTGCGCGGCAGCCTTGCGATACCACTTCACTGCCTCAGCATAATCCTTCGCCACGCCCTGGCCATTGTCATAGCACCAGCCCAGATCGAATTGAGCCTCGGCATCTCCCTGCTCGGCGCCGGCCTTGTATTCTTGAAATCGGCCGGGAACGGCGACGCCTTTCGGTGCGGCGGCGCGGGTCGAACGCAGGCCAGAACGCAGGCCGGTGATGTAATTGGAGACGGCGCTTACAAAGCTTCTCATTGAGTTGAAACCTACGCTTTAGCCATCAAGACCTGCAAGCCAAAATCCTTTTGCCGCCGTCCCATCCGTTGGGCGGCGGGTTCCAACTCAAGGTCAACCCGCGGCAGATTGCTACTTGGAACCGATGCCGGCGGCGGCGGGCACAACGCCGCTCGCTCCCGTGGTTTCCGAGACGGGTGCCGGGCCGTTCTTCGTCGGCTTGACGGTGTTGATCCGTCCGTTCGCATCGAAGGTCAATTCGTCAATGCACACCGACCGGCGGAAGGAGTTCCCGTTCGAGAGTTCGCTCGTGTGATAGAGGACATACCATTTGCCCTTGAACTGGACGACGGAGCCGTGTTGCGTGACGCTCGCGGCATGCTCCATCACCTTTCCGGCATAGGTGAATGGGCCCAGCGGGTGATCGCCGATGGCATAAACCTGCGTGGCCGACGGCGCCCAGCCATTGGAATACACGAAATAGTATTTTCCGGCCCGTTTGAAGACGAAAGGTGCTTCGCCATAGCCTTCGGGCAAAACGGGGTCCTTGCCCGGCGCCGCCAGCGGAACCGGCTTGCCTTGCGCATCGAGAAGCGAAACGGTTTGGAGGCCGCCGGCCAGCTCGGTGAGGGAGGGACGGAGCTTCACCACCTCCGGTTTGCGGCAGCCGAAATACAAATAGGCCTGGCCGTCATCGTTCAGAAGCACGGCGGGATCAATCGGTTCCGGACCCGCGTCCGGCAGCGTCGCATTGTCGATCAGCGGCTTCCCAATGGCATCCTTGAACGGCCCTTCCGGTTTGTCGCCCACCGCAACGCCGATCTTGGTGCGATCCACCGGCAGGAAAAGGTAATACTTGCCGTTTGATTCGACGCAATCCGGCGCCCACGCCCAGTGGGTCGCCCACGCGAAATCCTTCACGCCAAATATCGAGCCGTGGTCCTTCCAAGTGGCCAGGTCGGCGGTCGAGAGCAGGCGCCAATCCAGCATGTCCCAGTAGGTGGCGTCCGGCAGATCGTGCGAGGTGTAAACGTAAAGCCGCCCATTAAAAACCCGGCCCGAGGGATCAGCGGTAAAGATGTTTGTGACCAGCGGATTCCCGCCCAACGCGACGGACGAGACGAGCGAACTGCTCAGGAGCAACCAGAGGGAATAGTTTGGAAATTTCATAAAATAATGCATCGAGCGTAATCAACCGAAAGCCCTGGGGCAAGCAAAGCCAATGGCAAAGCCGGTTAAGGGATACATCTGGAGGGCGTGTTGCCCAAATGGAACGGAGCGCGGGTGTCCCACCCGCAGCCGCCAGAATTGCCAATGAGCGCACGAAATTCCACGGGTTTAGGGGTGGTCGAACGTGCTGCGGCTGAGACA
>Ga0181538_10006213_pt1 | contig 10416 bp, 7 predicted proteins | sample PEATcosm2014_Bin_40_FD_119773 | JGI IMG/M metagenome (GOLD analysis project Ga0181538, IMG submission 119773) | Peatland microbial communities from MTU Mesocosm Facility, Houghton, MI, USA - PEATcosm2014_Bin23_30_metaG | ecosystem: Environmental > Terrestrial > Soil > Wetlands > Peat | place...
GGACTGGTCATACGTCCACGCCACATGGTACCACACCCCAGGCGCAATAAGACCTCCCGACGTAACCCTGGCCGAAGGCCACTGCCACCAGGTGTCGCCGGGGCTGCTGAACTGCCCAAAGAGCGCGTTCCCTGATAAGCCGAACTGGTAGCCGAAGTTGGCGGTGCCTGTCCCGCCGGCCCCCCCGACTTTAGAGACAAGACCGTACCCGTTGGGATCGCCGATGCTGCGAGCGTTAATCCAGGCCTCGATGGTCAACTGATTGGTTAACCTGAGATTACTTGAATCGGGGACGATCATGGTCCCGCTCACCGGGTTGAAACTAAAAGCCTCACCCACCTTGCCAAGCGCGAAAGTCGCGCCGCCCTGGAGCGTGCCATTGTTCGTCCCAGCCGCGTCCAGGCAGTCCCCTTCCCCCCGCCACCAACCGACCATGCCTGTAGGCGGCGGTGCGCAGTTCGTAGGGTCGCCAAAGGCGGTCAGAACGATGGTGGCCGAAATGATTGTACCCAACAGGATGCCCGGCATCAGAAGCCGGCCTTGCGATGCATTTTGAAGTTTCATAATATCTTTTGCCCGCGATGACCTCCAAGCCATCGTCTTACCAACTAATTTTCCAGAATGAGAGCCGCTTGTCAATAGAAATACAAAGTTATAAGGCATGACGATGTTGCACTTAGAGAGCCTAATGCATCCGTGTTTTGGTTGCGCCCCGGACTGCCCCTTGGTGGCGGCAGGCATCCTGCCTGCCTCGGCTAGCGTCAGGGGACGGCAAGTTCAGGATGCAAATTTGCCTCCGAGCCGGTTCCAGATGTTCCTGATTCGGGCGAACGCCACCGGCGAGACGGTTTGCTGCAGTCGGTACAGGAACCATGATTGGGGCCAGATGATATCCGAAAGGGCAATCCTCAGCCGAACCAGCGCACCCGGGAGCGCGTCTCGCCGGGGCCGGAACTCGTCCAGGAAACCCAGCGGAGTATTCGCCCAAAGATCGGCTCGCCCATTCAATAGAGAGGGAATCGTGCGTGGTTTGAGCTCTGTTCCGAAAAGAAAATGCGATCGCAAAAGCCGTTTGCTCTCACGCAAACCCAACCAGCGGCCATCATGATTTTGCTCAAAGAAAACACCCGTCTTGCCGACAGCCAGACTAAGCTTCTCAGCATAGTACCGCATCTGCATATCGCTCATCTCGACAAGGGACAGGGTGTTGATTGCCAGACCGACTGGGGAGGGGTTGCGTTTCAGCCATTCGTCAAACTTGTAATTGGGCACATATACGATGGCGCTTCCCTTTTCGTTCAAATTGAAGGAATGGGCATAGTGAGGGAGCGCCTCCTGCAGATACAGCGCTGCGTAGAGCAGTGACTCAGGAAGGTCAACTATGACGTAACGGACGGGCGCCTCGAGGCACCGAAGCAGCCCACAGGCCAAGGCCCCAAACCCCCCGCCCACTTCCAGCAGCGTCACACCGCTCGCCTGTGACTGGAGCCAACCGAGCACGCCGCTCTCGTAGAGCAAGTTGATCCTCTCCTGATAGGCATAGGCGTCATGGTTGATGACTCCCTGCGAGTCAAATTCCGCCGCCTTACCCCGTTCACCCAGGACTCTTGGCATGGCCACGCGATAAGTGGCGGGCAGGAAGGCCGTGATGGTCTGGTGGCGCTTGACCCAAGGATCGCTGACAGGCAGGTGCGTGAGGGACTTCGGCGATTCTAGCTCTTGTTCCACAACCTCCATTCTGTTCAAGTCGAATCCCGAGAACGGCTGCGAATAAAGCCTCAGGTTCCGCACGACCTGATCGTCGCCAGAGATGACCTTTTGGAACAACTCATGAATTGAGTTGTTTTGCGCGCCCACCTCCCAGTTCCCCGCGGGATGCGTCAGTTCCCGCGGCTGCTTAGTCCGCTCGCAATACTGGTCACGGTCCGCAATCAGTTCTCTGATCGTCTTAATGATCGTCGAGGTCAAGCCTCTACTGTACGGAAACCATCTTCATCCCTGCAAGCATAGTCTCAATAGCCTTTGAAATGAGGGCGCATCCTGACACCACCACCGGAACGCCGGAGCCGCCAGGCAAGCCCAGCCAACCGGCCGGCCACAACCCGCACGGCTCGCCCTGCCAACACCGTAGTGCCACCGGATCATCCCCTTAGTTGCAAGGATGTTGCAAGCATGTTCCTAGGATGTTCCTTGGTTGTTTCTGGCTTCTTGGTTCCTCTCTTTGTGCCTCCTGTCCCCGGTCGCGGCACCTCCGACACGCCAAGACCCGCGCTCTGCAGCCCGGTCTCCCGCCTTCAGTCCGGACGCCGATCCGACCCAGCCGACCAGCCTCAGGCCAGCCCACAGTTGCCACTCCTAATATAGAGACGGCAGCGGCCTCGTCAAGGTTACAATGACCGCCGCCAGCAGTTCGAGCGTATCGGGATAATACCACCCGCCGCCAGCCGCCCAAGTCCGAATTCCGAGGGCCGAAACCCGAAAGAAGGCTGAATACCGAAGGCCGAAGCCACGCTTGGGAATTTCGGGTTTCGGGTTTTGGCCTTCTTTCGGCCCTCGGATTTCGGGTTTCGGGTTTGGGCCTTTGCGCTCACGGGTTGGTGGTACTGTCAAGATACGGCCCCCGGGCGCTAGTCGCTCGGATGACAATTGACGCCCGCGGGAGCTTTCTCCAAAATGGCCGCAGGTTGCAGTGGTTTAGCAACCAAGCTCGATCGTTACGTTTGTACACCCTGGGCGATATGGTTTCATTTCTGCATGAAAATTGGAAGCGCGCGAAGCAAAAAGGCTTCAAGGCCTGTGTCCGGTTTGCGGTGGAGCGGTTTGATCCGTTCCTCGGCTATCCCGTCGGCCGGTTGCAATACCTGTGCCGGGTCGCGAAAGGCGAGCCTTACTTCGGTCATTTCTGTGCCGCAGGACAAGGTATAGCTGCCGGCGTTCATAATGAGGAACGCAAGCAGGTGCGAGAGGCAAACATGCGCCGCCTGGTTTTCCAGGGATGCTCTCTGAAGAGCGGAGACGCTCGAGTTCTGGAAGTGGGTTCGTGGGCTGGATGGAGTGCGATTGTTTGGGCGCAAGCGCTGAAGGATTGCGGACAGCAGGCCGGCGCTGTTGTCTGCGTCGATCCCTGGACGAGCTACTTGGATCTAAATGCAAATCGCACGCCGGTTTACCGAGCTATGGCGGCAGCCACCAAGCGGGATGCCATCGTGCGGCTTTTCTACCACAACGTCCGGACGGCTGGGCACGCGACTGCGGTTCATCCTTTTCGCGGAACCTCTGACTGCTGCCTCCCAATGCTGCGGGACATGGCGTTTCACCTTGTTTTTATTGATGGAGACCACTCCTATGCGGCAGTAAAGCGCGATTTAGAAAATGCGAGCCGGCTTGTTAGCGACGGCGGGGTACTCTGCGGCGATGATTTGGAGCTTCAGTTTCCGGACTTGGATGAAGCAAAGCTGCGAGAGGATTTGCATTGCGACTACCCGTTGGATCCTAAAACCAAGGGACGCTTTCACCCAGGCGTAACGCTGTCTGTGTGGGAGTTTTTCGGCCAGCGGGTTTCTGGCTGGGATGGGTTGTGGGCAATGCGAAAAGCGGGTAGCGCTTGGAAGCCCGTGGACCTTGACTTGTCCTGACCACCAGCCGTCTCGCTCGGATGTGCTCGATGCCAGTGCGGGGCACAGGAAGCGTGCGTGAGGCGGTAACAGGGGTGGACTGACCGTTCTGCTCCTCTCACTGGTCATCTACCGCGTCAGCGTGGCCGTGGCCACGAGGCCTTGGCAAAAGGCGTGCGCGACCACGAGGTGCCATTTCTCCAAACGATAGTCTGGTCTCGCAGATCTCCCCGCAGTCCGTCCAGCCAATCAAGAGCGATGACGAAGCCGGTGGGGTCGTAAGCAAGCCGAGACATCAAGCCGAACTCGTTTTGCACTCGAAGACCCTCAGGCGAGAACCAGATATGACATGGCTTGCTGGCATTCTTCCGGTACGGATGCGCGTCTGCCGGTTTGCCAGCTTTAGCTAAAAGACCTGATCTTCCGCCAAATGCTTACGGTTGGTGCAAGCGGTAAACTCTGTTTGTGGCCGCGAGCGGCAGGGTCACAATGGCCTCGTTGGTTGTAAGAGTCGGCACTACCACGAGATTCGTCCAGGGAACCACAGGCGGTAATCCACCCTCAGCGGCTTGAAGCCCAAAGTTGGTGGCCCACAAAGGCCATGCCAAAGTGATGTCTGTTCCCGACCGCCCAATGCTTAGCGACGGAAGCGGGTTCACCGTGACCGCGCCGTTGACATAGCTTGCGGCCAAAGGCAGAGCGTTTGTATCCGACACTTGACACACCACCGGCTGACCCGCAAACGAAACAGGGCAGTTGCCCTGAGCTGCGGCTGCAGTGCGGAAGGTCACCCTCACCAATTCCCTGGTGCCAGCAACAAACGTCTGCCCGGCTCCAAGGCCCAACACAAATCCCAACCGCCCCGCGCCTGCCTGGCTCTCATTCAGGAACATCGTGACCCCGTTGCTGGCACTGCCCAAGCCCGCGCTAACGTAATTCAGCGCCGAGGGATCGAACACCAGGCTGAAGCCAAGCGCGTTCTCGTTGCCCATAGACCCCAAGAGCACCGACGCCGTGCCCGTCAACCCCTGGATCACCATCGTGTTGGCGACTTCCAGCACGCACGTGACGTCATGCGGCGTGACCGGCGGCGAACCCGGTTTGGAAACATTGCCGCCAGGAGAGACATAGTTGGTCGGTCCCCCGGCCACCGTCAGGGGATCCAATTGCGCCGCATACCGCCCGACCTGCACCCAGTCGATGACCGTGATCGCTCCATCCCCCAGCGTCGCGCGCGGCGCGCAGTCGGCCCGCTGGAATTCGGAGGCGTTGGTCGGGTAATCCAACCCAGCGACAAAACGCCCCTCCTGCACCCAATCCCTAAGCGTGAGGGCCTTGTCGCCGTTGGGACGCGGAGAAACATCGCCCTCGAAGCTCGCCGCCTGGATCCAGACCACGCCACTCGCATAGGTCGCCGTCAGCAGGTTGCCGGACGCGTCCGAGAGTTCGCGGCCGATAGGAACGTCGCCAAAGCTCAAGGTGGTTGAGAAATTGTTGGTCCGCACGGCCGTCATGAAAGTGACCTCGACCATCTCCTGCGGGCCCGCAGCAAAAGTCTGACCTGGCGGCAGCGCCAAAATCACCCCCAGCTTTCCACTGGCAGCCTGGGTGGCATTGGTGAGCAAGGTGGCTCCACTGGCCCCGCTGCCCAGCGCGGTGCTGACGTAGGTGAGGCTGTTGGTGTCGAAGTCCAGGCTGAAGCTCAACCCGTTTTCATTCCCGTTGGCGGCCAAGGAGACCGGCACGTTCACCGTGGCGCCGGATTGGGCGTTGGTCACATTCACCACGCCCACCAAAGCTGGCGGGAAGTTCACCGACAAAGTGGCATTACTGCTTGAGGCCGTCCCAGCCACGTTGGTGATCACCACGCTGTAATTGCCGGCCTGGCTGAATTGCACATTCGTCAACGTCAGGGATGCGTTGGTGGCCCCGTCGAGCGCCGAACCCCCAAAACTCCACTGGCAACTCAGGGGCGCCGTGCCCGCAACCCCAACACTGAAGGTCACGCTGCCGCCAACCGTGACCACCTGATTAGCCGGTTGCGTATAGATGTACGGCGCGCTTGGCGTCAGGCATTTCCCTGATACCCCGGCGGCATAAATCCCCGCAATCTCAGTCGCCGACAAGGCGCGGTTGAAGATGTCAACCTCATCGATCTGGCCCTTGAAATACCTGGCCCCAAGGCAGCCCCCACAATATGTCCTCCCATTCTCCGCTCCTAGGGTCACGTAACTATTCGTCCTCATCGGTGAAACGGCTCCCGACATCAATCGTGGGCTTCCCCACGCTTGGCCGTCCAAGTACAACTGCATTTTGGCCCCATCATAAGTGCCCGCTACGTGATGCCATTCCCCAACCGGGAAAACAGCCGCCGAACCAGTAAGGTCCGCTGTGGTCGCAAAACTCGCCCCGTTGTTCGCGCTCATGAACAGAAATACACCAACCGGTCCATTGCCTACCTCCAAGCCGTAAAAATCGATGGTAACCAGCCCTGCGATGCGGGAGCCGAGGGGTGTGCTTGGGTCCACGTTGACCCAACAATCGAGCGTGAACTGGCCGCCGACATCCAAACTCGGCGCTCTGGGAATCCTCACGTTGCCGCTAGTCCCGTCAAAACTGAAGGCTTGGCCGACCTCACCAGGGGCAAAGGTGACTCCGTTTTGCAGCGTGCCATTATTCAGGCCCTCTTCGTCCGATGCGTTCCCCTCCCCACGCCACCAACTGACCAGCCCTGCAGGCGGCGGTACACAAGGTGGAGGCGGATTAACCGTCAGCACAGCAACGCTGCTGGTCACCACCCCGTATACGTTGGTCACCACTACTGCGTAGCTACCCGCTTGGTTCGCTTGCACGCCGGTAAGGTTCAGGACGGACGCCGTCCCCGTAGGTACGTTGGTGCCGTCGAATTGCCATTGGTAAGCGAGCGGTGGCGTGCCGTTGGCCACCACACTGAAATTCACATTGGCCCCTACTATCACTAGTTGGTTCGTCGGGGGCACAACCACCCCGGCGGCCCAACCGCACTTGCCCATGGCTCCCGCATTATAGATGGCCGCAATCTCGCTCGCCGACAATGCCCGGTTGAAGATGTCAACCTCATCGATCAGGCCCTTGAAGTACCTGCCCGGGGTACAGATCGGGCAATAAGTCCTTCCATCCTCGGAACCAATCGTCACAAAGCTGCTGCTGAGCATCGGCGATATCGCTCCCGACGCGGGCTGCGGTTTGCCATACGGCTGCCCATCCAGGTAAAACTGCAACTTGCTCCCGTCATAAGTCCCCGCCACATGGTGCCACTGCCCGGCAGGGAAAACCGCCCCACTTCCGTTAATATCAGAGGTGGCCACGAAGCTCCCGCCGCTATTTGTGCTTATGAAAAGGATCACGCCTAGCGAACCCCCAATTTCAATTCCGCAAAAGTCACTCGTGACCAAGCCTTGGATGCGCGAACCGATCGGCATGCTGGGATCAACGTTAACCCAGCAGTCGATGGTGAGCTGACCTCCCACATCCAGGCTCGGAGCCCTGGGGACATTCACGTATTGGTTGACGCCGTTGAAACTGAAAGCCTGGCCCACCTCGCCGGTGCCGAAGCCTGCTCCGTTTACCAAAATGCCGTTGTTCCCGCCAACGGTATCATTAGCAAATCCATCAGCCTGCCACCAGGACACCAAGCCTCCAGGCGCAGGTGTGCAGGAAGGGGGGGTGACCGTCAGGAGCGCGTCGGCGCTGTTGGTCGAGCCAAAGGCGTTGGTTATCTGCACTACATAGATGCCCGCTTGGGCCGGCTGCACATTGGTCAGCGCGAGCGAGCTGCCGGTTGCCCCGGTAATGTTGCTCCCACTAAAACGCCACTGGTAGCTCAACGGCGGACTGCCCGTGGCTGTAACGCTGAAGGTCGCAGCGGAGCCGGCAAGGACCGTCTGACTCGCAGGCTGCGTGGTTATCAACGGGGCCGTGCCTGGCGGGCATTTGCCCGCTGCGCCGGCATTGTAGATGGCTTGAAGATCCGCAGTAGAAAGCGCGGCTGAATAAAAGCTCAATTCATCAATCAAACCATCGAAATATCCACGACTGCCAGTGCTGGAAAAAAGATTCGCCCCTATCCCGACCCTGGCTGTGGTGTTGGTGACCGTAATTGGCGGATCGATCCGCTCGGCCACTTCCACCCCATTGACATAGATGCGGCGTGCGCCGGCAGGCTGATCATAAACCGCGGCCACGTGGCTCCATGTGTTCAAGGCGAACACATTGGTTGGAGTGTAGAAGCTTTGAAAGGACACGTCCCACTGATGGGTCCAATCTGAAATTGCAAACTGAAGCGACTCGTTGGGAGTCTCATTGAAAGTGTAGCTCCGCTGGTTAAGGTCGTCCGGGGTGTCGGCCCACTTCGCGATGATCGTCTGCAACTGATCCTGCCTCGGGAAAATCCAGCCTTCGATGGTAAAGCTCCCGGCGGGATTGAGACTGCTGCTGCTCGGGACTTCCACGTAACCACTAACACCATCAAAACTGAACGCCTGCCCCACCTCCCCGCTGGCGAACGACGCGCCAACTGACAGCGTGCCATTATTCGTGCCAGCCGCGTCCAGACAGTCCCCCTCTCCACGCCACCAACTGACCAGCCCCGAAGGCGGGGGCGTGCAGGGCGGGGAGGTGACCGTCAGGATCGCGTTGGCGCTGTTGGTTGAACCGTAGGCGTTCGTTACCTGCACCACGTACATCCCTGCTTGGGCCGGCTGCACATTGCTCAGCGTGAGCGACGTGCCGGTCGCCCCCGTAATGTTGGTCCCATTAACCCCCCACTGATAACTCAACGGCGGCGTGCCCGTGGCTGTAACGCTGAAGGTCGCGGCGGAGCCGGCAAGGACCGTCTGACTGGCAGGTTGCGTGGTTATCAACGGGGCCGCCCCTGGCGCGCATTTGCCTGCGCCGCCGGCCAGGTAGATCGCCTGTATCTCGGCAGCAGACAACGAGCGCTGGTAATAGCTGACTTCGTCGATGAGGCCATTAAAGAATTGGCCCACATAACTGCAATCGTCGGCCGCCGGGCTGTAGAAACCGCCTATGCAGAAAGGACAACCCGAATCCACAGGGGAAGCACCCGGCGTGCTTTGCGCGTTCAGGACACCATTGATATACAATCGGAGCGTAGTCCCATCCCATGTTCCAGCGAGATGAGTGAATTGGCCGATAGGTATTTCGCTGGTGCCCGCAGCCTCATAAAACGTGAAATGGCTGACTCCGAATTGAAAGGCAACGAGCACCCCCGTGCTTCCTGTCCGTGCGAGCAACAGGCATTGTCCATAGCTCTGGCCGAAGATGACATTCTGGTTTATTGGGTCACTCACCTGCGCCAACGGCTTGACCCAGGCTTCCACCGAATAGTTGGAATTGACCAGGCTAGGAGCGTACGGAATCTGGACGCATTGATTGCTGCCATTAAAACTGAAGGCTTGGCCCACCATCCCCGCCGCAAAGGACGCCCCATTTAACAATGTTCCGTTATTGCTGCCAACGCTGTCTCCGGCGCTGCCCTCGCCTGGCCACCAACTGACCAGGCCCGAAGGCGACGGCGTGCAGTTTGTGAGGTCGGCGTATGCGGTCAAAGCGATAGTGGCCGAAATTATTGCTCCCAGCAGGATACCCGGTGTGAGAACCGGACTTCGCGATATCATTAGAAGTCTCATATTAAATCTTCCCCACGATGGTCTCCACGCCATCGTATTATTTATCAGTTATGCAGAACGAGGGCTCCTTGTCAATAGAAATACAAAAGTATAAGACACGACGATGTTGCAGTTAGAAAGCCTGATGCATCCGGATTATGGTTGCGCCCTGGACTGCCACTTTGTGGCGGCTGGCATCCTGCCTGCCGCTACGGCGCAGGACGATGGCAGTGTGGATGCCCCCTCCCGCCTTTGCGCAGCCGAGGAAATCTTGACTGAGCGGGGCAACCCGCTCACATTATCAGCCCGATCATTGATTGCAATCGGGCAAGACGTAACTTGAGCATGAGAAACATTCTGAAGCATCTCTTTTACATGGTTTACTATCCGGCTTCTTTCGTCTGGCGGAAGCTCGACGGCATCGCGTCGTGGAAGGAAACCAAGTGGTGGATCGATCACCTGCCCAATGGCATGTTCACCTCCGCTAACTATGCAAGCTACGCCGGCTGGCTTCAAAACCAGGGCATGTTTTCAGTCTTGATGAGCCTTTACCTGAAGAAGGAGAAGCCAAACATCCTGGATTTTGGGTGCGGGATGGGCAACCTCGCCCCGGTGGCCTATCACTTCGTCCGGAATGGCGGGAAGTTTCTGGGGATTGATACGGATGCCAAGTCGATCGCCGCTTGCCACAAGACCTATAAGGACCTGAAAAACTGCGAGTTCTATCGGACGCGGGACCCCAATGCCTGGTACCCCCAGGATGGCGTACAGCCGACCAAACCTGGCGAAATTGACTGGCCGGTGAAGAATAAAACGCAGGACTTGGTCACGGCGATGTCCGTCTTCACCCACCTCCAGGAGAAAGCCGCCATCGAATACCGGAATAAGATCCACGACGTGCTGGTTGAGGATGGATTGGCCATTATCAGCTTCCTGATCGTCCGGGATTACGTGAATCCCAATAACGACATCTTTAATCACAAACACCCGTTGACGCCGGGTTGGTTCACTTCCAGCCCATCTTGCCCTGAATGTTCCATCGGCATCGAGAACAGCGCCTTGCTCAAGCTGCTGGACGGCAAGTTCAAAATCCTCGGACACATCGAAGGATGTGTCACCGGTGGCAAGCATCC
>Ga0181538_10006215_pt1 | contig 10413 bp, 11 predicted proteins | sample PEATcosm2014_Bin_40_FD_119773 | JGI IMG/M metagenome (GOLD analysis project Ga0181538, IMG submission 119773) | Peatland microbial communities from MTU Mesocosm Facility, Houghton, MI, USA - PEATcosm2014_Bin23_30_metaG | ecosystem: Environmental > Terrestrial > Soil > Wetlands > Peat | place...
GAGCCCGGATCCCGCTAATCAACTGGCAAGCATTCAGTACGCCGCATTCGGCGACCTGGTGGAGTTCGACTTCACTTACCCGGACGCGCTGACCGCGACGCAGGCGTTCAGCGTTTTCAGCGTTAATAACAGTATCTATACGAACATGCCGCCCAGCGGACAGAGCTTCACCAATCAGAACTTCCCGAGCTTCATCAAGCTGTACCCGCCGCCACCCCCGCACGGGACGCCTATCCCGTGGCTGATCTACTATGGTTTCACCACCAACTTCACCGGCGCGGAGTTGATTACTACGAACGGGCTGCCGGTCTGGCAGGATTACGTGGCCGGCTTGAACCCGACCAATGCGAACCCAGGCTTTAGTGTTTCGATACCCTTTGCCCCGGGGCAAGCGCCGCAAATCATCTTCAGCACCGTCGCGGGGCGGACGTATCGAGTGGAGACCGCCACCAGTCTGGATAGCTGGTCTGTCTTGCGCGATAACATCCCCGGCACCGGCGGCAACATTCTGTTCGTAGATGACCGCGTCCTGAGCGGGGTCAACCCTGTGTTCTACCGCGTGGCGGTCTATTAGCGATCCTGCCCTGCTCGGGCTGGAGACATTGTGCCGACAATCCTCGGCAGCAAGTCGACGGGCAGTCCTGCGGGCCTCGCCGGAGCTTCCCCGGACCCCCACCGGAGCCTCCCCGTAGTACCTCTTATCCGCGATAAGAGGTACTACGGGGAGGCTCCGGCGGGGGTCCGGTGGGGCTATGGAGGTATGAGCAGCACCCTCTCCAATTGGTTTGGCTTATGTAACCGTGCACCGATGGATGTGTCTCAATACAGGACAGCCCGCACCCGTGCCGCCCGAAATGCCGTCAGCCACGCCATCCTTGTTGGTGCCAGTAGTGATGCTCGGGTGATGGCCGTCGTAAATCGGTTCGGCAATGGGCGGCACTGGCACGGCAGTGGCATTGGAAACGCCGGACATCGTCTTTCCGGGGAGACACCTCACCAAGATGCTGGAATTCGTTGCGCTGTCCCGCCGCACGTTGAATGTCATTCGCCAGAATATTGCCTTTAGCGCGGTGCTGAATATTCTCTCGGTGCTCGCCGCCGGGTTGGGATTGATTAGCCCCATCGGTGGCGCTCTTCTCCACGAAAGCGGAGCGATGGCGGTCATCCTGAACGCGGTGCGCCTCCTGTGCTGAGCGGGTGCGTGAAGCTTTGCGGACCCTTGCCTTTAGAACACGGCGGTGATGCCGGCGTAGAAGGCACGACGGGGGCCGTACGCCGGCGCCGCGATGCCGATACCCGTGCCGTCGCGGATTTCATAAACCTGGTCGAAAAGGTTGAGGCAGTCAAAACGCAGCTTTAACGCACGAATGCCAGCGGAATGGGACGGCAAGTGGAAGATGTGCTCAATGCCGAGATTCGCTGTCCAATAGGCCGGCAGTTTGTCTAGGTTCGCAAAACCCGACCGCAAGCCGTTGCCATATAAGAAGTCTGTGTAGAGCCGGGTGTCCTTCAAGCAGCTGTAGGACACGCCGCCCGAACCGGTGAATCGGCCCTGATGATCCAGTTGGATGGAATTCGCGGACACGTAAGCCAGCTCGTTGTTCGGGAATTCGTATTGTGCCGAGTCAATGTTGCGCGCTTCGGTTTGGACATACGAACAATTTCCGTAGATGGACAAAGGCCCTTGCTTGTAGATGCTACTCACTTCCGCTCCGTATACGGTGCCATCCGTGTAGTTAAAGTTGTTGAGAATGACCGCGCTGCCGAACTGTCCATCGTCCAGGAGATTCCTGGCGAGCTTGCAAAAGGAATCTACCGTGATTTGCCAGGGGCGGGCAAGCTGCCGGGAAAGGCCGACATCAAAATAATGATCGCGTTCAACTTTTTGGGGACTGTCCTGCGCATTAAACGGCGCGTCGGTGGTATATTCAAATCTTTGGATGGTTGACAACGGAATGAATTGCAACGTCGGCGGCATAAAATAACGCGCATAGCCGATGTGGGCGGAAGTGGCATCGTCAATCTGCCAGACCAGATTTGCCCGTGGACTAATCTGGCCTTCGTGATCGAATGAAACATCGAAGCGGTCATAACGCACGCCGTAGTTCAAGACCAGGTGGTCGTTCAAATGCCACTCGTCCTGCAAATAAATGCCCGAGGTCAACCCGCTGTTTCTACTGTTGCCGGTTATTGTGGCCGGCGTGGATGCCGATTGCGGCGTTGGTGCTGGCAGGTCGTTGCCTGACGGGTTGGGGGCGAATTGTGAACTGGCAGGAAAGACGGCGGCCTCGGTAGCGAGTCGTTCGATATTATAAGTTGCCAGCATCCCGGCGCGGAGGGTGTGGTAGTCGCCCAAGGTGTAAGAGGCGTCTGCTTGCAGTCCGTTTGCGAAATCACTGGTTTTCACCTGGGCGGCGTCGCCATCGAAAAGAAGGTCTTGCGCCAGGTCGGGGGAAAACCGGATGCCAGTATATCGGGTAAAGGCGGAAACCTGAGTCGAAAGACTGCCCGCAGATTTCTGGTAGGAAAGCACGGCGTAATAATTCTGTTCGTTCTGGTTTTCGTTGATGTTGGACGAATCAGCCGGCGGGCTGTTCGTCAACTGGTAGGCCGAAGAAAGTCCTGGCGTATTGGGAATTTCAAAATCGGCGTAAGAGCCGCTCAACAGCAAGGTCAGCCGGCTGGTTTCGTCGAACCGATGGGAGAAATAGCCAAACACATTTTCCTGGTCGGTCACATCATGCAGCGGATGGCTACTGGCGGTTGTGTTATCAATGCCTAGATTATTGTGCAAATAGGAGGCGCTGATGAAATAATCGAGATTGGTCGTTGTGCCGCCCAATGACCCGGAAGGATGGAAAGTATCGTAACTACCGCCGTAAAGAGAGATTTCATTGCCATTGAGTTGAGAACCTGTCTTGGTTGCAACGTCAATAATTCCGGCGGTTCGGTCGCCAAACTGAGCCGGCAAAGTTCCCGTAATCAACGTGACTGAACTAATCATGTGAGGGTCAATTTCCTGCCCGAAACCGTTGAGCCCCTGGGGCAGCAAAACCCCATTGACGCGGTATTGCACGTCCCCGTGATCGCCGCGAACATGCACTTCCCCGAATTCATCCTGCACCACACCCGGCGCATGCAGCAGCACCTGCTGAAAAGAGGAATTCTCACCCTGACCCATTGACTGAATCTGGTTCGCGCCGATTTTGTAGGTGACCGCTCCAAGACTGGGCGCGATTTGCTCGCGCGCCGCGTCAAGGTCGCCAATAACAACTACCGGCTCAAGCTGCACCGGAGAATTTGATCCTGCTGCATTGGTGCTCTGCACCAAGGAGGCCGGCGGTGGATTGGTTGTGGCATTCGTGGCAGCCGCAAGCTGCCGGGAGTAATCAATCGCGCCAGCGGCGAGCGGAAGCGCCGCGAGCGGCGAACAACAGAACGCGACGAGCGCCGTTCCTGCCGGAACGCTCAGGCCGGGGCCGTGATGTCGTTTGTAGAGTAGCAGCGACAAGAACATGTAGCTACTGCTACATCTCTGGCGCTGGACTGTCAAACGGGTTCTGGCAATACTTAGCCAAAATATGACACAATCAGCCAAGGGTGCGGGGACCGCGCGGAAGCAGGGGGCGGCCCGGCCTGCCGAAATACAAGCTTCCGCGCTGCGACACACGCGGCAGGAACATGCAATGGAAAGCGCGCAGGATTACACCGAAGCCATCGCTGACCTTGCCGCTGTTCACGGAGAAGCGCGAGCGGTTGACCTTGCCAGCCGCCTTGGAGTCTCGCATGTCACGGTGATCCGCACGGTTGCCCGGCTGCAACGCGACGGGTATGTTTCCACCCGTCCGTACCGCTCGATATTCCTGACCGATGAAGGCTTGCGGATAGCGGAGGAATCCAGGCGCCGCCACGAGACTGTGGTGGCTTTCCTTCGGGCACTGGGTGTGCCATACGCAATAGCACAAACCGACGCGGAAGGCATCGAACATCATGTGAGCCCTGAAACCCTGGCGGCGTTTAAGCGTTACACGGCATCAAGGAAGTGAAGCCGGTTCCGTCCTTCGCAGCCTTCCCCGCAGAGCTTGCAGAGCTGCGGACAAATCCAGACTAAGTTGTGTTGTCTGGTCCATGCGGCGCAGCAATGGGCGCGGGTTTGGTCAGCGCGGCCAGCCTGTCATTGGTGACCGGGTGGGCGATTTGTTCTCGAACCTCATTCGAGGCCGTCTTCCGAGGGCTTCCGACGAGAGGCGTTAGAACTTCATCCGCTTTGGTCGCCTCGGTTGCCAGTTCAGGCAGGGTGGCAGGTGCGGCGGTTTGCGAATCGCCCGGCGGCCTCGGAATAGGAGGTTCGACCGCGGAACCCGGTCGGCTCAGGCCCTCACGAAGTGCTGCCAGCATGCGCTCCGCGGTTTCCTGCGGCAATACGGGGCCGGTGACACGGATCGCGTCCGTTGTCGCGAGGATTTCGTCGAGTGTGCCGAGGGCCTCGATGTGGCCGGCGCAGCAGATCGCAAATCGGTCACAAATATCTTTTGCAGGAGTGAGCGAATCACTGGTTAAAATGACGGTCTTGCCCCGTCGTGCCAATGCCACAATCAAGTCTCTCATCTCGGCGCAGCCGGCCGGGTCCAGCGCAGCGAACGGCTCGTCCAGCAGCAGCAGCTCCGGATTCTTGAGGAGCGCTTGCCTCAGAACCGAGCTACGCTCGTTCCCGGGTGTAACATCAGCAGGCTCTGAGCGCGGGTGCCTGTTGTGCCAGATAAACAAATCCCTCAGGAAGTCCACTACTTGCGCCAGAAGATGTGATTTGTTGTGGCTTGGTTTCTGGGGAAGGTAGCCGATACGCCCTCTCGCGGAATGGCGGCGTGGTGAGCGGCCGAACACCCTGGCTTTACCCTCTGAGGGAGAAAGTCGCCCCGCCAGGATTCTTATCGTGGTCGATTTGCCCGAACCGCTTGGGCCAAGCAAGCCGAACACTTCTCCACGACGAACCTCAAAACTGACATCGGTCAGGGCGCGCGCGAACTTGGGATAATCAAAGTGTCGGCTGACACTTTGCATCCATGCGACCAGTTCGTGGCGGTGCGGGGGCTCAGACTTAGGATTGGCTCTTTCTGGGGGCCTCATATCAAAGGAGTCGAAGCAATAGCGTTACGGTTCCAATCAACGCGACGCCGGCAGCGAAACTCGCCAGCACAAGCGCTTTGTGGTGGTGCAGAATCTCCCCTCCCACTGCATGCACCGCGAGGAAGAGAAAACCGCCGCCCACATGCGCCACGACCGCATCCAGCCAGAATTCCGGGATGTGCGGCAGCGCCCGCAGACCGAGGAAACCACCCAAGAGGGTGGTCGATTCAACCAGCGCCACGCGAAGCACTGTGCCGCGGCGGCTAAGCCCAGCCCCGAAGAGCAAGGCGCCCAACGCCAGGCCCTCGGGCACTTTGTGGACACACACCGCCAGCACGAGGGCGAAATCCAAAGCCCGTCCGCCGGCGAGGCTGGCCTCATGCGCCTCATGCCCGGCGGCCAGCGCCAACCCATCCGCCGTGCAATGGATTGCGAGCGCCACCATCATCGCGGTGGCAATGTCGCTGAACCGATGCCGTGTGGCCTCGTCGAAATGGCTGGCGGCACAGGCGGGGCAGACGTGATACACGTATTTCGTAATGAGAACGAAAGCAACGTAGCCACTGCTCAACGCCAACAACAGTCCCCACCACCGCAGTGACTCAAAACTCTCAGGCAGAATGCCAAAGACGGTCACCCCAAAAAGCGTGCCCGCTCCGAGGCTGATCAACGCGCACAGCCGCCGGTGGGACTTGCCGAGCGATGAACCCAACACCCCACCAATGACCGCGAGGGCGAACGCCAGGAAAAAGCAGCCGTACCCCAAGCAAGTCAGGAGGAACCCGCTCAGGAGGAAAACAACTACCCATGCGAGCGTGCCGCCTCCCCTGGAAGACCCTGGTGCGCCCGCCTCGAGCCGCTGGGTTGGCCGTCTCATTGCCCCGGCCCTTTCAGTTCGTCAGCCTCGAGGCGATAGATGCCGACCAGCTCGCCACGCTCGCGCACATCGCCCACCTGAAAAATCCCGCAAACGGTCACCGGCTCATCCATGATAGGCTTCACACCTTTGCCGATCATCCGAACACTGACCCATTCGTTAATCTTGGGCGGGATACCGTAGCAGCACATGCTTTGGTTTCGCAGAATGAGAAAGTCGGTCGCCAAACCTCGATGGAAGTTCATCGGCAACATATAACCCCTCACCGACACCTCTTTGCCATTCAAGGCCTGAATGCCTTCGGGAATCTGCGCCAGAGTCTTAAGTGAGGCGGCGGCGGCGTTTGTGGGGGCATCCACCATCTGGTCCGTCACCTCAAACGCGAAACCGGACAACTGATCGAAGCCCACGGAGAGGCGAGCTGGCCGAGCAGCGGCCTTGGCGCCGGATGTGAGAGCTGGGGCTTCGGCGGTCGGCAGACTGGTCGGACGGAGCGTTGAAGCCACCGCTGGCGGGGTTGACATCGTGTGAGTTTTAAGCGCGGATTCGGTTGTTCTTGGGTGCAGAATCTGCGCCTTGACCATCTGCGACGGCGAACCAACGGGAATCACTAGCAACGCCATGGCAAACAGGGCGATGCCTACGGCAGCGCCAATCGCCAGACCGAGATAGGCCCGCCGGTTGGCCGCCACCAGTGCTCTTGCTTTCCGACTCTTCTGTCTTGTCATCGGTAGGCAACGGCTTGTGGATTCACCTCGACTCCTCTGGATGCTCCATTTTTTCCCCGTCCATCCGATAGATGGCGCGGAGCCGCCCATTTTCGCTATACTCGCCCACGTGCAACTTGCCGAAAATCGTTACCGGCCGGTCCATGATGGCTTCTATGCCTTTCCCAGTCACACGAATGACCACCCATTCATTAATTCTTGGCCGAATGCCAAAACAACACATTGATTGGCTTTTTAGAAGCAGGCAATCCGTGGTGAGACCGTTCAGGTGATTCAAGGGTATCATAAAACCCTTGATAAACACCGCCTTCCCGTCCAGGGACTTGATGTCATCAGGGATTTGTCCAACCATTTTCCAGCCTGCGGGGTCCAGGGTGACGTCGGCCGGAAAGGCCGACAATTTGTCGAATCCAGCCGCCAAGTATCCTCCTTTCATTTCCGCGAGGGTCCCGCTCGTCTCCGGGGGACCACCCAGAGCTGATTTCATTGCTGGGTCTCTGTTCGCAGAGGAACCGGTCTGAGTGCTCGGATTAAAGGGCAAACGGTGAAAGCCCTTTGGCACCTCGGCGTTGGTGGCCGACCGGACATTGGTCAGCGTTTGGCTCAACGCCGGTCTGTTGGTTGCAAGCAAAAAGGCCGGAGCTGGCGCATCAATCGGCGTTCCGCGCACGAGCTGCGCAACCGCCTGCCGGCCCAAAAGCCCGGAGCAAAGGACAACGAGGAGGACACACAGAGGCAAGGCTCGGACGCCACCGCCGGAAGAAGCTCGTCCTGATACCTTGCGGGTTTCCCGCTTGCCAGCAAGCTGCTGCCGGCTATTGCTTGGATTTGACATCGTTGCCTTTCGGAAAGTTGAACAGGATGTTCGTGAAGGTCTTGCCGTGAACGGTGATTTCTTTGAGCACCGCGTCAAATCTTGAAGTTGCTTTGAGCCAGTCGGCCCGCGCCTCGAATTGAGATGTGTCGCCAACCTTTTCGCCCGTGGCGTTGTTGGCGACCGGCTGCAGCCTCAACTTCTCCCGCTGCCCGGAAACCTGGACCGTGATCTCGACTACAGGCGCATTGATGCGGACAAAGTTTTCCAGTTCCCTGTCCATCACGAACGCCTGCAATTTGCCCTCAGGCGCGTCCAGGACAAATTCGACATGATATTCCTCCTCGCCCAACTCGACGGGTGCGCCGCCGTGCGGCGCTTTGTGCTCATGACGATGCACCGCTTCTTTGGCGGGCGCGACGGGTTTAGTCTTGGAGCAGCCACCGGCCAATTCGGCGGCGAGCGCGACACAGAGCAGAGTGCTAGTTTTCATCGGTTCGATTTCGCTTCACGAGGGGGGCGTGAGGTTTGAGGCGACATCGGTGCGGTAGGCTTTGATAGCGGGCACAACTCCTGAGAGCGCGCCCAGCGCTGTAAACGCGGCGGGTGACCAAAGCATGACCGGATTGAAAGAAAACGGGTCGAGCACAACGCCCGTCTGCGCGCGGATGATCCCGGCCACGAAAGTCACCAATCCCAAGTAGATACCGAACGCCGCCGACATGCCGAGCGCGGCAATCGCTGCGGCTTCGAGAACGATGGCGGAAAACACGGTTGCGCGGCGAGCACCGAGCGCCCGAAGGATGGCGAATTCGCGACGCCGCTCGTTCATCGAATTGTAGATGCTTGCCAGGATCGAACCGGCCGCAACCAGCATAACGAGATAACATACGAGGGTCAGCACCCGGTCGAACCACCCGATCTTGTCGAACAAGTCCGCCATCACGCGCCCGATGGGCCAAGCAAATGTAAGGCGGTTGCCCTGCTTGTTATACATCATGTCCATTTGAAAACCGGCGATGGCGCTTCCCGCCTTGAGCTTGACCAGCACGGCGCTTACATCGGTTGCGGCGTTTGGATCGTGCCCGCTCATGCGCTGAATGCCCGCCAAGGGAATCCAGATCACGCGGTCGGCGGGCGTATTCGATGGCTTGAGCGCGCCGATCACCACGTACGTTTCCGAGTGCTGATTCTTTTCGTCGAAGATCAATCCGTGAAACGGATGAAACGTGTCGCCCACTTTGAGTCTCATTTTGCGCGCGACAAAATCGCCAACGACCGCTTCACGCCGTCCGGGGTCGAACCAATCACCTCCGGCCTGCAGCTCGAAGTGCTTTCCCGGTGCGTATTCAGCTTTGTGAAACAGTTCCGGCGTGGTGCCCACTAGCCGGTAGCCGCGATAGTTGTCCCCCACGGCCAGCGGTATGGCGAGTTCGACGTTCGGATCTTCTTGAATGTCGAGAAAGTCCTGCCAGGCCAGATTGCCGGGGGACGCTTCCAGATGGAAGATGGCGTTCAACACCAGTTGCAGCTTCGAGCCGCGAGCGCCAAGCACGGCATCGAAGCCGGCATTGACCCCGGTGAAAGTAGCCTGCGACTGCTGCTTCACGACCCACACGGACATGAGCAACCCACCCGCGAGCGCGACTGAGGCCGCGGTGACGACGGTTGACAGCGCGTGTTGCCGGAGGCTGCGGAGGACGATGCCGCCAATGGTCATGTTTCCACCTCCTGCGCGAAGGCGCGGTTCATTTTGTGGAAATCACCAACGTGCTCGAATTGGCCCAGCACTTCGCGGTCGTGACTGACGAGCAACAACGCTGCCTCGTTTTCCCGGCATGCTTCGCGGATCAAGGCGAGCGATTCCCGCGCGCTCTTGTGGTCCAAGTTTCCAGTGGGTTCGTCAGCAAGAACCAGCTTGGGGTTGTTCGCCAGAGCACGGGCGACGGCAACCCGCTGCTGCTGGCCACTGGAAAGCTGCCGGGGATAGTGTGCCAGTCGCTGGCCGAGGCCGACGCGCTTCAGGAGTTTTTCCGCCAAGTTGCGGTCGGCCCCGGGTCCGAAGGACATTCCGAGCAAGACGTTTTCGAGGCAGGTGTAGCCTTGCAGGAGATTGAAGGTCTGGAAAATGTAGCCGATGGTGGTTGCCCGAAGGCGGTCGCGGGCGGGCTCTTTGAGGGCCGACATCTCCTGGCCGGCAAGGACAATCCGGCCGGCATCCGGCTTGAGAATTCCGGCAATCGGGTGGAGAAAAGTAGTCTTGCCGGAGCCGCTCTCGCCCTCCAGCGCCATCTGGGCCTGTTCGGAGAGGGCAAAGCTCTTCACGTTGACAACGCAATGATCCGAGCCATCCGGGGTGAGGAAGGACTTTCTAAGATCAGAGATTTCGAGCAGCATCATACGCTGGAGGTTAGGGCGCCTGGCCCGGAGTTCGCGGCGGAGGAGCCGCCGGCGCTGGCGAACAGGGCCATCGAGTGCAACTTCAATCCGCCGAGAATCTCCACAACCATCATCAACGCCGTCAGTACGAGCACGCGCCGGGTGTTCTTCTCCCCGGAGGCGAACTCACCACAAAAGTCATGGGTGTGCTGCCAACGGGATGTCTCTATGCGGTGCACGGCTACTGTCTCATTGCTTGGCCCCTTTTGGCTGGAGGTTCTCCACCTGGGCGGCGAGATCGTTGTACTTGTTCCCAATGTCGTTGCGGTCTTTCACTTCATCGGTGTACTTCTTCACGAACTCGTCTCGCTGTCCGACCAGGTCTTTCATGGCTTCGTTGTGCTTTTGGATGCCGCCGTAGGGCTCCTTCAACTTCCCTTGCAGGCTTTCGACCGCAGACTTGTATTCGGCAATTTGGTTGGTCAACC
>Ga0181538_10006217_pt1 | contig 10411 bp, 9 predicted proteins | sample PEATcosm2014_Bin_40_FD_119773 | JGI IMG/M metagenome (GOLD analysis project Ga0181538, IMG submission 119773) | Peatland microbial communities from MTU Mesocosm Facility, Houghton, MI, USA - PEATcosm2014_Bin23_30_metaG | ecosystem: Environmental > Terrestrial > Soil > Wetlands > Peat | place...
AGTGCACGCTTGCCGTTCAAAAAACCCATGGTGTCTCCCCTTCTCCGGCCTGTTTTCCGGCCTATCCCTGCTGCCGGGTGGCATCGACGTACATGACCAGCCGTTGCCCGGCTCTGATCTGGTGGCGTTGATTGAGGCCGTTCCAGCTCTTGAGCTGGGTGACCGACACCTGAAACTGCCGGGAAATACTATAGACCGTATCGCCGCGGCGCACCGTATAGAGCACACGCCGGCCGCTCACCACGCCCTCATTGCGATAGCGCCGCGAGCTCGCCTTGATGACCAACCGCTGGCCCTTCACCAGCGAATCACCAAGCTCCATGTTATTCAGGCGCGCCAGCGTGCTCACCGGCATGCCCTGGCGGCGCGCAATGCTGTTCAGCGTCTCGCCGGTGCGGACGCGGTAAACGATCTGGCGCTGTTTGCGGCCCAGATCGGTCTCCGGCCGATCGACGCGCGCCGCCGCGAGCAGCACCTTGTCCGGCAACTGCACGCTGATCTCGGGAATCTTGAGGGTTTGGCCGATGCTGACGCGGCCGCCTTGCAGGTCATTGACCTTGGCGATGACCGCCGCCGTCGTGCCGTACTGCCGCGCAATCGTCGCCAGGCTTTCGCGTTTCGCCACATCATGCGCCACATAGTGCACGCGATCCTCCGGCCCCAGGGTCGTGAGCGCCGACTCGAAGGCATCCGCGTTGTCGATCGGCACCAGCATGCGGTGCGGCCCATCGGGGTCCGTCGCCCAGCGGTTGTAGCCGGGATTGAGCGCGACCAGCTCGTCATAGCTGGTGCCCGCCAACTGCGCGGCGATTTTCAAATCGATTTGCGACGCGGTGTCGATGACCGCGAAGTACGGCTCGTTCGGGATCGCGGCAAAATCCAGGCCGTAGCGCTCGGGCTCGGCCATCAGGCGCTTCATGGCGAGCAGCTTCGGCACATAGGCGCGCGTCTCGGCCGGCAGATTCAGGTGCCAAAAATCGGTGGGTTTGCCGCGCGCCCGGTTGTAGTCGATCGCGCGCTGCACCCCGGCCTCGCCGACATTGTAGGCGGCGATCGCCAACAGCCAATCGCCGTCGAATTGATCGTGCAGCGCTTGCAAGTAATCGAGCGCCGCACGCGTCGATTCGATGACGTCGCGCCGGCCGTCGTACCACCAATTCTGCTTCAAGCCAAAGCGCACACCGGTGCCGGGAATGAACTGCCAGAGGCCTGCGGCGCGGCTCACCGAATAGGCGAACGGCTCGTAGGCGCTTTCGACCACCGGCAGCAGCGCGAACTCCAACGGCATGCCGCGCGCCTCGACCTCGGTGATGACGTGGTACATGTAGCGCTGGCCGCGCTGGAAGCAGCGCTCGAGATAATCCGGATTATGTTGGAACCAGGCGAGCTGTTGATCGATGGCCGGCTCCTGGACTTCGTCGAACGCAAACCCGGCGCGCATGCGATCGAATAGATCGTCATAGTCTTCGCCGTTGTGATGCTGCCATTCGCGCGGCATGGTCAGCGACGGCGTAGCGCCCGTCCCGGGGTTGACGGTATCGGCCGGCGATGTGCCCGCGTCCGCCGTGGCCGGCAGCACGATGCGTTCGCGCGCGGGGGGCGTCGTCGCCTGATGCGCGCAGGCGCCGAGAGTGAGCGCCACGCCGGCAATGAATGGGATTCGCAACGACAAGTCAGCCATCCTACAGTGCCCCTTGAGTTCCGCTAGCGGAACTGGTCCTTCCAGGCACGTAATACGGCAAATACGTCGGCCGGTTCGTGCAGCGACCGGCCGGCGTGCTCTTCGGCGGCGGCGCGCACCGGCGCGGCGTCGCAACGCAGAAACGGATTGACGCGAATCTCCAACGCCATCCGGGATGGCAGTGTCGGGGTATCGTCCACGCGCAGACGCACGACGCGGTCGCGATACTCGCGCGCGGACGGGTTGGCCGGATCCACCGTCAGTGCGAATCGCAGGTTGGCCGCGGTGTACTCGTGACCGCAATACATCTGCGTGTCCGGCGGCAAGGCGCGCAGCCGATTCAAAGACGCGTTCATTTGTGTAGGAGTACCCTCGAACATTCGACCGCAGCCGGCGCTGAACAGCGTATCGCCGCAAAACAGCGCCCCGTGTCCCCAAAACGCTATGTGGCTTAAGGTATGTCCGGGCACGTGCAAAATATCGAAGGCAAGTCCCAAGTCTGGCAATTCGCAGCGATCCCCATTGCGGACCGTCTGTGTGCGGTGCGGGATCCGGTCGTCATCCGGTCCAATGACCGGCATCGGGCCCAATTCGAGCAGGAGTTGGGATACACCTCCGATATGATCGGCATGATGGTGAGTCAGCAAAATCGCGGCTAAGCTTGCGCCGCTGCGCTTGAGATCGGCAATGACAGGGGTCGCCTCGCCTGGGTCGACGGCAATCACCCGGGCGGGCACCCGCGGCGACTCGATGAGCCAAATGTAATTGTCGGCAAATGCGCGTACCGGACGCACACCGAGGGGGGTTGGTTGGTTTGACATTTTACGGCGTATTTAACCTGTAACATGCGAAGTTCGCTAGTGTTTTCATGAAGGGTAGATAGTTGCAAGCAAGCCACGGCAGCGCCGCGACGGATTGGTTCGAGAGCCCCTTGGGCGCGCACGTGTTGCGCGAGGAAACCGCGCTCGCTCGACTGGCGCTCGACGATGTGTTCGGCTTCGAATTGCTGCAGGTAGGTGCCTGGGGGCCCGCCCGTCACTGGCTGTGCGGCGCGCGCACGCAGCATACGACGCTGTTGGCGCCTGACTTGGGGCCGGGAGTGACCTTGTGCGCGCCGTTGGACTCTTTGCCCTTTGGGTCCGATTCCATCGATGCGATTGTTCTACCGCACACCCTGGAGTTGGTCGAGGATCCGTACGCCGTGTTGCGCGAGGCTGAGCGGGTGCTGTGCGCCGAAGGCTGCCTGATGATTTGCGGCTTCAATCCGGTGAGCGGTTGGGGCGCGCGGCGCTTGTTCGCGCAGTACTTCCGCCGCCCCGCCTTTCCGCCGCAGACGCGGCGCATGCTGTCCGAACGGCGCCTGCGCGACTGGATGGCACTGCTCGATTTTGAAGTCGCCAGCGTCTACGGATATCTGGGATCGATGCCGGTGACCGGCCGCATACGCAAGACGAGCGACGGCTCGTCCCGCGAGGCGGAGTACCGGCCGCGCGCCGCGCTGACGGCCGGTGCCTACCTGCTCAAAGCGCGCAAACGCGTGCAAACGCTGACCCTGGTGCGGCCGAAGCGCTGGTCGCGCCAGCGTGTGCTGGTGCCGGCGGCGGAACCGACCACCAAAGTGGGCCCGTGACCGAGGTGGAGCTTTACACGGATGGGGCGTGCCGCGGCAATCCGGGTCCCGGTGGCTGGGCGGCTTTACTCATCGCCGGCAAGAAGCGCAGGGAACTCTCGGGTGCCGAAGCCGCAACCACCAATAATCGCATGGAACTGATGGCCGCCATCGGCGGCTTGGGCGCGCTGAAACACCGCTGCACGGTGCGGCTCTATACCGATTCCAAATACGTGCTGCAGGGCTTTACCGAATGGCTCCCCCAGTGGAAGGCGCGCGGCTGGCGCACCGCGGCGCGCGAACCTGTGAAGAATCAGGACTTATGGGAGCAGCTCGAGCGGTGTGCGGCGGCGCAAGATATCCAATGGCACTGGGTCAAAGGACATTCCGGCCACGATGGCAATGAGTACGTTGATCAGCTCGCGAATCGCGCCATCGATCGGCTGCTGGCGGAGCATTAAAACCTAATGCGCCAAGTCGTTCTCGATACGGAGACCACCGGCCTTGAAGTCGAAAGACAGCATCGCGTCATCGAAATCGGCTGTGTGGAGCTGATCAATCGACGGCTGACCGGACGCTCGTTCCATCGCTATTTGAATCCGGAACGCGACATCGACGAGGGCGCCCTCGAGGTGCACGGCTTGACTCGCGAACAACTCGCGCAAGAGCCGACGTTCGCGCAGATACAGGCCGAGTTCCTGGATTTCGTGCGCGATGCGGAACTCGTCATACACAATGCGCCCTTCGACATCGCCTTCTTGAATGCGGAACTCGTGCGGCTCGAAGGCGGCGCGCCGCCAATTACCGATCTTTGCAAGGTGCTCGATACCTTGGCGCTGGCGCGCCAGATGCATCCCGGCCAGCGCAACAATCTCGACGCGTTGTGCAAGCGCTATTCGGTCGAAAATGCGCATCGCGAAATCCACGGCGCGCTGCTGGATGCCCGGATCCTGGCGGAAGTGTATCTCGCCATGACCGGCGGCCAGGCGAAGCTCATCTTGAGCGCGGAATCGGACACGGCGCGAGGCCGTGCGCGCCTTAATACGCCAAACCGCTCGAGCGACAGCGTGCGCATCGCCGTGGTGCGGGCGAACGAGGAGGAAATGGCGGCCCATGAACATGCGCTGGCGCTGCTCGATAAAGCCTCCGGCGGCATGACGGTGTGGCGGCGGTTGTGAGGTGAGCGTAGTAAGATCCAATTCCAACCGATATCTCTAAAAATCGTGGATTACCCTAATTTATGGCACAACTGAATTCCTCTCTTGCCGCGTGGCGCGCTGCCGATGCCCATGCTCGCGACATCGGCAATGCGCATTTGCGCGACCTGACCGCCGCCGACGCACAGCGTTGGCAGAATATGCACGTCGAGCACGACGGCTGGCTGCTCGATTTCTCGCGCCAGCGCATTACGCAGAAGACCTTGGCGCTGCTGTTCGAACTCGCGCGCGCGGCGGACCTGCCGGCGCGCATCGGCGCCATGTTTCGCGGCGATCCGATCAACACCACCGAGCAGCGCGCGGTGCTGCATACCGCGTTGCGCTCGGAGTTCGCGGGCTCGGCGGCCATACAAGCGGAAGTCAAGGACACGCGCCAGAAACTATCGAGCTTCGTCGCCGCGGTACGGCGGGGAGACAAGCGCGGCGTGACGGGCAAGAGATTCAAGCACGTGGTGAACGTCGGCATCGGCGGGTCGGACTTGGGTCCCTTGTTGGTATGCAATGCGCTGAGAGCCGAGTGGAGCGGCGATATCACGCCGCACTTCGTGTCGAACGTGGACCGCACGCAGCTCGAGGATTTGATCCGCAGCATCGATCCGGCCGAAACCTTGGTCATCGTGTGCTCCAAAACATTCATCACCCAAGAGACGCAGGCCGACGCGAACGCGGCGCGCGCCTGGATCGTGGGGGCGTTGGGGGAGAAATCGCCTGCCCATCATTTCGTGGCGGTGTCGACCAACGCGCCAGCCATGGATGCGTTCGGTATTGCGCCCGGTCACCGCTTCACCCTATGGGATTGGGTGGGCGGCCGCTACTCGGTCTGGTCGGCGGTCGGCTTGATCGCCGAGCTCGTCTTGGGCAGCGATAAATTCCAGGAATTCTTGAGCGGTGCGAGCGCCATCGACCGGCACTTTACGCAGGCCGCTTTCGAGAAGAATCTGCCGGTGCTGATGGGAGTGCTCGGCGTGTGGAATCGCAGTTTTTTGCAGCTCCCGACACTCGCCGTGCTGCCCTACGATGAACGCCTGGCGCGATTGCCGGCTTATCTCCAGCAGCTCGATATGGAGAGCAACGGCAAGTCGGTGTCGCTGGCGGGGGAGCGCGTCGATTTCGCCACGGCGCCGGTCGTGTGGGGCGAGCCGGGCTCGAATGCGCAGCATTCATTCTTCCAGATGCTGCACCAAGGGACGCCCACCGCCGCGCTTGATTTCATTGCGCCCCTGCGCGGCTCCTGGGGCGGCAGCGACGCACAGGACCTCGCCCTCAAGAATTGTTTCGCCCAGTCGCAAGCCTTTGCCTTCGGGCACACGCCCGAAGAGGTCGACGCGGAAATGCGCGGCGCCGGCGCGGATGCGCCCGAAATCGCCCGCCTGCGCACGCACCGCGTGCACGACGGAAACCGGCCGAGTTCGCTGCTCCTGTACCCGCAAACCACGGCGCGCGCCTTGGGCGGCTTGCTGGCACTCTATGAACACAGCATCTTCGTACAAGGCACGCTCTGGGGTATCAATTCGTTCGATCAATTCGGCGTGGAGCTCGGCAAGAAGCTCGCGGCGGGAATCGACATGACCGGTGTGAAGGCGCCGCCGGGACACGGGGCGGCGGGATTGGCGGCACTCATTGGGTATGTCGCGAAGCATCGGTGATGCGGGGCGAATGCCTGACCTCAGGTCTCCGGCCTCCAGGACCGCCGGCGAGCCGGTGCCGGCACCCCTACTGATGGCTGTCGACGCCGCCGCGCCGGTTCCGAGCGATCGGGCGCCTGGCCCGACCGCGATCCCGGTGCGGACTCTCGATCGGCTGTTCGCCGCGCTATTGGGTACGGCGGCGGCGGTGTTCGTCGTGGGGAACGCGCTGCTCGCCAATGTCGCGGTGCTGCGCCAGTCGCTGCCCATCGCAGCGCTGTCGCTCGGCATCCTCACCGGCTGCTATGCGCTCACACGGCTGTTGCACAGCCCGCTGCGGGGACTGCTCGCTAGTTGCGCGGTGCTGCTGCTGGCCGTATATGGCCCGCAGGCCTGGACGGTCCCGGCGCTCGAGGTTCTCATCGTTCTGGGGGCGGGCTACACCCTGCGTCGACTGCGCCTGACAGTTCCTGACCTCGGCTCGACGTTGGGCATGGCCACGATCGGCGCCGCGACGATCCTCGGGGCGCGTGGCGCGACCACGTCCTTCGACATGATCCAGCGAATGTACGCCGGCCACGTGCACCGGGACACGCTTTACGACGCCAGCATGGCGGCGATGATCAAGAACTACGGCGTGGTATCGACCGGGTTGAACGGGTTGGTCGAGACACCGTACCACACGCTGTCGCACGCGATTTACGCGGCGATCAGCCTCGCGACGCGGGCGCCGGTTCTCGAAGTGTATGGCGTCGCGAACGTGGTTCTTTTGGCTCCACTCCTGATCTTCGCGGTCGTTGCCTGCTGCATGACGATGGAGGTCCGCGCGCGACTCGATCCCGTCAAGGTCTGGTTCGCGGTGTGCCTGCTGCTGGTGTTCGTGCCCAGAGTTCTCGGCCGGTGGGCGGTGTGGGACTCGTTCTTCGGGTCGGAGTCCTACCTCGTTTCGCTTTCGTTGCTGCTGCTCGCGCTGCCGCTGCTTGCTAAGGCCAGGCTCACGGGCGTCGAGCTGCTGTCGCTCGCGGTCGCGGCTGCGTTCATGGCGGCCGCCAAGGCATCCACCGGACTGGTTTTTGTGGTTCTGACTTGCATGCGCCTCGCGTTGCTCGACGGGGAAAAGAAGTCACGCGAAGCGCTCGCGTTCTTCGCCATCGCGGTGATCGTCGCGGCCGTGGTGGCGCGCTCGGCCATCGCCAACACGGGCAACTATTTTTTCGGACCTTTGGACTTCATTGAGCGCTCCTCGGCCCTCGGCGCTCACTTGGGCCTCGCGCACCGCGCGCTCGTCACAGGAGCGGCATTGCCCGCACTGAACTGGCTTCTGGCCGGTGTGTCATTGGGCAGCTTCTTCGTGCTGCACTTCCTGGTTTCGTGGTGCGTCATCGCCGATGCCATGCGGCGCCTCGGGCTTCGCGGGGCACTGAAATCGCCCGTCGCCGTGCTGTCACTGGGGGCGGTCGCGGCCGGCATCGCCATCGTGCTGGTGTACCGCATTCTTGGCGGTTCCGCCTACTACTTCACGAACATCGCCTTCTTCGTGTCGCTGCCGGCGGCGGCGGCGGCGCTGGCGGGCGTGATAGAGGCGGGCAAATTCCGCTGGCGGCCGATCCAGCTGGTGGTGACGGGGCTCGTCGTGATTGTCAGCCTGGACGCTTACTGGAACCTGAGCGCACTGAGCGACGCCCGGATGGTCATGGGGCACAGTGCGCTCGTGGGCCGCCTGCTGGCGGCCCGGGATGCTCTGCCGCGCGATGTGGTGCTGCGCGCCGACGCTGCCATGCTGGCCGCGAACCCCATTGAGATCTGCAGTGCGCGACCGTTCGTCTTCCCTGCGCTGTCGGAGCGGCCGTGGATCGGCGTGATTGCGGGCGCGCCGGGTTGCCGCTACATCGATTACGGTTACGATAATTACCGGATGTCGTCCGATTCGACCCAGCCGACGGCGCCGCCGCGCCTGTCCTATGGCGAGCGCTCGCTCGCGATCGCTTCGGAACTGCCCTAGCTCGGTAACTATTCGCGATCGGCAATACTCTATAATCGCGCCTCTCGAAGCCAGGGCAACCGATTTTGTCAAATCCACGCAAAGGAATCATCTTGGCCGGCGGTGCCGGTACCCGCCTGCATCCGATCACGCTGTCGCAAAGCAAGCAGCTCTTGCCGGTGTACGACAAGCCGATGATCTACTATCCGCTCGCCACCTTGATGTCGGCGGGCATTCGGGAATTCTTGATCATCACCACGCCGCGGGATCAAACTGCCTTTCACGACCTGCTCGGCAGCGGGCGGCAATGGGGCGTCACGTTCGACTATGCGGTGCAAGCTCAACCCAACGGCATTGCTGAGGCGTTGATCATTGCCGAAGCGTTTCTCGCCGGCGCACCCTCCGCGCTGATTTTGGGCGACAACATTTTTTATGGTGCAAATCTTTCCGAATTACTGAGGTCGGCGTCCGATCGCGGCGTCGGCGCCACGGTCTTCGGCTACTACGTGCAAGATCCCGAACGTTACGGGGTGGTCGAATTCGATGCCCACGGTAACGTGACCGAATTACTGGAAAAGCCGGCCCGCCCGCCGTCGAACTACGCGATCACCGGGATCTATTTCTACGATGCCCGCGCGAGTGCCCTCGCGAAATCCCTGACACCCTCCCTGCGGGGCGAATTGGAAATCACGGATCTCAATCGTGCGTATCTCAAGTTGGGAGCACTTCACGTCGAACGGCTCGGCCGCGGCACGGCGTGGCTCGATACGGGCACGCACAACTCCTTGCTCGATGCCGGGGTCTTCGTGCGCATCCTCGAGGATCGGCAGGGATTGAAAGTGGCGTGCGTGGAGGAAATCGCGTGGCGCCTCGGCTTTATCGATGCCGATCAATTGCTGAGGCTCGCCAAACCGCTCGAGAAGAGCGGCTATGGCGAGTATCTGGTGCGGCTCGTGCGCGAAGGCGCGCAAGTATGAGGCACGCAAGTATGAGGCGCGCACCCCGATGAGGTTTTTGGAGACCCCGATTCACGGCGCGCTGCTCATCGAGCCGCGCGTATTCGGCGATGCGCGCGGGTTCTTCATGGAAACCTGGCAGGCCCAAAATTTCGCCGCGGCCGGCATCGCCGCGCCGTTCGTGCAAGACAATCACAGCCGCTCCATTCAATGGACGCTGCGCGGCCTGCACCTGCAGGTCGCACGCACGCAAGGCAAGCTGGTGCGCGTGGCCTCCGGCAGCGTGTTCGACGTGGTGGTGGATCTGCGGCGCAGTTCGCCGAGTTTCGGCAAGTGGTGGGGCGTCGAGCTATGCGCCGAGAACTATCGCATGCTGTGGGTCCCTCCCGGCTTGGCGCACGGCATTCTCGTGACCTCGCCGAGCGCGGACTTTCTGTACAAGTGCACGGACTTCTACAGTCCGGCGGACGAACGCACGTTGGCCTGGGACGATCGCGCGCTCGGCATCGATTGGCCGCTGCCGGCCGGTGTCCAGCCCGAGTTGTCGGCCAAAGACCGGCGGGGTACGAGCTTCGCCGAGATCGAGAAATTCGCGTGAGAGTGCTGGTGCTCGGCGGCGGCGGACAGGTCGCGAGCGCGGTCGTGGCGGCGGCCCCCGCACGACACGAGGTGGCGGCGCGGACCCGCGCCGAACTCGACATCGCCGATGAGAGGGCGGTCGCACGCGCATTGACGCAGAGCGGCGCGCAGTGGATCGTGAACGGCGCCGCCTACACGGCGGTGGATCTTGCCGAGGATCAGCCGGCGCAAGCCATTGCCGTCAATGACACCGCCGTGGGCGTCCTCGCGGCGGCCGCATCCGACGCAGGCTGCCGGCTGCTGCATTTGTCGACGGATTTTGTATTCGATGGTAAAGCGAATCGTGCCTATTTACCGGCCGATCAAGCCCATCCCTTGAGCGTCTATGGGGTGAGCAAACTCGGCGGCGAGCGTCATGTATTGCAGGGCGCAGGGGCCGGTATCGTCTTGCGCACCGCCTGGGTGTACGCGGCCGCGGGGCGGAATTTCGTGCTGACCATGCTGCGGCTGATGCGCGAAAAGGAGCAGGTGAGCGTGGTCTGCGATCAGATCGGCACACCGACCTGGGCCGCCGGCATCGCCACGGCGATCTGGGGTCTCCTCGAGGCGGACGCGCCCGGCGGCATTTATCACTGGACGGATCTGGGAGTGGCGAGTTGGTACGATTTCGCCGTCGCCATTCAAGACGAGGCACTGGCGCGCGGACTGCTGCGCCGTGCCGTGCCCATCGTGCCCATAAAAAGCGCCGCCTATCCGACGCGGG
>Ga0181538_10006225_pt1 | contig 10395 bp, 9 predicted proteins | sample PEATcosm2014_Bin_40_FD_119773 | JGI IMG/M metagenome (GOLD analysis project Ga0181538, IMG submission 119773) | Peatland microbial communities from MTU Mesocosm Facility, Houghton, MI, USA - PEATcosm2014_Bin23_30_metaG | ecosystem: Environmental > Terrestrial > Soil > Wetlands > Peat | place...
AATTGGTTGATGGAAACGGAAGCGCAAAATGCTTAGAGCCAGGAAATCCAAGCCGGTCGCTTCGTCGGGCGAGCAGGGCTTCACGAGTAGCGATGTGTCCCGCATTTGCGGCGTCAGCCTTCGCCAGTTGCAGTGGTGGGACGAACGGAACGTTGTCTCCCCGCGTCAGGATGGCCACAAACGCGTCTACATGACCGAGGAAGTAGTCGAAATCTCGGTGATTGCCGAATTACGCCGCAAAGGTTTCTCGCTGCAGAAAATCCGCCGCGTACTCCGGTTTCTCCAGAAGGATATGGGCAAGCGCCTCGCCGAGGCGATTGCTTCCTCCTCGGACGTGCATCTGCTTACCGACGGAAAGAGCATTTTTCTGGAAGAAGCGCCCAACCGCATCATCGATCTGCTGAAGAACGCCAAGCAGCCGATGTTTCTGGTATGCGTCACCGACCAGGCGAAGCGCCTGAGCGCGCCGGCCGAACGCAAGCCGGCACGCTCGGAGACCGCGGCCGTTCCGCAGCGGAAGGCGCGCGCGGTCTGACCGCGTCCCGACCATGGGCGGGGACCGCAAAGGAGTCCTGCTCCTTTGCCGACCTGGAGGTTTCACCGCAACACCTCCAACTGCTGGCCGACTTCCCGATTACCTGTTTTATCGGCGTTGATCTGCGTTCATCGGCGGCCCATCTCAGGTTTTGATTTTCGCGTTGGGCCGGCAGACGAGCAGATCTGGCCGCAGATCAACGCAGATCAACGCCGATGAATCCAAGAGTGCGGCAATCCATCGGCTCAAGTCGCATTGCGGAATCGCCACTTTTGGGACGCAAGACCCGGCTCCTCGAGTTCCAAAGCCGTGTGAGAAGCGCGGCCTGCTATTGCGGTTTCGACGGCGCCAGCGACTTCACCGCGCCGGCTCCCAGAATCAGTACCACCACGATGTACGAATAAGGGCTGTACTTGGCGAGCTCGAACGTTGCCTTGCCGAGCCCGAGCAGTACGCTCGCCCGCAACTCGCCGGAGATCAGGAGAAATAAGGCCGCCATTCCGAAGATTGAGATAATCCGAAGCATGTGCCGATTACCCGGTCGAAGTATCATCTTGGCGCGCTACCGCCCGGCGCACAATGTCGCTAGTACTATGGTGGGTACTCGCAACCCCCTTTTGGGGGTAGCGGGCATATCCACCCCCGATTCTGGGAAAATGACAATTTCGATGACCGAACGGCTGTATTACCACGATTCTTACCTCCATCGTTTCGATGCTCACGCGCTGGAATGCGCGGGCGGCGGCAGCATCGTCTATCTCGATCGCACTGCCTTCTACCCTACTTCCGGAGGCCAACCCTGCGATCTCGGTTCCATCGCGGGCGTGCCCGTGCGCGATGTGATCGATGAGGGCGACCGCATTGCACACCTCCTGACGGCGCCGCTGGATCCCGGACCCGTCGGGTGTTCCATCGATTGGACGCGGCGCTTCGACCACATGCAGCAGCACACCGGTCAACACTTGTTATCCGCGGTGTTCGAGGAGCTGCTCCACCTGCGCACGGTAAGTTTCCACCTCGGCGCCGAAAGCTCCACTATCGACCTGGAAGGCGGCGCCGTGGATGCCCGCGTTCTGGCAGCGGTGGAAGCCCGAGCCAACGCCATGGTGTGGGAGGACCGCGCCGTCGCCGTGACCTATGAGGAAGCCGCGAGGGTGGAGGGACTACGCAAAGCGCCGGAACGCGAGGGCACCCTCCGGATTGTTTCCATCGACCGGTTGGACCGCAGCGCCTGCGGCGGCACCCACGTTCGCACCACCGGAGAGATCGGCGCGGTGCTTCTGCGCAAGGTCGAGAAGGTGCGGCAGACGGTGCGCGTGGAATTCCTGTGCGGCGGCCGGGCCGTGCGCCGCGCGCGCGCCGATTACGACGCGCTGAATCGCGTGGCGCAGCTCTTTTCGTCGGCTTTGGACGACGTGCCGGGAGTGGTGGCGGCGCAAATGGAAGCGGCGCGGGCAGCCGACAAGCTGCGGCGCAAGCTGGAATTCGACCTCGCCGCGTACCACGGCAGGGAACTCTACCAGAACACCGCGCCCGGGCCGGACGGCCTGCGCCGAGCCGTGCGACGCGCCACATCCGGCAGCCTGGACGAGCTGCGCGCGCTGGCGCAGAACTTCACCGCGCAATCGCAGGCGGTTTTCGTGGCGACGCTGGCCAGTCCGCCATCGGTATTGCTCGCCACATCCGCCGATTCGGGAGTGGACGCCGGCCAGCGGCTGAAGGCCGCGCTCGCCGAGGCCGGCGGACGCGGCGGTGGAACGGCGCGCATGGCGCAGGGAAGCGTGCCCGACGCGGCCGCACTCGACCGCGTGGCGGCCGCGCTTACTCAGCCGCTGCCATGACAGCCCCGACGACCGCCGCGATCTCGACGTCCCGCGATGTATCGACCGTTACTCGCCGGCGCAATCCGATCGCCCCGAAATTCGGTATTGCCCGCAGACTCGCCAGCACTTCCCGGTAGCTAACCTCCCGACCCAAATGCCCGGGGTGGCGCTTGCGGCGGCGGAAACGTTCGGCGGCGATCTCGGCCGGACAAGCGCAATGCGCTTCGACAATCCGTTCCGAGAGCTTCGCGAGCCAGTCCGTGGGCGTGCCGGAGTCGGGCGGCATGCCGGGCAAATGCCAGAAAGTGACCAGAACCGCTCCCGCGGAGGCCTCCGCATCGGACCGGAAGCGCGCATCGCTCTCCCGGCTGAGCCTGCGCCTCCAGTCGGGGCCGCCGGCGCCCCTGGATTCGAACAGAGCTTCGAAGAGAGCTTCCAGGATGTCGTCCTTATCGATCACAGGCAGCGCGAGCAGAGGAGCGATTTGCCGCGCGAGAGTGCTCTTACCGGAGCCAGGCAGCCCCGATACCGCTACGAAGATTCTCGACGTTCGATCCCCCTCCAGGAAAATGCTCCTCCGCGGCCACCCGTCATCGCGAAGAGCCGGTAGTTCGGATTAGTATACACCGCTCTGCCGGGGATTCGGTCACACAGTGCAGAGTAACCCCGTGGTGAAACAAGATGGATGTGGCCTCGCAGAATCGTCATAACGAGCCTGGAAGCGCGGAGAAATACGCACATAAGGGCCATCGAACTCGCCGCGGAACAGGGCACTAAGTTTCCGAGTGACCCGGCCGAACTGCTTGGCGATTTCTGGCCGGGATACGAGTCGATCGAGGCCTTTCTGCGGGCATTTCACGAATGGCGCGGCCACGACCGGCGTGATCGCGCGGCATGACACCCGCCGTAGCTGACAACGGATGTCGTATTGTTTCTTTTCAAGAGCGATAGCCGAGGCCGGCTTTACCTTCCGCTCCTCTCGGACCGAAGAGGCACCTATAATATTCAGGCAAGTTGGCAAAAGCACCGCTCCCTCGTTTCGTGGTCGCGGCTCTTCAGTCATGCTTGAAACGGCGGCGGTTAATGAGCCGCAACCGCGAGGGACCGGTGCTTTCCGTGCGGAACGAAATAATTTCGCAAGTAGCTCCGAAGCCTGCTCGTATCGTTCATGACCGAAGCGGAACTGGAGCAGTGGATCCTGGTCGCGAATTGGGGCCGCGAACTATTCGGCCGGCCCGGTCATCGGACTTCGAGATATCCAAACCATAGCGGAGAGCGGTCAGACCGCAGCGACACTTCCATCTCCTTCCAGGCGAGAGCGGCGGCGGGCAGGGTGGCGCGGTATTCCGTCAGATCGGTATTGCGCGAGACGATTTCCACGGGCAGTTCGATCCCGTTCGCGAACACGCTCAAGGGGAAGCCGCGCGTTTCGAAAACGCCGATGTAAAGCTGCCCGGCGGCGCTGGATGGACCGCCGATGCGGACGGTGGCGGCCCCATTCATCTCCCGAAGCTCGCGCGGTCCTTGGCTCCAGCCCGCGCCTAGATAATCGCGAAAAACATCGTCGGCGATATTCACGAAACGCGGCTCGTCTTCGGCGGGGATCTCGGCATTGGACACGCGGTGCAGCAGGTTGCCGTCGAAGCGATAGACGACAGCCGTCCCGGCATCGAGCGCGCGGCGGGCAAGCGCGGGGGGGAGGATGTATTTCGAGAGGAGATCGCGCGGCGCCTGGATGTTCGCGAATTCGGCAGGCGCGAGGTAGACGTGGGGGATCTCGAGCGCGCGGAAAGGAAGGTCTGCGACACCGGAGAAGAACGTATCGGTGTCGATGCCTTCGAGCATGATGATTTTCCGCGGCGCGGCTTGCCGCACCTCTTCCACGCCGAGAACGAGATTCTGCATGCGCCCGCCGCGCGCGTGCCCCCAGCGCGCCACGGTAATGGATTTCGGCAGCGATGCGCCGAGGTATACCAGCGCACAGACTGCGGCGGCGATCCGCCACGGCCCCGCGAGGGCGGCCGCGCCCAGGATGGCGAGGCCGATTGCCGGCACCGCGAGGTAGTAGTCCATTTTGTGATCGGGAAGGGGAAGGTACGGCAGGAGCGGAATCAGAAACCAGGCCACTCCCAGAAGAGGTGTATAGCTGCGCCGCCGGATCGAAGACACGATCTGCAGGCAGACAGCGGCGGTCAGCAGAAGCGTGAGCCAGAGCGGCATCGGGCCCAGCCCCCATCTCCAATAAGTCCAAAGGGTCGGGAATATGCGCCCGTCGAGCACCGGGGCGTAAGGACCGGAGGCGGTGGGCGGCGCGAAATGAAAATGGACCCAAACGGCCAGAACCGAAACCGCGAACATCGGCAGCACCTTGCGAATGATGTGGCGGGCGATGAGCAAGGCGTAGACGCAAGCCAGCGCGGGATAAACGACGTTGATTTCCAGCGCGCCCAACCCGAGGACGAAAGCCATCCACTGCATGCCCCAGTCCAGCCGCTCTCCGGATTGCGCGTAGCGAACCAGGAAATAAAACGCCAGCAAAAAGAAAAATCCGCTGAGAACCTGATTGTAGATGGAACTCCACCCGAGCGCCGGGGCGAGCCCGGTGTTTGCGATCCACAAAATCTGCGCCGCGAACGCGCCCAGGGCCGATTTGGTAAGCCTCGCGACGATGCCGCCCACGAGAAGCAGACCGGCGGCCTGTGTCAGAAACGTGACCATGTGGAGCGGGAGTGGGTCGGCGCCGAAGATCGCGGGAAGCACCAGCCAATAAGCGTTTTCACCCAGGGGACGCATGTTGCCGTGAGCCTTGGGAGCGAACAGCGCGCGGGCAAGATCGGGCGCGGAGTGAACGTCGCGGTGGAGATTCAGCCAGCCGAAATCGTCCTGGAAGAACCAGCTTGTTACCGCGGGCCAGTAGACCGCCAGCAGCAGGAGAACGGGCAGTGCGCGCAAGAGAGCGGCGCGGGCTTTGGCCATGAAATCGATGGTAACGTAGGCGCACGGCGGCGCCTAACGGATTTCAAGGTAGAATGTCTACTAAAGCGCTTTCCGCTTACCTGGGGTGGGCCGGGCGCGAATGACCGCCGCGCGTCCATCCCGCCTGAGCATCGAGACGCCCGAAGGAGTGGTGTTCTCGTTCGAACTCGCCACGCCCGTTACGCGCGCCCTGGCGTGGAGCGTGGATACCGCCGCCATCGTGCTGGGGAACATGATCGTCGGGCAGATCGCCAAACTGGCCGCCAAAATGAATGCCGATGTGGCGAACGCCGTGTCAGTGGCCGGCTTCTTCGTGATTTCGGTGGTCTATGCCATCGTGCTCGAATGGCGCTGGCGCGGGCAGACCATCGGCAAGCGGCTCTTGGGACTGCGCGTGATGGATGTGCACGGCTTGCGCCTCGAGCTCCCGCAAATCGCGCTGCGCAATCTCGTGCGCGTCATCGATATGTTCCCGTTCTTTTATCTGGTGGGCGGGCTCGCCTGCGTGTTCAGCCGCAACGCACAACGGCTCGGCGATATGGCCGCCAACACCATCGTGGCGCGCGAGCGCACCATGGAAATACCCGACATCGAGCAGATCGCGCCCGCGAAGTACAATTCGCTCCTCGGCCAACCGCACCTGGCGGCGCGCTTGAGAAGCGTGGTGACGCCCGAAACCGCCGCTTTGGCGGTGCGCGCCGTGACGCTCCGCGACGGGTACGACCCGCTGGCGCGGATTGTTCTCTGTCGCGAGTTGGCGGCGCATTTCCGCTCGCTCGTGGAATTTCCCGACGAGGCGGTCGAAAATCTCACCGACGAGCAGTATGTGCGCTCGGTCCTGCGCGTGATCTACGGCGCACGGCAATGAGCGCCGCTAAGCAGTTCTTGCCGTCAACAGATGCATCACGAGCGAGATCAGCGCAAACAGCAGGAGCAGGTGGATAAGCGCTCCCGCTACGTGAAACGCCAAGAATCCCAACACCCACAGCACCAGCAGAACGAAGAACAACGCGAGCAACATGGCTTCACCCCCGACTTCTGTGGTTGCATCGCAATCGCCAATATACGAAGCAGCACATGTAGGACCGCTCTGGCGGGGTGCCCTGGGCCCGGCTCTTCCTACTGAGCCGCGACCGCGAGGGAGCGGTGCTTTTTGGTGTCTGGTTCGATGAAAAGGCACCACTCCCTCGCGGTCGTGGCTCATTAATTCTTCACGGCTTCCCAGGGAGCGGTGCCTTTCTGTGCGGAACAACGAATTTTGCAAGTGCGGGTCATAAGGCGAACGGCTCCGAGCCCTTGTATCCGCGGTCGCCCCACGCCAGCAGCTTAGGGTCTTCGTCCGACCACCAGACCACCACCCGGCCCGCCAGTCGCTCGTCGGTCGCCAACCGCACTACCATGGCGGCAATTTCCTCCGTCGGCAGGAGCCTCGCCGGGACGCCGCGCTCCATGCGCTCGGCCGGAGTGAGCGACTCCCAATATTTTCGCGGGCCCTCGGTCGCGATCCAGCCGGGAGCCAGGCAGTTCACGCGGATGTTGTCGGTTTTGGCGAACTCGGCGAGGCCGGTGGTCAGGCGCAGAAGACCGGCCTTGGCGGCGTCGTAGACGGGCGCGCCCGCCGGCGTTCTGCGGCCGTGCCAGAGCGCCGAAATCGACGAGATATTCACGATGGCTCCGCCCTGTCCGTGCGTCCGCATGGCCTCGACAGCGTACCGGGTCGCGATCAGAGGTCCGACGAAGTCCGTCTCCACTGCCCGGAGCCAGCCGTCCATGTCGTAGCCATGCGCGAAAGGCGCGGTGGCGTTATTCACCAGCAGCCCGAGCGGCCCGAATTCGGTCGCCGCGAACTCCACCAGGTCGCGGATTTGCGTTTCCTGCCGCATGTCGGCCGGGCGGAAAGCCGCGCGGCCGCCGGATGCCTGGATCTGGCGCAAGGTTTCCGCTCCGCCCTCGGCATCGATGTCGGAGACGATCACCGCGGCGCCTTCGCCGGCCAGGCGGAGGGCGATGGTCCGGCCGCAACCGGCGCCGCCCGAACCGGTGACGATGGCAGTGCGTTCGTGGAGGAACATCGTCCAACTGTACCGCGGAAATCAGCCCGAAATGGCTCGAATGACCTATTCGGATTCCCGAAACCTATTCATTTAGCTTGCGTCTGTAGCGGCAGGTCTGGGGCGGGGTGGCTAAGTCGCGGCGGACTGGCCGGTTGGCCATCTGTCCCACGATCCCGGATTCCGGTATGATAAGTGAGACTTGCTTGTGACCCAGCGTATACGAGTGTCGTTATCGTGCGCCGCCGTGCTGGTGTGCCTGACGGCCGTTGGGGCGCTGTCCCAGACAGCCCAACAATCCGGAACGGTTCAGACCGCTGCCCCCACTCCGGCAACATCGTCCACGCCGCAACAAACCCCGCCGGCAGCCCGCGCGCCCACACCGGCGATCGACAAGAACGCGCCGGAGATGACCACGAAAGAGGCGCCGGCGATGTTCAAGGCGCGGGTCGACATGGTCTCGGTGCCGGTAGTGGTGCGCGATAGCCGGGGGCGGATCATCGGAAACTTTACAAAGGAAAACTTTCAGGTTTTCGATCGCGGCAAACCACAGGAAATCGTCCGCTTCACGGTGGAGAAATCCGGTGAGCAGGCGGCCAAAGCCGCCAAGACCGTCGATACCCTTCCGTCGGAGGGTGGTGAAGCCGCGGCGAAAGCGCCCGATGTTCCGGAGCGCTTCGTGGCCTATATGTTCGACGACATGCACCTGAAGTTTCCGGATCTGGTGCGCGCGCGCGACGCCGTCGGCCGCCAGCTAGCCACGCTGCCGAAGACCGATCGCGCGGCGATTTATACCACATCCGGCCAAAACAACGTGGATTTTACCGATGACGTCGAGAAACTGCAGGCCGATCTGCTGCTGCTCCGCAATCGATCGATTTCGGGCGGAGGCGCGGTCAATCCTTGTCCCGATATCAGCTACTACATGGCGGACCTGATGATCAACCACAACGATCCCACGGTCACCAGCCTGGCCGCCCAGGAAACCATGGCCTGCCTGGGCCTGCCGGATCTCAAAACGGCGGCATCGTACGCGCAGGGAGCCGCGCAGCAGGCGCTGGCGGTGGGCGAACAGGAAAGCCACGTTACCCTGACGGTCTTTACCGACATCGTTCGGCACATGGCGGCCATGCCGGGCCAGCGGATCGTGGTTCTGGTTTCCCCGGGATTCTTCTCACCCGACGAGTACCAGCCGGACAAGAACGAGATCATCAACCGCGCTATCAGGGCCAGCGTAGTAATCAACAGCCTGGATGCGCGCGGATTGTGGACCGACCCGGGTCTCGACGCCTCACAAGCCGGCAAGTACACGGTCCAGTATCAGACGGCGAAGGCAAATTACGACCGCCTCAACGAGCAGATCAACTCGGACGTACTGGCGGAAATGGCCTATGGCACGGGCGGGTCGTTCTTCGAAAACAACAACGATCTCGATGCCGGAGTAAAGCAGTTAGCGGCGGTTCCCGAGTATTATTATGTCCTTGCATTCGCGCCGCAGAACTTGAAGCTCGACGGCTCGTTCCATTCCCTGAAGGTAAACGTCAAATCTAATCCGCCCATGAGTTTGAACATCACGGCGCGGAAGGGATACTACGCGCCCAAGAAGGCGTCGAACGCCGCGGAGACGGCGAAGGAAGAAATTGAGGAGTCGGTGTTTTCCCGCGACGAACTGAGCGATCTGCCGGTGGAACTGCATACGCAGTATTTCAAGTCCAGCGAGAAAGACGCCACCATTGCCATCGTCTGCCGGATGGATCCGCGGCGCATCCAATTCAAGAAAACCGACGGGCGTAACGTAAACAATCTCACTGTGGTGTCCGCCGTATTCGATCACAACGGCAATTTCGTTTCGGCGATCCAGAAAACCGTCGAGTTGAAAATGAGGGACGAGACGATGGCCAAATTGATGACCGCCGGCGTGATCACGATCAAAACCAATTTTTCCGTACAACCCGGAAGCTATATGATCCGGCTGGTGGTGAGGGATTCCGAAGGGCAACTGATGTCGGCGCTGAACGGCGCCGTGGCAATTCAGTGAGGTATGGCATGCGAATCCGAACAGCAGCAATCTTAACTGCGCTTGTATGGACCGGCGTCCCCTCGCGGACGCAGGAGGTTGCTCAGACAGCAACGCCGACGGTGATCCGTACCGAGACCAGAGTCGTTCTGGTCGATTCCGTCGTCACCGATAAAAAAGGCAACTACGTTACCGACCTGGAAAAGAAAGATTTCAAGGTTTACGAAGACAACAAGGAGCAGACCGTCACCAGCTTCACCTTCGAGGCCGATCCGAAGTCCCCCCTCAATAACCAGAAACATTACCTGGTGTTGTTCTTCGACAACGCGTCGGTGTCTTTCGCCAACCAGATCAACGCGCGCAAGGCGGCGGAGAAGTTCGTCGACAACAATACCGGGCCCAACAAGTTCATCTCGGTGGTGAATTTCTCCGGCACGCTGCAGATCTCGCAGAATTTCACCAACGATCCCGACCGGCTGAGGGCAGTCATCAGCGGCGTGAAAATGTCTTCCGTGAATACCACGGATAATACTCCCAGTCTCAACACCGGCAACGCCGGCGGGGAAGGAAGTCCAGCAACGCTCAGCCCGGCGGCGTCTTTTGGCATCCGGGACGTGTTACTTGGCTTGCGCAGCCTGGCCAAGGGTCTCCAGAACGTGCCGGGCCGCAAGATGGTAGTGATGCTGACGGAGGGATTCCCTCTCAATGACGAACTCCGATCGGAGCTGACTGCTACCGTCGACGCGTGCAATAAGGCCAACGTGTCGGTGTACCCGGTCGATGTCCGTGGTCTGGTGACACCGGTCGAACTGGGCCCCCCGGGAATGGGCCGCGGCCCCGGCCATCTGGGTTTCGTATTGAAGGGCTTATCGGGTGGGCCTGAATTGGCTTCGTTTAGCAATTCCTTCCAGGGTCGCGGCGGCGGCGGTGCTCCCGGCGGTGGCGGCGGCGGCGTAGGAAGTGGCGGAGGCGGCGGTGGCGGCCGCGGTGGCG
>Ga0181538_10006236_pt1 | contig 10385 bp, 8 predicted proteins | sample PEATcosm2014_Bin_40_FD_119773 | JGI IMG/M metagenome (GOLD analysis project Ga0181538, IMG submission 119773) | Peatland microbial communities from MTU Mesocosm Facility, Houghton, MI, USA - PEATcosm2014_Bin23_30_metaG | ecosystem: Environmental > Terrestrial > Soil > Wetlands > Peat | place...
AGCCGATAGCTCTGTGCGGCCAACGAATTCAGGGAAACAACGAGATCCGCGCTAGCGCCAGCCCGGACGAGCGGTCTGTCCTTGCGGGCGACCAGAATGAGGTCGCCCCCGGGCAGCGTCCCCTTCGGCTCCGTCATCATTGGCAGCAACCGGCCAGTGCGCAGGTAGACGTAGCGTCGCACTTCTCGCGCGGCGAGCTGTTCCATCCAAGATGCGTCGCGCGGCGACACGATCGTGGCAGGTTTTGGCTGCGCGGCAGGTGCCGCGGAAGTTAGGCCGAGCCCTAACACACGCAGGGAAACTCCAAGGAGAAACAGGGTAGATCGCCTATTCATGGTTTTGTGAAGTGCCCGTTTAGCACGCGTTTATCACCGCCAGCCTAACCGTCTCGAACTTAGATTCAAAGCAAAAGCGTCTGACTGTGCTACGCCCATTAATGTTGACTCACGCTGTCGCCCGGGCAATATGCCGGCAAATCGAGCAAACCTTAAGCAGCTATGAGACTGGCTCTAAATACACGAGAAAGGAAGACCTTCAAACGACCCGTTAAGCAAAGCTTTTGTTCGATTGTCGCCGTCTTGTGGATGGGGCTGGCGATGCCTCTTCAGGCCGCGGTGATCTTCGACAACTCGGCTCATGATCTGGTGACGCGATTCGCGCCCGGCACAAATGAGGTGGGCGATGAGATTCTGCTGGGCAGTCCGGAGCGCTACCTGACAAACTTTTCGTTCGAGTTCTGGGGCACCAACAGCGCTAATCCCGAGGTGTTTGCCGGCGAGGTGGAGGCGCGCGTGCGGTTTTACGAGAACAACGGAGAACCGTTCAACGGGTATCCGTCTCCCGGGGTCCAGTTTTACGACAGTGACTGGTTTTCCATCGCGCCGACGCCCCGGAGCACGGAAATTTTCACGCTGGGGAGTGATTTTCCCTGGACGGGGCTTTTCCTGCCGGTGACCTCGAATATGACCTGGAGCGTGCAGTTCAAGGGGATGGGAGCGACGGACTCGGTGGGAGTGGATATATATTCGCCGCCGGTGGTAGGGCAGGACTACCCGGATTACTGGATGAACACCAACGGCACCTGGCTGCTACTGACTAACAATTCGGGCGTACCTATCGATTTCGCGGCTAAGATGGAGGCGAGCGCGCAGCCGACGGTCAACCCAAACCCGCCGGTGCTGACGAACACCGTGAGCGGCTCGAATTTGCTTTTGTCCTGGGCGGCGGACCATATCGGTTGGAAGCTGCAGGTGCAAACCAACTCGATTAATGTCGGGCTCAGTAACAACTGGAATACCATTCCGGAGACCAGCACGGTCAATACCTGGACTCTCCCGATCGATAAGGCCAACGGCTGCGTATTCTCCCGGCTGATCTATCCTTGATCGAGCCATTGATCTTGGCAGGGGGAGGCCCTCGGCGGGATGTTTCGGTTGAAGACGGTGCAGTTCTGCCTTGACCCTGGGGGCTCTTCCGTGCGTGAATCTGCCAGTGGGTCGGCGCGTTTGATACAAGAATGCTTGGCTGCCTGCACACGCAGGCCGACAAGGCCGGGCAACCCGCCACCCCTGTAACCAATATGAGAATACTCGACATCCCCCAATCTGGAAAGCAAGGCACGTTCGTCAGCGTGAGAACGCGCTACGGCCAAATCCGGCGGCGTTACGCCGTCCCTCGCAAAGCCCCCAGCCAGGCTCAGCTTCGCATTCGCTCAACGTTTGGTCGCCTACCGTCCTGGTGGCGCGCCCTCACTGAAGAGCAGCGCGCGGTTTGGATCACTTCCTCCCAGAACACCAACAGCCGGCCCAGCCTCGGCCAATCAGGCCGCCTCCCCGGCTATTCGCTCTTCGTCAAAATCAACTCCACCCTCGCCTACCAGGGTCTGGCGCCGGTCGTCCTTCCGACAGAGCGCCCTACGTTCGACGCAAACCCCGTCTCCGAGCTCCTCATCACCAACATCGGTGGGGAGATTGAGCTCAAGTTGCGCGTCTCTAGCGCTTCTTCCGCGCTCATGCTCGTGCTCGGCACTCATCCGCGAAGCGTGGGTGTCACGTTCGCCAAGCACTTCGCTATCCTCGGCGTCCTGCCCCCAGCGGAAGCGGGCTATAGCAGTATCACCAAGCTCTTTGTTGAACGGTATGGCAAGCCCCCGGGCGGCACGCGCGTCTTCATCCGCACGCGGCAATTGCTCAATGGCTGGGAAGACGAGCCTAAGCAAGTTGCCGCCATAGTGCCCAAAGCTTAAGTGCGGTAAGGGAATTGCCGGTACGACGAGAGGACCGGCGTGCGGCATGGCCAGAGTGTGGGAAATGGCCGTGCAGGTGAGGTGTCGGCACTCGACCTTGTTTCCGTGCCATGAAAGGTGTGCATCGGCCAAGTGCATTCCGTTCGAGACTTCTTGGGATCTCAGATTTCGGATTTCAGATTGGGATTCAGGCTCCGGAGCCACTTCGGTGACACACTGCCGTTAACTCGGATGACCATACGAGGTCCATCGTAGGACTATCGAGGGACCAACGAAGGACCAACGAAGGATCATTTGACATGATGGGGTGTAAGTCGCTTGTTGCCAGATTGTTGTACTGGAATTGATGAATTGATTATGAGTGACCTCTTTTGGGGCGATTCTCACCCATTGAAGCGCACCTTAAGTTTGTCCATGCGAGTCTATCGGTGGTTCAGCACATAGGCGGGCTCGTTATGCGTCGGGGGATATAGGGCTTCGTCGGGCTCCGGCTAGCGCCTGGGCGTGCCGGCGACTTGGCCTATTTCCCGATGCAGAATTGGCTGAAGATTATGTCGAGCAGGTCCTCAGTGGTGGTCTGGCCGACGATTTCGCCGACGGCGTTGACGGCGATGCGCAGATCCAGCGCGACGAGTTCGAGGGTCTGATTCTCCTTCAAGGAGGTCAGCGAGCTGTGCGCGGCGGCGCGAGCGCGGTTGAGAGCGTCCTGATGGCGCGAGTTGATCATTACTTGCAGCATCTCGGCCCGGATCTCGCCTGACCACGCCAACTTCTTGATCGCATCCTTGAGCGGCTCGATGCCCTGGCCGGTCAGGCAGCTCACGTCCACGACCTGCATCTTCAGGTCGGGCGGAAGATGGAGCCGCGGTGGCAAATCGACCTTGTTGCGGACGAGGATGCGGTTCTTGCCCGCGAATTCGGCGAGGTGCTTTGAGTCGGCGTCGGTCAGCGGCTCAGCGGCATCGAAGACGTGCAGGATGAACTCCGCCTCCTGCAAGGCCTGCCGGCTGCGACGGACGCCTTCGAGCTCAAGCTCATCGCGCGCCTCGCGCAGGCCGGCGGTGTCGATGAACACGACGGGCAGGCCGCGGATGTTGGCGGTCTCGGCGATGGTGTCGCGGGTCGTGCCGGGAATGGCCGAGACGATGGCGCGGTCGTGGCCGAGGAGGTGGTTGAGCAGGCTCGACTTGCCGGCGTTGGGGCGGCCGATGATCGCGGCGCGGATGCCGCAGCGGAGGATTTGCCCCTCGCGGGCTGTGCGCAGCAATTCGTCCATGAAAGCAATGCCATTTTCGAGCCGGGCGATGAGCTGCTCCAGCGTGTCGGGCGCGATGTCCTCTTCGGGAAAGTCGATGTGCGCTTCGACGTGGGCCAGCGTCTCGAGCATTTCGTCGCGCAACTTGTTGATGCGCTGGGAGAGCTTGCCGGCGAGCTGTTCGTTGGCGGCGCGCAAGGCCAGCTCGGTGCGCGAATGGATCAAATCGGCGACGGCTTCGGCTTGCACCAGGTCAATTCGCCCATTGAGAAAGGCGCGGCGGGTGAATTCGCCGGGCTCCGCCAGGCGCGCACCGTTCGCGAGCACGGTGTCCAGCACCATCTTCGCAGCCAGAATTCCGCCGTGGCAGGTGATCTCGACCACATCCTCGCGCGTGAAGGTGCGCGGCGTGCGCATGACAGCGAGCAGGGCCTCATCCACGGTCTGCCCGTCGCGCACGACATGGCCGAAGTGGATAGTGTGTGTCGCAGCGGCGGAGGGCTTGACCGACGCTTCGCCAACGGGGGCGAAAGACCGGTCGGCCACGGCCAATGCTTCCGGGCCCGAGATGCGGATGACGGCCAGCCCGCCCTCGCCGAGCGGCGTGGCAACCGCAGCTATGGTATCGTCCAGCATCCGCAGGAAGTTAAAGCTTAAGCGTCGCCGGTGGCAAGCAGGCTGACAGCAGGCTGACGGCTTACGCGGCTGGTCACTTAAGGCTTTGAAAAGCCAATGTGCTGAGGAATAGTTTCCGCGATGACGCATAAGCCAGAATCCGCCGACGAAAAGTACTTGGGAATCGAAGGCGGGGGAACGCGCACCGTCGCGTTGCTGGTGAATGCCCGCGGAGAGACCCTGCGCCGGCTGGAGCGAGGGCCGGCCAATATGAAACTGCTCACGGAGGCGCAGCTCACCCGGCAGTTTCGCTCGATTGCGGCCGCACTGCCGCTGCCGGATGCGGTAGGGATCGGGCTTTCTGGCGCGTGGGCGGAGGCGGATTTCAGGCTCATCAGATCGGCCGCCGCAAAGGCTTGGCCGCGTGTTTCTTGCTATGCCACCAACGATTTGGAGACCGCCCTGATGGCTGCGACAGACGGCAAGCGCGCCGCGCACGTACCACAGGTCCTGATGGTGAGCGGCACCGGCTCGAGTTGCTATGCGAAGAATAGGCAGGGCAGGGGAGTCAAGGTGGGCGGCTGGGGCCACATGCTAGGCGACAAAGGCAGCGGCTACGACATTGGGCTGCGCGCGCTCCAGGCGGTCATTGACGCCTACGACCAGGAGTCGGCCTGGCCTGATTTGGGCCGACGGCTGCTCCGGGCGCTGCTGCTGAACGAGCCGAACGATCTGATCGATTGGGCGCAAGCGGCCGACAAAAAGGCAATCGCCGGCTTGGCGGAGGAAGTATTTGCCGCTTGGCGCGACAAGGACAGGATCGCCGCTGAAATCCTCGCCGCGGCGGCCAGGAGCCTGGCGCGCGACGCGGCTGCCTGCGCGCGCAAAGTGGCCAAGCGCGGAACCCCCGTCGAGTTCGTCCTGGCCGGGAGCATCCTGCTGAAGCAGCCGCGCTTTGCCGCGCGGGTGGGCCGCGAGTTGCGCCTGCTCTGGCCGATGGCGGGGGTCATACCACTCAAACGCGAGAGTGTGTGGGGAGCGGTCGAGCTGGCGAGAAGGGCGTTTAAGTCTAAGGTCCAAAGTCCAAAGTCCAGAGTTGGGGAGCAGGATGTGGCGGGGTTAGGGGTGCGGCCGGTCAGGCGGTCGCCCACTGAGGACCGAAATCCCCGATCAATGCATTTAGACGAGCTGCCGTTGCGGGATGCGATTGCGCTGATGTTAAGGGAGGACGTGGGCATTCCGAGGAAATTGCTAGCGGAGCGGCGCGGCATCCAGCGGGTGGTCGAGGCGGTGGCGCGGGCGTTTCGGCGTGGAGGGCGGCTGTTTTATGTCGGCGCGGGGACGAGCGGGCGGTTGGGTGTGCTGGACGCCAGCGAGTGCCCGCCTACCTTCGGCACCTCGCCGGACCTGGTGCAGGGAATCATCGCCGGCGGACAGAACGCGCTATGGCAATCCGTCGAGGGAGCGGAGGATGAGGCGGATGCTGGCGCGTCCGCAATCAGGTTTCGCGGGGTAACCCGTCGGGACGTGGTGACGGGCATCGCGGCCAGCGGGACCACCCCGTTTATCTGGGGCGCGCTGCGGGAAGCCAAACGGCGTGGTGCAACGACCGTGCTGGTGTGCTTTAACCCGTTTCTAAAGATTCCACGCGCGCTGTGGCCAACGATTGTTATCGCGCCAAACCTCGGCCCCGAGTTGCTGACGGGATCGACGCGGCTGAAGGCTGGGACGGCGACGAAGCAGTTGTTGAACATGTTCACGACCCTGGCTATGGTGCGGCTCGGGAAGGTGCGGAGCAACCTGATGATCGATTTGAACGCGGCGAACGTAAAGCTGCGCGACCGCGCGGTGCGCATCGTGCAGGAGTTGACCGGGGCGGATTACTGCGCCGCGCAGGGGGAGTTGGAGCGCAGCGGCTGGGTCGTCAAAAGGGCAGTCGGGCGGCTATATCGGAGATAATCTCATCCAGTTTGGAGAACTTGCCACGGAGGTAGGCCTCCGTCACGAAGCGCACCAGGCCCGTGACCAGCATCAGCACCAGCGCGCTCATGAAAAAGAGCCCGAAGGCAAGCGCTGGGTCGGGCTCCATCATGCGCGGCACTCCATGGTAGAGCGCGGCAATGGACAGAAGGATCCCGATGCACCAAATGACCCAGGGGTTTATGGCGCTGGAGGCGTCCAACAGGCGCAAGAGGAAGAACGGACTTAAACCGTAAGCTACCACCGTAAACGCCTGAGTATAGGTGTGCCGACCACGAAAGGTCTCTCCAATTGACTTGATGATTGAAGCGCCCGTGAAGATTACGATCAGCGAGAGCAGGAACTGAGCGGTTTCGACAATTACGGCTTCACGCACGGAGAATCTATGGAGGCGGAGGATCTCGCCTTGCGTCCCAATGAACCAGCCCATGCTCTCGCCCTGCCACTTGCCCCAATGAACGATCCCATACCCTTCGCAGACCGCCACGAGCAGCAGCATCGGCAGCAGATAAACCGCCAGGATGGAAGCCATGCTTCGGCTGGCGCGGTGAATCCCTTCCCACGTGGCAACCGGTTCAAAGATCAAGAGCAATGCTCTAATCATCCAACAGAACTGTAGTCAGGGGGCTTGCTGTTTTGCAACTCCATACCTGCATCGCACGGGCTGATTTACAGCCAGTCGGCGGACGGCGAGGTCTAGTCGCCGGCGCGGGAGATTTATTTGCTTCCGTGGTCGCGCGGCCTGTGGTTAACTCAAGGCGATGAAAGTTAACCTTGGCATCTGGGACAAGCTGACCCCCGTGGTGATCTTTCTCGTGTTTGTTGCGGGCATCCTCCTGGTGGCCGTCTGGTATCTGCCGCTCATTAAGGAGAACGAACGGTACCGGAAGGATATCCTGCGGCTGGATAACCTGGTCCAGAAAGAGGAGGAAACCGTCAAGCAATTGAGGACCTCAATCGATACGTTGCGCTACGATCCCAAAGCGGTGGAACGGCTCGCCCGGGAAACCTTCGGCTACGCCAAGGCAGGAGAGACGGTCATTCGTTTTGAGGAGCCGCGGACCAATAGCGCGTCCCAGAGATGAGCCGTTTGCCCAGGGCGTAAGCGGCTGCCCGCGCTGTCCTCTGGCCTCTCGCGGCATCACTCCCTCCCTCCGTTTCCCCAGCCCCCCGCCTTCTCTCTTAGACCGTCATTATCTCTTTGTCCTTGTGGGCCAGGTGGGTGTCGAGCTTGGCGATGTATTCGTCCGTTAGCTTCTGGAGTTCCTTCTCCGCGTGCTTGACCTCATCTTCGGTAGTGCCGCTGTCGTGGGTGTGCTTCTTCAGTTGCTCCATCGCGTCCCGCCGCACGTGGCGAATCGCTACCCGGCCATCTTCCGCCATCTTGTGGACGATCTTGACGAATTCCTGGCGGCGTTCCTCGCTGAGTTCGGGGAAGAACAGACGGATTGATTTGCCTTGGATGGATGGCGTGAGGCCCAGGTTGCTCTTGAGAATGGCCTTCTCGATCGGGTGCAGCGAGTTCACATCCCAGGGCTGGATGGTCAGGGTCCGTGGCTCGGGGGTGGTGATGCCGGCCAGCTCCCTTACGCGCATCTGCGAACCGTACACTTCCACAAGGAGGTTCTCGACCAGCGCCGGGGACGCTTTGCCGGTGCGGACGCCGGCAAATCCGTTCACGACAACCTGCTCGGTCTTGCTCATCTTGTCCTCCGCCTCAAGTAAAAAGTCGTCCAGTGACATAGGAGCAAAAAGTAGCAAACCCCGGCGCAACTGTATAGGGGCAACTTACAACTCTGCCATCAGGCGCTGCTCGGCTTCCTGGTTCCCGAGCTTGTGGTGGACCCGCATTACGGCGACGCCCACCACTGGCGGATAGGCCTGGTCTGCTTTCATGCGCGGCTCGACGTATTCAATGATCTCGAAGAGCAGGCGGTTGGCCGCCTGGTAGTCAAGGCCCGTGAGCCTCTGGATATAGCGGGTCGAGCGGTCGATGAGCTTCAGATTGCTGGGCACCACCCAGATCATGTAATTGCCCATCACCCTTCCCAATCGGACCATGGTGCAGGTCGAGAGCGCATTTAGCAGCATCTTGAGGCCCGCGCGCGTCACGCCGTCCAGCAGGAAGTCCGTGGTCGGGACCGGTGCCAGTACTGCAACGCATTGCGGATTCCATTTGGCGAGGAAATCGTTTACCTCTTTAAACGACTCCTTGCGCCCGACAAAGACCACCCCGATCTGAACGCCCGCCTGCCGTGCGACTTCGAGTTCCCGGTGATGAAACCCATCCGGCGACAGCAACGACGCTTTCTCAGTTTCGGAAACGATCCCCACCGCGCTGTCACCCTTGCCCAAAGGGCGGTACTTCAGGCCGTCCAGGCCCACCTTGAAACGCATTAGCTCCGCAGTGCTGATCTTGCGCACGATCTCGAATGTGCGCGCGACCTTGTCCTCGCTAACCAGGGCCCGGACTTCCTGCTCGGTCCATTCCACACACTTCGGTTGGCGCTTGATGATCCGCTCCCAAGCCTTCGGCGTCTCCTGGTTGGGCATGAACAGGAATGACCACGAGTCCGTTGCTGTCCTGTCGTCGAACTTGCGGAACGGCGGCGAGCAATAGGTCGGCGAGCGCTCGGTGGTATCCGTCAGCACATCGATTCCAAACCGGTCCGCGAAGTAGTTGTTCTTGTGTCCGGACCGATAGACTGTCTCTTCGAGCGAAATCGCTTTGGCAAGCTGCGACCGAAGCTCTGGCGACGCCAGGCTACGATGCATCTCCACCAGCTTCTTGAGGAACTCGGACGGGACGGAGGCCGAGTTCAGCGCGCAGGGACCTTTTGGTTCCAGCTCCTTCATCAAGTCCCGCAACACCATCTCCAGGACGGTCAGCGTGACGCAAAGCTGGATGGTCGTTGCCTGCATGCGTGTCGAGCCGGTGATCGACATGGGGCCGGTCGTGAGGTTGATCTTCTCGATGCGCGGCTCTTGGATGACTTCGCGGCTGCGCTGAACGTGCTTGCAGAGAATATCATCGGGGTTGTTATAGATGAAATAGACCTTCGCGCCCTTTTCAAGCCCCTTCCACGCCGTGCCGATCACGAAGGACGTCTCACCGCCTTCGGTGATGGCAAACACAACGTCCTTGGCCGACACCCCCAGGTCCCCAATCTGCTTCTTGCCGAATTCTGTGAAGTCCTCGAAGCCTTCCACCGACTTGATGAGGGCGTAGTCGCCGCCCGCCATCACACTCAAGGCGCGGTTCTCGAATTCCTCGGGCGTTGGGGAGCAGGCCAGGCCCCGGGCGCGCTGCTGCTGCCAGAAATCGCGCCAGATGGACACCAGTTGGATGCTCAGACGCCCGGTGGAGCCGCAGCCCGTGAAGAACACCTTCCCGCCGTTCTTGAGGGCGCGCAGCACCGCCTCCTCGATGCTTTGCGCCCGGCCCGACTCAGCGAATTCACGAAACTTGCGGACATTGTCTCCATCCGCCTCGAAGAGCAGGCCCAGCGCCGCGCTAACATCACGCTTGGCAGTTTCGCTCAGATTCGCCGTGACCGGGTGGGAAGACTCGGTAGTCAGAACGCCCAGTTGGAACTGATCACTGATCTTGAGGAATTCGTCGGATCGCCAGTCGGATGTGTCGCTCATGAGGGTTTGACAGTTGTTTGGTTCGTTATCAGCGCCGCGCAGGTTGACGTGCGTGCGAAAGGGGTCAAGCCAAACCAACGGGCAAATCGGCCAAGGCGATCTTTGCCAGGAAGCTGTGGCTCGCCCCTTGCGGCGAGACCACGCTTCGCATGAGTTCGACTTGGCCGGCCGTCCAATGGCCGAAGACCCGATCCGCCATAGCCGCCGCCGCCTTGCCTAAAGCCTCCGCCTCCGGGCGTTTAATGGCTTTGATGCGGGCGAGCGTGACGTGGCCTGTGAATCGTTCCTCCCTGTGTTCGGATGTGAAGGCGCGGGTCGCGGCGTCCACCGCTTGTTGCAGCCGCGTCAACCGCTCCGCTTGTTCTTGCACGCCGGTCCAGACGACCCGCGGATAGCGCAGGTCCGGGAAGAAACCCACCCCTTCCGCGCCCAAGTGCAGCACGCCGAACCCCCGACACGCGGCGCGAATCGCCTCTCCTAGCGCTTCAACCCTTGACGCGTCCACGTCCCCGAGAAACTTCAGTGTCAGGTGGAACTGCTCGCGCCGGGTCCAGCGGACGCCATGTTCCGGCAGCGCCCGGCGCAATTCCGCCTGCGCCTCTGCCATCTTCGCTTTAACCTCCTCCGGTATCGCCACCGCGA
>Ga0181538_10006238_pt1 | contig 10385 bp, 6 predicted proteins | sample PEATcosm2014_Bin_40_FD_119773 | JGI IMG/M metagenome (GOLD analysis project Ga0181538, IMG submission 119773) | Peatland microbial communities from MTU Mesocosm Facility, Houghton, MI, USA - PEATcosm2014_Bin23_30_metaG | ecosystem: Environmental > Terrestrial > Soil > Wetlands > Peat | place...
ATGCGCGCCTGATAGCCAGCTTTCTACCGCTGGATTTGCTGCCTGATTACCTCAACCTGCCGGCCGTTCTGTCGTCAAGGGGGGAAGGCGCCAGGAATGCGCCGACGCACAGCGGCCCGGATTGCCAATTGCCGGCAATCTCACCAGGGCCCCGGAGTGAGGTCTGCGGGACGATAGAATACGGTCCACCCGCTTTGCGCAGACCCTATATCAATCGTCGTCTTGTATCTGGCTAAATCGAACTTCCGCCAGAGCACACTGCCATCTTCGTAGAGGAAATTCCCCCCGATGGCGATACCGCGGCTGTCTCGATGATTCGCGAAGGGAAAGCTCTGTGGGGTCACCCCTGTCGTGCCGGACCAAGCGAGGTTCGGGTACGTGCCCGTGGCCTGTATCTTGTCAATCATGACCGGCGCCCTGCGGTATGGACCGCCGAGTTTCTTCCGGTAAACCCATTCACCCAGCCCTTGGTCATTATAGTTCGGCCAGCCGCTCGTGTCTCGTCCGGGCAGAAACTGGTAACCGATCAAGTTCACCTTGTCTTCCTGCGCTTCAACGGCACGGTGCCATTCATCCGTCGGGCAATAAAGCACATCCTGCTTGTTCCGCTCCACCGTGGTAGCGCCAGTGGTTGTGCCAGGGCGGTTGCGATACAAGTACTGCGGGTAAAAGTTGGTGTTCAGACTCAGACCCACCCACGCAAAACCGCTGGCTCCGTCGCTGGTGGCGTTAACCACGAAGTATTCCCGGTTGTCCCCGGCGTACATGCTGACGGCAATTCCCCATTGCTTGAGATTGCTGGCGCACTGAATCCGCACGGCTTTCTCCTTCGCCTTGGCGAGCGCCGGCAACAGCAGCGCGGCCAGGATGGCGATGATCGCGATCACCACCAGCAGTTCGATCAAGGTAAACCCCTGGCGCCGCAGCCCGTTGCAGCGTTGAAAGGAACCAGCCCGGTCTCCAGCCGTCGGTCTCATAGCTTTGAGTCAGCCTTCCACGTATTGGCCCAAACTTCAGCCTGTGCGACGCCAGCTTATGACGGGAAACCCGAGGAGTCAAGTTGGAACTGAGCAATGGCGACCGCGCGGTCGGAGGCCAACCGCCTTGGGGTGAAGTTGAAAGAGAGATCGGCCCCGATGGCGTACTCGGAGCCGATGGCCGGCCCGCAGGCCGTGAAGGGCCTCGACAGCGCCAATGCCCGCAGCGCCTTGAGGATTTTGCCTTTCATCGCGATGCCAAGAATGGCCGTTAGTTCCCGGCGCCTCCGAATTCCGTCAACGTTTGGCGGAAAGCCGCGGCGGGTTTGGTTTCGTGCACGCGGCCGCCGGTGTGATTGACGATGTACGCAATCTCGCTGCCCGGCTTCCCATCGAGCCAGACGGTGGTCAGATTGTGTAACTTCACGCCAGGGGCCACAGGCGCCTCGATCCCACTGTCTAGTGTGACGGCGGCGTCACGGAAATAACAGTAAATGCCCAACCCCCAGGCTTCGTGGCTGGTGACGTTGTCCGCCACTTTGTATGACGCGTAGCCATTGACATTGCCGTGCCTCCAGGACGCCTGGTCGGGAACGTCGTAAGGAATTTCGGATTGATACATATACACCCGCCCTCCGTTGCCGTTCCAAACCGTCTGGTATTGCTCATGGTGTTCGTTGAAAAGGCCGTAGCACGTCACACTGTTGCCGTTGACGATCAGGCCGTTCTTCGTGGGGTTGACCGTCCATCCGACACCGTAGCTGTGGTCCGCGCGCCAAATCCACATATTATCCGCCACGACATTGCCGCTGTTGATCACGACGCCCACGTCGTTCTGTGCCGCCGCCGCCCCCCCGGTCCGCACAATCAGATCATACAAGAAAGTCGGGTTGGCGGAATGATTGGCTGAATTACCTGTGGATCCCACTTGAAGTAAAACGGGTGAATCCACCGGGCCGGCATCTATGATGAGTCCCGCGATGGTCACGCCATCCACGTCGGCCACGGAGACGGCAGGCAGTCCGGTCATTGCCTTAAGAGACGGCACGCCCAGACCCAGGAGGATCGTATTCGCGCTGGTCACCTTCAGCATGTCGTCGAGCGCGTAAGTCCCAGGCGTGAACAGGATGTGCTTGCCCGCAGCCAGCGCCGCATTGATGCTCTTGGCGGTGGCCGTCGCAGGTTGCGCGATATAGAATTGATCCATCGAGACGGATTTGCCCGGTGTGGGACCGTGGCCCCAGGAGACGCCCCGCGTGTTGTGCTGCAATGCCGGGACAAAGACGGCGAACTTGCCGGAGTCATCGAGATACAGATAGGGCTTCTCGCGGATCACCGGCGTCTGGTCCACGACCGTGTAGGGCGGGTTGGGAAAGGTGTTTCCCGGAGTATTCTCACAACCCACGAACACCATGTTCCACACCGCGTTGTTCCAACCACCCCATTTGCTGTTGCGCGACAGCCATTGCTGCTGCGAGGCGGGAACGATTTTGCCGTCCACGACCGAGTCGGCCAGAAACCCGCCGCTGGCATAGCCCACGTTCCCTTTTGATCCCCAGTCGAACAACTGAAGTTCGCCTTTCACATGCAGACGCCGCAGGGGGGCGGCCTGGGAGACGGCGATGCGCGTCATGCCCTTGGTGTATTGCCACGGAACGTCGGCCGATGGAATAATGGCGAGGTTCTCGACCGTCCGCCAAAAATTGTTCAATGCCATGCCGTCGGCCCATTTGGCATTGATGGTCAAAGCCCCGTCAATCTGCACATCGTCAGGGTTCCGGCCCAAGCCGGCCACGTGGGTGTAGAAACCCACATAGAAGTCCACGTTGTATTTGCCCGGCTTGAAGAGCAACGCGTAGCCTTGCGAACCGAAGTGGTTTGTCTCCATCTCCTTGTAAATACCTATGGCGATGCGCTTAATGTCGGCGTGCGGCATGTCCGCATCGAAGACGAAGACGTTCGGGCCGAAGAGAGTAGTGTTTGCCGTGGAGACAGGGCCAGCTGTGGCCACAGGGATAATGGCGCAGAGGCCCACAGCAGTGGCCAGCGCGATACATGATGCTAGGTTCAGTCTTTTAATCATGGTTCAGTTTCCTGGTGTTTATGCATTGTTGATCGGTATTGGGTTCCAAAGACTTCAATGAAGGGTATGACCATCGGCCGGTGTCGACGGGTTCAAGTGATATACGTTCAGCGCGGGGAGCATATTCCCGGAATGGTCAAACAGGGCACGATCTTCCCATTGGCCCGACCATTGGGGCCCATTCCATTTTGTCCCCATAATCCATTCCGGCGCCCAGTAGAACACGCCCTTTCCGAGCCCATCGGGCGTGGCGGCAACCAAAAGGATGAGCGCTTCCAGGAAGGATTTCTGCCCTGCTGCCGTCAGCGGAAAGGGTAATTTGCCTTGCGAACCGCCCCGGGTGTCATAACCGGTTTCAACCACGATGATGTCCTTATGATAGGTCTCAGCGAGGAACTTCAGGTTGTTGGCAATATCCTGCATTGAACCGTGCCAGATGGGATAATAGGACAAACCAATTACGTCGAACGCCAGGTTCCGTTTCCGGCAATTGTCAAAAAACCATTTGCTGACGCCCTGGTTCCCGCCTTGATCCACATGGATCATGATTTTGATTGGGTTCGCCGGGGCGCTTTCGCGGACGGCGCGGATTCCGGCCTTGAGAAGGTCCACCAAGTTGTCAAAACCCGTCTCCTCTTCCACCGGCACGCCATCCGGCCCCGTAACTTTCAACGGGTCTTTCCCCCACGTCGCTTTGAACGGCCCTCCATCCGGCCACAACATACCGTTCGTAACTTCGTTGCCCACCTGCGCCATATCCGGCACGCAGCCCTCTTTGGCAAAAGCCGCGAGCGTGTCCCTCGTGTAGTTGTAGACACGCTGGACTAATTCTTTGTGAGAAAGCCCCTTCCATGCTTTGGGCATGTTTTGCTGCGTGGGATCCGCCCAACCGTCGGAATAATGAAAATCAAGCAGCAGCCGGAGACCCGACTGTTTAATCCGTCTCGCCAGCTTCACCGTGTAGTCCAAGGTGTTAACCTGTCCTTCCGTGCCGTTCGGCTGCAAAAAAAGCCGCAGCCGCACATAGTTGCAGCCGTGATCCTTGAAAATGGCCAGCGCATCCTTGGGTTTCCCGTCTTCCCGGTATTGAACCCCATGGCCCTCAATATATTGAAGCATCGACAAGTCGGCACCCTTGGCAAAACCCGAATCCGCGTGATTTTCATTCGTTGTCGCCGATAGCGCCTCTCCGCTGATCTCAAAGTGCGAGACGGCAATCATCAAAACCAGCGTTGAAAACGGCAGTTTCATGTATCGTGAGTGTAGCTTCATAAGCTTATGTGTCTTCCAACTGATTTGCTTTTTGACGCTCCACGGTTCAGAGAGGTTCATTTCATTTGTGGATGGCTCTTTGTTTCTTCCGCGCCTTCACCACTGATAAACCCAGGTATAAGTTGTATATCGGGTCTCTGGTGGGTTGCCGACGGTTTTCCCATTCACCTGATCGCCGCAACGGCAGGTCAGGCGGAGCCCGGATTTGAAGACCACCGGGTCTTCATCGTGGAAACGATAGGCTGAAAACGTGGTGTTCTTGGCATCGAAATGAGTCAGCCCTGCGAGCCCGTTGGCGTAGCGACCACGATTGAAGTAATAGGTTCCTAGGAAGTAATCTTCCAACCCGGAGGAAAGCTCAGTGGGCTCTTTTGCGCCGTTGAGGTAGGCGCGCATGATGGCTTCGAGGAAGCTGAGACTGGTCCAGTCGGTGCCCTTGCGCAAACCTTCCGCGGCGATTGTCACCTGGTATAGCGCGCCCGCGCCTTTCACATCGCACAGGGCGAATTCCTCCAGAGGCTTGGCCACATGGTTTTCCAGCTTGTGGAGCTTGAGCCGGGCGGTCTCCAGGAGGCGCACGCCAGCCAGCGTGACGGGCAGGTTCTCCGTGCCGCGAATAATCCACCAGAAAGGTGCCCCGTCCGGGGAATCCTTGGCGCGCTGCGCGGTGACGTGGATGCTTTTGCCGAACGGAATTTTGAAGGTGTTATAGAGACCGCTGGGGTGGCCGGTCTTGCCCATCTTCTCGCTGCCCCACGGCGCAGCGGTCTCGCCGAAGCCGACGCCGTGCCCAAGGCCCAGTTCCATCTCGATGGAGGGCCGCTGCTCGCCGTCCGCATAAACGCGGAGGACGGTCTTGTCATAGCCTGGCCAGTCGCCGCCAAACCACATGTGGGTAAGACAGCCCTTCCCCTCGTGGTGGAGTAACTCGGCCTCCTTGTAGCCGTTCAGGTCGGGACGTTCCTTGCCGATGGAACAGAAGGTCTTCAGCTTGGCGAGGTCAACTTCCGAACCAGCGCCCAAGGCGCACAGGGTTCCGAGGCACAACACCAGAATTCGCACGAGAATTTTCATGACTGGACTCTACCAGAAGCAGGCGCTTTGGAAATGGTGGCGTGGGAGACTTCCAATCAGGATTATCCCGCCTCCAGTTCCAATCTGACTCCGCCTTCCAACTCACGCAACCGCTTGCTGCGATAGCGAGAAGGACCAGCGCAATAGACAAGTGCCCGAGCCTTAATACGACCAACCACATCGTGCGATCCAACGAAGATCTCATGATCTTCCGGTCGGTTCGGTTTAATGGAACACTTCAGACCCGCTGGGTCAAGGGGCAACACCTGGTGCAAAGCGCGCCGTTCACTTCGCCGTGCATCATAAACGTCAGAGCATAACGCTCTGATGCCTCTGCTTACCTCCGGTCTTCCCCTACCCGCCGGCTGTCAATCGGCGGTTGGCGTGACGCTTACGTTGAAAGGGCGGGCGTCAGCAGGTCGTGGATCAGCCAAAACCCTATTATGCATTGTCATACGCACCCGCCTTCAGCCAAGGTTTCTTGCGCTCAACGCGGGTTGGCCAAGTTCCATTTCACCACCGCATTCATCCGCCCAACAACCCTATCAGCGCTGAAGGCGCGATTCACCCCCCCCGACCTTCCGCCCCCTCCGCCACCGACTCACCGTTACCTCGCCGTTACCTCGCCGTAGCACCTCTGATCGGGAATCAGAGGTGCTACGGCGAGGTAACAGCGAGGCTCCGGGGAGGAGACCTGCCAACCCACTGTAAATATAGAGGTTTAGGTTCAAGTAACAGATTCTGTACACCTATATGGGGTGAAGTGGTGGAGCCAACATGCGCTTCTTTTGTCATTACAAAGGCCGGACGACCTGGCTAAGCTCTCACCGGCGTGACAGATGGGGCCACCGATCCGCTCCGCTGCTGCGGAAGAGCTTATGCGAAATCTCAGAATGAAAAAGACTCGTCGGCCACGAAGGTTTAGCAGATCCCGGCAAATGGAAACGAGGGTAGCTCCTGCCGCATGAGCCTGTTCGACACAACCGGGCAGTCATCCGCCCAGCCTGGCCGCAACGAAAACACTCGGCGCAAGCTCGGCCGCATGAACCGCGCGTTGCGGCACGAAGAACCTGACCGCGTGCCCATCAGCGACTTCTTCTGGGGCAGCTTCATCGAGCGTTGGCGGCAGGATCTCGGCCTGCCCGCCGACGCCAGTCCTTACTACTACTACGACCTTGATTGGATCGTCACCGTCCCGAACATGGATCCGTGGATTCGTTCGTTCGAGACGCTCCGCGAGACGCCGGAGGAGGTGGTGGTGAAGACTGGCTTCGGCGCGATCATGCACAAGCATTTCGAGTTTCCCATGCCGGAGATGCGGGGCTGGGAGACCGATACGTTCAAAAAGCTGGAGCGGGCGCAATTCGATGACTCTCGCGATCGCCGGCGCTTCTTCGCGGCGGGCGACAACCAGATTGCAGGCGTGGGGGACGGGTTCCAGCGCAACTCGCCTCCCTGGATCGAGACGGTCAAATCGCTGCGGCCGGACTTTCCGGTTTATGGGAGTATGATCGAGGCCAGCGAGTGTCTGACACGCCTCATCGGCCAGGGAAACGCCATGCTGTGGATGGCTGAATATCCCGAGCGGATGGGCGCAGTGGTCAACCGCATCGGCGCTTTCTATCTCGACATGGCCAAGGCGGAGATCGAGGCAGGGGCCGGCCTGCTCGACGGTTTTGTCATCTGGGGCGACGTGGCCTACAAGAAATGCACTTTCATGTCGCCGCGCTACTGGCGGGAATATTTGAGGCCCTGGGTGGCGGGCATGGCGGAAGCGGCGCACGCCGCCGGCCTGCCGGTCATCTACCACGGCTGTGGCAATGTGAAAGCGATCTTTGCCGATTACATCGAGATGGGTATCGATGCTTACAACCCGCTCGAAGTGAAGGCTGGCATGGACGTTTTGGAGTTGCGCAGGCAGTTTGGCCATCGCATCGGGTTTTGCGGCAACAGCGATATTCAAGTGTGGGAGAGCGGCGACCGCGAGGCGGTCCGGCGTGAAGTGTTGCGCAAGCTGAACGCGGCCAAAGGCGGCGGATTCATCTTCCAATCCGACCACTCCGTAAGCAGCGCCGTGTCCGGCCAAACCTACGATTACATCGTCAAGCTCGTCCGCGAGTACGGACACTACCCGATCCGGCTTGGGGAATTTGAGGAGCCGCTAGAGTGATTGCCCTGTCGATTAACGTATCGCTGCCCCCGCACCCTGAACCCCAGAGTGGGGCAGGTGTCCCGCCTGCCTCGACCACAAGGAAAAGGCAGGCGAGACGACTACCCTTAGGGTTTGGACATTACCCGCAGAACTCACCGAGGGAGGCCAACCCGCAGGGTTGGCAGAAGGTAGCCGGTGGTCGTTCAGGGCAGGGGGGGAACGACCACCGGAAAGACGCTAGATGGTCCCGCACCCCGGAGAGGGGTGCCAGACGCAAAGAGGTGTTCACGGCATGGCCCCACACTGTGGGTCGCTTGACCCGCAGTTCTCACAGCAAGTATCTGGCGGTGCCGCAACGCCAGTCTCGAGCACGCTTGGCCGCTATGAATCTGGCACCCCGCCGGGGTGCGGGGCCTTGCCTGCGCCGTTGCCCGGAGGTCGCCGCCCCGATAAACCCTCGGCGACCTCCGGCTACCGTCTGGCAACCCTCCGGGTTGACTGCTCCAGAACGTCCAAACTCCAGGGGCAGGCGTCCCGCCTGCCCCAGCCACGAGAAAAAGGCAGGCGAGACGCCTGCCCTACTTTGGGGTTCATGGCGACACCAAACGCTGTATTCCACTGAATTCATACGACTTATGAGATTATCCACCCTCCTGCTAGTGGTCGCGCTGGCCGCCTCGTTATACTTTCCGATGGCGTCTGGCGCGCCGGTTGACGCATACAACGTCGTCTGGGATTCCCCCAGCGCGAATCATCACGGCTCGATGCCGCTGGGCAACGGGGACATCACGCTCAATGCCTGGATGACGAAAGACGGCGACCTGCAGTTCTACATCGGCAAGACCGATGCCTGGGATGACAATGCGCGCCTGCTGAAAGTGGGCAAGGTGCGGGTCCATTTCGAGCCGAATCCCGTGGTGGCGGGCGAGGCGTTTCGCCAGGAGCTGAAGCTGAGCGAAGGGTGCATCGAAATTACGACGGGTGGCAGCACGGCTGCGAAGCAGTCAAAGATTCGGCTCTGGGTGGACTCCAATAGTCCCGTCATATGTGTCACGGCTGACAGCGCCACACCGACGGAAGCCACCGCTTTTGTAGAAGTCTGGCGGACGAATGAGTGCGAACTAGCGGAGGTGCAGTGCAGCGACGTCATGAACGAACCTGGCAAGCCGCAGAGCAAGCACGCCCCGACGATTCTCGAGCCGGACACCTTGCTCACCGGTCAGCATGGCCGAGTCGGCTGGTTCCATCACAATATTAAATCCGTTGGGCCGGAGATGCTGGCGCAAGTCCAGGGACTGACGGGTTTCCAGCAGCCGGACCCTCTGCTGCAGCGGACTTTTGGAGCTGTGGTCACGGCTGACAAAGGCGAGCGGCTTGACGACTGGCGCCTGCGCTCGCCGCGTGCCAAGTCGCACCGGTTCAGCGTGTTTGTGCTGACGCGACATCCCTCGACGCCCGACCAATGGCTGGCCGACATGGACCAAACCATTCGCCGGGTTGAGACGCATTCCTTCGCGGCCCGGCACCGGGCTCACAACGATTGGTGGCGTGAGTTCTGGAATCGGAGCTGGATTTGCGCTTCCGCCAACCCCAAGGCGGAGCCATCGCTGGCCTCTATCGTGCCTGCGAATGAGCATCCGGTGCGCGTGGGAATGGACCAGGGCGGTGGCAACGAGTTTGCCGGCGAACTGGGGCGCGTGAGCGTTTTCAGCGAAGCCTTGCCGGAGGCCGAAATCCAGGCACTCGCCCGATCGGACCACAACCCCCTGACAGGGAAACCGATGATGCTTTTATCCACGGGTACGCTCGGTGTGGTAAGTAATTCAGCCGGCTGGGAGTTCTCGCGAGGCCTCAGCGTTGAGGCATGGGTGAAGCCCCAAGCGTTGCCAGGCAGCGGGGCCCGCCTGGTGGACAAGATCACTCCGGGTGGCAGCGACGGCTTCCTGCTCGATACTCATCCCGGCAACAGCCTCCGGTTTATCTGCGGCCAGACCATCTTGGAGCAACTGGACGCCCTGCCAGCCGATCGTTGGACGCATGTGGCGGCGGTGGCGGATGCCGCCGCGGGAGGATGCCGTCTCTACGTGGATGGCAAGCTCGTGGCGGCGAACGCAGGCGAAGCCTTGCGAGATGAGGCTGCCTATGTCAGCCAGATGTATCACTTGCAGCGGTTCATTACCGCTTGCGCAGGGCGGGGCGCTTACCCGATCAAGTTCAATGGCACTTTGTTCACCGTGCCGCCCGGGCCGACCGAGGCCGACCCGGATTACCGCCGATGGGGTCCCGGCTATTGGTGGCAGAATACGCGCCTGCCATACATCAGCCTGTGCGCTTCCGGCGATTTCGACCTGCAGCGCCCGCTGTTCCGTATGTATGCCGACGAGCTGCTGCCGCTCTGCAAATACCGCACCAAACTCTACCTCGGCCACGACGGCGCGTATTACCCGGAATGCATTATGTTCTGGGGCGCGGTGTTCAGCGAAACGTATGGCTGGACGCCGTTCGACCAGAGAGAGGATAAGCTTCAGGCCAGCGGCTGGCACAAGTGGGAATGGGTCGGCGGGCTCGAGCTGTGTTGGATGATGCTGGATTACTACGACCACACGCTCGACCGCGACTTCCTCCGGCGCACCGCGCTGCCGTTCTCGCGCGAAATCCTGACCTTCTTCGAGCAGCAGTATCCCACCAACGGCCAGGGCCAGCTCGTGATGTATCCGTCCCAGGCGGTGGAGACCTGGTGGCATTGCACCAACGCTATGCCGGAACTCGCCGGCTGCACGGCAGTCACCGAACGGCTGTTGGCGCTGCCGCCCGAAGCCGGCTCAGC
>Ga0181538_10006243_pt1 | contig 10375 bp, 9 predicted proteins | sample PEATcosm2014_Bin_40_FD_119773 | JGI IMG/M metagenome (GOLD analysis project Ga0181538, IMG submission 119773) | Peatland microbial communities from MTU Mesocosm Facility, Houghton, MI, USA - PEATcosm2014_Bin23_30_metaG | ecosystem: Environmental > Terrestrial > Soil > Wetlands > Peat | place...
ACGGAGGTGGCGGCCATGAGGGCCGCCCCTTCGTCGCCACCGAACCGGCGGACGAACTGCGGTACAACGAATTGGTGCTGTTGCTCGCGGACGAGGTGGCCGCCGTCGAGCAGGAGTTCGAGTACGAGGAGAAGCTGAACGAGGAGAAGACGGCGATCGAACGCGATGCCTGCCTCGCCCCGTCAGGCGAAGAGTGGCGGATGCTCTTGCGGCGGGAAGAGTCGCTGGAACGCGCGATTGACCGGAAGATCAAGTTGCTACTGACGCTGCGGAAGAGTAGCACAGGCACTCCTGCCTGTGCCGGCGTTGGCACTGCAGAGGGCTTGGAGACCGGCAAGAGTGCCTGTCCCATTCCTGAAGAAATGGACGCAAGTAGCACCGGCACGCCTGCGTGTGCCGAAGCGAGCATGGCAGGGAGCCAGGATCTAGGAGCGCCCGCCCCGATTGAGGAGGAACCCTCTCCCGAGGCAAGAGGGTGTCAGGCTCCGGCGGTGTCATCAGCCGGAGCGTGACGGGTGAGGGGTTTTGCCCTCTCCCAGAACAAACCGAAGGCGCATGGCAAAGAGCGCCGGAACGTAAGCGCCACCCACGGCGGGAGGGAGAGGTGCGCCGGAATCCTGGGTGTCGTGAGAAGAATCAGGGGAAGAATGTCTGAAGACAACGTAGCTAGCCTCTTACGCGGCCCGGGCGCTTCGCGAAGGCGCCGGAGGGTGCCGCCCTCACCGCCCAGAGAGGACTTTTTGACGCTAATTCTGTCCGGCAGAAACAAACCAGCGCGCGTGGCGTCTCCTGCGAAATTCCGCGCTCACACAACCGCCCTTTGTTTTCACCAACATTCCTGGTTCGTTCGTACAATTTGCTGACCGTTCGGCAGGGGGGCGCTTCACTTCCAGATCTCGATCAGAGCGAGACCGTGGGGAGGAAGAGTTAGCGTGAGCGATGCGGGATCACCCGCACCTAGCTGCCGAATTTCCGGCGCTGGCAAGCGGCCTGCTTCGCGCAGGAGTTGCTGCTGTTCGCGGGATGGAAAGTTGGGCTTGCCCATTGCCTCCCAAGCCGTGAGCGCCGAGCCGTGCTCGTCGTCCAGCCGGAAAATGCTCGCGTAGCGCGTTGCGCCGAGGCTCGTGAGCTGGAGCGTCAACTCGCGCACGGCAAGTGACTCCCCGGGCGGAGCATAATTCCAGGCCGCGATAACCAGCGCGCCGTCTTCGCGTCGAGTGGCCAGCACCGAATCGGAATCTATCGTGATGCGATCCGTTCCCAAGCGATGCAGCAGCGCAAACGCATTGAACGAGGCCTTGGGAATGTTGCCTGCCGCCATCAGGCCATATCCGCCGTAGAAGGGCTTCTTTACTACTCCCTGCTCTTCAAATACGTCGGAGAAGCTCCAATAGGCGAGCATGTCCACCAGGCCATCGCAGCGGCTGATCGTATAGGCGAGCCATGGCCCCATGAACGCAGAGTCGGTCACGTCCGGTTCGTTCATATAGCTTGCATTATACTCACTGAAAACGATCGGCAAATCAGGACGAACCGAGGTTTTGACTTCATCGTGAACTTTCTTGATCGCGCGAACGACCATCTCCCGGCGGGGGACTTGCTCGTGCGTACCCAAAACGTTTTCCGCCGTGTCATTGCCATAAACGTGTGTGGAAACGAAGTCCACAGGTGCATTCGTATCGACGCAATGGCGAACGAACTCGCTGACCCACGCAGCCTGGGCAGTGGAAGGACCGCCCACTCGGAGTCGAGGGCTGACGCTCTTGAGCGCTTGTGCCGTCTGGTCATAGAGAGTGAAATAACTCGCCTGCCGCGGCTCGCCTGCCCAGAAGTCAAGATTGGGCTCGTTCCAAACTTCGAAATACCACTTCGAGACTTCCTCAAGGCCGTAGCGAACGACGAGATGACTTGCAAAGTTGCGGATCAAATCCTGCCAAAGGCCCCAGTCCTTTGGCGGCGCTACATACGGGTGGTACCAGAACCCTTGCTGCTTAGGAGTGGAGGCCAGTGCTTTGGGCATGAAACTGAGCTCGACGAAAGGTCGAACTCCGTTCGCAAGCAGTCCGTCATAAATCTGGTCTACGTAAGAGAAGTTGTAGCGGGGATTCGCACCCGGCACGGCATCGTACAATCCCACCTCGTCATGCAGAATGGCGTGGAAGCGGATGTACTCAAAATCGGTGGCGCGCTTGACCGCCCTCAGATCCTCGCGGTAGCTCTCGCGCAACGAAAGGATGGCCCGCCCCGAGCCAAAGGTCTGCTCCCAAAAATGGAGAAAAGGATGGGCAGGCGCGTGCGCGTCAATGATGACCCTTTGTTGTTCACCATTCGCGCTTGCGCTTTGTCCCCGCAAATAGGACGGTGCGCCTAAGAAGAGACAGAGGGTGCAGGCCATAAGCAGGCGGCCAGCCAACCCGGAGGCAAATAAGTCTCCTGCCCGCCTTTTGATCACTTGGAGTCCGGACGTACTGCCGATGATCCTCATGCTGAAGCCTCGCATTCAGGTGTTCACTCAAAACCGTACCCCGGTTTCAGTTCGCACTGGTAGACTTCGGTGTGGTCAGGGTTCACGCTTCCACTACACGTGGCCCAGCTCAGGTTAAGCGACGGCCCCAGCGGAAAAATGATGGGCTGGCGGTTGACGTCCGCCTCGATGCAAATCCCTTCCGCATTGGCCGGCACGGCGAAATGAAGCGCCTGGCCGAAGATTACCGGATACGATAACCTCACGTTGTTGCTGGTCATCGAACGGAACACCTCCGCTTCGAAAAGAAAGGTGGTCGTATCGGACCAGTCAAGGACCTCCACCCGAACGCTGGGTCCGCCATGCGAAAAGCCGTCGTACCGTATCTTCGTGAAGGAGCAAGGACCGGCGATGCAGGAAACGCGGGCGTTGGAGAAGAAATCGCCCCCCGGAGCCTCGAGGCTGGAAAAACCCACAGCCGCCTGCCACTTCCCGTCAGGCGAACAAGGGTAATGGCCGTTGCAGCGAACGTTGCCTGCGTTGACCACGTGAAAGGTTTTGAGCGTGCTCCCGACGTTGAGCACGGTGGAGGTCTTGACGGTATATCTGATCTTGACATTGGCAACCGCGCTCTGCGGCAGGCTTGTAGCTCGGCCGGCCAAATCAGCGATCGGCGTCATGCGAGCCACCACGAGCCGGTCGCTTATAAACGATGTAATATCCAGCGGCATATACTGCATATCGCGGTATTGCAAGGTCATCGGTTCTTCCAGTTTTGCCCGCTTGTTTAAGGTCAGCACAAAATAGCCGGTGGGACTCGTCCACGCGTCCTTTTCCGCCAGACCTCCGGCGACGGAAACCTGGACGCCGGGGATCGGAACCTGCCGATCCACGTTTTCACCTCGAACAAGCACCGCACCCTTTATCGTAACGGGCTGGGCGGCGCGGAAAGTAGTCTGCAATAGTCCGACGACGCATACCGCCCCTGCCATCAACAAGAGCACGATAATCACGTTTCTCTTTTGGCTCATCCCCTTACCATTTTACACCGCTGCTCGCGCAGATCGCGCCAGTAGCGCCGCAGCCCCAGCGAACCGCCCGCACGTCGGGCACTGGCCCGCCTGAAGGTCGACGATACGTTCGATTCAGGGTAGCACCCAACGAGGGTTTCTGCGCCTTATTCCTGGGCAAGGACGGTATAATTGGAGAATCATGACTGAGGAAGACAAGCCGACGCGCCTGATTTCCAGGCGGATGTGGCTGGCGCACTTAACCCGCGCAGCGTCAGGGATGTTGATAGGCGGATCCACCGCATTTTCTCTTGAACCCGGATCGCAAGAGGCGCCCGCGCCGGCACCAGGGCCTCCTGGCGTCGCGAACTCGCTTTCGCCGGAAGACGACCTTTTCCTGGAGGAGTTGGAGCAGGCTGCTTTCCGCTTTTTTTGGGAACAGGGGAATGCCCAGACAGGGCTCGTTAAGGATCGCTGCAACGTCCGAGGAAATGACACCAGCGAAGTGGCCAGCATTGCCGCCACCGGCTTTGGCCTCACGGCTCTCTGCATTGGGGAAAAACGCGGCTGGGTTTCGCACTCCGAGGCCCACGACCGCGCACTTACCGCGCTGCGCTTCCTCTGGCGAAAGCTGCCCAACCACCGAGGCTTCTTTTTCCACTTCGCGGATGTGAACACCGGCACCAGGCTCTGGGATTCCGAGGTTTCTTCCATCGACACGGCGATTCTGCTTTGCGGAGTTCTCACCTGCCGGCAGCATTTCATGAGCGAGGAAATCCGCCGGTTGGCGCTCGACGTCTTTAATCGCGTGGAATGGAACTGGCTCGCCGAAGATACTCCCCTCCTCTCGCTGGGCTGGATGCCTGAGATTGGCTTTCTTCCCTACCGCTGGCAAGACTACAGCGAACTCATGATGCTTTATTTGCTGGGCATGGGCTCCGCAGAATACCCGTTGAAGCCGGATACCTGGACAGCCTGGCGCCGCCTCAATTTCGAATACGATGGAGTCCGCTACATTGGTTCCTTCGCCCCGCTGTTCATCCATCAGTACTCGCAAGCCTGGTTTGACTTCCGGAACAAGCGCGACCAGTTCGCGGATTATTTCGAGAACTCAGCCGCCGCCACGGAAGCGCATCGTTTGTTCTGCATCGATTTGGGCAAGCAGTATCCCGACTACAGCACAGATCTCTGGGGTATAACGGCTTCGGATTCACCGAGAGGCTATGTCGTGTGGGGAGGACCTCCCGCCACTGGGCCGATCGACGGGACCGTGGTGCCGAGCGCCACCGGGGGTTCGCTCCCCTTTCTGCCCCAGGCCACGATCTCTGTCCTTCGCAATATCAGGGCTCTCTACGGAGATCGGACCTGGAGCAAGTATGGATTCGTCAATGCGTTCAACCCGCTCACGAAATGGTTCGACCCCGACGTCATCGGCATCGATACGGGAATCACCATGTTGATGGCGGAAAACCTGCGCACCGGATTCGTCTGGGATACTTTCATGAAGAACCCTGAAGCGCGACGCGGCATGCAGCTTGCCGGCTTTAAACCTTCTAACCGTCCCCGCAGCTGAGTCAAGTGCCCGGCCCGAATCGGCTTACTGTCGTGTAAAAGCTGCCGGCTGTCGGCCTGAGACATCCGGCAATGGACCGTTGTCCGCCCTCTGTACTGTTTCGCGATGCCGACGGCCGGTGCGACGGGTAAGTTCCGATTCCCGCCTTTGCGTTTTCGGCGTACTGAGTACGTGTATTCTAACCGGAGCCAAACCCTGACGGGTGAATCGTAGATGGTCCGCAGCCGCCTTTGAAAGGTCGATAACCCGGCCTGCGATGCGAGGCCCACGATCCATGATCCGTACCACCACCGAGCGCCCATTCTGGAGGTTTGTAACCCTAACTGAGGTTCCCAGCGGCAGGATGCGGTGAGCCGCGACCATGGCGTACTCATTGAAGGGTTCTCCGCTCGCCATTAGGCGGCCCTGTTCGCGATCTCCATACCAACTCGCCACGCCGTACTGCACGGTCAAACGTGTCTCGTGAACCCGCCCTTCCGCGTGCGCCGCACCATAAGTCGGAAAGCCCGAGATTAGGGCGGAAAGACAGCAAGTTACCATCATTTTCATTGGGCCCCCCTCCCACTTTTTTTCGGCGAGTGCCTCTTGTCCAGAAAGCGAGCGCACTCCAGCACCCTAGCCCCTTCGTACAAATCCAGCCGGAGATGGATGCGCGCCCGCGGTCGTGAGCCGGTTTGGCCGGACACCTTGTCAAGGTAGGCAAGGATGCTGCCAAAGGCGCGATGGGCCACAGTTTTGTATGTCTTTTCAACGAGATAGTCCGAGATCCGAAGCGCCACGGCTGGAGGTAAGAGGTGGAGATTCTAGCCAGGAAGGAAAAATCTGCTCGGATCGCGGTGCCGTGATTTCGGCGGACGGAAGCGACTCCGTCCACGGGACTGCTTCATTGTTCGATTCGGCCGCGGATCGTGTCCTATTTTGCGCTCATCCAACTCCTACATCGTTGCCGACTAGGCGGCTACGTATTAGCGTCTCACAAACAGGTCAAAAACGAGGGCCGCGAGATTGATCCAAACTGTGCGACTGTACACCAAAACACCGCAGAGCACGATGCCGGGACTCGGCTGATACGTCGCACGAACGCCAGATGAGCTTCGCGGGGCAAGCGCCTGTCTACCTCTTGGGGACGGCGTTAGCTGCCGGTCTGATCCGGATAAGCGAACGTGCAGTCCCGTGGTAGCAACGGAGTTACAATTCCCTAGACGGGCCTCTTGAGATTGCCGACCGCGTGCTTTGGATAAGCACGTGACAATTCGCTGGAAGTTAGCTAAATCATTGAATTAACAGGGGATGTTGGTACGCCTGGCAGGGTTCGAACCTGCGACCTGTTGCTCCGGAGTTCACAGAACAACGAATGCACCATATTGCTGCAACCGGCAGCGATGGCGGTTTGAGCCTTTGTTCATGCGGGTCCGAAGGCACCTAGAGCATTCTAGCGCCACATCTGCCGACCCCAGCACCCAGGGGCATAATAGGGCGATTCCGAGGGGGGTTACGTCACAAAGCACGTCACAAACGCCCTCCCGGCACCTGCATCAGAAAACCGAGCCATGGAGAAGGATGGTCGGGGCGCCCAGATTTGAACTGCCGACCTCTTGGTCCCGAATCCAGTGTAACCCGCGAAGCGCACCACCTCACTCCAACTAACCCCAACAAAATCCTCGTTTCCGGCCTTCCTGTTTTGGTCCGGATTGTACCCTTTCCGGACCAGTTTACGGAAAGGAAAACGGAAAGCCGCCTTTGCGGCCGCCCCCCACCTATCCCGGACAAACGGGGGATTGTCTTGGCAAAAGCCGGTGGCGGTTCGATTGAAAAGACGCGGGGTGGCAAGCGGTCCTGGCTGGATTCCGCGCATGCACTGGAACAAAGCCAAGAGTTGATTTCCGAGTGAGTAGTTATGGAACCGGCTATAGGCTTCGTGAATGAAGCCTGGCTTCTGATCGGCCACATCTAAGACGGCAGCCCACGAAACCATGGGCTTTCTGTCCGCGCTCATCTGCGCGGTGCCGTGTTCCTGCGCATTCGCGCTGGCTGCGACGGTCTGCCCCTGCTTGTTTGCTCGATATTGATTTCCTCTATCATTTTTTTGGGTTCTCCTTTTCTGTCCCGCTGTCTCGCGGGGCACCCAATGACAGGTGGCACCTGCTCCGAAGGCTGCTTTTGCGGGGAGCCGAAAAGATCTTCTCGGTTCATCTGATTTTTTCGGGGGGGCTGTAACCCGAGGGGTCATGACACAATCGTGAAAGCAGAGCGTAGCGTCCGCACGGCGCAAGAAGGTTTCGCCAGCCTGCCGTGCCCGCGAGATGAGGACAGAAAGAGGAGCCTAAGAAAGGCAGCTTATAATCACCACCGTGATCACAGATGAGATATTCGCTGCGTTTCTGAAGTGTCGGACCAAAAGTCACTTGGAGGATTCAGGATGGCCAGGTGTCTTGAGCGAATTCATTGACTGGAACCTTCAACGTGAACAGCGGTATCGCGTGGAGTGCCAAGCACGATGGGACTCCAAATGTGAAGCGCCTGAATCGCTGTTCGGTTTGCCGTTGATCGAGGTGCTGAAGACCTATCGAAGTCCTTTGCTGATCAATTCCGTAGTCCAAGCTGATGGGCTGCGATCCAGTATTGATGCGTTGGAACTGGTACAACTCGGTGCCAAAAGAAAAAGTCAGCAGTACGTTCCGATTCGCATGATCCCCAGAGAAAAACTCACGAGAGAGGACAAATGCCGACTTGCGTTCGATGCGCTTACCCTATCCAAAGCTGTGGGCAAGGTGCCTGCATTCGGAAGAATTGTCTACGGGAACGACTTCCGCATCCTCCGAGTCAAATTACATGGCTTATTGAGGATCGCACGTTCTACGGTAGACAAAATTTCCAATCAACAAGCAAGCGACAGACCGCCGGACCCCGTTCTAAATAAGCACTGCCCCGAATGCAAGTTCCGTCTACGTTGTCGCAAAATCGCTGAGGAACGGGATGACCTTAGCCTTCTCTCGAAAATGAGCGCGGCTGAACGAGAGAGGCTGCGGAACAGGGGAATTTTCTCTGTTCACCAACTATCGTACACGTTCAAGCCACGGCGCAGGCCGAAGCACCTTTCTTCCATTCCGGACAAATATTCACACGCGCTAAAAGCACTCGCCATTCGCGAACGGAAGATTCACGTCACGGGAGTGCCTCAACTGGAAGCGCGGGAAACGAGAATATTTTTGGATGTGGAAGGGATTCCAGATCGCGATTTTTGCTACCTGATCGGCGTCCGAATCAGAAATGGAGAATCGTGCATCCAACATTCATTTTGGGCCGATGAGAGCTCTGGCGAGAAAGCAATTTGTGCCTCATTGATCGAAATCCTTGCCAAGCACCAAGGCGCGCAACTGGTCTGTTACGGAAGTTACGAAAAATCATTCCTGAGAAGAATGGCGAAATCGTGGCCAGAGCTTTTCGGAGGTTGTGCTGGCCTAGATAGCTTTATCGAAAAAGCGACGAATGTGCTACAGACAATCTATTCGCACATTTACTTCCCGACTTATTCGAACGGTCTGAAAGATATCGGCAACTATTTGGGGTTTCGATGGTCGCATGACAATGCGTCAGCGCTTGATTCAATCGTGTGGAGACTACGATGGGAGATGTTCAAAGATCCGGAGCTCAAGGAACGGTTGATTACCTACAACTCGGATGATTGCGCTGCCCTCGAACTCGTGTTCAATACGATTATTGGCCTGCAAGCGGGGGGTGACAGTCAAGGGCCCTCGAACACCTTTGTGCAAGTTGAATCCCTCAAGGATCAGAGTTCCTTGAAATACAGGAAAAACATATTTGCGCTACCCGATTTGGAGTACATCAACGGCGCAGCCTACTGGGATTACCAGCGAAGTAAGATTTACCTGAGGACAAGTAGGCGACTAAAGCATTGGAACCGGCGATCCGCCCCTGCTTCGTCCTTACGACTCCCTCTCAACAAGATTGTCGTGGACGAGTCGCCGCTGCCATCGAAGTGTCCGAGATGCGGGGGTGAGAAGATCTATAGATACGGATGGTTGAGCAACCGAGTGTGGGACCTCAAATTCAGCCCAACAGGGATCAAACGATGGATCGTAAAGTTCCGTCACCCGCGACTGTGTTGCGCGTCTTGTAGATCGACCTTTTCTCCATCGAAACGGTACTCACCAGACGGAAAATACGGCCCTGGCTTTATGGCTTACCTGCTTTATAATCTCGTTGACCTTCGGATATCACAGGCTGCCGTCGCGCGCACGCTTAACCAGTTCTTTGGGTTTAGATTCACTCGCGCCAATATCCGCTTCGTCAAATCGAGAGCTGCCCTCTATTACGAAAGGGCATATAAGCAAGTTCTTGAGCGACTTGCACACGGCAATCTAATCCATGTGGACGAAACGAAGGTCAGTCTCCAAGGTAGGGAAGCTTTTGTGTGGGTTTTCGCGAGCTTCGAGGACGTGGCATATGTCTATAGCGATACGCGAGAAGCGGCTACACCCAAGAATGTGTTGGCTGACTTCCGAGGAGTTATGGTGACGGATTTTTATTCAGCCTACGAGTCCATCGACTGTCGTCAACAAAAGTGTTTGATTCACCTGATTAGAGACCTCAATGATGATCTTCACCGGAACCCCTTCAACGCAGAAATTCAGGAGGTTGTTAAGTCGTTTGCAACGTTGCTCAGACCAATGATTGAAACAATCGATCGGTACGGACTGAAAGTGCATTACCTGCGAAAATATCTCAGATCGGTCGAGCGTTTCTATAAACTCCTCGCCGCGCATGACTACCAATCGGAGCTAGCTTTGAAGTATCGAAAACGCTTCGAGAAGAATCGAACATCACTTTTCACATTCCTCGAATATGACGGAGTGCCGTGGAACAACAACAATGCCGAACATGCAATTAAAGCATTGGCGGATCTGCGAAACGTCATCGGGGGGACGAGCTCACCAAAAGGAATTCAGGAATACTTGGTCTTATTGAGCATTTGTCAGACTTGCAAATACAGGGGGATCAATTTTTTTGAATTCGTGCGGTCAGGCGAGCAGGAAATCGACCGGTTTGGGAGCCGCTGAATGAATCAGGCAGGCGGCAGACCGACTGATACTCCGAATTGGGGACGCATCTCAAAAGTGCTTTTGCGGGGGAGCCCAGAAACTTCGCTTTTCGTTTTGTTTCTTGGGGGAACCGCAACCCGGAGGGTAAGCAACCCTTCACAGGCAATACTTCCGCGATGATTTTCACGGCCATCCTCACCCAGGCCCCGACCCCGCCGGTGCGGCTGAACCCTAAGCTTTCACCCAAGGTGGAAGAAATCATCAA
>Ga0181538_10006244_pt1 | contig 10375 bp, 11 predicted proteins | sample PEATcosm2014_Bin_40_FD_119773 | JGI IMG/M metagenome (GOLD analysis project Ga0181538, IMG submission 119773) | Peatland microbial communities from MTU Mesocosm Facility, Houghton, MI, USA - PEATcosm2014_Bin23_30_metaG | ecosystem: Environmental > Terrestrial > Soil > Wetlands > Peat | place...
ATGGATGTTTGTATAAAATACCAGGATTTTTCATATGAATTTTCTTTATTGTTCTCGTTGGATAAAGCTTAATTTAATTGAAGGCTATCATCCCCGTTCGTCCCTAGTAGCGAAGCGTATCGCGGGACATAAGGGAAAAGCTTTCCCAATTTTTGCGCCAAAAACCTCAAAAATATGCTATAATAAGGATCAATATACCAAAACCGTCTTATATTAATGATTATATGAATATAGCAGTACTCCTTTCTGGTGGGGTCGATAGCTCAGTTTCACTCCGTTTATTGCATGAACAAGGGCATCGCGTCACCGCCTTTTACCTGAAGATTTGGCTCGAAGATGAGCTTGCGTTCCTGGGCGATTGTCCCTGGGACGAAGACTTGCGTTATGCGCGCGCCGTCTGTGAGCAGATTGGGGTTGAGCTCAAGGTAGTCTCGCTTCAGAAAGAGTATTGGGATTACGTCGTATCCTACGTCATTGACGAGGTCAAAGCGGGCCGCACGCCAAACCCGGACGTCTTTTGCAATAAGCAGATCAAATTTGGCATGTTCTTAGAGTATCTCAATCGTGAACATGCAGGCGAGTTTGATAAGATTGCAAGCGGCCATTATGCGCATATCGAATATGAAGGTGCACGTGCGCGGCTTATGCAAACGCCAGATCCGATCAAAGATCAAACCTATTTCCTTTCGTATCTCACGCAAGAACAATTGCAAGAATTAGTCTTTCCTATTGGGCGCTTAGCAAAGCATGAAGTGCGTGCATTAGCGCAGCAATTTGATTTGCCAAATAAAGATCGCAAAGATAGCCAGGGGATCTGTTTTTTGGGTAAACTGAAGTTCAGTGATTTTATTAAGCAGTATCTTGGTGAAGAAAAAGGCGACATGATCGAAGTAGAAACGGGCGAAATTAAAGGCTCGCACAATGGTTTTTGGTTTTACACCATCGGACAACGTCAAGGACTCGGCCTGGGCGGTGGGCCATGGTACGTCGTCGCAAAAGATGCTCAAGCCAATCGCATCTACATTTCCAAAGATTATCACGCAGATGATAAACAACGCGATACTTTTATCGTGCATAATATGCATTGGATTTCGGGCAAGGCGACTCAAAAGATGAAGCTTGAAGTTAAGTTGCGGCATGGCGCGCATAAACATGCGTGCGTTATAAACCCAACCGATGATGGACGTTATCTGGTGCAATTAGCATCGCGCGATCAAGGTATTGCAGCAGGACAATTTGCCGTCTTTTACGATGGCGATGAATGTTTGGGGGCGGGAATTATTGAGCAAGCATTTGATCAACTTCCGCATCAGCGTGAAGCTGCACATCTATCTGGAAAGTTTCCGCAGGCATGAAAAAACTAACATGGCGCACTATTTCACGTATTCCAAACCATGAATGGCGCTTAACATTCTCCACCATGATCACCATAATGCGCATTATGCTGGCGCCGTGCGTGGTATTTGCGATGCTCTCAGGCTCATGGGGCAAAGCGAGCACTCTTTTCATCATCGCATCCATGACCGATTTTCTCGATGGCAATATGGCGCGCTTGCTCAATGAACAAACATTTTTGGGCGCGTGCCTCGATCCCATTGCGGATAAAATATTATTAGTTCCCTGTTTTATGACGTTGGCATTTATCAAAACGCCGTTGTTTAGCATACCGCTGTGGTTTGTGGCTATGGTGCTGGTGCGTGAATGTATTGTATTGCTCGGTGCTTTGGGCATTTATTTGTATCATGGCGACGTTGAAATCAAACCAACACTTTTGAGTAAGCTCACCACGATGATGCAGATGATTTTCATTATCTGGTTATTTGCTTGTTATTTCATGCATTGGGAGCCAATAAAAACATACTTTGCGATGCTTGGGATTTTATTAGTATTGGTCGTGAGTTCTTTGCTTCAATACATCTATATCGGCATCAATCAATTAAAAGGATAATCCATGAAAATTTCTCGTCTTATTATTGCGTTACTTTTCTGCGTAACGTATATGGTTGCTGCCGATTTTATTGCGCAGCCAAAGAAAAAAAAACCATCTTCCGCTCAATTAAAAGAACTGTGTGTGCGAGAATGGGTCGCTCAATTAGGACGTTTGGCAGACATCGTGGAATTGTGTGGCAAGATGCAGCGTACGGTGCTTGAGCATACGTGTACGTCACTCGAAAATGATACGGATAATCCGCTGCATAAAAAAGATAATGCCGCATTGCAGCAGTGTCACACCAAGATGTGTGGGTTTAATGAAACGCTTGCGGAGCTTGAGCAGCAGTTGCAAGAGTATCAATCCTATATTGAGACGTTGTGAGATTCGGGAATTGTTTTTGAATTAGATTTATCCCTTATGTCCCGCGAGACGCTTCGCTACTAGGGACGAACGGGAATGGATGTTTGTTTAAAATACTAGGGTTTTTCATATGAATTTATTTATGTTTTTTCCTTTAAAAATACTTAATTTAACTGATGATTATCATCCCCGTTCGTCCCTAGTAGCCCGTAAGGGCGTCTCGCGGGACATAAGGGGATTTTTGTTTGGTTCAACAAATAATAAAAAAATCAAAATGGCTAATCGGATAAAAGAAAAAGGCGTTAAACTCGGTTGCTTTTTGTAATCGCATCATGTACCTTCTTATAATATTCAACTGATTTTTTTACTTATACAATGCCTAAAGGATAAAACTATGGCCGGTTACAACCGTGTAGTTCTCGTTGGTAATTTAACCCGAGATCCAGAATACAAACAACTGACTTCAGGACAAGGCGTATGCCGACTTGGTCTGGCAACCAACAGACAATTTAAAAACCGTCAAACCGGCGCAATGGTGCAAGAAGTTTGCTTCATTGATATTGATGTGTGGGGACCGCAAGCAGAAAGCTGCCGTCAATATTTACAAAAAGGCCGATCGGTATTGATCGAAGGCCGTTTGAAATTAGATAGCTGGGCGGATGCAAATGGTCAAAACCGCAGCAAACATAGCGTCGTTGCTGATCGCGTGGTCTTCCTGACTGCAGCCGATGGGGCGAATGAAGAACAATCTGACCGCGAGCAAGCAGCAGAGCCAGTTTCTGAGCTTGAAAAAGGGCTTCTTGATCAAATAAGCCAAGTGAAAAAACGCACTGCAGCGCCAAGAGCGCCAGCAGCGGCACCAAAAAGAACCGCAGCGCCTTCTGAGGGCGAAGTAGCGTTCAAGGATGAGCCTCCGTTTGAGGATGATCTTCCTTTTTAACGAAAAAACATTGTATTTACAATGAAAATGGGCGATTTCGATAAGAAGTCGCCCATTTTTTATGATTATCATTAATTTCACATCGAATTTGGCGCAAGTCGTCAAAGTTAACCTGTAATTAAAAGCTTTATGGCGGTTCATTGACAATCTGAATCGCAATTTGGCATGCTGTAACTGAAGGGCGAAAGAGGTAAAACCTAAATGGGGGGATGCATGAAGATCAATAGAACATTAATACGCACACTGGGCGCAATCACGGTGCTTGCGTTGCTGATGGGCGAACGCCCGTGTTCAGGTTCACTAGATGAGCCAATGATTCTCTCATTTGATAGCCTATTTCCTTCAACACCCTATAAAGATGCGCTTGGCGCTTGTATGCAAGTCCTTGGCTACTTAGATCAATTGTGCCATGAACATGAGCGAGGTGAGCTGGAGACATTCGGTTTAGTACATGATGCCTTTTTGGGGAAAGTAGTTTCAGCACAGCAAAAGGTGGATCGATTAGTGAGTACGATGCGCATGGGGCAAACGGTTGCTGATGATAACGTCAACTATTTGAGTGCTATTCTGGGCTATATCGGCCAACTTTACAAAGATCGCATTGCGCAAGAGCAGCACAATATGCTCGCAGTATCCATCATTGATGATATGACGCTCAAGATAGTGCGCGTTGCAGAATAGAAATACTTAGGACTTTATTCCAATCCAACCACACCTTGATTGGTGCCCGCCATGATAATGCCGGTTGCGCCAATATCTTGTACCCAATTATAAGAACCGATCGTATTGAGTATAGGATCCATGCCTATATCTTGATCTGGTTGTGTCACATCCCAATCGGTGGTGTCATACGGCAATATAAGTAACGTATTATTATTCGGAGACACACATCCTTGTTGTGATGGATTGATGATAAAGAAGCGGCGTCCGCCATCAGACCAGAAGTAGGTGATAGGATCGAGCGTAGCAAACTTAGAACCTGGTGCACTGCTTGAGATGCTGTTAAAGAATGGAGGCGCGAAAGCAAATGCTGACGTATCGCTGCTGCCATTAAGCTGATAAATGCTGCCTCTATTAAAGATGCGTAATCCGAGCGGATCTTGTAAATTAAATGGCCATACCGTTGATGGTGGTGCGATTGGTATTGAAGTGTTCATGCCGCCAATACCAAGATAGAAATTATTGCCGCTATTATTCACCAACTGCCAGTTTGCATCGGTTTGACTTACTGCAGCTTGCACACCGCCGATACGCGCTGATTGATATATGCCACGGTTGGTTGAAAGCACGAGTTGTTCAGTTGCGCCCAGAGGATCTGTTGAAATTATTTGTATGCCCGTGAAACGCAAGATCCCGTTAAATACTGGAGCCGTCATTGTTTGTGCGATAGTGATGATATTGCCCGGTGCAAACATAGCATTGACCGTTGGGGCAAATGGAATGCGATAGAGTGTGCCTTGCAGTGGTGCAGCTGGAGTTGAATTGACCGTTAGAACATAGAGCGTATTGCCGGTTGTTTTAATGTCGATCACTGAGCCATTGATATTGGGCGCTTTAAACCACATGCCATTGCTAAATGGTGGCACATTAAGATTCCCAAATGTATTGACGTTTATCGCATTTCCTTGCGGATCAGCGAACACAAAGAGGCCATTTTGAGTGCCGGCATAGAAATAGTTTCCGGTATCTTCCATGAGAATTACATCGCCTCTGCGTGCGTATTCAAGTGTGGTGACCGCACCACATTCAAGCAACGTGGTTGTGAGTAAGTTTTGAGGCTGAGTGTAATTAGTCATGACGTTCTGTGGGCTTAAGACGTTATCGCCAGGATATTCGCCACAATAAGGATCAAGCGATTGGCTTACTTGCGCAAAAATAACTTTATTGATACCGCCAAAAAGCGCATAACGGCTGCAGGTGTTGCCATAAAAGCCGCGCGTTGATTGATCAAGATCGAGCACTGAAAAACATCCGCTATAACACGGACCAGCACACATTCTGTTATTTGATAATTGTTGATTCAGTTGGCCAACGAGTGATCCTGAGGCGCCCTTATCCCATGAGGTTACCATGACGCTTGTTACGGTTACGCCATCGACGGCCCATACATCGCCGGTAGTTGCATCAACGCCAAAGAAACTTACTTGCGGAGAATTATTTAAAAATCCATTATACGGGAATGAGCGTTTAGTCCATGGAGTCCAGCGAATAATTTTTCCGGTTTCATCAAAGATTGCCTGTGAATAGAAAATGCCTGATTCGGTGAGCGAAGAGAGCGGCTCTGCAGAGGACGCGTATACGGTATCACCGACGACGACCATATCAGAAATTTGTATATCGTTTCCTTGAATTTGAATAGGAAATGGCCCAGCGCCAACAAAAGCAGCATCATCATCGTTCGTAGCAAGATCGCCTGGATTTACAGCCGGTACGACGAATTTACCATTGACGAGTGCGCTATTTACGTCCGCAAAGGCACCATTGTTCGGGGAGCCCGGATTATCAACGAGTGGTAATGCATAAATGAGATTAGCGGTGGTGGCGCGTGTGCCATTGCCGCCATTAACGATCAAATAACTCGGGCCCGTGCTTGCATGGAGTACGGCAAGGCGATGCACGGAAAGATCTGATTCAGGGCAGTGGCACGTAGGAGGATATTCTCCGTAACAATAATCATAAGCGGTAGGATCTGTTTGAGCAGGATCACAGCCCGCAGGAAAGTAATCGCCCGGATAACAAATTTCATCATAGGAGTTGCAGTATTCATCAAGAATAACACCAATAATCTGCGTATCATCATTAGTGATAAATGCAGAACCAGGAGCCATTTGTTGTAATAGGATGGTACCAGCAGCATTATATAAATAGGCTGCGGTAACGCTCAGGCCACCGCTGCCAGAAAAGCTATTAGCGGCATTCATGGTTTCAAGATCATAGCCGATATAAAGGCGCTGCAATTGATCATCCCAAACCATTGCGGGGTAGGTAAGTTGTGCAAAATCTTGATAATTTGGAAGACTATTTGGATTGATGTTGACTTGCGAGCCCACGAGCAAGAGTTGTGGCGTTGTGCCATCAAAGGGGGCTGCTTTAATGCCGCCATCACCATAAACTGCCGGCACTTGGGTGAGTGCGAGCGTGGTTGGCGTGATTGATACGACGGCGATACCGCTGCCACCAGGTGTGCCAAAGATATTTGGTGTAACTGATGAATTAGGTTGCACCGCTGCAAAAATGAAATTTGCATTTGCGGCAATATTGGTAACTCCAGTAGTCGCAACGCCTGGAATGTTAATCATACTCGGAGTGGCAGTACTCGCATCCAAGAGTCCCATTGCAGTAGTTTGTACTGAAGAACTTTGTGCGGACGTTGCGCCACTTAATGAGACAATATTGACGCCTGTTCCGGGGGTAAAATTAGAAGCAAGTGTCGAGAGCGTGAATGCAATGTTGGGGCTGGTGCTGCCATAACTCGTTGCGAGTGTGAGCGCAATAGGATTTAAGCTTTCAGCAAATGATGGTGCAATCGGCGTGAATGAAGGGGTATTGTTGCCGAAGGTGCTGTTTACCGTTGCGATAGCATATGAATTGGCGGTAGAACCTGAAAGAGCTGCCGTTGAAACGATAAAGGTTGCCGTTGGATGATCGTATACTTTTGCAAGCACTTGTGAGAGAAATGTTGCGGTTGTAGTGGTAGCATTACCTTCAACTAAAATGGTTGCGTGCATGGATTGATGCGACGTGATTAGAAGGAGGCATGCTAACGCCCCTATTACTCTACTTTTTTTCATTATACTTCCTTATGAGTGTGGTTTTAATCGAGGGACCACGCGATATCGATGCCGGCATGGCCGCCAAGCATCCATGTTCTGAAGATATGTTTGCCACTTATTGGATAATCGTAAAAGAGCGTTACCCGTGGGCCAACGCGTGAATTTCGTTTGGTGAAATCATATTCGGCACGTACGTTGAGGGTGTGCATATTCCATGAATCAAACATTTGATCGGAGTTAACAACTGGTGCAAAAAATACGGTGCCATTTTGGGTAGAAAGTTGGCTTGCTTGTTCGCTGACATAGCCATATCCCAATAAGAGCGAGAATCCGCGCACGATATGATCAGCTTTTAGGTACGCGCCAATTTCCCAGATATTTCCTTTTTCATTGCTTACGCATGGATCACACGCGAGCTTGATCATGCCGCTTTGATATTTGTTCGTCTTAACACGAAAATCTTGCGTATTATGGAAGAAAATAAGTGCGCCGACGTGTCCACCAACCGTGAGCCAATCATAAGTGCCGAATGCAGCATCAAATGAGATGGGCACGGCATTATGGCCGTTATAGCCGAGCGGAATATCAAAAACTACATTGGGGTTTTGTTTTTTGGATGTGGAGAAAAGGAATCCTGAACGAATGGTTAAATCGACAAAATCAAGAACGTCTGTTTCTTGATAGTTTAAAGTCCAGCCGAGCTGCACGCTCAGATCACCCATGCCCGATTCATGAACGCTGCCGATATTGAGGCAGTACTGATTCATAATGTTATTAAAGTCGGCAAGGAAAGCTTGCCAGATGGGATTGTTAACATTTGGATCTTGGCAATCATTGGGTGAAAGATCGCAATATTTGATATTGGTAACGCTTAAAAAACGGATCGGTGTATGAACATATAAAAAGAGTCCATGGCAGAAATTTTGCATGTAAAAGATGTTTAATTCGGTCAGATTAAAATGCCCGTCGAAAGAGAATTTGCCAAAGCAACCGCGTGCGGGCAGCAGCGCAAGTTCTTCCAGAATCACATCGCTGATATTATATATAAAATCTTTACCTGGAACGCCAGCGCCTAAAAGCTGCATGTTGTAAGTGCCATAAATATCAAGGAGCGGAACCTTTTCATGTTCACCATTAAATCCTTGAGAGGTTCTACCTCCTGAAGCATAAAGATCGAAGGTTGAAAGCCAGGGTTTTTCAAAGCGGGGTTCGCCAAAAAAGTTTGTCGCTCTATAAAAATGGGCGTTATCACGGGAAGCATATAATCCTGCTGGTACGAGGATGCCGCAGGTGGCCATGAGAAATAACCAATATCTTTTCATGAATGATCTTTCCTTATACTACTCTTGGAATACTGATGTTAGATGAGCGTATACAAAAATATCCCAAAAAGGAAGAAGTGAGCCAAAGAGGGGGGATTGCGTCGTCTTGTTTCTACCGAGGCGTGTGTTATACTGACATACAATCATAAAAATCCGCATATTTTGGGGTCTTTTCAATGTGTAGTCAACATACCGATGAGCAGGAATCACACACTCATCAACCAGGCGATGCTCAAGAGCATGCAGAGCTCAAGGCTTGCCTATCCAGTTTAGAAGCTTGTCACAAAGAACGTGATGAATGGAAAGAAAAATATCTCTATGCCAGAGCTGATTTTGATAACGCACAGCGCCGTATGGCAAAAGATATGGATCGCCTTCTCTGGGATGCGCAGGCAAAAATCCTGCGTGAAGTAATCGATATCGTAGCCGATTTTGAACGTGCACTTGAGGCGCATAAAACTGAACCAGAAGGGTTCATGCTTATCTATAAACGCATGCTTAAGATGCTTGATCAAGTAGGCGTCAAAGAAATTGAAGTAGGCAAAAATTTTGATCCAGAATTGCATGAAGCGGTTGCGCACGTTGCAGCACCTGATCATGAAAGTGGATCAATCGTGCAAGTTCTGCAAAAAGGCTATCTCTTTAAAAATGAAATTTTACGACCAGCGCGCGTGAGTGTTGCGCAATAAGAAGTGTCAGAAAAAAGGATCGAATTGTGAAGTCAAGAGATTGTATCCCCTTACCCTTCGACACATTTTTTATTTCTCTCCTTGATCGAAATAAAAAACACTCAGGGCGAACGGGGAAAAAAGCTACATTTCCGTTCGCCCTGAGTGTTTCGAGCCAATGGCGAGAAACGTGTCGAAGGGTAAGGAAACACACCAATATAGCCCTCTTTGAATTTTAAGGAGCTTAGTATGACACGTAATCAATATGGTCTTATATTGTGGTTATTCTGTGTAATAAGCCCTTTTACCTTAGTGCCGTTCGAATGCGCCATTACTCGTTTTGTGGGCCTTGAGCCACTTGCTCTGACGCCGTGGGGATTAATGATCTCGGCAATCGGAGCAACGTTCATTTATGGTTGGATGGTTTTTCTTGGCATGCAATGGGCCAGAAAAATTGGCGCACGCTTTTTATTGCTCGAAAACAATCCAGATTTTTATAACGATCTTCTCAAACCAGGCCTGATTGCCGGCATTGTATGCACGATCGCTATTTTGTTTTTCGATGCAGCGCTTCCTGCATCGCCGATGAATCTTCTTGCCTTTGCACGGAGCGTGCCACCAGCAATTGGTTTTTTTGGATTATTCTTCTGCGTAGTAAACCAACAAGTGTATTTGAGCCTGTTTTGTGTTTCTGGCTTTGTATTATTGCTTAAAACAATGTTTGAAGATCTTTCAGAATCGTTCGTATTTGCCGTGAGTATTTTTGCCACGGCATTTTTATTTGGACTTGCGCATATTCCCACCTTTGTAAATCCTGCAATGCCTGATGTTGCTCTGGTTATTACCAGAATCATGGTACTGAATATTTTTTCCGGCGTTACCTTTGGCATGCTCTATTGGAAGAAAGGCTTTGAGACTGCCGTGTGGGGGCATGTGGTGGTTGATGCGATTTTATATGTGTTGGTGCCTTTATGTGCTTAGTGATTCATCAAGGCTACTACCAGCTCGGTGAAAATCAGAACAATAATCAGAAGCGTCAGAATGTCACCGCGGATGCCATCAACCTTATGCTGCAATACCGAGCGAATATCCTGAATAATTGATAGCTTTTTATCGATCCCATCTTTCCAATTTTTTAGATCTAATTTATCGACGAGCATTGCATAAAGCTCAGATAAATAGGGCTCGCCGACTAGCTTTATGCTGCTTTCGAGCCGTTCAGTAATCACCGAAATGTCGACGCGCAGTTTACCCATATCATCAATCGGGTTGGTTGAAAGGATGCCGATCATCGGCAGATATGCTTTGAGTGGCACTTTAAAGCTGCGTTCTTCATACATGATATTCATTTGTTGATCGAGCAGCCGATCGAAATAACG
>Ga0181538_10006249_pt1 | contig 10366 bp, 7 predicted proteins | sample PEATcosm2014_Bin_40_FD_119773 | JGI IMG/M metagenome (GOLD analysis project Ga0181538, IMG submission 119773) | Peatland microbial communities from MTU Mesocosm Facility, Houghton, MI, USA - PEATcosm2014_Bin23_30_metaG | ecosystem: Environmental > Terrestrial > Soil > Wetlands > Peat | place...
TACGTTCAGGCCTCGATGTTGTTGTCCATTGGCGACTCCACCGTGACGGTAACGCGAGCAGAGGGCGCCGGCCCGGTGGACGCGCTCACCAAGGCCATGCGGCACGAATTGGAAAAGTGGTATCCGGCTATTGCGCAGATGCGACTGGGCACGTTCAGCGTCGAAGCCCTTGATGTATCGGCACATGACACGGCGGCCTACGTCCGCGTCACGGTTAGCTTCCACGCCGACGGCCGCGAACCATGGAAAACCTCGGGGGTGAGCAGCGATTTGAACCAGGCGGCGCTGATGGCAATCGTGGACGGCTTCAATTATTGGCTTCTGGATAGCGCTGAGTAACCGAATCAGGATTGATCATAAACTGGGAAAATTGCGATGCCAAACGGAGGAATTACGAGATGAGAGCGAGAGAAACATTCACAGCAAGAACGGCGCGCATAGGCGCGCAGACTTTACTGTTCATCGTTTCATTTACCGTCTATGCCGCAGCCCAGACGACTTTGGCCGCAGTGCCTGTGCCGTCAAACGCCTGTTGTAGCGTTGCGGTCAATGCCCTGCTGAACAAAATCTATGTGAGCGGAGGAGCCTCCGGCAACCAGGTAGTGTTTGTCATTGACGGGAATACGTTCAAGGGGGGAGTAACCGGTACCGGGAGTGGAGCCAGTGTCGATACCAAGACCGGCAACTATTGGGCCGCGACCGTCTATGGTGGAAGCGCAATTGTCCGCGGAGGTCGCGACAATTTGGAAATTATCACCGTTCCTGTGAGCGAGGGCTGCCCGATCTCGACTGCTTTAGACGGCAAGGGACGAAAAGCATGGGTGGCCAACCAGTGCGGAAGAGGCAGCGACCCCGTCTTCGCGTTTGACGCGGACGATTTCACGCTTATCTCAGGACCAATCCGAACTGGCGGCGTTCTAGGACCGGCAGTTGTCAATCCCGTGACGGGAAGACTCTATATCGGCCCCTCCGGAGTCTCAAGAAAGGTGAATCCGGAGACCTTTGAGGTCACCGATAATGCCTTTGGAGTCGTCCAGGCCATCGACCCGGTCACCGGCAAACTGTATGCGATATCAGACACCACTTTGCAGATTATCGATGGGGTGCCCGATCCGGAAGTGATCGCCGTCAGTGTCCCCCTGGAGTATTCTCCGAGCGGGGTGGGAGTCAATCACGCCCTCGGCCACCTCTATCTGAGCAATCCCGTCAAATCAACCGTCGAGGTAAGAAATCTTACGACGGGCGCCCTCATTACCACGTTCCCGCTTGAAGCGGGTGTGAGTCCCTTGAGCATAGGCGTTGATACGACTCGGGGCAGGCTGTACGTCTCTGCTGCCACGAGCGATAAGCATTTTCTCTATGTAATCAAAGACATTTCAACACATCCGGTGCATAAGTAAACCCGGACAAGTGAGTGATTGTCTTTTCTACGTAATCAAAGATGTTTCAACGGCAGGAACTTGTTTAATTGCCAAAAGTTGCCAGAACCCTTCGGCTTGCGGACGCCTTACTTGCTGATTAGTCCGCGTGCAATGGCGTCTAACATTCCGTTAAGAAAGTTAATCGACTCAGGAGCGGAGTAGCGGCGGCCGATTTCCAGAGCTTCATTGATGACGATGGGAAAGGGTGTTTCCTTGAAGCCCAGCATCTCGCCCACAGCCATGCGCAGCAGGTTGCGGTCCACGGCGGGCATGCGCTCCAGCCGCCAGTGCTTGGAGTTGGCCACGAGCAGCTGGTCGATCTTGTCCTGATTGGCGACGGCCACGCGGAAGAGTTCTTCGGCAAAGCTGCGGACCTCTGGTTCAACTTCATCGGCGGCCTTCCAGAAGTTGGCGCGCACCTGATCGGGTGTCTGCTTGCCTATCTCCGCCTGATAGAGCATCTGCATGGCCAGCTCGCGCGATTTACGGCGTCCCGACCCATGATGCGGTCCGGCGGTCACGAAGGGCCGCCCTTCCACCCCATGGACGAATACCTGTCCGTAGGGACCCCGGCCTTCTGCAGCTTGCGATTCAGGCTGACCATTTCAATGGCGGCGATGGCAGCCTCAAAGCCCTTGTTGCCGGCCTTGATGCCGGCGCGGTTGAGAGCCTGCTCCAGCGTCTCGCAGGTGAGCACGCCAAAGCTGTGGGGTATGCCGGTCTCCTGCTGCGACTCTCCCAGGCCGCGCGCCACTTCGTTGTAGATAGCCTCGTAGTGGGCGGTCTCGCCCCGCAATAAACATCCCAGAGGAATGATGGCGTCAACCCGGCCTTGATTGGCGAGAGCGCGGGCAGCGGCGGGAATCTCCCACGTGCCGGGAACGCGAACCACCTCGATGTCGGCGCGTTTTGCGCCGCTGCGCAATAAGGCGTCGAGTGCGCCCTCCAGCAGCCTCTCGGTGATGACCGCATTCCAGCGAGCGACGACAACGGCAAATTTCATGCCGGAGGCGGAGAGATCACCCTCGACGGCCACTGGCTTGCCGCGCTGTGGATCGGTCCATGCCCAAAATGAAAAAGAAAATCCTGGCTCCGGTTCAACGGTGAAAAGGCGCGACTTCCAGTGGGTTTCTGTGATGGCGGAGAGGCGCGCAACGGCCTGTTCGCCACCCTGCGCCAGTATCCAGGTAGTGGCGGCCTGATGCACAGCGTCCAGAGCAGTCACTTCCACCAGCACGTCGGCTGTGGAAGGAAACTGGCCGTCAACAAACTCCAGATTGCCCAACGGAGCCAGGAAGGCTGCGCCGCGGCTGTTGTCTTCGTTCCACCCTTTGCCGGGCGCAAATCCCAGCGCGGAAAAGAAGCTCGACAGCCTGTCATAGGCTGCCCGGCTGCCCGCGGGACGAAGAAAGGAAATCCCTTTGATCATGCTTTGATTCTAACGTGCGCGCAAGGGGAGATTGGCAGCTCGTCCTGAATGCAAAGAATCTTCATACTATGCGATTAAGTTGAATGAAGCCGGAAAGCAAGAAGGCCGGCGCGCGGCCAGCCTTGTTTACTTGCTGATGGATGCTCCTCGTTATGTGGTGGAACGCGGCCTGATGGCGATGGCCGTGGCCGGAACGATGGCGGTGCCGGGATTTGGACCGGTATAAGTGCAGCCGAGATCGGTGCCCGTGCCAAGGGGGGGCGGGGGTGTGCAAGCCGGAAGGTTGGGGCTGATCTGCTGTGTGTCCGCATTGGCAGGGATGGTTGTGACCAAGGGGACGCTGATGTAGTGAATCATGTTGTCGCCCGCGGTGGAGACAAAGAAGAGAGTGTTGTCCGGGGTAAACGCGCCAGCCAAGGGAGCCGTGATGGTCGAATTGCAGGGATATGCGGGGTTTGCCGCACCAGACGGCAGCGTACTCTGGCAGTCACTCAGCGTTAAGTAACCCACCGTGCCGGGGGCGCTATTGCTGCTGCTGGTTGCGCTGCTGTTGGGCACGTAGTATGGCAACTGAGCCTTGGTATTGGCCGCTTCAGCCGTATAGGTGATGAACGCCAGATTGGACTCAGGCGAGATAATCACCTCGTTGACAGAGGTCGCGCTCACCTTGGTGGAATCGAGAGCTAACGGTGTAGGCGTGTTGAGCCAGGGACCGGTGGTGAGTGCTGAGAGCGTTCCGCCTATTGGAGGAGCGTTGACGCCGACCCCTGGGCACACTGTCGCGGGAATTGAGACTCCGATATCGTTGAGCGTGACCGCGCTCGTGGCGGAGTTATAAGCCGCACCCAGGATGTGCAGACCATCGGTGGTGGCGGCTAAAGCGTCGGTCTGCACGCTGACCGAATCACTCTGCGGATAGAAGCTCATGGTGGCGTAGTCGCCTACTATGCCGGAAGGGCACCAGGTGTGGGCCACCGTGGGGTTGCCGCTGATGAACGCTCCCACGCTGGGAATCGTAACCGCCAGGCTCCTCGCGCTATTGGAGGGGTGGGGGCAAGTGATGGCGTCGTAAACGGAACAGGGCAACGCATAGGTGGTCCAGCCGGTGTTCAGGCTATAGACGTATAGCGTGTCGCTGTGAGGGGCGCCCTGGTTTGCGCTGTCGACAATGTAGAGCGTGTGCGAGTCGGGAGTCCAGGTCGCAGCCGTGCCCATGCCGCCATAGTATATGTAGCTTTGGGTGGAGATACTGTAGAGATAGAAGAGCTGGCGCTGCTGATCATTGATCAGCAATTGCGAACCATCAGGCGATACGGCCAGCACCACGCCTGGAATAGATGTTGCCTGCGTAGTAATTGCGTTGTTTACGGTGCTGACGGCAATCAGCTCGTGGGATGAGCCGAAGTAGATGTTGTTGCCCAGCCGGTCCATCACCATCGAGTTGGGCACGTACGGCAGGCGCAGCGTGGAACCGACCGTGCCGGTGAGCAGCTCGACGGGGACGACATACTGTGACTGGCCGGGAGCAGCGTACCAGATGTAGTCACTGGCCGTGCCGGGCGTGGTGATGGTTACCGGGTTGGATGAAACAGGAAGGCCCGTGCCGAAGACACCAACCTCATTGATCGGCGCGGGATTGCAACTAGGCGGCAGGCAGACGGCATAGACCGAAGCCACGCCGGGGTAAAACGTAGCAATGGCTCCTCCGCTGCCCGCCGAGATGTCGATCGGGTCAGTGGACTGGTAGGTCAGTGAGAGGCCTGTGATGGGGCATCCAGTATGAGGGCATTCGGTCAAGTTAGTGTCGTAGATGGTTGTGGTCAAATTCTGCGTCACGCCCTGAGTGATTGTGCCTGTCTTCTCGCCGTTGGCCAGGGTTACCGAAATGTATGCAGGCGGACATGTGGAGAAATAGCCGGCCGAAGAGCCCGAGCCCGCCACCGATGCTGTAATGGCCGTGGTGCCTGGCTGCTGGGCCGTGATGGTCACCTGGTTTGTGGACGTGTTCGTGGTCACTTTGGCGACTTGAGAGGTGCCCACAATGTAGGTGAGTGAGCCAATGGAGGCTGTGCAGTTAGGGACTGAGCTTCCAGGAAACTGTCCTCCTGGGCAAACGTAGTTACCGCTGGTCACTGAAGATGGCGCGCAGAGTTCATACTGCGTGTTGTTACTCACAAAGCAGGCTTGCGCGTCGAGCGTGGCCTGGGCTCCCTGCGAGTAACACTGCTGCGCGGATGAGGACGAGGAGGACGATGGTGTAGTGACAAGGCTGACGGACGTCACCTGGGCATGCACAAACACCGCTACCGGGTTGGATGTTACCGACTGGCTGGAGGCCGAGATGTAAGCCACACCGTAAGGCAGGCCGTTGGTGGATGGCAATGGATTAGGCAGGTTGCAGATGGTGTAGTCGGCAATGCCGCCGCCCGAGTTCCGATTCCAGGTTCCGGCGCAGATGTTGCCGGCCGGAGAGATGTCCACCAACTGGTTGTTAGTGGTGCCGTAGGTTACTGTCGCGACGGTGGCCGCTGTACCCTTGCAGGTAGAGGCCGACGGCCTAGTTACCTGCTGCGTCTGCCCGAAGGCCAGGGAGATGCCCGTGGTCACGGGTTGCAGTGTGAGCGTGGCTATGTCTGTGATCTTCAACCCGTAGCCCAGTCCATTGCAGTAGTTTGCGCCCGGGTTGCGGGTGCAACCGGAGATTGAAATCCCAGTTGGAATGGACAGGCACAACAAACAAATAAGCGTTAAGAACCGCCGCATGAATCCTCCCCGCCCCGCCTTGTCGAGCCGCAGAACGGTCACTCCCGAAATCATCGGAAAAAATGGTTTATAGCAAACTTCCCGCTCTCCGTCGCCCGCGAATATCAATGTCATGCGGCTCAATCCTACGCAGTCTCAAGCGACACGTCCTGGTCGCCAGGGCGGAAGAAAAAGCCTGTTTGCACAGCATCGAATAGGCAACAGAAACTGGATAACTCTCTCTGGAGCAGTCCGTTAGCGCGCTGTGGCTGGCCTGCCGCTGGTGAAACCGTTTTACTGACCGGCTCCCAGCGCCAAGCTCAACCTGCAGCAGGTTGACGAGACACTCCTACAAATCTCCAAGGAAAAGTGTATCAGGGCGGGGTGGTCTCCGGCTGGCTGCCCGCGAAGTACCCGCTCCCGCTGTTTCATAGACTCCGCCGGATTCGAATGAGGAGCAGGCTCCGGGTTTGGATTCGCCTTAGGAAGCGGGCGGCAGGTAGCGGGCAAACCACTCAGCGGCCCGCTCCAGCATGTCCCGGCGGTGGACAGGGTCGGCAATACCGTGTCCTTCATTCGGGTAAACCACAAGCCGCGTAGGGATGTGCCGGTCTCTCAGAGCATGCCAGAACTCGAAGGACTGAGGCGCAGGGCATTCGCCGTCTCGCTCTCCCACCACTACCAGCGTCGGCGTCGTCACCTTCCTGATGAAATTGATAGCCGAGCTTTTGGCGTAGACCTTTGGATCGTCGTAGACCGAGGCGCCAAAATACGGCATCATCCACTGGTCGATGGAGTTTTCGCCGTAGTAGCTCTGCCAGTTGGAAATCCCCGCGCCCGCCACCGCCGCCTTGAATCGCTGCGTCTGGGTCACGGCGAACATGGTCATGAATCCACCGTAGCTCCAGCCGGTTATACCCACACGTCCGGGGTCCACTGGGTATTCGGCCTCGACCGCGTCCACACCGGCCAGGATGTCGCGCAGGTCGCCATAGCCGAAGTCTTTACGGTTGGCCTGGGTAAACTCCTCGCCCTGGCCAAAGCTGCCACGCGGGTTGGGCATCAGAACAAAGTAACCCAGCGCGGAAAAAACCTCTGCGCTCAGGGCGCCCGAGCCCCAATGCGGCTTCGCCGCCGCGGCCGGCCCGCCATGTACCTCGACAATCATCGGATATTTTTTGGCCGGGTCGTAGTCTTTGGGAAGCATCAGCCAGCCTTGCACGATGAATTGATCGCTCTTCCAGAGAAGCGATTCAGTCTTACCCCAGGCCGGCTTTACGCCCTCATTAAAATGCGAGAGCTGGCCGTAGGGGGCGCGATCGGCTGAATGAATATTGGCGGGTTGAATAGCCTCGGCGATGTAGATCTCCGGCGCGGTGTCAAAGGAACTGACCCGGAATACTGCGAGAGAATGATCCGACGTGAAGGACAGGCTCATCTCCTGCCGCCCGTCGCCGATGCTGGCGGGAAGATGAAAGACGGTGCTATGGGAATTCAGGGAGAGATTCAATCCGTCGGGGCCGCTCTGCAGGAGGAAATTGGTGAGGAAGCTGTCGGAGCCATCCAGCTCGCTGACATAGAGGCCGAGGTTGCCGTCCCACTCAATCCAGGCCGGCGAACTCGGCCTTCCCGGCGTCAGATCAACCGGTTGGCCGCCGGCCGCAGGAATGATCCACACATCGCCGCCCGTCACTCCCTGGTCGCTCATCAGGCCGCCGATGAAGGCGATCTCCTTGCCGTCCGGCGACCAGCGCGGCACCGCAATCTGCAACCCATGCAGCGGGCCGGGAACTTCGGCAGGCGCCAGAATCGCCCTGGGCTCACCGTTCACCCACCCCAACGACGAAGACCTGTCGTTGGGGACCCCGTTCAAATCCTGCGTATAAAGCTTTGCCACCCACCAGTTGTTCTCACCTGGTGGATCGGCGGCAATGTAGGTCAGTCCATGCCCGTCAGGCCGCCAGTCGAACTCGTACACATGCAGGTCGGCTGGAGTCGCCCACTCCGTGATTTCAGGTTTTGATGCATTGACGCGAACGATAGCCACCCGCTCAATCTCCGCACTGCCTTCGCCAATCACGCCTGTTAACGGCTTCATGGCTGCCAATGCACCGGCTGGCCGAGTTGCGCCTTCCACATAAAGGAAAGCCACGCGAGTTCCATCAGGCGAAAAGGCCGGAGCCTCGACGTAGCCCTTCAACTCAGTCAGACGCCGCGCCGGGCTGCCGTCAAGGAACAATAAATAAAGGTCGGGCTGGTTGGGTTTGGCGCAATCGGAGATGAAAATCAGCGATTTTGCATCCGGGGACCACGCGATCTGGCCCTCATGGCAATACTGCTCCGGATGAGTGGCCGCCGTTACCCTTTCACCCTCGACCGGCCCGCCCTTGAACAAATCGCCCAGTGGCGCCAAGTGTATCTCCGTGCCTCCCTTTGTCCTCTCTGTCCACGCCAGCATCTTGCCGTCCGGAGAGATCGCCACCTGGCCCAAAGAATGGCTGCGGTTGAGCCCCTTGAGCACCTCGTCAATGGCAGAGCGCCCAGAAGCAGGGGATGATTGCGTCTGCGCCGGCGCGGAAAGCGTGAATGCCGCTACTAGAAACAGATCTGTGCCGGCCAACAGCGCGGCGCGGAGAGAGATTCGAATTGACTTGAAAAACATAAGGAAATGCTATCAGGAGGCGCTGCAGGAGAACGGCGAATTCAACAGGATGTGCTACGGGTTGGTTAGAGTGCAACTATTCCAAGCCTTACTCTCCATTAGCCGCGCGATGAATTGCCAGCAGCTTTTCGAGCAGTGGTTTGAGCAGCTTGAGGTCCAGGGCGTTAGCGCCGTCGGATTTAGCGTTGGACGGGTCGTCGTGGACCTCTAAAAACAATCCATCAATCCCGGCAGCCACCGCGGCGCGCGCGAGCAGAGGGATATACTCCGGTTGGCCACCGCTCACACTGCCGGCCGCCGAGGGCTGCTGAACCGAATGCGTAGCGTCAAAGACCACCGGCGCGAGATTGCGCATCACCGCCAAGGAGCGATAGTCCACTACCAGAGTGTTGTAGCCGAAGCTCGAGCCACGCTCGGTAAGGAAGACGCGCTCATTGCCCGTGGAGCGGAGCTTTTCGAGAGGATGGATCATGTCCCACGGGGCAACGAACTGACCTTTCTTGATGTTGACGGCGCGGCCCGTCTTGCCAGCGGCCACCAGCAGGTCAGTCTGGCGGCAGAGAAAGGCGGGAATCTGCAAAACGTCCACGGCCTCGGCGGCCACCGCGCAGTGGGATGGCTCGTGCACGTCGGTCAGAACAGGCAGGCCGGTATCTTTAGCCAGGCGAGCGAGGATGCGCGTACCCTCGACCAGGCCGGGACCGCGAAAGCTCTTCACGCTGGTGCGGTTGGCCTTGTCGTAGCTGGCCTTAAAAATGTAGGGAAGGCCGATGTCTGCCGCGATGCGCTGAATAGCCTCGGCCATGCGGCGCGCGTGGGCCTCGGACTCGATGACGCAAGGACCGGCAATCAGGAAAAGCTGGCCCTCGCCCACATGGACCGGGCCGATTTCAAAGGAGTTGCTCACGGGTATGATTGTAAAGCGTGCGTGAGCCTGACGCCGGAAGGCCGTGGCCGGAAGTAAAATATTGATGGATGTTGAAAGGAAATGATGATGGAAGTCAGCGTAAAGTTTTTGAAAGATGTGAAGATGGAGGTTTCAGCGCGGCAGCATACGCTGGTGTGCGATCAGCCCGCCGAAAACGGCGGCAGCGATGAGGGCATGACGCCGCCGGAGCTTTTACTGGCCTCTCTGGGCACGTGCGCGGCCTTTTACGCCTTGGCCTATCTCAAGAAGAAGGGATTGCAGCGCGAGGGAACATCGGTGCGAGTGACGGCAGCCAAGGCCGGACCACCGGCGCGGCTGGACTTCTTCCGGATTGAGGTCAAGATCCCGTTGGCGCTGAGCGCGGCAGACAGAGCTGGCGTGGAGCAGGCCGTCCACCACTGCCTGATTCACAACACGCTGCTTAAACCGCCTTCGATTCAGATCGACTTGCAAGCGCCGGCCGCGGAGTAACCCTGTCAGGAAAGTGCGACATGATGAGGCTGCAACGAATGCCTCTGTGCGAAACTTTACCGAAGAGGAGTGCAACGATACAATCACAAAAGGAATGCCGAAGTAGCTCAGTTGGTAGAGCAGCTGATTCGTAATCAGCAGGTCATCGGTTCAAGTCCGATCTTCGGCTCCATGAATTTTGATGTCGAAAAGCCTCTCCGCACGGAGAGGCTTTTGCCGTTATGGGCTGATTTTTGGAGATTGCCGCGTTGAATTGCGCCAAATTTTGAGCTAGTCCTCTGAACTGGACTGGCCCCCTTCGACTTTGCTCAGGGCCGGCTGTTCAGGCCACCTGCGGCCACCTGCGGTGCGGGGACTAGCCGTCCAGGCAGGCGGCGCTGGCGCGCCATGGGGCGGTTTCAGGCGATGGAAAGACAGCCGGACTGGCAAATATGTTCCACGTGGAACATATTCATTCTGTTGGATTTATGTGCATGTTAACTGAATAATTAACAGCAAGGATTTTGAAAATATTTTTGGGTTGGCGGCGGGGTCACAGTTTCACAGTTTCACAGGAAATAGGGGGGAGGGGGGTGGGGGTGGGGGGTACCCCGGTATAAACCGGGCGGATGTCCGACATATTAGACCGGGAGCATCTCCGACACTGCGACGAGGAGCGATGGCGGTAAAACCGTCATCATGTCCTGGAAAACGAGCAGTGTGATGGAAGAGAA
>Ga0181538_10006252_pt1 | contig 10365 bp, 11 predicted proteins | sample PEATcosm2014_Bin_40_FD_119773 | JGI IMG/M metagenome (GOLD analysis project Ga0181538, IMG submission 119773) | Peatland microbial communities from MTU Mesocosm Facility, Houghton, MI, USA - PEATcosm2014_Bin23_30_metaG | ecosystem: Environmental > Terrestrial > Soil > Wetlands > Peat | place...
ATCGGCCTTAGGGGAGCGGAACGGCGAAGCACCCAAGACTTCTCAATGCATTGCTCTGTACCGAGCATGCCGGTGGAGAGTAAGGCTGGGAATCGGATCACTTGGAACCATTTCTTTTTTGTCCGCCAAAGTGCGCCCCAGACCTTTGTGCTTGACCAGACCAGATCTGGTCTGGTAGCATGGAATGGTGATGGTGCGGAATATTTCGGAAGCAAAAGCGGAGCTTTCGGCACTACTGGAAGCTGTGCTCAACGGTGCTGAAGTCATCATAGCCAAAGCCGGCAAACCAGTCGCCCGCCTGGTTGCCTATCATGGGGCTGCCCATCCCCGGACGCCCGGCGCGATGAAGGGTGAAATCTGGATGGCTCCCGATTTCGACGCCCTCCCCGATGACATGGCCGAAGCTTTCGGCATGAAAGCGTCGCAGGGTTGAAGCTCCTCCTCGACACCCACATCCTGCTCTGGTGGCTGGACGCCAATCCTTCTCTGCCCCGCGAAGCCATCGCCCTGATTCGCGATCCGGAAAACACTATTTTCGTGAGCGCAGTTTCGCTTTGGGAAATCTGGCTCAAACAGAGCCTGGGCAAACTGCGTTTACCGGCGAATTTCCTGGATCGGCTGGCGGGTGAAGGCTTCGAAAACCTGCCGCTGACCGGTGGTCAGACCGCGCGCATCGGCCAGATGGAGTGGGTGCACCGCGATCCTTTCGACCGCATGCTGGTGGCGCAAGCGCAGACCGAAAATCTGGTGTTTTTGACGGCCGACGAGGCTCTGGCCGGATACGGTCCGGCTGTGCGGGTGGCGCGCTGATCTCCGTTAATCCAGCGTTTTCCGGAATCGCGCGGCGCTGAAAAGCAGAATGCTCGAACCGTAGACGAACAGGCACAGCATTTGCGGCCACAGCGCCGAGACTCCCACGCCCTTCAGAAAAATGCCGCGGACGATCTCCATGAAGTATCGCAGCGGGTTCAAATACGCGATATAGCGCACCACCACCGGCATATTGCGGATGGGGAACATGAAGCCGCTCAAGACGAAGCACGGGGTGGTGAAAAAGAACGAACCCATGTTGGCCTGTTGCTGCGTGTGGGAAATGGTCGACAGAAAAAGACCGGCGCCCAGGCTGCTCATGAGGAAGAGCAGAGCGCAGAACATCAGCAGGAAGAAGTTCCCCCGAAAGGGAACGTGGAAAATGAAGAGCGCGCCTCCCGCGATGACCAGCAGATTCACCATCCCGACAACGGCAAACGGCAGCGTCTTGCCCAGCATCAGCTCGATGGGCCGCATGGGCGTGACCATGAGCTGCTCCATGGTGCCGATCTCTTTTTCGCGGATGATCGCCTGCGAGGTGAGCATCAGGGTCACCATGAACAGAATGTTCGCCGCTACTCCGGGCACGAAATAGTTGCGGCTGTGCAGGTCGGGATTGAACCAGACGCGGCTTTCCGCGGACGCCGGCGTAAGCATTTCGCGTGCGACTCCAGGTCCGCGGATTTCCACTTTGATGGTCTGCTGGTTCTTGGTCTGCCCGGTCATGACATCGTTCGAATAAGCGGCGATCACCTGTTGGGCGTAGGCGGAGACCAGCGAGGCGGTATTGGAATTGGTGCCGTCGAGCAACACCTGAACTTCGGTGGCGCGCCCACGCGCCAGATCGCGCGCGAAACCGGGCAGCACGCGGACCACGCCATGCACCAGGCCGCGATCGAGCAGATTCTGGGTTTCCTGCTCGCTGCGCGGCGTGGCCACCACATCGAAACGCCCCGAGCCCTGGAAGCGCGCCTCGAGCGCGCGGCTTTCGGGTGTGTTGTCCATATCCATCCAGCCGATGCGGGCGTGGTCGACGTCGAGGGTGACGGCGTAACCGAAGACGACGAGCTGCAGCAGCGGAGGAATGAATAGCAGGAAGCGCATGCGCGGCTCACGCAGCGCCTGGATGAATTCCTTGCGAAGGATGGTGCGAATTCGTTCGCGCATGGTCAGGCCACTTTCTGGTTCATTTTGCGGACGGTACGCCAGAAAATCAGCGTTCCGTACAGGATCAGGAAGCCCATCTCACTCCAAAGGATGCGGAAATCAATGCCCTTGAGGAACACGCCTTTCACGATGGTCACAAAATAGCGCGCAGGAAAGAAGTAGCTCAGGCCCTGAATGAACTTGGGCATGGTGTCGATGGAAAATGTGAATCCCGAGAGCAGAAAGCCAGGCAGAAACGACACCAGGATCCCGAACTGGTAGGCCTGTACCTGCGTTCGCTGGCCCGCCGAAACCCAGATCCCGGTGAACAAAGCGCACCACAGAAACGCGCACGTGGAAACCGCCAGGACGAGGAAACTGCCGCGGAAGGGAACGGTGAAAATGGTGATGGCGACGGTGGTGGCGATGGCCGAATCGACCAGCCCGACCAGAAAGTACGCCAGCATCTTTCCAAGGACGATTTCGGTGGGCCGCAGCGGCGTGGAGAGCACCTGCTCCATGGTGCCCATTTCCCATTCGCGGGCGATGGTGAGGGAACTGAGTTGCCCCGCGAGGATCACCATGATGACCGCGACGAGCCCGGGGACGATGAAATTCTTCGATTCGAGCGAGCTGTTGTACCAGACGCGCATGCGCGCATCGATCGGTCCGGGCGGCTTGATGCCTCGGCGGTTGATGACGTCGCGCTGTATGCCGGCCGAGTAGCCCTGCACCACGCTTTCGGCATACCCCATGGCAATCGAGGCGGTATTGGAATCGCTGCCATCGACGAGCAGTTGCACCTTGCCCTTGCCGGCTTCGAGATCCTTGCCGAAGCCGCGCGGAATGGCCACACCGATGAGGATGCGGTTGGAATCGATGGCATGCTCGATGGCGTGGTAGTCGCTGACGAAACCGATTACGTCGAAGTAGCGCGATCCCTGAAACTGGCGCGTGAGATCGCGGCTGGCGACCGTGCCGTCCTGATCGTAGACCAGTGTCTGAATGTGGTCGACGTCGAGCGAGAGCGCGTAGCCATAAAGCAGCAGCATCATCATCGGCATGGCGAGGGCCATGCCGAGACTGCGCGAATCGCGCGTCACGTGGTGCAGTTCCTTGATGAACATGGCCCGGAGGCGGCGATAGCTCATGCGGCTTTCCTTTCTTCGGCTTCGATCAAAGCCACGAAAACATCCTCCATGGAAGGCGTGATGCGCTCCAGGCTCTCGATGGCGATGCTCTTCGCCGCCAGCGCCTGGCGAATACGGGCGCTGGTGACATCGAGATCGTCCACCATGACGTGCAGGCCGCGCCCGAAAATGGCGACGTCGAGAACGCCCGGCAAATCTTCCACCGCGCGCATGGTTGCGAGCGGATCGGCGGAGTTCAGATTTAGCAGGAAATGCGAGTCCAGGCCGTGCTTCAGTTCGGCCGGAGTCCCCAGCGCGATCACTTTTCCGCGATACATGAGCGCGAGGCGATGGCAGTATTCGGCTTCATCCATGTAGTGCGTGCTGACGAAGACGGTGTGGCCGGAGTCGGAGAGATCGTGGATCAGGCCCCAAAAGGCGCCGCGCGCGATGGGATCGACGCCCGACGTGGGCTCGTCGAGAAACAGGATGGGCGGATCGTGCAGGATGGCGCAGCCGAGCGCCAGGCGCTGCTTCCAGCCGCCGGAGAGCGTGCGCGTGAGAGCATCGTGGCGGCCGGTGAGATTGGCCATTTCGAGGACGTATTGCTTCCGTCCGGCGCGCAGCTCTTTCGGGACGCCGTACATGCCGGCGAAGAAGTCAATATTCTCGTCGACGGTGAGATCGTCATAAAGCGAGAATTTCTGCGACATGTAGCCGATGTTTTTGCGGATCTCTTCCGGCTGCGTGGCGACGTCGAGGCCATTCACCCAGGCCTCGCCCGAAGTGGGGGTGAGCAGACCGCAGAGCATGCGAATGGTTGTGGATTTGCCCGCGCCGTTGGGCCCGAGGAATCCGAAGATTTCGCCTTTCGGCACCTGGAGCGACACGTGGTCGACGGCGACAAACGAGCCGAACGCTTTCACCAGATCATGGATTTCGACTCCCCAGCCGTTGCCGTTCATTGGGCCGCCGCCTGTTCTTCCACCATGCGGATGGTCTTGATGAACGCGCCTTCGAGATTGGCTGATTCGGTTTCCTGCTTCATGATTTCCGGCGCCGAACAGCGAATGAGTTTGCCTTTGTGCATGAGGCCCACGCGGTTGCAGCGCTCGGCTTCATCCAGATAGGCCGTGGTCATAAAAATGGTGATGCCGTCTTTGAGCAATCCGTAGAGAATGGCCCAGAAATCGCGGCGTGAAACCGGGTCGACACCGTTGGTGGGTTCGTCCAGGAAGAGAATCTGCGGGTGATGCAGCAGGGTGCACATGAGCGCCAGCTTCTGCTTCATTCCGCCGGAGAGGCGGCCGGCCTGGCGCGAGCGGAATTCGTCCATGCGGGTCATGCGGAGGAGGCCGACGGTCAGCCGCTGGCGCTCGGCGCCCACGATGCCGAACAGGTCGGCGTAGAAATCCATGTTCTCCTGGACGGTCAGGTCGCCATACAGACCGAAGCGTTGGGCCATGTATCCGATCTGATCTTTAACGGACTGCGATTGGCGCGCGACGTCGAAACCGGCCACGCGCGCGCTGCCTTCGGTGGGATCGAGCAGGCCGCAGAGCATGCGCAGCGTGGTCGTCTTGCCGGCGCCATCGGGACCGACGAGGCCGAAGATCTCGCCGCGCGGCACGGTGAGATTGAGCCGGTCGACGGCGACGATTACGCCGAAGCGGCGGGTGAGATCGCGAGATTCAATAATAGGTTCCATGATCATTCCCGAATATGAGCCGCAGATGAACACGGATGAACGCGGATGAAAACCGAAAATCCTATCCGCGTTTATCTGCGTTCATCTGCGGCCAACTTCTAGTTCAGTACGATCTCTCCATCCGCCGGCATGTTGGATTTCAGTTCGCGGCTGGAGTTGTCCAGGTCGATCTTGATGCGGTAGACCAGCTTCACGCGCTCCTGTTGGGTTTGGATCTGCTTGGGCGTGAATTCGGCTTCCGAGGAGATGAAGCTCACGTGCCCGGTGTAGGACTTCCTTTTATAAGAATCGGTGGTCACGTGCACCAGCGATCCCAATTTCACGCGCCCCAAATCCGTCTCGTCGATATAGCCGCGCAGCCAGGGATGTTCGATATCGCCGATGGTGACGACGGTGGTGCCGGCCGACAGCACTTCGCCGGGGTCGGCCGATTTCACCAGCACCACGCCATCTACGGGCGAGGTGGCGATGGTGTCGGCAAGCTGCGAATCGATGAGCGCGATGGAAGCGCGCGAGCGGGCGATTTCGGCGGCGCGCGTGGTGAGTTCCTGCTCGCGCCGCTTCATTTCGAGCGCGTTGGCCTGGGCCATTTTGAGCGCGCCGCGCATGCGCTCGACCATGGCTTGCTGGGCATTGATGACTTCCACGCGCGGACCGGCCAGCACCAACGCCTGCCGCTCTTTGGCGGAGTTGAGCGCCGCCACGGCGGTTTCCCAGCGATTGCGATACTGGTCGAATTGCGCGGTGGAGATATCGTCGTCGCGGTGCAGCACCTGCGCGCGGTCCCAATCTTTCCTGGAGCGCTCCACTTCCGATTGCGCCGAATCGACGGCGGCCTGGGCATCCAGTTTCTCCTGTGGGCGCGCGCCGTTCCTGAGCTCGGCGAAACGCGCTTCATTGGAAGCGAGATCGGCGGTACGCTGCTCGATATCGGCGGCGAGGGTATCCTTCTCCCATTCGAGCGAGGTCTTCGCCTGCGCGAGTTGCGATTCGGCCGATTCCAGGCCGGCGACTTCGCGCTCGCGCTGCGCAATCAACTGGTCGCGATCGAGCCGCGCGATGACCTGGCCTTTCCTGACGCTGTCGCCCTCATCGACGGTGCGCTCGATGAGCTTGCCGGCGGTTTTGAAGGCAATGTTGACTTCGGTGAGCTCGATATTGCCGGAGACCACGATGCGGTTTTCCGGGGTCTTATTCGCGCCGCGATAAGTGTAGACCCCAGCCACGGCGACGGCGACTAAGGCAAGGATGATGACGATTCGCTTTCTCATGTTCGACTCCGGTTACTGCACGGTTGCCCGCACCCGGCCCATGGCCTGCGCCAAGTCGAGGCGCGCCAGGTTGTAGTTGTAGAGCGCTTCAGTGGTGTTGTCACGGGCGCGTTCGAGGCGCGTCTGCGCGTCGGTGACTTCCACGCTGACGGCGACGCCCGCATCGTACCGGCGGCGCGCCTGCGTGAGTTCGCTATTGGCCAGTTCCAGCCCTTCCTGCGCGACCTTCACCTGGTCGTCGGCGGAATGCAAGCTGTCGAGCGCCAGCCGCACGTCGAGCTCGATCTGCTCCTTGAGATCGCTGGTGCGCACGGTTTCGGCGCGGTATTGCGATGCCGATTCCTCGCGCCGCGCGTCGCGCCGCCCACCATCGAAGAGCGGCACCCGCACCTGGATTCCCAAGGTGCGGGTCGGGACCGAATTCGTGAGCGAAGTGCCGATATCGCCGTAATCGCCGAAAGCCGAGAGCGACGGCAGGCGCTCGGCCCTGGTGGCGCTGGCCGAAAGCCGCGCGTTCCACTCGCGATCCTGCTGCGCCTTCAGATCGGGCCGTTCTTTGAGCGCCTGCGCTTTCGCCGCATCCAGTGTGACCGCATCGACGGGAAGGTATTGGAGCTTGTCGGTCAATTGCAGTTCCGTGTCGAGCCGCATATTGACGGCGCGGAGGAGTTGCAGGTGGGCGCTGTGGCGGGCGTTCTGCGCTACCAGAAGCCGCTGGCGATCGTTCGCCAATTGCACCCTGGCGCGGGTGATGTCGATGCCGGTCCCTGTGCCGGCTTCCTTTTCATCCTGGGCCTGCTTGACGAGCGCTTCGGAAAGCGTGACGTTGGCTTGAGCAGTCTCTACATCGGCGTCGCCTTTTACCGCGGCGAGATAGGCGCGTGCCACCACGGAGGCCACCTGCTCCCCGGTGGCGTCGGTGTCGGCGCGGGCCGCCGTGACTCCGGCTTTCGAGGCTTGATACCGGCGGATGATGCTGAGGTCCAGAATATTCTGCGCGCCGGTGATGCGCGCATCGACGGTGGTGAACGGGCCCACGAACGTCGAAAAGTGGAAGCCGGGGACGGGGATGGCGGCGCTGAAGAGCTTGGAGTTGAAACCCATGGCGGCGAGGTTTTCCGTCCGGCTCTGGTCGCTGAACGCGGCGTCGACATTGGGCAGAAGGGCGGCGCGCTGTTCCAACGCTCGCGCCTGTGCCTGCTTCAGAGCTTCGTCCGCGAGCTGAATGCGGGCGCTGCCTTCGGGTGAGACGGCGACATCCACGGCGCGCTTCAAACTCAACTGCACGGGTTCGACAGCGGTGGCCAGGCTGGCGCCGAGCAGGAGTAGGTATATAATTCTCATAAATTTTCCTCGGTTATTTCACCCAACACGCCTGGGGTTTTTAACCCTCCGATGACGAACGCAACCAGTGCGCGAATGAGGAGATCACCGTCGATCGAGAATCCCTGGAACGCGAATAACATCGTGTGAGCCATCGCGCCCAACATAAATTGGAGCCGAAGCGCCAGTTCCCTTTCGCCGAGGTGGGGCAGCGCCCGCGCAAACGCCGCCGTAAAGCGGTTGATCACAGTCTGAAAATGACGTTCCGCGACCAGCGGCATCAGCCCCTCGCCGTAGAGCCGGCCCATCATCTTGGCAAAATCCGGGTGCTCCTTAATTCTCAAGAGAGGCGGTTCGAGGAACGCTCTCAGGAGATTCTCGACGGGGACCGGTGCCGATCCGGCTTCCGCCTCAAAGCGCTCCAGCATTGCCAGCCGCTCCTGGTTCACCGGCCCGGCCTTGCGCTTCACCAGTTGATCGAGGAGTTCTTCTTTGTTGCCGAAATGGTAATGAATGGCCGCCAGATTGACTCCGGCTTCGCCGATGATCTGGCGGAGAGAGGTGCCGGCGTAGCCGTGTTCGCCAAACAACCGTTCTGCCGTATCGAGGATTTTACCTTGCGTCTCAATCATTCGATTGATTAAATCATACGTTTGAATCACTTCGAAAGTCAATGGCTTTGTTTCGAAATACTTCGTGAATATTTGCGGAATCTAAATTGCCCTAGAAAAGTCGGGAGCAGGGCAGTAGTCTATGTGGAACCGAATTACCGATCTTTGGTGCCGGAAGATGCACCGGGAAGCGATGTGGCCGATTCACGGAAAGTACGTTTGCAAACGTTGCTTACGGGAATATCCGGTGGAGTGGGAGGGGCGTTTTATCCTTACCGGCGGCTCCAATGTGGGGACGGAGTCAACGGCGTTGTTGGCGGATCACCGCTAAGAGTTAACGCCTGTTAGTATGTAAATCTGCGGCTGGGTATTCATCTTTACACATTCGGATCACTGGGAAGGGCGGCGTCGCGGGCGGCAGAAATAGGCGCCGACACACTGCAAATCTTTACCGCCAGCCCGCGCATGTGGCGAGCGGGCACGCCCGATCCTGCTGAGGTTCGGGCGTTGCAGACGATCCGGCGCAGGCACCGCATTCATCCGCTGGTCATCCACGTCAATTACCTCGTCAATCTGGCGTCGCGCGATGCCGAAATTCGCGCCAAATCCATCGCCACCTTTCGCGGCGAACTGGATCGGGCGGCGGCAGTCGGCGGCGATTTCCTGGTGGTTCATCCCGGCAGCTACCGGGGGCAAACTGCCGATGACGCGATTTCGGCATGTGCCGACGGATTGTGTCAGGCGGTAGACGGTTTCACAGGAAGTGTGACGGTGTTGATCGAGAACACCGCCGGGTGTGGATGCAATTTAGGCAGCCGCTTCGAAGAATTGCACGCCATCCGCGATAGGGCGATCCGTTTCACGCAGATTCCCATCGGCTATTGCCTCGACACGTGTCATCTGTTGGCCGCCGGTTTCGACATCGTGACTGCGGACGGTCTTCGGACCACTATCCAACGGGCGGGCGATGTACTCGGGCTGGAAAACATACCGGTATTTCACGCCAACGACTCCAAAGCTCCCCTCGGCTCGCGCGTCGACAGGCACGCCAGAATCGGCAAAGGGCATATTGGCCGCGAGCCCTTCCGCCGGTTGCTCGCCCACCCGAAATTGCGCGGGAAGACGTTCATTTCCGAAACGCCGGTGGAAAAGGACGGGGATGACCGCAGGAACATGGCGACCCTGCGGTCCCTCGCGCCCAAACCTCGCGGCTTCAGAAGTGGAAGCCGATCGTCGCGGTGATGGCCCGCGGCGTCACGTAGAGGGTGCCGCTGAAAGTGGACAGGAAGTTGTAAAGCGCTTCCTTGTTGGAGATTGACCACCGCCAGCCGGACGTTCTCACCACGAAGGCCGCCAGGCACAAACCCGCGGCGCATGGAGAGAAGGCGCTTACCTGGCGGGCGCATTGTAACCCCGTCCCCCAGAATGCCCGCCGTAGCGCCGTAACTAGACCTATCTAGACCGGAGGCCGGCGTGAGTATTCGTCCATCTGCCACCGTATGTGGTTAATCAAAAGTGGAAACCTATGGTTGCGGTTACTGTCCGCGGCGTCACATAGTGGGTTCCGCTAAACGTCGAGAGGAAGTTATAGACGGTCACTTTATCCGTCAGATTGATCACCTCAATTCGAGCGCTCCATTTGAACCTGTCGCCGTGAAAAATGTTGTCATGTCCCAGCGCCAAGTCAAACAGGTTGCGCGGCTGAATCCGCTGTGGATTGTGATCGTCGTTCTCGGTGAAAGGCGCCGGGATTTTCACCAGGTTGGAAGTGAGCTGGTTCGCGGGGCAAACGTAGAAGCCGGGAAATCCGGATATCTGCGTCCCGATGGGTGTGGTTGGGGTAGCCTTCATGCCGCCGCAGGAGAGCCCGGACTCGAACTCCTGATCAGCGGTAAGGGGCAATCCGGTGGCGTTATTCTGCAGGAGTACATCACCCTGTGGAACGGGAACGGAGCTGTAGACTGCAATTGGCGAATCGGCACTGCCAGTTGAAAATGAGCATGTTGCCGTCGTGGCGAGGCAGGGCAACGGGCCACTCACAAGTCCGCTGTCGTACCTCCAGTTGAAGCCCAGCCAGGGGCCGCGCTTAAACGGTTGATATTGGATGTGCGTGGTTTGGTTGAAATTCTCGTCGTGGTCGATGCGGAACACCCCCGGTGGCTGAGGGGGTGCGATTCCGGCAACCGTTGGCGGGAAGAAGCGGGCGGCGACGCTCGACATCACAATAAATGCAGTCAAACCATGCCACGCTGGAAGACTTCCGCGGATGGCATATCCCGGAATCTTGGAATTGTGCCATTCGATGGGGAGGGTGATGGGACTTGTACCAAGGATGTTGAAGTCATATCCGTTGTGTGTGTACTTCC
>Ga0181538_10006255_pt1 | contig 10359 bp, 3 predicted proteins | sample PEATcosm2014_Bin_40_FD_119773 | JGI IMG/M metagenome (GOLD analysis project Ga0181538, IMG submission 119773) | Peatland microbial communities from MTU Mesocosm Facility, Houghton, MI, USA - PEATcosm2014_Bin23_30_metaG | ecosystem: Environmental > Terrestrial > Soil > Wetlands > Peat | place...
CATCCCGGCGCCAAGCTGATTGCGGACGAACTGCGGGATCGGACTGCTGGCCAAATCGAAGTAGTTCTTAGCGTCGAGTGACGCGCCCCGATACAATTCCCACAAAGATCCGTGAAATTGGTTAGTTCCTGACTTGGTTGTCATCGCGACGACGGCGCCACCGTGCCCTCCGTATTCCGCGTCGAAGGTTTGGGTCAGGACGCGGACCTCTGCCAACTCATTCAGACCTAGGAAAAACCCGGAAGCGCCCGCCGGTGAATAGCCCCAGACCGGATCGGTCGCATCCATACCATCGATCAGAACGTTCGTCATACTCGGACGTATGCCGTCGATTGCCACTTGCCCGGACTTACCGCTGGAAAGCAACGAAGGAGCACTGCTGGGGTTAGGAGCGACACCGGGCTCCAGCGCGACCGCGCCAAAAAGATCGCGGTTGTCGAGAGGCAGTTCCGCGAGGCTCTGCTCTGGAACGAGTCCCTCGACGGTAGACGTTGAGCTTTCAATGGCGGCAGCGTTCGCGCTGACCGTCGTTTGCTGGGAAAGTTCGCCTACCGCGAGTTGCGCATTGATCGTTACTTCGGCAGCCGAACCGAGTTCCACGCCTTCGCGCATTTGCGATTGGAATCCTGGTTTCTCGATGCGAAGAGAATAGTTTCCTGTTGGCAAGCCGGCGAAACGGTATTCGCCGGCCGTGCCTGAAAGAACGCTACGTTTCAATCCAGTGCCTTGGCTGACGATCGTAACGCTGACGCTGGGGACAACGGCGCCACTTGGGTCGGTGATGGTGCCCGAAACACTCGCAAGCTGGGTTTGCGACAATGCACCGGCAGCAAAGAGCGCTGCCAAGGCTACTGACAGTATGCAAGGCCCGCACCATCCGCGCTTCGCGGCCTCGGTCCGAATGATGATCACCTCACTTTGGTTTTTCGTCATGGCTTCCGTCAATCTCGACTAACAGACTGTAAGCTCGCATTCAGCGACACGCCCGGAGACGCGGCGTCTTCTCAACAGTTCGCGACGGCATGACACTGTTCATCCGCCAACCGGCGAGTGGGGCGCACGTCCATGGATCGACGTGCCTTAATTCCTAGCTTTCGCATCTTATAGACCAGCGTCGTACGCGGCAATCCAAGCCGATTGGCTGCCCCGTCCTTGCCTCCGACCAGCCAGTTGGCTTGCTGCAATGTTTCAAGGATATGTTCCCGATCGGCCTCGGCAAGAGTGCGTGCAGCGCTCTCCGAGCGCTGCGTCACCGTCTGCGTCAAGCCCAGCGGCAGGCGCAGCACCGACCCGGGCGAAAAGAGCACCGCGCGCTCAATGAAATTCTGCAGTTCGCGAATATTGCCCGGCCAGTCGTGCCCTTGCAGTACCGCCATTACTTCATCGGGAATCAAATCGATCGGCTTGCTTAGGCTGGCAGCAAATTTTGCCACGAAGAACTCCGTCAGCGGGAGGATATCCTCAGCGCGCTCGCGCAACGGGGGCAGGCAGATTGGAATTACGTTCAACCGGTAGAACAGGTCTGCCCGAAACAGCTTCTTGCTCACAAGTTGCCCGAGATCCTGGTTGGTCGCCGCCACTACTCGCACGTTGATCCGGACGGTCTCCGCGCTACCCAAACGTTCGAACTCCCGCTCTTGCAGGGCGCGTAGGAGTTTAGGCTGGAGTCCCAACGGTATGTCGCCAATCTCGTCCAGAAAGAGCGTGCCCCCATCCGCCATCTGAAATCGCCCCTTAGTTTGTGTGCACGCGCCCGTGTACGCGCCTTTTTCGTGGCCAAATAGTTCGCTCTCCAACAACTCGCTCGGAATCGCTGCGCAATTAAGCGCCACAAAACGGTTGTTACGGCGAGGGCTAGCCTCATGAATGGCCCTAGCAATCACTTCTTTCCCGGTGCCCGTTTCGCCCTGGATCAAGACAGCGGAGTCCACTGGTGCAACCCTCTCCACCTCTGTCAGCAATGCCCGGAATTTCGGGCTCGACCCGATCAAACTTAGAGTAGACACAGTTCTCCTTTTGTGGATGCGGATCGTTCCGCGTTTTCCGCTGATCAAGCCAGCAGGAGCTAGCTCCCGTTGTTTTGTCTCGTGATCCACTCCCGTATGTACGGTCGGCAGTTCACGAGCGTGATGTTTTCCGCCTCACACCGGGCGAGGAAGATGACCCCGTCTTCGCCAGCGAGACTGACGTCCTTTAAGTCGATGACAATCCGCCGGTCCTTTTCTTCCGCTCGGATCAACGACTCCAACTCCACCAAGTGCTCTCGGTCGAGTCGACCACTGAGCGCGAAGTGCACTTCCCCGTTGGACGACTTGCGAATTCTCAGCATGCTTTGGCCGTGGGAGAAGCACGTCCAGAGCCATTCGTAAGTTATTGAAACTTAAGATATTTATGAAGAGTTTTGGATTGTCGAGCTTCGCCAATATTGGTGAAGTCTCGACAAGGACTTCGCCAAACGAGCTTCAGCTAGTCTGCGAGGGTCCCCTGAAGCGCTTCTTGTCGATCTTCAAAACCCGGATCTTGGATTCCAGGGTAGATCGGGGCATACCGAGTCTCTCAGCGGCTCCGTCGGGCCCGTACACGCGTCCTCCGCAGTCGCGCAGAGCCTCCTCGATCCTTGACTTTTCTTCAGGAGGCGGTGTTCGAAACAGGTCCCGGTGGACTTCTGGCCGGGTCGTTGAGGGTCTCCGGGAGAGCCAGCTCTCATCGACAGAAAACACGTCGATGTCACTTACGATGACGGATCTCTCAATCACGTTCTGCAATTCGCGAATGTTACCCGGCCAGGGATAGGATTCGAGCAGGTCAAGGCTACGTTTGTCCACGGACCTGAAACTCTTCGCTGCTTTCGTCCCGTACCGGTCAAGGAAGTACTGCAGAAGCAGCGGAATGTCCTCTTTTCGCTCGCGAAGCGTCGGCACTTCAATGGGAAAGACGCTCAGCCGGTAAAACAGGTCGCTGCGGAACTCGCCGGATTCGATCGCGGACTCCAAGTCCCGGTTGGTGGCGGCGATCACCCGCACATCGGCCCGAATGGGTCCGGTGCCTCCGATGCGCTCAAATTCGTGCTCCTGCAGAACCCGCAGAAGGGCGACCTGAGTTTCCACGGGCAGTTCTCCGACTTCATCCAGGAACAGAGTGCCGCCGGCGGCCAGTTCGAACCGTCCCAGTCTTCTCTGCGCGGCTCCGGTAAATGCGCCTTTCTCATGGCCAAACAATTCCGATGCGATGAGGTCGCGGGGGATCACTGCACAATTCAAACTCACAAATGGATATGAGGATCGTAGGGAGCGCCGGTGAATGGCGCGCGCGACCAGCTCTTTGCCAGTGCCGGTCTCGCCGGTGATGAGAACGCTGGAGTCGGTTGGTGCGACCCTGGAGATGCGGGAAAGCACCTTTTTCAGGGGGGCCGAAGTACCGACGATCTCCTCGAACATCGATGCCTTGTCGATTTCTTCGCGCAGGGCTATATTCTCTTCCTGGAGCCTTTGCCCAGCCAGCTTGAGTTCCTCAATATCGGTTCCGGCGGCATACCACCGCGTGGTGCGCCCTTGCTGGTCTGACACCGGATTCAAGCGGTAGTGGAACCAGCGATACTGCCCGTCCTTTCGCTTGAGCCGAACTTCGTATTCAAACGGCGCTCCGCTCTGGAGTTTTCCCGGAAGGTCCTTCGCCGCGATCTCGGCGTCCTGCGGATGTAGCACCTGTTGCAAGCCGGCGTCCTGCCATTCCTCCAACGTAATGCCGTAATAATCCAGCGACGCCCGATTGGCGTAGAGGCGCGCCCCATCGGGCCCTAATTCGGTGATGTGCAACGGCGAAAGGTCGAGAAGTTGCCGGGCTTCCTTTTCGCTTTGGCGGATCTTTTCTTCGGCACGCTTCTGGTCGTCGATGTCGGTGGTGGTACCGATGAATTTGAGGACCTTTCCTTCTGCATCGCGCAAGACCACGGCTTGTTGGAGATGCCAGCGATAGCTCCCATCCTGGGCGCGGAGAGAGCGGGTTTCGATCGCAAAGCCCTGTCCCGACTGTATTCCGCCCCAAAAGGCCCTCGCCGCTGCTTCGCGATCCTCGGGGTGGACCGCGGTCATCCAGGCATCGGGACGCGACCGGACGAAATCGAGTGTCTGACCGGAGAATTCCAGCCAAACTTGATTCACGAAGTCAGGTGTCCCATCAGGCGTGAGCGTCCAGGCGGATACAGGGAGACTCTGCAGCAGCCCCGCCTGGAGTTGCAGATCGGAATAGAGGGCGGCGTTCTCCAGCGAAATTGCGGCTTGCGCGGCCAGCAATTGCAGCACGGTCACCCGGTCCGGCGTGAACGCGCATATCGTAAGGGCGTTCTCTAGATAAAGTGCGCCGACCAGCTTCGCCTGCCTGACGATTGGCAGGCAGAGGATGGACTTGGAGCGCTTCTGCCGCACATATTCGTCCTTTGAATACATGTGATCGGCCGAGGCATCATCGAGGAGCACGCCCTCCTGCGTCCGAATTACGTAATGCAGCACGGATTGGGGGAGATCAGACGGCGTAACGGGTACCTGTCGAACGACAACCTCGACCTTGCCCGGGCCCGTGGTAGCCTCCGCTTCGATTTGCGGCTCGCCGCCTCGAAGCAGGACCAGAAGACCCCGCTCGGCCCCGGCATTCTCCACCGCGATTCGCAAGAGCGCCTCGACCAGCCTGGGAAGGTCCATCTCACTGGAGAGTGTCTGCGAAGCTTTCACTACAGTTTCGACATCCAGCTGCCCGGTCTGCACGCCAATCGCGGCCGCGGAGGCGGGAGTTAGTAGCCCCTCGGGCAGGCGCGGGTAGCGTTCGTCGAGTTGCCTTACCTTGCCGTCCGCGCCCCAACGGTCATAACAGTTGCGCGCGTTGCGTAGATAGGCGTAGCCAGCTGCTTCGAGATTGCGCGCCAGGCAGTACTGCGCCGCAAGCTCGTAAGCTAAAGCCTCGTTCTGAACGAAGCCATGTTCGCGCGCTGAATAGATAGCCTTCTCGTACAGACGCAAGGCGTCGGCGTCCCGCTGTTCGAGTCGGGCAATCTCCGCGCCGACTAGGGCGGCTCGGTTTTCGAAATGCTCCGGACAATGTTCCGCCCATACCTGGAGTCGTTGGTAGTGAGCTCCGAGAGCCTCGAAATGTTCCCGGCATTGGCCGCCCGTTGCCGCATCGCAGCAGGCCGCACGGGCAAGCGCACTGTAAAATTCATACTCTGCCATCTCAACAGTCGGTGATGCCCAAAGCAGTGGCCGGGCCTTCAATGAAGCCTCGATGGCCGAAGCAAAGTCGCCGGCAAAGAAGCGCGCTTGCAACTTTCTGACCCAGTACCAGAATTGGGTCATCGGATTGTTGAGATTACGCTCGAACTCTACCTCGTCGAACTCCGCATGCTCAAAGGAGCCTAACTGTGTTGTCAAACCCCTGAGTGTTCGGATAAAACCGAGGAGCATACTGATCGTGTCAGAGCCAAAACCGAACTTCGCCTTCTGCGCAAAGTTGAGGCCATTCTCCGCTTCACTTTGCACTGCAACGAGCGGGTCTCCCGCCGCGATAAGCAGGCCAATCAAACCCATACGGGCGTACACGGCGTATGTGAGGTCGCCGATTTTATTCGCAATCTCGAAGGCTTCACGTATCACACCACAGCAAACCAGGGGATGTTTCATCCATGGCATGATCATAGCTGCGAACGTATGATAGGTTGCAGCCTGAAAGCGTTTTAGGTCACGCTTTTCAACTAGATCATAACCGAGCTGAGCGAATCGAAATGCATTCTTGTAGTCACAGATCCGATGTCCTGCTATGTTGCTAATCCAAACATACATGAGGCACGAACCGTTGTTGTTACCGCGCTCAATGCTGAGACTAACTGCCCTGCAGATGATCAGTGCAGAAAGGTTCGTGTCCGTAAACACTGCAGCAGGGGACACCCTGCTCAAAACATCCAGAGTCGCAATAGACACAGGGTCGCTCATCAGTGGAAAGTCAACAACCTCCTCGATGGCGCGGCTCCCAAGCTGTGACCAGATCCGTTCGTATTCGCTTCGTACCTGTTCTTCCGTTGGATGAACCGGCCAGTCGATAGCGACATGGCGCAGGTAGTCGAGGCCGATCGCGACTGCGCGATCGATTTGGCCGAGGGTCATGTAAACATCGGTACCCAAACATGTAGCCGCCGCCAGTTCGACGGCATTTGCAGCACGCGATCGAAGCCTTTCCACGCGCTCGGCCGCGAGGGTGAGATCGCCAGTCAGGAACTCGCATTCGGCCCGATGTAATTCCAACTGGAAGATAAGATCGTCGCGGCGCTCCAAGGGGTCATTCTTCAAAAGCGCTTGGCCAGCGATGAAATATTTCAGAGCGGAGGCGTAGGCTGTGGAAGCTTTGGCTCGCTCGCCCGCGACGAGGTTGAGCTCAGCCAACTGGTGGCGCTCATCTTCTGAAGTGATGAGCTCGGCTCCGCGGTTAAATTGATTGACGATCTCGAATATTGCCTCGTGACGCGCTTCGGGCGGAGCGTGCGCCATCAGCAGTCTCCCGATCCGGAGATGAACCTCAGCTCGCTGTGCTTCGGGAATGAGTGCATAGGCCGCCTCCTGAATCCGATCATGGAGGAAAGCATAGGACCCCTCCATGCGAAGGATCAGCCCGGTGCGGACGGCTTCCCAGAGGGGAACGTGGATCTCCTTTTCGGATTGCCCAAAAACCAGACTCAATAGCTCGATTTCGGCCACATTCCCCAGGCTAGCGAGTTGCTGAAGAGCGGTCTGGGTATGGCGCGGCAATCGTTTCAGCTTCCCCAGCATGAGATCCACCACGTTGCCGGTGTAGCCTTTGGCGCGGATCCGATCCAAATCCCAAGTCCAGGCCGCGGCATCCCGGTCAAACCGGACCAGCCCTTCCTCTACCAGGGTGGTGAGGAGCTGGATCGCGAAGAACGGATTGCCGCCGGTCTTCTCATAGACCAACAGCGCCAGAGGGCCAGCGGAGTCCGGACTGCAATGCACGGTGTCGGAGACGAGCCGCTCAACGTCATCGAGCCCGAGAGGTGCCAGCACAATTTCCTGCGCTCTCGCTCCAGTGTCGCGGATCGCCGCCAGCGTCCGCATCAACGGGTGAGACGAACTAACTTCGTTGTCGCGGTAGGCTCCGATCCACAGCACGTGTCGCACGTCCGGATCGGTAATCAGGCGCTCCAGCAATTCCAGAGTCGCCGGGTCCAGCCATTGCAGATCGTCGAGAAACAGCGCCAGCGGATGCTCCGGGCGGGCGAAGGCGGCAAGGAAGCGCCGGAACACCAACTGGAAACGGCCCCGCTCTGCTTGCGGTGACAGTTCAGCCACCGGTGGTTGTTTGCCGATGACAAATTCGACCTCGGGGATGAGGTTGACCATTAGTTGGCCATTCGGCCCCAATGCCTCCAGAAGTGCGTGCCGCCAATGGTCCACCTCGGCTTGGCTCTTTACCAGGATCTGACGCACCAGCATCTGGAATGCCTGTGCCAGCGTCGCGTACGGTACGTCGCGCTTGTACTGGTCGAACTTGCCTGCGGCGAAAAGCCCCCGCGGCGGATCCAGCACCTTGTGCAGTTCGTTCACCACCGAGGATTTGCCGACACCCGAATAGCCGGATACGAGCACTATTTCAGCGGCGCCGCGCGTCACAACCCTGCCGAACGCCGCGAGCAGAGCATCGACCTCGCACTCTCTCCCGTAGAGCTTCTCGGGTATCAGCAACCGGTCCGAAGAATCGTGCGTGCCCAGCGGGAATGGATCGATGCGAGCCTGCGACTCCCATTCCGACAAGCACCGCCGAAGATCGGCTTCCAGACCCGCGGCGGTCTGATACCGCTCCTCGGCGTTCTTGGCGAGGAGCCGCATGGTGATGGCGGATAACGGCCCGGGAACCTCGCGGTGATCAGCGGGGACTACCGGTTGACGTGCGATGTGGCAGTGGACCAACTCCAAAGGGTCCGCGGCAGGAAAAGGGAGCGCGCCCGTAAGCATCTGGTACAAAGTGACACCCAGAGAATAGAGATCGCTGCGGGTATCGATCGAGCGATTCATACGCCCGGTCTGTTCCGGGGACATGTAGGCAAGGGTCCCGGCAATGATTTCTGGTGGTGCAGGCGCCTGGCGCTCGCGCGGCAGCCGGGACGCGAGGCCGAAGCCGGTCAGCCAGATATGGCCGGCGTCATCGACGAGCACGTTCTCGGGCTTGACGTCCTTGTGGATCAGACCGCGCTGGTGGGCATGGCCGAGCGCGGTTGCCAAGCTAATGGCAAGGCGGAGAAGGTAAGCCACATCGAGTGGCTGCTTTTTGTTGCGCTCAAGAACGCGGTCGAGAGGCTCACCGCCCGGGTCGGCGAGAACCAGGATCGTCAGCCCCTCATGGCGGGTCAGCGCTAGAGGCTTGGCCGCCCACAGGGGTTCCAGTTCGGAGGCGAGCGAGAATTCGTGCTCAAGGCGTCGCAGACTTTGGGGCAAGGGTTGTTCCGCGGTTGGAGCCACTACTAGAAGGGGTATTGGGTTGCCGCGCTGCCTGCCACGGTGAAGCGTGAATTCCGCTCCATTGCGGATTGGCTCCAACAGGTACTCAGATGCAGTTGCCATTGAGATCGTCTTCGTCGCCGGTGCCGAACGAAGCCAGGATTTCATTATGGCAGGAAACTACGGAAGCACATCCTCTGATCCACGCGCGACGATTGGTCCGACGGCCTTCCAGTGCCCTTCAGAACGTAAACCGGCCGGCCAGTTGAATCTGGCGCCCGGTGCCGACGGTGGTCAGAATTTGGCCAGCGTTATCGGCGAAATTACCCGCCGCATTCTTGAAGACGGCGTCCCCGTTACCTCCCAGGGCAAGCGGACTTTGTGTATTGCTCGGAACACCAAAATTCGGATGGTTGAACAGGTTATAAGCTTCCACGCCAACCGTAATCTTCCCTCGATCAGCGATCGCAAAATCCTTGTGCAGCGCTGGGTCAAATTGCGCGAAAGCCGGCCCGCGCAGGATATTTCGCCCGGCGTTGCCAAACTGACCAGCCGGCGGTACCGCGAAAGCATTTGGATTAAACCAGCATGACGGAGTACCCACTCTGTCCCCATTCGGACAGGTGCCTGTGTAAGGGTTGCCGACAAGGTCCGGACGTTCCGCTGTAAGCAGCGATTGCACATCGGCGTTGTCGAAGGCGAGCACCGGGGTAAATGGGAGGCCGCTGTGAATGCTGGCAACAGCCGAGACCTGCCAGCCGCCCAGGAGATGTCCACGTCCAGGCAACTCGTAAACGACATTCGCCACGAAATTATTCCGAACGTCGAAATCTGACGGGCCTCGGCTTCCCTTACGATCGAAGGTGTTCTGAGATACGGGGGGATCGTTCACAGACTCGACGGAGAAATCCACCGAAGCATCATCCACGGAATGGGCTAACGTATACGATGCCTGCCAGAAAAGGTTACGTCCATAGCGCTTCGAAACGGAAGCCTGAAAAGAGTTATAGAAGGATTGCCCGTCGGTCAAATCCGTTAGTAGGGGTGACGCCAGGTTCGGATTGTAGCGCTGGCCTAGCGCTGGCTCAAAGGGGTTCTCCTCGGCTTCGCGGGTGAGGTGATTGCCGCGCGTGCCAAAGTATCCCGCACTGAGGATCAAGCCCCGCGCGAGTTCGCGTTCCAGGTTGAGGTTATACTGCAGCGCGTATGGGAACTTCGGGTAGTAGGTTAGCGAGAAAACGTCGAGCGGCTGGGTCAGGGCAGCATTCTGCGGGTTTAGAAACTGAGGGAAAACGAATTCCTCCAGACCGAAAAAAGGCGGTAGAAACCGGTCGGCGCCGAACAGGAATGCTGGGAGATTGTCGCGGTAGATGCCGAATCCGCTCCGCACTACAGTCTTGCCGTCGCCGAAGACGTTCCATGCAAAGCCGGCCTGGGGCGACAGAAGATCGAGCGGTGTCCGGGCAAATATCTTGCCAACGGTTGGCGCGGAATCCGTAGCCGGGTTTGGAAAAGCTGATTCGCGCCCGAACGCTTCGGTCGGATTGGAGTAGAAATCGTAGCGTAACCCCACATTCACGGTTAAGTGGCTGTTCACGCGCACGAAGTCCTTGGCAAAACCAGACGCGATGTTTTCGCGGTATCCGCGGTCGGAATTGGCGTTGGAGGGATTGACCCCCACGTAGGACAGAGGCAAACCTTGAAGGAAGAATTCGAGAGCAGGGTTGTCGCTGGATGCCTGAAACCCGTAGGGGGTTAGGTCCTGGAATGTATACAATCCGTTCGCAACGAAATCCAGCGCCCCGTTGATTTGGTGCCTTCGGAACTCCACGCCGAATTTCAATGTGTGACGACCGATGGTACGCGA
>Ga0181538_10006257_pt1 | contig 10356 bp, 16 predicted proteins | sample PEATcosm2014_Bin_40_FD_119773 | JGI IMG/M metagenome (GOLD analysis project Ga0181538, IMG submission 119773) | Peatland microbial communities from MTU Mesocosm Facility, Houghton, MI, USA - PEATcosm2014_Bin23_30_metaG | ecosystem: Environmental > Terrestrial > Soil > Wetlands > Peat | place...
GCTTTTCCGGCTCCTGCCCGCAACACTCAGGCAGGAATTCCTCCAGCAGATCAAAGAAGCTGCATGAGTGAGATCCGGCCCGAAGAGTCCCCCGGGTCCGCTCCGCCGGTGAGGACGGGCGAGTGCTGTTCTGGAGTGGCCAAGTCGAATGAGCGGCCGCATTTGACCTGCGTCCCATAAATATGGGATCATGGGGACCATGAAAACCACGTTGGAGATTCCCGATGCTATCTTCCATCGCGCCAAAGCGAGGGCTGCCGAACAGCGAGTGCCACTGCGCGAGTTTATCAGTGAGGCGGTGGCAGAGAAGCTCGGTGCGAAATCTCCGCCCCGGGGAAAAGCGAGGACGAAGCTGGCGGGGAGCCTGCAGCACTTGCGCAAAGAGACGGCCCGAATCACCCGGTTGATGGAGCGGGAGTTCGAAAGAATTGAGCCGGAGGAATGGACTTGATTCTCGACACGAACGCTCTCTCCGCCATTGCGGAAGGCGAACGGGAAGCTGCCAAACAATTCGCCCGCGCCGGCCGGGTTGCCATTCCGGTCATCGTCTTGGGCGAATACCGCTTTGGAATCGCCCATTCGCGACATCAGCGTGAGTACGAGCGCTGGCTGGAGGAGATGGTTTCTGTCTGCAACGTGCTCGAGGTCAGTGAGGAAACCGCAATCTGGTACGCCGAGCTTCGTGGTCAACTCAAAGAGGCCGGCACCCCGATCCCTTCCAACGACGTTTGGATTGCAGCGCTCTGCCGGCAACACACCCTTTCCATCTTGAGCCGAGACCGACATTTCGACTTGGTCAAAGGGTTGCGTCGGCTCGATTGGTGAGCAGGACCGAGCACAAGCCGGAACACACGAACGGTCAAACCTTCCGAGAGCGGGAACCCTGCCGACTGGGCGAACGAGTCATTCGCCTTGGCGAAGACGGCTTGGGTGAACGACGGCGGCTCAGTGGACGGAGCCAGCTACCCCCTCGTCCCGAACCAGGTGACCTAGCATGCGATTGTCAGGGCGTCATGCGGCCCGAACCAGACCGCGCTTCTGCCCTCCGGAGAAAAACAGGTTGTTTCGGCCCATGAGCCCGGGATGATCCGAATCTCCGGTCCGGTTTCCTGGGCGCGACCGTTCGAAATTGCCCGAAATTCGCGTATTTTCGCGAATCGTCCCGAGCAGAATTACCGGCAGCAGATCAAAGTCGTAGACGAGCGGCTGGCGCTGGCGGGACTGCGGCTGGCTGCCGCACTGAACGAGGTTCTGGGGCACGTCTCGCCACAGGAGTTTCGGCACTGAGACCCCAGCGAGAATACAACTATCCCCGATGAGCATGTGCGGAGGCGGGACTGCCCGGTTTGCTGTTCCACTCCGCTGTGCATTTTTTGAGACAAACGGTCAAAACAGGCCGCAGTCGGACCTACGTGTACTTCAGGCCGCTGCGCCCCCACTGCTTGGCTGTGAGCGTTATTGATCAGACCGGTCGAATGACAATTTGCTAGCGTGGAAAATACCTTGTGCGCTGGCGTGTGTAATCGGAAGAGAGCCGGGGGGGCTAAAAGAAATAAGACTGTAACGTGAAGCGAGTTGCGTTGCTGAGCTTGGCTGCCCTGGGCTGGGCGGGGTCGGCGCATTCCGTCGTCCCGCTGGATAAATGTACCCAATGCGCAGGTAGGCGGACACACGACCCACTTCTTGCTCCTTGGGGCATTGGCGGTCCTGATCTTCTTGCACGTTGTGAGCAGACGCCGAGCGTTGCGCTCTACTGCAGAGTGAAGGGGGCACGATATGTACACGCGAGTGATTCAAGCGACCATAAGGCTCAAACGGGTTGCGGAATTTAAGGGTGCAGTTACTGACCATGACTTGCCGATAATCCGCAGCCAACCTGGGTTCGTCGATGATGTTGAGATGTACGCGGGCACTCAGTTCATCAGCCTGACCTTCTGGGAAACCGAAGAAGACGCCGAGCGGTTCACTCGCGACGTGTTTCCTCGTATTGCGGCACGATCCAGCCCTCTCGTCGTCAGCCTACTGGAGGCTAGGGCGTACAAGGTGGAGCAGGACACTGTCCATATCTTGCGGAGCGAGACTGTAGACACCATGGAGAAGAGACCGATCCGCAGATTCGCCGTCGAAGCGGCCGCATAAAGGTGGAACATGAACTCCGTGCAACTCGCCCCTCAACCAGTGCCGACCGGACCACCAGAAGCGCATTTGGAGCTTGCGCCAGCTTTAGAGCAAATGGGGACTCCCGTTGCGAGCCCGCACGGAACAATTCTGTTCCAACAAGGACAGCCACCGAGCGGGGTTTTTGTGGTGCGCAAAGGAAAGGTGCGACTCTCGCGTAATGGTGCCGACGGACACCGTACCTATCGAACCGTGGGCCCAGGCCACATTCTGGGGCTGCTGGCTACGGTATCCGATCAGCCATACGTGAAGACGGCGGAGGCTGTGGAGGATTCCGAGTTGGCCTCCGTCGACCGGAAGTGCGTCATGGGCCTGCTGAACCGCCGCACCGATTTCTGGCTGCAGGCGGTAGCCGTCATCAAGGACGAAATGAAACTGATACGAAAGCGGGTGACGAACTCGAACCAGGCCCACAAGGGCTCTGCCGCCTACCCCTCAACCACTAAATAACGTAGCGTCACGACAGCCCGCCGAATAACTCCAGAAGTTGGAGTCTTTGAAAAGGAGGAGCCCGTGAAAGGGGGATCGCAACCCAGCGGCAGACGGCCGCTCGTGACTTCCTACGACTCGGGGTACGAGCACAGCCTTGAGCATTGGCTCAACGTCCAGCAGTTGGTGGAAGCGGACGAGAAGGAGCCCAGCGAAGACACATTCCATCGGCAGGTTAGGATTCAACTTGGCCCGCACCTGCTCCGGTGACACATGTAGGACACCATGCCCAGTGTGCTTCCAGGGCTGGTCAGACACTCTTCGCTCTCTGATACACTCAGTGCCCCAGTAAAACCATGTTCAGGAGTTAATGTGAGCCTTCAGCAAATCGTAGCGGAATTAAAGGCCGAACGTGACCGACTCGACAAAGCCATCACTGCCTTGAACGGTGTTTCGAACCGGCCCAGACGCGGGCGACCGCCCAAGGCCGTTCAGACTTCGGCGAAACCCAGGCGTCGCCGTCGCATGAGCGCCGCTGCGCGGAGAAAGCTGTCGCGGCTGCTCAAGCAGCGCTGGGCGCAGGGAAAGATGAAGCCGAGGGCGAAGGCGGCGTAGGACTGACCCATCCTGCGGGACGACCCTGTGCACCTGCCAGGAACTGCCCGGAACACCACAGCCTCCCCGTCCAACTATGAGAAGAGACGATTTTGAATCTCTGCAAGCTCCATTGGCTGAGAGCATTCCTCGTCGTCGTTAGCCACATCGTTGATCCGAGTGCTTACCGGATAGCACCGCATCAGCCGAGCATTAAATGGCTGCAACAGTTTGGACGCCGTAGTCACATCCTTCATCCCCGGATCGAGCCATAGGTCGTAGCCATCTGGATCAAGGATGACTGGCATGCGGTCGTGGACAGCCGAGGTCAGCGCATTTGGGGTCGTGGTCAGGATTGAGCAGGTCTCTACTGTGTTGCCCATTGGGTCTTTCCATGTGTTGCCCATTGGGTCTTTCCAGCCTCAGCGATCCCAAATGCCTGCGAATGCGAACAACTCCCCTGGGCCGACCTCAAAACAGTAGGGTTGCTTGGTTTTCCCCATCTTCCGCCACTCATAAAAACCGTCTGCGGGAATCAGGCACCTGCGAAATTGCAATGCATCGCGGAACGCTGGCTTCGTGCCTGCTGTTTCCGATCTTGCGTTGATCATCCTGCATCGCTTGGGGGGTACGATTGCACGGGGTCGACGGGAGAGGAACCGCTGGAGGTGTTTGGAGCCCTCCTTCTTGCCCCTTCCCAAACCCGCGCCCTTGCGGCAATGTCCCATCCCCACGGCTAGTGGTGCGCTCGCGCCAGCTCCGGCTTAGGGTCTTGGACCAGCTCGCTTCGGAGCGGTCAAGGCCTGTCCTCCCCAGTGAGTAGCCATTCCATAGTTCTGCCGAACTCGCGCGCAATTCTCAGCAAGATCTCGGCCCCGACCTCGACCTTCCCGTGCTCGACATTGGACGCATCGGAGTCCGCGGACTGAGATGATTCCCAATCAAAAGAGAGGTCTGCCGGGCTAAACGCTTCCCGCGAGCATTCCAACGAATCGCGCCGCACTGTATTTTGGCGAGGGACAAGACACAGTGTGACAAATCATGCGTGAACAGCTTCGTGGTCCTTGAGAGTCGGGAGCGACCTGATGGATTTGCCTGCCTTCTGCTGCGCGAGTCGCAGCTCGTAGAGGCTCTGCAGGTTAAGCCAAAACTCGGCGGTCGTGCCGAAGAAATGGGCAAGGCGCAGGGCCGTATCGCCGGTGATGGCGCGCTCGCCGTTGAGAATGCCGGTGATGCGGTTGGTCGGCACCTCAAGCTGGCGCGCGAGCGCAGCGGCGCTCATATTGAGTTCTTTCAGTTCTTCGGCCAGGTGTTCGCCTGGATGGATAGCGTTGAGAGCCATAGCATTTTTTCCTTTAGTGATAATCAACAATTTCCACGTTCGATGGCCCCGGCGACCCGTCTGGCCACTCGAAGCAAACCCGCCATTGATCGTTGATGCGAATGCTGTACTGGCCTTTGCGGTCGCCGATCAGCGCTTCAAAACGGTTGCCGGGCAATGCGGCAAGGTCTTTCAGCGCCGAGGCCGCCTCAAGACGGTCGAGCTTCAGGCGGGCAGCGCGTTGGATACCGGAGAATGCCTTGACCCGTTTCCCGGCGGCGAAATCTTTGGTCCGCTTGTCTCGATAACCAACAATCATAAGTTAGCATAGCTTAAATTATGCGTTACGTCAAGCATAATGAGGGGACAAGATGTTGCAATCCGGCGCAAGTTTCGGACGTCGAACGGTGCGAAGGTGCCGTTTGGCTCGAGGACGGCGGGTGCTGGATTTTGTGCAACCCGGTTGCACATTTGACGTCTTGCCGGTCCCGACGCGCCACTGTCGCGAGACCGCTGAACCCAACAGCAGGATCCATGGCACGATGCGCCATTGAATTGTTCTACGTGGGACCTTCTTTACGACGGGAGAGGAACCGCTGGAGGTATTTGGAGCCTTCCTTAGATGCTCGTGTTGCTGCTCTGTTTGGGGCTGCGGCAGCCTTTAAGCGCCCAACCGTCGGATACAGAACGCAATGATGGCGATCACCGCGTACGCTCGTACTCTAGAGGGACTCGACGACGCGACACGTGTGCTGCAATCCCTTGAAGGGGTATATAGTGTCGGGTTGTTGGGAGCTAAAACGGAAATTGCGGCTCAAACAAACATGCGGGATGGGGGCTGCTCCTCTGTTACCGAGGCGCGCAGTTTGGAGTACGCATGAAGGTATTGTTCAGTCCGCTATCTGAGCCCAAGTCGCGCTGGACACTGTTCCTCACCAGCTATAGTGTGCAGGCATTGGTTCTGCTGCTGGTGATCAACCTGAACCTGCTGTACCCGGCTCGCCTCGAACTGCCTGCGCGCTACATGATCACTACTCTGGTGCCGTATGAGCCTCCGGTGCCGCACACTCCCCAGCCGGTGAATCCGCGCCTGGTGCCGAAAGTAAACAAGCCGGCGCTGGAGGAGCCGCGGGTGGTGGCAAGCCTCGTGCTGCCGCCGCTGCCCCAGCCGAAAAAGCAGGAAGCGGAGATGCAGGCGCCGGAACTGAAGAACGCCGCCGGGCGCCTGCCGCAATTGCCTGCGGAGCGCCCGGTGGTCAAGGCGATTGCGACCAACATGTTCTCCACCGGCAGTTCGGCCATGCCCACCACCAATCGCCCGGCATCGCAGGTGCAGACTGGCGGTTTCGGCGATCCCAACGGCGTGCCCGCGCGCGAGAGCAACGGACGTGGGGTGAACATCAATGCCTTCGGCGCCTGGGAGCTGCCCTCAGGTCCAGGACGCGGCAACGGCACGGGCGGGGCCAACGGGGTCCCCGACGTGGTGGCCAGCGCTGGATTCGGGAATGGAGTGGCCGTGGGCGGTCCCAAAGGCGGAAACAGTGGCAGCGTGAAGCCCTCCGGCTTCGCCGATTCCACCCCGGCGCCGGACGCACAACCCAAGAAGGTTGCGGCCAAGGAGTCGCCCACCGCTCCGGTCGAGATCCTGTCCAAGCCGAAACCGAAATATACCGAGGAAGGCAGGAAGCTGAAGATCGAAGGCGAAGTCCGCCTGGAGGTGCAGTTCACAGCCACCGGCGAAGTCCACGTGATCCACATCTTGGAGGGATTGGGCCATGGGCTGGATGAGCAGGCCGTGCACGCCGCCGAGCAGATCAAGTTCAAACCGGCGCAGCGCCAGGGCAAGCCGGTGGATTCGAGCGCCACGTTGCACATCATTTTCCAGTTGGCGTAGCGGGAGCTGCAGGCTCCGCTCGCGGACAACAACCAAGGACGTTATGCGCAGATCAGCATGGGGTATGACGAGCTTCTTGTTGCTGGTGGTGGCGGCGCCCGCGTGGGCTGGGGCTAGCCAGCCGGCTTCGTTCGAGCAGGTGATCAGCCGCATCAACCAGCGGGAGACGCAGTTTGCGCAGAGCATGCGTAATTACTCTCCCATGGTGGAAACCTACATCCAGGACATGAAGCCCGATGCCGAATTGGGCGAAGTGCCCTCGGGCGACACCTATTTTCTGGGACGGCTGGACCTGAGCCATGGCTTGACCACCACCACCAGCTTTGTCCCCGACCGCAGCGGCTGGTTGCACCGCCTCTTCGGCCCGCTGACGGCGATGAAATATAACGCGGCCGGCTTTGCCATCATCTCTCCCGATGAGAATGAGCTGGACAGCGCGCACTACGACTTCACCTTCGTGCGCCGCGAGTTCTTGGGCGACGTGCGCTGCCTGGTGTTCGACGTAGTGCCCAGGCAGAACACGGGGCAAGGGCGCTTCCTGGGACGGCTGTGGGTGGAAGACCAGGACTACAACATCGTCCGCTTCAACGGCACCTTCGCGCCGCGGCCTCGCCGCGCCTACTACTTCCATTTCGATAGCTGGCGGCTGAACATGGGTCCCAACCTGTGGCTGCCCGCCTATACCTACTCGGAAGAGCAGGACATGAAGTACTCCATGCCGCGCAAGCATCTGTCGTTCAAGGCGCAGACCCGCTTCTGGGCCTACAACGTGCACAGCCGCGGGCGCCAGGACGAGCTGACGCAGGTGCTGGTGGAGCCGGCGCCCACGGTGAAGGATCAGAGCGACAACGCCCAGGACCTCTCGCCGGTGCAGGCGCAACGCATGTGGGTTCGGGAGTCCGAGGAGAACGTGCTGGACAAGCTGGAGCGCGTCGGCCTGCTGGCGCATGAAGGTGAAGTGGACAAGGTGCTGGACACGGTGATCAACAACATCGCCATCACCAACAAGATCGATATTCAGCCGGAGATCCGCTGCCGGGTGCTACTGACCGCGCCACTGGAGTCGTTTACCGTCGGCCACACCATCGTGATGAGCCGCGGCCTGCTCGACGTGCTGCCCGACGAGGCCGCGCTGGCGGCTGTGCTGGCGCACGAGATGTCGCACATCCTGCTGGTCCATGGCGAGAACCCGATGTACGGCTTCAACGACAAGATGCTCTTCCCGGAGCGCCAGACCTTCACCAAGCTGACCCTGCGCCATCCTCCGGAGCAGGAACAGGCGGCGGACACCAGAGCCCTGGAGTTGCTCAAGAACTCGCCCTACAAGGACCAGTTGGCGAATGCCGGGCTGTTCTTGCGGGCGCTGCAGCAGCGGGCCCCAGTGCTGCCCAACCTGATCCGTGCCCACCTGGGCAACGGCCTGACTCTGGGCACCAACACGCGCATGTCCGACCTGATCGCCTCAGCGCCGTCGTTGGAGATGAACAAGCTGGACCAGATCGCCGCCCTGCCCATGGGAGCGCGCATCAAGGTCGACCCGTGGGACGACCGCGCCCAAATGTCGAAAGCCAAGCCGGTGGCGCTGCTCTCGGCGCGCGAGAAGATGTTTTTCGAGGTCACGCCCGTCTTCCCATATCTAACGCGGTGAACGACAAGCATGCCACGGAGAAGGTGGCAGCCACCATGCCGGCACAGTAATCAGCCACAGAGACACCGAGGCACTGAGGAATCGGCCCTCTGTGCCTTTTTTGTTCACGCCTGACCTGATCTCCCAGGGCTCGGTCTCTCTCGCCGGCACCCGCCCGGTAGCCTTGAATCGGAGTGAGAACGTGCCGACAACGTTCACAACCTTCACAACCTTCAGTTTATAAGCGCCGGAGCAAAAATAGACCGTATTACGCCGCGGGAGCGGCGTGACGCGGCGGAGTAAAAGTAGGCCGCCGGATTTTGGTTTCACGAAGTTGTTGTCGTAAGTAGCTGCTTCGTGGGACACCGGAGGAATGTAAAAGGTGGTGATCGTCTGCGGCAGCCAGGTGATCGCCCGCCACCGGCGCAGTTACCAGCGCGAAGACATGGTCTTCGATCCGCTGCACTATCTGGCCTTGCTGGAGCAGAAGGCGCGGGCGTTGGACCAGGCGGCGCCGCTGTTGGGTTGGGCGTTGCCGGAGTGTTTCGCGCGGCTGAGGCGGCTGTTGGAGGCGCGGCTGAACAAGGGCGGCAAACGCGAGTACGTGCAGGTGCTGCGTCTGCTGGAGGCGTTCTCATTGCCGGAAGTCGAACAGGCGGTCGTGGATGCGTTGCATCTGGGCACCATCGGCTTCGATGCCGTCAAGCATCTGCTGCTGTGCCGCATCGAGCGGCGTCCGCCGCGGCTGGACCTGGAGAACTATCCGCATCTGCCGCTGGCCGAAGTACAGACCGATCAGCTTCTTGTCGATTGCCATGGGTCTCCTCATCCGGGACATCCGTGGGCGAGGTGACGCGATGAGCGACCCATCGAGCGTTGCCACCGCCGACACGCCGCAGGTGCTGCTGGAACATCACCTGAAGCAGTTGCGGCTGCCGACCTTTCTGCGCGAGTACGACAAAGTGGCGCGGCAGTGCGCGTCCGAGAGCGCCGATTATCCCCGCTACCTGCTGCGTTTGACGGAACAGGAGCTGCTGGACCGCGAACGGCGGGCCACCGAACGCCGCATTCACTGAAGGCACGACTCGAGTTGCCAACTCGGAAGTATTGGACCCAGTCTGCAAGCGAGGCATTGATCTGCTTGATCACCTTCGGCATCGGGGTTGAGCCGCTGTGCCGGAGAGGGTGTAAATAGAACTGTGCAAACGGCCATGGGAGATTGAGAATAGTATGGCGGGCTGCCGCTGGCCTTGGCAGCAACTGAGCTGGTATCGCAATTGCTGCCCCCCCTACACGAGGAACACTTCGACGTCAGCTACGAGCTGGAGGAGCGCGGCAAAACCGAGCTGCTGTCGGTGGTGCGGGAGATCTCGGACATGATCCACGTGGCACCGCATGATGGAGAAGACCTTGCCGCGGCCGGTGATGATGATGATCTGGTCGCAGCCCACGGCCAGCGCTTCCTCCACCCCGTACTGGATGATGGGCGCTGCTTCGCATGAAGGGCGTTGCCTGTGCGACTTTGTTCTCCTATCTCATTCGTCTACCGTTGAAGTCAAAAATCGCTGCACGTATTTTGAACCTTCTTTCGCATAAGCGCTGATTCCGCTCCTCAAAAATACGTCGCAAATCTGAGCCAAACTTCGCCCCTCACGCTTCGCTATCTGTTGCAACGACTTCTTCACGTCGCCTGAAATCCGAAATCCAATCTGCTCATTTTTTTTGGTCATGCTCAAAGCGGATTTTACGGCAGGAAACCACTTGACAGGATTGTGGAAAATGATTATCATTGATTGTCATTGTTTAGCATGTTCAAGGAGAGCGACCGTATGCATTCTGACAAGCTGAAGGCGGCTAATCTCAAGATTGCAAAGGCTCTTTGGCCAGGACAAATCAAGTTCCTGCAGCAGCGTTCTCTCGAAGCCCTGACCGCTCTTGGGCTGTCGGTCACTGCGGGTGACCTCCAGCTTCTCAACTACCACTGGTATGTGACACATACTGGATTGTTGCGCTTAGCGCGGCGAAATCGCTGCGTCGGAATCGACGTCCGGCCAGCCCTGCGATTTTGCGATGCCGCCGCCTCGCGCTGGGCTTTCAAAGCGATTGTCTACAGGTCACCACGGTGCAAGGGCTTCGTGGGTTACGGCGATGCCGACCCGTCCAATGTCTCGGCCCTGGTCCGGGGCGCCGAGATGCGCGTGGCCGAAACCCGCGCGGTCAATCGTGCTTTGCGGAAAGCCTACGGGATCGGCCTGTGCTCGGTTGCGGAGATCGGCTCCCTGCCCGCTCGGTCTGAACCGGAACGGAATGTAC
>Ga0181538_10006259_pt1 | contig 10353 bp, 5 predicted proteins | sample PEATcosm2014_Bin_40_FD_119773 | JGI IMG/M metagenome (GOLD analysis project Ga0181538, IMG submission 119773) | Peatland microbial communities from MTU Mesocosm Facility, Houghton, MI, USA - PEATcosm2014_Bin23_30_metaG | ecosystem: Environmental > Terrestrial > Soil > Wetlands > Peat | place...
GTCGAAGAACGTGCTGGTGTCCGGAAATCCGCCGGCGACGCTGTCGATGTAGATTACCAGATCGTCGTTCAGGGATCCGGGGCCCCTATTCAGCGTGAGGGTAATGTTGGTGCCGTCATCGGAGATGTCGACATTGCCGGGACCAACCGGGCCACCGAAGCCCGTCATTCCGTTGCCGTTGTAAATTACGTCTGCGTGACCCAGACTGCCAAGGCCCAAAACCGCGAAACCCAAGCTGCCGCCAATTAGGATGGCCGCTTTCGAAGATCTGCTAAACATGTTTCTCCCTTTCTGCCGAGCCGGATAATTCCGCCGGCGCTTTTGTAAAGAATGACCCAAATTTCATGTCGCGAAAAGATCAGTTTTCTGCTCCATGCTTCCTTGCCGATTAGACATTCAGTTAACCGATTAATCTTCGATTGCAAAAAAAACGCCGCCTCGACAAGTTCACTCTTCGCTCAAAAAACACCAAAAATCCGTAGCCGCCTGAAGAAAGGATCGATTCCGCTAAAAACGACAATCGTCACTGATTTTGCGTTAGAATAATACTTTCTGATCCAATGTCAAACAAAAAAATACGATTTTTCTGGCCGTTAAATTGGAGAGAGGTGGGCGCAAGCGGCCGCCGCGCGGGTGCCGCGCTCCAGGGCCGTAACGGGTTATTTTGACGCTAAATATCCCCGTCCAATCGCTCGTAACAGGTTTTTCTCGATTTGCTCTTGAATTTGTTTATCTAACTGTTAAACTGATTTAACCTCTTGCTGATCGCAAGCGATCTTCGAGCCAGGGGTGGTCGGATGGACCAACGTATGATCTATGGTCAAGCCCCATCAGGATCAGCAGTTGAAACCGAAAGCCCGGAGGCAGGCAAGGTTGGCCGGCCCGTCAATTTGCGCGATGTTGCCAAGCGAGCCAAGGTTTCCGTGGCGACCGTTTCGATGGTTCTCAACGAGAATCCGCGCATCAGCCGCGCCACCCAGATGCGCGTTCAGCAGATTATCGATCTGATGGGCTATCGGCCCAATCGGCTGGCGCAGGGCCTTTCCAGCCGATACACCAGTGTTCTGGCCATCATGCTTCCGGCGTTGCGTCACGGGTTCGGCGATGCTTATTTCGGCGAATTGATCAGCGGAATATGCGACCGCGCCGGAAAACTCGGCTACAAAGTGATGCTCGAGCAGGCCAAACCCGATTTCGTTAAGAGCCGCGAGCACATTTCCATCTATGAACGCCGGTACGTGGATGGAATTCTTTGCCTGGGCGTCAACGATCGGCACCATTTCCTGGCCGATTTCACCGACCGCCGCTATCCGCTGGTGGTCGTCGACAACTATCTTCAGCAATGGGGTCTGGACTCGGTCGTCTGCGATTATCGCGCGGGAACCGAGCAGGTCATGAATTACCTGCTTCAGCTTGGTCACCGGAAGATCGGCTTCATCAACGCGGCGCCGGAAGTGCGGACCGCGCGAGATCGCCAGGAAGTGTTCGAACGGCGGCTCGGCGCCGCCGGCGTTCAGATCATGCCGGAATGGATCGACGACGGCCAGTTCACCGAGCAGGGCGGGGCGGCGGCGGCACAACGGATCCTCGATGCCGCCCCCGATGTCACCGCGCTGTTTGCCGGCAATGACAAGATGGCGCTGGGCGTCATGCATTACTGTAGTCGCCGCGGAATTAAAATCCCCACCGACTTGTCCGTCGTCGGCTTCGACGACATGCAGCAGGCCGCGTTCGTCAATCCCTCCCTGACCAGCGTTCACCTTCCTCTGTACGAGGCCGGCGCGCTGGCGTGCGAGCGGCTGATTGAACGCATTCGAGGAAAGGTTGATCGCATCGCCGAGGTTCTCCCCACGCATCTGGTCGTGCGCGAGTCCACCGCGATGGCGCCGCAACGATGAGAGGGCATTTTTAGAACCCCGGCCGCAGGCCATAAACTCACGGCCCCACGGCGCCGCCATCGGCGTTGGTGGGAAATTCCAATGAACGCACAACCTGATTCGACCACTGTGTGCCGGATGGTGTTGATCGTGCTGCTGGCATGTGCGGCCTGGGCAACCCACGCCGCCCTGGCTCCGGCCGCCGATCCCGCCGCGGCGCCGGCCAGCCAACTGAAGCTCTATCCCCACGTCTTTTTCTATAACGCCGGCGACGCTTCACCCGATCACGTCGCCGTGGCCGGAGATTTCAACGGCTGGTCGCAGGAAGCCACGCCCATGTCTCGCCAAAGCAACGGCGTCTTCAGCGTCTCCGTCGACATGAGCGAAGGCGTGCATCTCTATAAGTTCCTGGTCGATGGCAAATGGATCAACGATCCACACAGCGATGCCGAATTGGAACAATCCGACGGATTTGGCGGGAAGAATTCGGCGGTGCTGATCGGCCCGGATGCCCGGCGATATCCCCCTCCGCCGCCGGGGCAGATCGTTGCTTCGCTGCTCCGTCACGATCTGTCCGACGTGCGCCACCTCAACGTCGTCTCGCCGCACCAGTTGCGGCTTGGATTCCGCGCCCAGGCGGGAAATATCCAGAATGCCGCCATCCTTTGGTCGATTGATGACAGGACCTGGCAATCGCAGGACGAGTACCTGGTCTCCCAGCACTTCGGCTTCGATGATTTCACCGGGTTGATCTACGTCGACCACGGGCCGGTTTCGTATCTGATCCAGTTGGTGGACGGTCCAACGACCGCCTATCTCGCCGATGGAACGCTTTATTCGTCTTTGACCGAGGCGCAAGCGCATGCCTATCAATGCGACATGCAGCCGGCGTTTCAAACTCCCGATTGGGCCAAGCACGCCGTGTGGTACCAGATCTTCCCCGAGCGGTTCCGCAACGGCGATCCCAGCAACGATCCGCCCAACACCCAGCGCTGGACCAGCAAGTGGTTTTCCAAGCTGGACGGCGAATCAGGCGAGTTCTATCACGACGTGTGGAAGCGGCGATACGGCGGCGATCTCCAGGGCATCCTCTCCGAGTTGCCGTACCTTCGCACTCTCGGCGTCAACTGCATCTATCTCAACCCGATCTTCAAAGCCGAGGATTTGCACAAGTACGACACCACCGACTACCGGCACGTCGACGATCACTTCGGCTTCGCCGGCGATATCGATCAGCTCCGCGGCGAAACCGACGATCCGGCCACCTGGCAGTGGACCAAGACCGACAAGCTGTTCCTGGATTTTCTGGCCGAGGCGCATCGGCAGGGGTTCAAGGTCATCATCGACGGCGTGTTCAATCACGTCGGGACGGCGAATTACGCGTTTCAGGACGTGAAGAAGAACGGGCGAAATTCCGCATACGCCGGCTGGTTTGAGATCACGAGTTGGCAACCGCTGCACTGGACGGGCTGGGGCGGGTCGCCGGACGGCGCGTTGCCGGAATTCCGCAAGGACCCCCAGCTTGGCCTGGTGCACGGCCCTCGCGAACTGGTGATGAACGTCACTCGCCGCTGGCTGGCGCCCGACGGCGATGCGTCGCGCGGCGTCGATGGCTTCCGGCTGGATGCCTGCGAGAACATTCCGCGGCCCTTCTGGGTCGATTGGCGGAGACTCGTCAAATCCATCAAGCCCCAGGCCTATCTCACCGGCGAAATCTGGTCCATCGCTCCAAACTGGCTCGACGGCGAAACCTTCGACGCCACCATGCAGTATCCGTTCGCCCAGGCCATGGAGTCGTTCTTCGTCGATCAGTCCACGGGCATTTCCCCATCCGTTTTCGCCGGCCGCCTCCAGCAGTTTACGTTCGTCTATCCGTTTCAGATTTCGCAGGTGCAGATGAATCTTCTCGACAGCCACGACACCGATCGGTGGGCGTCCCGGTTTGTGAATCCCGATTTGCCGTTCAATACCAAGAGCCGGATCGAGGACAACAATCCCGATTACAAGATTGACAAACCGACCGAAGAGCAATGGACCCGCATGAAACAGTCGCTGGTGGTGCAGATGACTTATGTCGGCGGCCCGATGATTTACTACGGAGATGAAACCGGCATGTGGGGTCCGGCGGATCCCTCCGACCGCCAGCCCATGACCTGGAAGGACCTGGAGCCCTATGACGATCCGCAGGTCACGTTCAAACAGGACGTGTTCGATCAATATCAGCGGCTGATCGCGATCCATCGGCGGCTGACGGCGCTGCAACTGGGTTTCGCGCACACGTTGGCGGCGGACGACGCGCAAGGCGTCTACGCCTTCAGCCGCGACCTGGACCACGACCATGTTTGCGTCGTGGTGAATCGCAGCCCGTCCGTGCGCACCGAGCGCCTGGCGTTTGGTCCATCGGACAAAGACGTGCCGCTGGTCGATTGGCTCGATCCCGCGGAAGCGAGTCTGAACGAAGCGGCGTCCCAGCAGCCGGATGGCAGGCCGAAGATTACCGCAATCGACGGCGCGCCACCGGCGGCAACGGCCCGGCACGGAACCGTCGCCGTCACCCTCCAGCCGTGGGGCGCAATGATCCTCTCGACGCCGGACGTGATGACCAATTGAAACGCGGGAAGCGATGACGATTACAAAGGCCATCCGCTGGCTCCTGGCCTGGGCGGCCGCCCTGGTGGTGGCATGGTCATTCTTTGAAGTGGGCCTGCGTCTTTGGCGCGAGCACGATCCGCGCGATCACCGCACTCCGCTGGTCATTTTGCAATGGGGAGACGCTTCGGAGGAGAGGATCGTCACCGATCTGGTCGCCCAATACGAGAGCGAACATCCCGACACCAAGATCATGCGCATTCATGCCGGCGATTTCGGCTCCAAGCTGAATACGATGATGGCCGCGGGCACGCCGCCGGATTTGTTTTACATGAATTACGGGGACGTGCCGTCGTTTGTGCGGCTCAAATTGCTGGCGAATTTGGATCCTTACATCGCGAAATTGCCGGATGGGAAGCAATGGCTCGACGGGTATTATCCGGTGCTGCTCGATGCCTTCCGTTACGACGGCCAGATGGCCGGGCGCGGGCCGCTGTACGGCATCCCCAAGGACTGGACGACGATGCTCATGTACGTCAACTGCGATTTGTTCAAGCGGGCGGCCATCGCCGTGCCGTACAACGGCTGGACGTGGGATGAATTCGAAGCCGACTGCAAAAAGATCTCGGCCCTGCCGCCGGATGCATCGGGAAGGTTTTACGGCGCCGCGCTGAACACATGGCCCGGCGTGCTTCAAAACATGCTGCAATGTTACGGGGGCGACTTTTTTAACGGGGCGGACTTTCGCGACGTGACGGTCGATTCGCCCGGCTCCATCGCCGCGCTGTCGATGATCCAGCGCACGCGATTTATCGACAAGTCGGTCTATCAGGCGAGCGGCCCCATGGCCAGCAACAACGGCGTGCAGCTTTTTTACACTGGCAAGGTGGCGGCGATCGGTCCGGTCGGCCGGTGGGAAACCCCCCATTTTCGCGGCACGGGGCCGGGTGATCCGGGAATCACCGAATTCCGTTGGGACGTCGTCCCCTTGCCGCATGAAAAACGCACGGTTTCCGATATCGCGGTCGTCGCCTGGTCGATGTCGGCGGCCACCAAACACCCCCAGCAAGCCTTCGACCTGCTTCATTTTCTGACCGGCCCGGAAGGCCAGAAGATCATGGCCCGGCTGGGAATGGCGATTCCATCGCTCAAGGCGGTTGCGCACAGTGACGCGTTTTTATCCGGCAAGCCGGACCACGCGCAAATCTTCCTCGACGAACTTGAGCATGCCCAAATTTCCCAAATCCCGGCCGAACGCGAGTTCACCCAGTACGTGAACGACGAACTGGGCGCGTGCATTGAGTTGAACCAGCAATCGCCGGCCGACGCGGCGAAGCATCTGAAAGAAAGATGGCTCGGAGAAATGCAATCGCCGCTAAGAAACAAGGATTTCCCGCCAATGAACTGGCGGCTGGTGGGCGAGGTGGCGCTGGCTGCGGTGCTCCTCTTCGCTGCTGTGGCGTGGGCTGTGAGCCGGCGTCAGAAGCTGGGGCATCTCGACCAGAAGATGGAGCGCACGGGTTGGCTCTTCATCTCGCCGTGGGTCATCGGATTTCTGTTTCTGACCTTGGGGCCGATGGTGATGTCACTGCTGCTCTCGACGACGCAGTGGACGGCGATGTCGCCGATGACGACGGCTCGTTTCGTCGGGCTGGACAATTTCAGACAACTGATTGCATACGATAAGGAAACGGTGCCCTCGCTGCGGGTCACGGCATATTACGCCGCGCTGGCGGTGCCGCTGGGACAGATCGCCGCCTTGGCGGTCGCCATGCTGATGAACACCAAAGTGCGGGGCATCAGCACATTTCGCACGATTTATTATCTGCCCACGCTGGTCGGCGGCGTCACCATGGCGGCAATCTGGGAATGGTTGCTCGATAAAGATTATGGCCTTATCAATCATCTTTTAGCTCCCCTGGCGCATCGGCTGCATACCACACCACCCGATTGGCTCCACCAGGACGCGGCACGCTGGGCCATCCCCGCCTTCGTGCTCATGAGCCTCTGGACCGTCGGTGGCGGGATGTTGACCTACCTCGCGGCCCTGAAAAACGTGCCCGCTTCCCTCTACGAAGCCGCCCGCATTGACGGCGCCAGCGCCATCCGCCAGTTCCTCGCCGTCACCGTACCCATGATTTCACCGCTGATTTTCTTCAATCTCATCATGGCCATCATCGGCAGCTTCCAGATCTTCGCGCAGGTTTATGTCATGACCGGCGGCGGGCCGGGCGACACCACGCTCGTCTACGTCCTGTATCTCTACCGCCAGGCGTTTGAGTTCCACAACATGGGATACGCCAGCGCCATGGCCTGGGTCCTGTTCATCCTCGTGCTGTTGCTCACCGGATTCGTCATCCGCGGCAGCCGTAGGTGGGTCTATTACGAAGGCCTCAAGGCATGACCGGCTCGACCACCAATATCTCGCAGACGCCGATGCGGATGCGTTCGCCGCGCCGGTTTGGGAATTTGCTGACCTACGCACTGCTGATCCTTGGGGCGATTGCAATGCTCGTCCCATTCGTCTTCATGCTCAGCAGCAGCCTCAAAACCGATCCGGAGATTCAGCACGTCCCGCCGTCCATCCTGCCGAAAACGATCGAGTGGCACAACTACCCCGACGCCCTCGGCAAAGAAAAGATGGACCTGGGCCGGACGCTGCCCAACACGGTGGTGGTGACGGTCTGTTGCGTGCTGGGACAGATCATCTCCAGCAGCCTGGTTGGGTTCGGCTTCGCGCGCTTCCGCTTCCGCGGGCGCAACGCGCTCTTCCTGCTCATGCTCAGCACCATGATGCTGCCCGCCCAGGTGACGATGATCCCGCTGTTCGTCCTCTTCCGCGGGCTGGGATGGATCGACACGTTCCTGCCGCTGATCGTCCCCTCCTGGCTGGCCGGGCCGTTCTTCGTCTTCATGTTCCGCCAATTCTTCGCGGCCATCCCGGAGGAGTTGATGGAAGCCGCCCGCATCGACGGCGCCAGCACCGCGCGGATTTACTGGCAAATCATGATGCCCCTGTGCGGCCCGGTCGTGGCCATCACCGCCATCTACACCTTCATGAACACCTGGAACGACTTTCTGAATCCGCTGATCTATCTGAATTCCCCCGAGAACCGCACGCTGTCGTTGGCCCTGGCCTCGTTCAACGGCCAATACGGCGTCACTCACGTCAACCAACTCATGGCCGCCAGCTTCATCACGATGATCCCCTGCCTGCTGCTGTTCGCCGCCGCTCAACGGTACTTCGTCGAGAACATCGCGATGACGGGGGGGAAGAGCTGAGGAGTGGCATGGGCGTCCCGCCAATGTTGAACCCCACAACCAGCGGAAAGACCTGAGCGGCGGCGAACTGCCGCTGGCCGATCTGACAGAATCTGACAAAATCTGACAGTTTTTCGATGTCGGCTAGCCGATGAGACAGAATGCGACAGAATGAGACACTTTTTCGAGTTTGATTAGCATTTGCTAGCTTTTTGTTGGAATCATATTCCATTATTCCATAAGTGCTTATCACCAATTCGCTCACAATTCCGCTTTTGCATGGTGGAATATGTGTCTCACCGGACTCAACAAGGATGCGGGGGTACCTTGGTGGGTGGAAGCCCATCCGACAATATCGTCGCGTCACCGCCAACAGCGGCCACCCATGCGATCAGGTCGTCAAGTTTGCTCACTTGACCGGCCAGAACACCTGTTCCGTTGTCCCCCGGCGTGTACGTAAAACCGCCTGGCCAAATGCGCTCGCCCGCGGTCCGGGCTGCGCGACCCGAGAGGAGGACTCGAACAGAACGAGGCGGACCGCCGACGGTCACGCCCACCGCGTGGCGGAAATATTCGGCCGCAGAGAATTTCTTGCGGTGGTAGGTCTCCTGAGTCACTTCCAATGTGCGCACGCGGGCAAGGTTGAAGACGGGGAAATGCTTTGTCAGGTGATCGTAGCCAACCATGTACCACGCCCCGGCGAAGAATCGCAGACAGTAAGGATCGACCCGGCGGCGATCCTCCCTGTCCCTGCGCAACGTGCGATACGTCATTTCGATGGTGCGCTCATCACGGATTGCCTCAACCAGTGGTTCAACCAATTCCTGGCCTTTTGAACTGACTGGCGATGGCACAAAGTCAACCCGCTCCTGAAGCAACCGAAGTTCCTCGCGCTGCGCCTGTGGCAACGCATCGAGCAACTTGGCCAGCAATCCCTCCAGCCGCTCGGTGAATGGAGCCGGCATGGCGGCAGCCATCGACCGGGTGGCCACCGCCAGCGCCACAAGCTCGGCTTCGGCCAGATGCACATTGGGCATCGTCCAGGTGTGATCGGTCAGTGCATACGTTTCCTCAATCGGATCGTATTCAATTGGAGCGTCCATTTCGTCCCGCATGAAGGCGATGTATCTGCGAACGGTACGCGGATCGACCTCCAGGTCGCGGGACAGTGAGCGGCACGTACAGGCCCGGCCACGGCGGATTTGGCGGTCGATCTCGCATAAGGACCACCATTTGCTGCGGAATTTGCTGAATGTTCGCTTTTTCTTCGCCATCTCCCTGAAAGTGTAACCACCCGGACATTGGGTTGGAAAAAATGTTGCAGGTACCGGACAAGAACTGTCCGGGGGGTCTGGTATTTAATGATGTATTGAAAATCGCCGCAAATTTGGAGATTCAATGCTCGCCCTTGCTGAGACATCATCCGTCGCCTGCCAGTCCGATCTCGCTTCATTACCGTCGCCGCGGCGTAGTTCTGACATCGAAACGCAGGCTCTGGCCAAGCTCCTGAAACTGAGCACGATCCCGGTGCCTTCCTGTCGCATGGTTGCGGTCTTCCTCGGCGAAGAACTTGATGGAAATCGCTTTGAGCCGGGCTGCATGGTGACGCGGCTGATGTCGCAATGTCTGGAGGGATTTGTGCATGAATCCGGCGGTGAAGTAGTTTACACCACCGATTACGAAGCAGGGGGTGAAGGGAAAGAGGTGACACCTAAGTATCGGGTTGTGGCAACTGAGGCCGGCACGTTTCGGCATCTCGATGATGGTTTCGTGTTCATCCAACTTCCCGATCAACGGGTGGCCGTTGAATTTCGACTGACGCACTTTGGCGGCGGCGAATTGGAACGCCTCATCCAAGTGTACATGGCTGGAGAATCGCAGCTATTCTTTCGGCGCTGGTCTGCGTATACCCGCCAGCACCACTATCTCAAGGGCCGCGCAGCATTCGCGGACGGTGAACCTATCATTCATTCCCGACGTTACACATGGGACGACGTGGTGTTGCCGGAGCGGGTTCGGGCGATGCTCCGGACCCACATCGAGACTTTCCTGGCCCACACTCCTCAATTAAGGGCGGTGGGAATGAAGGGCCGGCGGGGACTGATCCTCTCCGGGCCGCCAGGAACGGGAAAGACGTTGGTTGGCAAGGTGCTGGCCGATACGCTGGGCGTGACGTTTCTATGGGTTTTGCCCCGCCACGTGCGATCACAAGCCCAAGTCGTCGAAATTCTAAACGCAGGACGATTCTTGTCGCCGGCAGTGATACTTTTCGAGGATCTGGACCTATTCGGTGAGGACCGTGACACGAGCAGGTCGTATGTGTTGGGTGAATTGATGAACCAACTGGATGGCGTTAGCGAAAACGACGGCCTTGTGGCGATCGCGACGACCAATCGGCTGGAAGTAGTGGAGCGTGCGCTGCGCAACCGCCCTGGCCGCTTTGACCGGGTGATTGAACTTGGCCTTCCGAACCTGAACGCACGGCGAAGGTTGCTTCAAAGGCTGCTGACAGGCGCGGAGGAATCAGAGCTTACGCAACTCGCCACCGCCACGGATGGATACTCGCCGGCCCAACTGGAGGAAGTCGTGAACACGATGCACCTGTTGGCCGCGGAATCGGGCGAAA
>Ga0181538_10006260_pt1 | contig 10350 bp, 7 predicted proteins | sample PEATcosm2014_Bin_40_FD_119773 | JGI IMG/M metagenome (GOLD analysis project Ga0181538, IMG submission 119773) | Peatland microbial communities from MTU Mesocosm Facility, Houghton, MI, USA - PEATcosm2014_Bin23_30_metaG | ecosystem: Environmental > Terrestrial > Soil > Wetlands > Peat | place...
CAGACCGAATAGCAACATCACCCCGACGGTCAGCGCCAGGCCGAACCCCAGCACCCGCCAGTCAGCCGGAAGGAACAGGCGCGCCGGGTTATCCGGTGGATTGATCATGCTCACGACGGCAGGCGTTGCCCACCAGGCAAAGACCCCGCCCAGCGCGGCGGCGAGGAAGGCGAGCCAGGCGCTCTCCACAAGTACGAGTTGCACCAGGCGTCCGCGCCCCGCGCCGATCGAGACCCGCAGCGCCATCTCGCGCGCCCGTGAGCCGGCTTGTGCCGTCATCAGGTTGGCGACGTTGGCGCAGGCAATCAGTAGCACCAGCGCCACCAGCACGCCGAGCGCCGCGAGCCAAGTGCGGTAGTCGTTCTGCAGATCGGAGACACCCGCGGCTGCCGGCTCCAGCAATAGCCTCTGGTTCAGCATTTCATCCAACTCTTTCTTGGGGATTCCGCCGAGGCCGTTTGCCCTCTCCGCTTCGAAGGCTCGAGAGATTGCGTCCAGTTTCGCGCGGAGGGGTTGCATGGCAACTCCGGGCTTAACCCGTGCCATCGTCCGCATCCAGGTCCAATCTGGACGCTGGGCCCCGGGATGCATCATGGTGGGAATGAAGATGTCGATTACCGTGCCCGGCTCGGTGCCGGTGAAGCGTTCCGGACCGACACCGATAATTTCATAGAGGTCGTTGCCGATTCGGAACGTGCGCCCAATAACCTTCGGGTCTCGTCCGAAGCGGCTCGTCCAATAGTCGTAGGAGAGCACGGCGAAGGGGTGAGCGCCGGGCTTCGAATCGTCGCTTTCGGTGAACAGCCGTCCTGCGGCGGGCCGGAGCCCAAAAGAGTTGAACATCCACCCCGAAACATACTGGCGGTACGCTTTTTCTATCTCCGCGTCCGATCCGTAGGTCACCTCCGTACGGTCAGAATACGAGATCGCGATCAGCTCGGCTTGATCCTTCGCCGCCGCGCGCATCAACTGGAAGTCAGGATACGCCCAGGAATCGTATGTTTGGGGTTTACCATCCGGCCCGGTGAACTGGCGAGCCAGAGCGTACAGTTGGCCGGGATCCGACACGGGCAAGGGCCGCAGCAGCAGCGCGTCGATCAGCCGGAACGCTCCCGTGCAGGCGCCGATCCCCAGCGCCAGCGAGAGAATGGCCGCCGCCGAAGCGACCTTGTTCTTGCGAAGTTGGCGCCAGCCGAAGATGGCGTCGGCGCGCAACGAGTCGAGCCACGGGATGAGCCTCGCGTCGCGGCTCTCTTCTCGCAGGCGCAGCGCCGCGCCAAACGCTCTTTGCACTTCCTCGGTATCGCGGCCCTGCTCGGCCGCCTCCTCGAGGTGCGACTGGTATTCTTCCTCGATCTCGCGGCTCAATCGATCGCTGAGAAAAACGTTCACCACGCGTGACCATAGCGACATCTCACACCGCCTTAGGGTTCCTATTTGACGTAGCGCCGACCTTCAGAGCCTGCCCTGAGCGTAGCCAAGGGTCGGCAGATGCTGGCGCCAACATGCTGCGGAAAAACCCCTTTTGAATGTCATCCTGAGGAGCCCCGATCTGATCGGGGCGACGAAGGATCTCTGCAGTTCGCCGAAACTCCAACTGCCGGGATTCTTCGCTTCGCTCAGAATGACATGGTGCAAGGTGTTTCTCCGAAGCCTTCGAAGGCCAGCGCTACGTGTCCACCTACGAATCTGCCGTCCTTAAGACGCGATTTACAGCCGCCGTCACTGCCAGCCACCGCGACTCTTCCGTGGCCAGTTGCTTCTTGCCTTGCGCCGTCAGTTCATACAGGCGCGACCGGCGCCCGCTCGCTTTCGTGATCCATTCGGCGCGAATCCAGCCGGCCTCCTCCATCCGGTGCAGCGCCGGGTAGAGCGAGCCTTCCTCAACTCGAAGCACTTCCCCGGACCTTGCCTGGATGGCGGTCATGATGGCGTAACCGTGCAGACGATGCTGCCGCGAAAGGATCTTGAGCACCAGCAGATCGAGCGAGCCTTGCAGCGAATCGGGCCTGGACATGTTCCAACCTCACACTACTTAGACGTCTGAGTAGTCGAAATGTTAGCAGGGAAATCGGAGGCAAGAAGGAATCAGCGGCCCCAAAGGCAAGTTCATTGCGCGGCAAAGCTACAACCAAATGCAGATTCTTCGCTTCGCTCAGAATGACATGTCATCCTGAGCGAAGCGAAGGATCTGCTTTTCTTCACGCGCCGCACCGAAACTCACCCGTAGTGGCCGGGGTTTGGGCTAGCCAGCCAGCGGAGAATCGGTGGAACCAGCTGCTGCGGTAGAGTTCTGACGGATTACGCCCGTCTGGTCAGTGTAGTAGTAGTTGTACCCTGTTGTCCCTGGTGTAATAGGGCCGGCGGTAATTGAGTATGAGTAAATTCTGCCCGATGTATCAGCCACACCCGCCGAATAGGTAAAGGAGTAGCCGCTCTTGGAGCTTTCTGTCGCGCCCGCCGAGCCTCCCGAGAGGATGCTGTCAATCAGTCCCGCGCCCGATGGGACCGCCACGGTCCCAGTGCTCGGGGGACCCAGGTAGCCCAAGGTCGGAGTGAAGCCGCCATAAGTCGAACTGTAGGTGGCTTCCGCGGTATTCATGACATGGAGCGATCCCACGGCTGAGGCCTGATTGGCCGCGGCCCGCGACCGCATCAAGTTCGGGATGGCAATGGCCGCAATGACCAGAATGACTGCAACGACAATCAGCAACTCGATGAGTGAAAAAGCTCGTGGATTGTTATTCATATACCTACCTGGTTACATACATTACCCATGTAACGCTTTAATGGCCTAGAGCACTTTCCGTGCCAGCCAGAATGTTTAAACACAAATTAATTGGAGATAACTGACGTGCTTCCAATAAGTTAGGATACGGTCAGGACTTAGACACACAATTTCTAGTCCAAAAGTACCGGACTCGCCATTTTCCGTCGTAAGGGTGTGACAGAATGTGTCAGCACCGCTGCTGTGATATGCTCTGCTTGATTGGCTGGTAAGTCGCTGGTACCGTCGCGCGACTTGTTGGTCTCTAACGGCCACCGCCGGCTTGCTACGCTGAACTGAGAACCGGACTCATCCACGAGGTGACACCGAAGTGAACAAGGTACAAGTTAGTTTTGCGGATTACTTTGCCCAGACGATCCAGCGAATGCGGGAGGACGGATTGTTGCTGGTGACCACGGGTGCGGACGGAAAACCGAATGTCATGACGATCGGGTGGGGAACCATCGGCTGCATATGGTCGCGCCCTGTCTTCATCGTGCTGGTCAGGCCCTCGCGCCACACCTATAGCCGGCTCGAGCAGGTGAACGATTTCACCGTGAACGTGCCCCCACGAGAAATATCTGAGGCAGTGGAACTTTGCGGAACAACTTCCGGGCGTGACCACGACAAGTTTGAAGAAGCGCATTTGACCCCGATCCCCAGCCGCGAAGTGCGCTCACCCATTATCAAAGAGTGCGTGGTTCACTATGAATGCCGGACGCTACATCGGAACGATCTCGAGCCCGAGGCGCTGACCCAGGCGGTGCGCGCAGAGTTCTATTCCAATGATGATTTCCACCGCGTCTCCTTCGGAGAGATCGTGGCTGCCTATGCCGACGAAGATGCCAGCGCGCGCCTGAGCGTGCCGAGCAGGGAATAGGGATTAACGAATAGGGAACAGAGGATCGGAGCGGAAAGCTCGCGCAATATCTGATCCAGTAGGCCTCGTCAAATTAACCACGGAGGCACTGAGACACAGAGAGAGTCGCTCAGACATCTCAGCGCCTCCGTGACTCTGTGGTGAAAGCCGTTACCGCTTGAGGGCGGCCAATTCGTTGGCGCGGCGAATCAGGTCGGAGCGCTCCATCTTTTTGTACTTTTCGGGGAGGAGGCTCTTGCTGGTGCATTCCAAAACGGCCACCAGATTCTGCAATTCGATTTCGGTGGGATAGGACGGCGGGACAAAGTCCTCGAGGGCCGCTTTCAGGTCATCCACATCTACCGCGAGGTCATTTTCCAGCGCCCTCTTCATGCGGGCCCGCATAAGTACTGCCTCGATATCGGCGCCGGACAACGTTCCGGCGTGCTCGAGGAAGAACTTCTCGACCTCTTGGGAGCCAGTCTCGATGCCGGTCTTCTTTTGCATGGCGCGCAAGAGGGCCAGGCGCTCCTCATCGGTGTCAGGATAAAAGAGCGCGATGTGTTCCTCGGCTCGCCCTTGTCGTTTCAGATCGACGGGCAGCAAATCGGGGCGGCAAGTGAGCAGGAACCAGATGACTTTGCCGCGCAGTTCGGTGTTGCCCATGAATTGAGCGATCTGCGCGAAAACACGGTTCCCCACGCCGCTGTCGCCGGAACTCGAGCGATCGCCCAACTGCGCGTCCGCCTCATCCACGATCACCGCAATCGGACTCATGGCCTGGAGAAGGTTAAGCACCCGCTCCAGGTTTCCTTCGGTTACGCCCTGCCACATGCTGCGAAAGTTCTTCAGGATGACCGCGGGAATTCCGACCTCGCCCGCAAAGCAGGTGGTCAGAAAGGTCTTGCCGGTGCCCACCGGACCACAGATGACGTAGCCCATGGGGAGGACGTCGGTTTTGCCGGCACGAATCGCTGCCGCTGCATTTTGCAACTTCTTCTTGGCCTGGTCGTTTCCTGCCACGAGCGAGAGGTCGAATCGGCTCTGCACGAATTCCAGCAAACCTCCCGATTCCGCTTCGATCAATTCCTTTTTCCGCTTGATGAGAAATTTGAGTGTCAAGGGTTGATTGTTCCGCACGGCGTGCGAGATCAGGGTCTGCAACTGCACGCGTTTCAGGCCTGCCGTCAGCTTGGCCAGCGTAGCTTCGTTCACTTCCGAACCGGAAAGCAATGGCGTTCCGGTCAACTGCGACCGGATGAACTCGAGTCGATCGGCTTCATCGGGCAACGGAATGGCTATAGAAGCTACCGACGGGTTTTGGACAATTCCCTGGTTCAAGTCCGCCTGGTTTTCTGCGATCAGGCAAAGCGTGACATCCGCCTTCAAAAAAGCGGGATTCAGAGCCCAGCGCTTCAGAATGACCAGGGCGTTGCGGTCCTCCGCCGGCATTCCCGAGACGTCGCCCGCGGGGGCGATGGTCTCCGCAAAATCGATAATCAGCGCGATCTTCTTGCCTTCTGCGATGCGCAGACGCAGGTAGTTGTCCAGCAGGTTCAGCACTCCGTCAGGGTTGCGGGGCAGGCCGGCAGCGTAGTTGGTGCCGTGATAGCTGTCATAGCCGGACAAGGCGCGGAGGAAATCCGCCTGGGCTTCGGGTTGCGCAAAGGCGAGGCCGCCGCCTCGATCGTAACTCAGGATCAGATCGCGGCGAGGGAAGAGGGCCTCATTGAGGAAGCGCGGCAGGCTGAGGAACTGGGTCGAGCCTTCGCGTTTCAACGGCACATAGTCTCGCACGTTGCCGTAAAGCACAAACATAGCAAGCGTGCGGGAATAATACTTTTCGGAGAGTTCCTTCGCCCAGGCGGGCAGCGATTCCAAGCGTGTAGAATTCGGTGTTGGTGTGGTGGCCATGTTCAGAATTTCGCCTAACCCTGTCATTCCGAGCGCAGCGAGGAATCTCGCTCTGAGTCGTTGTTCCGCGATCCGCTTAAGTTCAGAGCAAGATTCCTCGCTACGCTCGGAATGACAGGAATGGTCCCTCTGGTTTCAATTCCGAATGCGCGAACTGGGTAAAGCGCCGGGACTCGAAACGGATGAATCGGTCGGCAGCGGGGACAGCGTTTCATCGACCCCGGGCACCGCCATGTCGAAGACGGCCTCGACCTGCCGCACGGTCTCCTCGGTCTGCTCGACATCACGCACTAGGTTATCCAGTTGATCGCTCACCTGCTGCGGATCGCGCATGGTCACGGACTGGTCGTTAATGAGTTGCAAGACGTCTTCGATCGCCGAGCACTGCGCCTGCACAACCTTCTGATTGTCGCGGACCTTTTCGTATTTCTCGAGGCGCTTCCCCAGGATTTCGATTCGCTTGCGGTTGATCTCCTGCACCTGCGGTGGGTCTGTGTTCAAGGTGTGCTGCAGATTGGCGATGTTCTGTTTGATGGGGTCAGGGTCAGTGGTTTGCAAGTACTCGCAGTGCTGATAGTCGGCGTAGAGTAAACGCAGGTAAGCCTCGAGAAGGCCCCGCAGCCTCTGCTCCATTTGCTCCAGAAACATCTGCGAGGTCGATGACAGACGGCTGTAATTGGCGCGAATGCCGGCGCACAACGAGTCCAGGGCAGCGTAGCGAGTGCGAAGCTCCGGGGGCATTTCGTTGAACATCGTGCCCAGCGTCATCTCGCGCTGGCGCTTCTGCTCAGCGTACTTCCAGGAGCGCACCAAACGCCGGAAGGCGCTGCTGCGCGGTGCGAGGCTGAGATAGATCATCTCCAAGCCTGCCGCCAGCACCAGCGGAAGTCCGGTCCCCGAGATCACAGCGAAAATCGCGGCGCCCGCCAGCCCGATCCAGTTGTACTGCCACTTGAGCGCCGCCTTCACCAGGTCGGCCTGCTCGAGGCCAAGCTCGTCCACATTGCGCTTGACCATCCCCTCCAGCATCGAACCGGCTTTTCCGACCGTGCCCCCCTGGGGAGTTTTCTCCTCCGCCATCAAACACCCACCCGCACATGGCCCGTCCCCGGAGCGCGTCGGAGGCACGCCAGCACGTAATCCTGAAGATCGTGAAACTCTTTGGTCTGCTTCATTGCCGGATCCCGCGGACGGCCCAGTGCAACCGGCACGTCCTCTACTATTGTACCGGGGCGGGCGCTAAGTATAAAGATTCGATCCGCCAGATAAACCGCTTCTTCCACGTCATGGGTTACGAAAAGCACGGTGCAGGCGGTCTCATCCCAGATGTGTAATAACAGGGCCTGCATGTCGCCGCGTGTTTGGGCGTCCAGGGCGCCAAACGGCTCGTCCATCAAAATCACCTCGGGCCGAACCGCCAGAGTGCGCGCGATGGCGACCCGCTGCTGCATTCCGCCCGAAAGCCGGTCAGGGTAGGATTTCTCGAATCCCGAAAGGCCCACAGCTTCTACCAGCCTCGCCACGGTCTCATTCTTCTGCGCCGCCGGCGCGCCTTGAATCGTCAGGCCGTAGGCAATGTTGTCTGCGACGCTGAGCCAGGGGAAAGAGGTGTATTTCTGAAACACCATGCCGCGGTCGCGGCCGGGCCCCTCGACCGTCTTGCCATTCACCTCGACCTTGCCGCTGTCAGGAAAGTCCAGCCCTGCAATCAGGCGCAGAATTGTGGATTTGCCGCAACCCGAGGGGCCAAGCAGCACCCTGAACTCTCCCAAGTCCCTGCCTTCGGAAGAGTAGGCCTCTTCAACTTCGAGGCTCACGTCTCGCAACGCTTCGATTCGTTCGCCCGCAGCGCCTGGAAAGGTCCGGCAGACCTTGTCGAGTTGGACTTTCACCTTGTTTGGCATCGTTCACGAGAAGATCCCCGGAAGGGATCGATAAAGTAGCCGGGGGCAACGCCCCCGGAGAACACCGCCCAAAGAGATTCGACCCTGCATAGGGTCGAACCTTCACGCTGGTCCACCGACCGTGAGTCCCCGCACTCGCACTAATGCGACCCTTTCAGGGTCTGGGACTCGAGCACACCACTATCCGGGGGCGTTGCCCCCGGCTACTATCTTGTGCCCCTGCGGGGCGCCAAGCCTACTTCTGGCTGCCGGCTGCAGGCTGATGATGGTTCTTCGCCGTGGCACCCGCTCCGATTGCCGCAAGATGTTCCGTGGCGGGTCGCACGACCTGACGCCACGGAAATAACCGGTGTTCCAGAAACGTCAAAAACCAGCGAAATATGAAGGCCGCAAATCCGATGGCGATGATGCCTGCGTAGACCCGCTCGAAGTCCAGAACTTTGCGGGCTGCCTCCACCATATACCCCACACCGCGGCGGGCGTTGACCATCTCGGCCAAGATAACGTATGTCCAGCCGATGTCATAGAGGATTCTGAACGACCCAAAAATCCCGGGGAAGGAAGCCCTGAAGATCAGCCAGAGCACCTGACTGCGGTTAGCGCCCAGCGTGTATGCCGTTTCGATCAGGCTGTCATCTACGCGTTCCGCCTCCTCAACTACTACCGCCAGAAGGTAGAAGAACATTCCAAACCAAAGGAACGCCACCTTCATGGTCTCTTCCATGCCAAACAGCGCAATAAAGGCCGGCAGGAAAGCGGTGATGGGCATAGCGCGCATCGGCGCCGCCACAGGGTTTACAAGATGGTGAACCCAACGGAAGCTGGCCATCAGCACACCCAGCGGAATAGCGATGCAGGCGCACCAGAAGAAGGCCTGTGCGATGCGCCACCAACTCTGAAACACGTTCCCCAACAGGTTGTAATCCACCCACAGGCGTCCGAAGGCCTGGATGACTCCGGCCGGGCGGGGCAATGCAAATGGCGGGAGAATGTCCCAATGAGTCAGGAGAAACCATGCAAGGATGATCAGACCCCAGCTCAAAAAACCTAGAGCCATCTTGGTGCGGGGCGAGACGTCACGACGGATTTGGAAGAGATTGGACATTAAGCGATTCAGGCACTCTCCTTCTGGGAGGCCCGTATGAAAACCTCATTCAGGCTGTCATTCCGAGCGAAGCGAGGAATCTTGCACTGACTGTTTTCGAGCCAGTGCGAGATTCCTCGTCGCCAGCGACTCCTCGGAATGACACGCGAAACCCGGTGTCTACACAGACTCCCAACAGCGAGAGGGAGAACTGCGGCTTCACGTCCCGTTACGCCCCCGGGTTCGGATAAACCTTGATATCTGTACGCCGGTTCTTCTCGCGACCTTCCGGCGTAGCATTGTTATCCATGGGCTTATCAGGGCCGTTGCCGGCAGTGCGCATGCGGCTGGCCGGATAGCCGTGCTTTTCCATCAGGTAGCGTTTCACGGCTTCGGCGCGTTCTCTCGAAAGCTCCATGTTGTGCTCTCTCGACCCGGTCGAATCGGTGTTGCCTTCGATGTCGACCACCGTGTTCTCGTAGGCACGCATGAATTCGGCGATCTCATCCACCACCGCGCGGGAATCCAAGCTCATATTCGTCGAGTTGGTATCGAAGTAGATTGAACGGTGCTGCGTGGCAATGGGCACAGCGCCTTTTGTCGGCGACTTGTATTCGATCGGCGCCTCAGTGGAAGTGCTCGAGAATTTGCCGTTCAAGGCTTCGATGTAACGCCGGTCAACAGAACTGTCGGGATCCGCAATGTGTTTGATCAACTGCTCTTCCCGGTACATGTCCTGCGCCATTTTGAAGATGTTGGCGTAATCAGACTCGCCGCCGGCCTTTCCGAAGAAGGCCAGGTTGTCCGCGTAATCGGACAACCTCACACCGCCCAACATGGTCTTGGCCAAGTCGGTGGGAATGTTAAAATCCTTGATCGTTCCGATCAGCGTGTAAGCCCGCGTGGGCTGAGCTTTGATGAACTCCACGCCTTCGAGCCAGCCCTGAGCGAAGTTGATCACCGTCTGCGGATTCTCGGCAGCGAAGCGGTCGCTCACCACCAGGATGTCTGCAATCAGGCGGTTGGCCACGCGGGTGTCGTAAATTTTCTTGGCTCCGGGGCGCTTGGTCACGGCATCGCTCATATCGGGATCCCACGCCACGGCGGCATCAACTTTCTGTTGCGCAAAAAGAGTGGCGGGCTCGATGCCATCCTTCGTATGCACCGCTTTGGCAAAAATCTCGTTCTGCTGCTGTGTACTCAGGCCTGAACTCTTCAACCCATTCCAGAGCAGGAAGTGCGAGGGAGTATACGGGGCGAAGGCCACGACTTGCCCGGCCAGGTCCTCGATGCTGTTGATACCCTGCTTTCCGATCAGCCCGTCGGCGCCGCGCGACCAGTCCACCATATAAAAGGCGTGCGCGCCGAAACCCTTTTCCTGGAACTGTCCGAAATCCTTCGCCCAAACGTCTGCGGTGGTCAGCATGATGTCCACGTTATTCGTGGCCAATGCTGCTGAGCCCTCCGTCCAATCGTCAATGATCTTGAATGAGACCTTGAGCCCTTTCTTGTCATAAATCGAGTCGGGCGCCGTATCCAGCCCGCCATTCGCCACCAACCCGGCCGCGCATCCAACCCAGATGTTGACGCGAACCCGAACCTGGTTTGCCTGTGTGGCGCTCGCCGTGGGCAGGGCTAGCGGCTTTGAGGTATCGACCTTCGCGGCCGTGGACCCGCCGTGTGATCCTAACCAACTGCCGATGTTCAGTACGCCGTACCTATTAAGACTGTACCCAACCAGGGCAAGCCCGATCAGAAAGATAAGAAGCCAGCCACCCCGTTCGATCTTGACCGCCATAAATGCCTCCTCGAAGGTGTAGGG